>Ga0302177_10001659_pt1 | contig 15899 bp, 18 predicted proteins | sample I_Palsa_E1_2_FD_198780 | JGI IMG/M metagenome (GOLD analysis project Ga0302177, IMG submission 198780) | Peat permafrost microbial communities from Stordalen Mire near Abisko, Sweden - I_Palsa_E1_2 | ecosystem: Environmental > Terrestrial > Soil > Palsa > Peat permafrost | place: Sweden... | reverse complement strand
GAACGCAGCCGTTATCGACTCCGCACTGGCCATGTCGACGCTGATAGCCAACGCCTCGGGCGCGCCCGCCGTGCGGAGCTTGTCGGCCGCGGCATCGAGAGCGTGTTGATTGCGCGCCATTACCGCCACCGAAGCGCCCTCGGACGCCAGGCTTTCGGCGATGGCCAATCCCATACCCTTACTGCCACCGGTGACGACGGCGGTTGCGCCGCCCAGGCCAAGGTCCATGTTTTGCCGTCCTCTCGAGTGCCGACCTAGCGCCCAGAACGCAAGACTATTTGCCCCTGCGAGGCGCAAGGTGCACGATTTCGCTGACCACCGTTGGGTTTGCCCGAGCGACGGCGATGAACGACAGCAGCGCGTTGGCAACGTCGTCAACCGCGGACATGGTGGCCGGGATCTGACCTTCTTGCGCCCATGACCGATACAACTCGCCCAGCAGATCCCGATCAGCTCCGCGAAGAATCTCAGTGTCGTCAGTCGGGCCGATGCTCACACGAATCACAGGCAGGTCAGGGTGTTCGGCGCGCCAGGACCGGAGGATTTCGTCGAGCGCAGCTTTGCTCGCATGGTAAGCGGCGACGCCGGCACGGGGACGTCCGACGTCGTGACTTGATGCAAAAAGAGCCACGGCATTGTCCGTGAGATGCGGTAATGCGCAGCGCAGCACATGCGAGGCGCCGACGGCGTTCACCGCGTAAGCGTGCAGCCAGGTGGCGACGTCGGTGTCTTCGATTAGAGCGAACGGAACCGCGGCGCTGGTGAACGCGACGGCGTCGAGACCACCGAACGTCTCCGCGACCGCACTGACGACGTCCTCGATTGCGCGAGGAATTGACACATCAAGTTCATGCGCTGAGCCGTCCAGCTTTTCGGCCAACTCAGTGAGTAGGTCCACTCGCCGTGCTGCGAGTGCAACCCGCGCACCTCGTTCATGCGCCGCATGGGCCAAAGCCTGCCCGATACCAGAGGATGCGCCGATGACCAGCATGCGCATTCCTGCGATATTGGAATGCCGATCGCTCATTTCCTTCTTTCTCGGCCGGATTCGGTGGCTTCCGTCTCTTCTCGGCGCTCATCGATGCATCGTGTAGCAATGGGTGCCAATTCTCGCATATGAGAATTACAGTTCTCATATGGGCCGCGTTCGCGCAGGCTACCAGTCGCGCCCGATCAAGAGGAGAGAGTCAGTGACGCTGTTCGCCTTGCTCCATGGCGGCATGCACAATGGCTCGTCCTGGGATCTGGTCGCTGAGAATTTGATTTCACGCGGTCACCAAGTGGTGGCGCCGGACCTGCCGGTGGACGACGATGCGGCCGGGGCCGTGGAATGGGCGCGCGTGGCGATCGAGGCTATCGACCAAGCGCCAGATCGCGCCGACCCCGATGACGTCATCATGGTAGGGCACTCGATCTCGGGTCTGTGTGTACCGGTCGCCGCCACATTGCGTCCGGTTCGCAGGATGGTGTTTGTCGCCGGGTTGCTGCCCGTGCCGGGCAAGGCGTACGTGGAGGAGCTCGCGGCGAATGCAGACGCGATCTCATTCCCAGCACCAGATGCGACGGGCGAAGGTCCATTCGGATTGACGTGGGAGTCGGTGCGAGCGGGCTTCTATCATGATTGCCCGGAAGCTCTGGCGCAAAAGACCTTTCACGAGTTCCGACACCAATCCTTCACAGTGTTCACCGAGCGGTGTCCGATCGAGCGCTGGCCGGATGCGCCCTCGACCTACGTCCTGATGAGAGACGATCGCGCGCTCGAGGCCGGCTGGGTGCGACGCAACGCGGTCGACAGACTGGGGATGGACGTGGTGGAGCTGGATGGCGGTCACTCGCCGTTCTTTGCCCGTGCGGGCGAATTGTGCGACCTACTGACCTCAGTGGCGAGTGCTAGCGCAAGCTAACTCTGCGTCACCCAACGCCGGCGGCACGACCGCCCTAGACAGCGAACCCGCGGCCCGGCAATGCTGACTCAAGCCTTCGTGCCGCTTAACAACGCATTTCGCGGCGCGGTGATGGGTAGGTCGAGAGACGTCGCGATACCCGCAGCGGCGTCGACGACATAGGGGATGGCGTTCACGACGCGCATGGCGGTCGCCTCCATCGCGTTGTCGTTGGCCGACGCCGCAGTGGCTTCGGTACCGAGTCGTAGGTCGCACTCAATGTGCGGTTCCCCTTCGATGACAATGCGGTAGGTACCGTGGGGAGCGGTCGCCCATTCGGGCGCCAGGTCCGGGGCCATCCGGTTGATGTGTTCGATGGTGATCACGGGCTGGCCGCCGACAACGCCGGTCGTCTCGGCGCGCACCGCTCCACACGTCCCCGCCGGAATGGTTCCGCACGCCACGTGGAGGTCGCGCGGCGTGAGCACGCGCTCGTACTTTTCGGTGACCCTGTCGAGCGTGACGCCCAGCGCGCGGGCCACCAGCCCGATCGGTGGGCCCCACGCGAACTGTTGGGCACCCTCGAGCTCGAGCAACGGCGTGAAGTCCAGCGGGTGACCAAACCCCATCGCATCAAACATCAGATAGGTGCCTGGATACGCCGAGTAGTCGAAGATCTCTTGCGCGCGAATTGATTTGATCGTATTGGACAGCGTCGACAACAGCACAGCGAACTGGTCGCCGGCGAATCCCGGTTCGATGCCAGAGGTGTAGATGGTGACCCCACCCGCCAGCGCCGCGGCGCGAACCTGGTCGGCTAGCGCTGGAATCCACCTGTCCGGGAACATCATCCCGGGTGTGTTGGTCGTAACGACGTTGATACCAGCATTGAGTAGGCGGACGTAGTCACGCACCGCGGCCGCGTCCATCTCGTCGCTCGTGGCGGTGTACACGACGCAGTCGGGTTTGAGCGCGACGATGTCGTCCAGCTCGGCGGTGGTCGTCACGCCGATCGGGCCCAACCCGACGAGCTCGCCGGCGTCTCGGCCGGTCTTCTCGGGACTGTGTACCCACACGCCAACCAGATCGTAGTTCGGGCGCCGATTGACGGCGCGTAGCGCGAGGCTGCCCACCCCGCCGGTGGAGATGACGGCAACCCGTAAGACCTTGTCGTCCATGGTCATTGATCCTTCGTTCGGTTACAGATCGGGTATCGGAAGGGATGAGTTCGGTCCCTGCAGGCCGCCGTCGACGACGAAGGTCGAATTGGTGGCGTAGCAGTCGCGCGTGGACAGGTACAGCGTTAGCCGCCCGAGATCCGCCACGTCGCCGATGCGATGCAGTGGCGTCAATTCCTTCAGTGTCTCCTCGGAGCCCGGCATCAGATCGAAGCTCGACTGCAGTCCCGTCGTCATGAACGCGCCAAGGGCGATGGCGTTCACCCGGATCTTGGGCGCGAGTTCCTGAGCCATGGCTCGGGTCAAGGCTTCGAGCCCACCCTTGGCAACCGAGTAGGGCAGTAATCCGCGGATACCGAATCGTCCAGCCCCGGAGGAGATGTTGACGATGGAGCCTTGGCCTACTTTCAACATGTGCGGCACCGCAAGCTGGCTCATGATGAACGCAGAGGTGACGCAGTAGTCAAACGTACTGCGCAGGTTCTCATCCGTGAGCTTTAGGAACGGGCCGTAGGTTGCGAAGCCGACATTGTTCACCAGGATGTCGATCCGGCCGAACTCGTCGATCGCGGTTTGTACTAAGCGTTCGCTGTCGGCACGTAGGAGCGCATCGGCTACCACGGCGAGTCCCTTACCGCCGGCGTCGCGGATCTCCTCGATCGTCTGGTTCACCTCGGATGCGGTGCGGGCAGTACCCACGACTGTCGCACCGGCCTCCGCAAGCACCTTCGCAATGCCTTCACCCACACCTCTTCCGGCGCCGGTGACGATTGCGACTTGTCCGTCCAGCTGGAACTGCTCGAGTGCCACGGTGGGTTCCTCTCATGCAGAGTCGGCGATCGTGAATCTACCGTCTGAGAACAACCATTTCCGCAAAAGGGAAACACTATTTCGTGGAGTTCGTAGAGTCACGGCATGACGGAGTCTCTGCCGCTGCTGCACCACGTCGTGTTCGCGATCGCGCCTGAGCGACTCGATCAGGCTGCCGACTACCTGACCGCGCTCGGCTTTCAGTTCGTAGCGTTCGAGCACGAAGAACTTGGCCTTCGGATCAGACTCGATTGGGACCATGGCTTCGAACTCATCTCACCGACAGCCGACGCACCGACCGACGCGGGAACTGCAGCCGACTTCCTGGCCCGCCACGGCGATGGCTTGTTCTCCGTCGTGGTGCGGACTGCTGATTGCGATGCGGCCGAGCGCATCGCGCTGTGCCATGGTGTCAAGCCCGACTTCCGGCAGCATGTCCAGGGCGATGGCTTCGAGGTCACCGAAGTGAAGTTGGAGCCGTTGTTGGGAATCCCGTTGACCTTGCTCACGACTAACCTCCCGTGACGGAGCTCGTCAACGTTGGGTCAGCAACCCGCTGAGCTGTTTCGCCAGGTCGGCCTTCTTGATTTTGCCCGTTGCGGTGAATGGCAGCTGCCCCTTCTCGGTGACCCAAATAAACTTCGGCACCTTGTAGGCGGACAGCTGCTTTCGTAACTGTCCTCTCAGTGCGTCGCCGTCGAGCACAGACGCACCTCGTGGCACGACGGCCGCGGCGACCACTGTGCCATGATCGCCGTCCGATGTCCCGACCACGTACGCCTCCAGTACGCCTTCGCATTTCGTCAGGGCGAGCTCGACTTCAGCAGGGGTAACGTTGGTGCCGCCACCGGTCTTGATCAGGTCTCCCAACCTGCCAGTGAAGGTGATCCAACCGTCCTCGGACTGAACCCCGCAGTCACCTGTCCGGTAATAACCGTCCGGGGTGAACACGTCCTCGCGTTCCCGCTTGTACAGACGTTGCATCAGCGAGTAGCCCCGCACCCAGATTTCTCCGGAGGTACCGATCGGGACCGGTTGTCCCGATTCGGGGTCGACGACGAGGTGCTCGAGCCCCTCGATCGTCAACCCTCCGGTTTCCGACCGCTCGGGCGGTTGGGGCACATACGGGTCGACGCCCACGTGATTTCCGCAGAGTTCGGTCATGCCCAGTGCATTGGGACCCGTTGGCCGTCGATCGGGCGGAACCATTGCGGGCATGCTGGTGCGTGTGACCGAAGTTAGGTCGCGTTTGGCGAAGTCCGGGTGCTCGGCGAGCGTCTTGCCCTGCTGCGGCCACCCGAGGGTGATCGTTGCGCGGTGCGCTTCGATGAGCTCCAGCGCTTCGGCCGCGTCGAAGGCCGGCTGGGTGATCAGCGTCGCGCCGTGATGAATGACCGCGTTTAGACCGGTGATGAGTCCCCCGACCCAGAAGAACGGCATCGCGGTGAACATCACCGAGTCGTTGGTTACGCCGTAGTGGAACGTGAGGTTGTAGGTGTGGCGTACAAGGGCACCCTGGGTGTGTACCGGCGCCTTCGGTGGTCCAGTGCTGCCCGAGGTGTAGACGATGGCGACGTCGTCGGCGGGAGTGACGCACGATTCGACGTCGACCAGGAAGTCTTCGTCGATGGCCCCTGAGGTTGCCGCGTCATCGCCCAGCAACGTCGCCCACGCCCGATCGCACGAGCCCCACACGGCGATGGTGCGCAGATAGGGTGCTCCCCGCACCGCGATGCGGCCGGGACTCTGTTGGCCCGCAAGCCCGGGCAGCGCTTTTTCGAGCCGCGCCGGGAAGTCGTGGTTGCGAAATTTCGACGACGCGAGAATGGCGCGCAAATCGGCATGCCGGGCGGTCCAAGCCAACTCCGATGCTTGGTAGAAGGTATTGAGCGGCACGGCGACAGCTCCAATGCGTGTGGCGGCGAACCATGCAACTGCCCACTCGATGCCGTTCGGCATGAGGATTCCGACGTGATCTCCCTTGCCGATACCGTTTGACAGCAGGTCCATCGCCAACCGGGCGGACCGAAGTTCGAGGTCGGCGTAGCTCAGCTCGCGGCCGTCGGCGACGACAAATGGCTTGTCCCCGAACCGCGCTGCACACGACCGCACCAACGCCGGGATCGTCGGGGGAATCGTCGGGAAGGGCATGAGCGAAGGATAGTTGCTTTCGCGGAAATCGAGAACCAGGATTCTCGTCCGGATGCCTGGCATTACCATTTCGTCATGGCGAGTTCGGTCGACCAGACGGCGGCAGCTCGACTCGACCGGATCGAGTCCAGTCAGGCGATCGCCCAGTTGCCCAGCAGGTACGCGATGGCTCTCGATGCCCGTGACCTCGACGCACTGGTAGCGCTGTTCGTCGATGACGTCGACGCAGGTACGGAAGGGCGTGGCCGGGACGCCCTAAAACGCTGGTACGACGGAGCGCTGCGACGGTTCTATCGGAGCATTCACCTGATCTGCGGGCACCAGTTCGACTTCGTTGACGCTGACCATGCGACCGGTTCGGTCTACTGTCGGGCCGAACACGAGGATGGCGATGGCTGGTTCGTCATCACGATGCGATACGACGACGTTTACGAACGCAGCAACGGCCAATGGGGTTTCGTCCGCAGGCGGGAACACCCGTGGTACTCGGTCGACGTGACCGAACGGCCAGGTCCGGAGTTCGTGCGCTGGCCAACGGACGTGCCCATGCGGGCCGCCATGCCGCAGCGAATGCCCACCTGGAAGCCGTTTTGGGACGACGGCGATCCGACCTTGCCCGGGCGGCTTTCGGCTCGGCCCTAGCGCCCGCCGGCCCACTGACGGAGTTTACAATCGGAGTCGAAACTGCAATTCTCGCTCAGTGTAAATAGCGGTTATCGCTGGGCGGACGGTGGGTGTTGTGACGGCCGTACCATGGCGCGTCGCCGTACCCGAAAGACACCATGGAGGACGTCATTCCCGACAAGGTATTCAGCCGGTTACGTGTGCTGGAGGTCGCCGCCTGGACGTTCGTTCCCTCTACCGAAGAGGTCCTGATGGATTTCGACATGGCGTGGGACGTCATCGAGAATTTTGAGGAAGCCGGAGCGACCCTATGAGTGCCATTACACCGGATGCGGATTCGGTCGAGTTCGATCCCTTCTCGCAAGAGTTCTTCGACGGGGCGTACGACACATACCGTCGCCTGCGCGACGAGGCGCCCGTGTACTACAACGCCAAGTGGGATTTTTGGGCGTTGAGCAGATATGACGACGTGGCGCCTGCAACCAAGGACCACGAAACGTACTCCTCGGCCAAGGGCGCCACCCTCGACATGGTGAAGGCGCACGACGACGCCATCCCGGTGCCCAAGGTGATCATCTCCATGGACCCACCGGAGCACCAGAAGATGCGCAAGCTGGTGAGCAACGTATTCACCCCGCGCGCCATCACGTTGATGGAGAGCATGGTTCGCGAGAAGGTGTACGAGCGCATTGAAGAGCTTGACCCGTCGTCATTCGATGTGGTCGCCGACTTCTCGGCGGTCTTTCCAAACGACGTGATCACCACGATGCTCGGGGTGCCGAAGGAGGACCGCCACCAGATTCGGCTTTGGGTGGACATGTTGTTGGAGCGCCATCCCGGCGAGATCGCCGTGCCGGCAACGGGCTTCGAGGCCTCGATGAACACGGGCATCTACTACTACAACCTCATTCAAAAGAGGCGTGCCGAGCCACAGGACGACATGATCAGCCGACTCATCGAGACCGAGATTGAACGCGACGGACAGGTGGAGAAACTGACCGACGTCGACATTGCGGGATTTGCGACACTGCTCGGGGGAGCGGGCGCCGAGACTGTTACCAAGTTGATCGGCAACGCGATCGTTGCCTTCGCAGATTTCCCCGACGAGTGGCAGAAACTCCGCGACGACCGCAGCAAAATTCCGGCGGCCGTCGAGGAACTGTTGCGCTATGAGCCGCCTTCTCAATATCAGGTGCGAACCGCTACCTGCGATGTGACGTTGCACGGCAACACAATTCCGGCTGGCAGTGCGGTACTGCTGGTGACCGGATCGGCGACGCGTGATGAGCGGATGTTTCCCGACCCAGACCGACTGGACATCGACCGCGAGCGCAAGATGGGCTTCAATCTCGCACTGGGCTATGGGATTCACAGCTGTCTGGGTGCCGCCCTCGCGCGAATGGAGGGCCGCATCGCGCTCGAGGCCTTGCTTGACCTGATCCCCGAATACGAGGTCGATCGCGACGGACTACGGCGGGTAGCGATGTCGAATGTCTGCGGGTGGTCCAACGTGCCCGTCCGCAAGTTGAACTAACGGCGCCGCGCTGGCGATACTGGCGACCGTAGCGGGGCGGCGATGTTGCATCGCTGTGCTCCGCAATGGAAGGACTCCGTGGTCTCCACGATGCGTTGGACACCTGCTGCGTCCATTGAATGCGCTTTGAACGCCCGTGCTGCGAAGCTGAGTCGGTGTTCGACTCGACCGACTCCCGATGTCAACTTGGCAGGCCAGTTGCCTCCCCAGATCGCAACCTCGGTGAGGTGATTGTGGGATGCTGCGTTAAAGAAATGGCACACGTTCCTATTCACTTTGTACAGCTCACCCGCGATCACCAGCGCGTCTGGACACTTGGTCGGACTCGTGAGGGCGCCGGGCAGCAGCCCGTAGGAACTGACGCCCAGGATCCTTAGCGGACGTTCGTCACGGGCTCCGCGAGATAGACGTCAACTTTCCAGCCGGAGCTTGCCCGATCAAAGATGAGTCCGCCGGCACCGCTTACGGCGTCGATGACGTCGTTGGCCATTACCGTCAGCCTGTGTCTGGTGCCTCGGCCTTGGTTAGGCCGCGATGTCCGCTCTCGTCCGAAACCAGCTCCGTTTCCGGTGGATCCCACGGTCACGCGTGATCCGGCTGATGTGAGACCATATTGATAATGATTGCTTGCAGAAATGAGAATGTCCATAGCCGCAGGAAGTGGCTATCGGATGGCTGGAACCTTGAGTTCGCCGAGCATTAAGGAGTCGGAGTGGTGAAATCGGGAACGCGGCTGCAGAGCCAGGTGTGCGACACCCAGGTGATCGTGGTCAAGGCGTCTGACGAGCTTGACGATCTGTGCTGCGGTGGTGTCCCGATGGTGCCACTCGATGCTGAGATCGACTCTGCCGCAACGCTTGATCCGAAGTTCGCAACCAATTCAGTGATGGGTAAGCGCTACGTCGATGCTACTGGAGCGGAGGTCTTGGTTACCAAGGCAGGAGTCGGCACGCTGACCGTGGCCTCAACCCGGCTGGTCCTGAAGGACGCCAAGCCCTTACCTGCCAGCGACTGACGCAGCAAGATCATCCCGCAGCGTCACCTCGGCGCGCCTTTGTGGCGCGGTCTTCGGTGAAACCCCGGACCACGTATGGTCGCACAAAATTCGCAACGGCGTCGTCGTCTCGCATGTCGATGTACGGTGAGGGAGTAGTGAACAGCGAGAACAACATTCGCGCGAACCATTCCGTCGCTGTCGAGATGTCGAGTGTACTTCTGACTTCACCAGTCACTCGTGCGGCGGAGAGATAGGGCGCAAGGAACTGGCTGCATTCCGCAAGCAGCGTTGCCGCATTCTTGGTCAGCATGAGGTTCACTTCTTGCTGGTCGAAATAGGCCTCGGGCTCGACGACCTGACGGGCTTGCGCGACGAATACGGCCGCCCTCACCAGCTTGTCCTCCAAAGTGCTACCGCCATCGCGATCAATCGCTTTGGCCATATTGCGGTAGAACCGCTGAGATGCGGCCTCCGCACAAGCCTCGACGATCGTCTCTTTGTCCCGGAAGTACTCGTAGAACGTGCTTCTGGACACATCGGCTGCACGAGCAATGTCGACGATCGTGGTCTTGCGGAGGCCGAAGTTACGAAAGCACGCGAAGGCGGCCGAGATGATGGCACCTCGGGTGTCGGTCGCGGTCGCTTGCGTCATGAGTCGGCCAGGATCTCCTTGCGTCAGTGCGGGGATGTCATCGGTCCGGAGTGAGGATGAGCCCGCTGGTCGGTACCCCGGTACCCGACGTGACGAGAACGTGCTCGACGTCGTCAACCTGGTTGTACGAAGTGCCACGGACCTGACGCACTCCCTCGGTGATGCCGTTCATGCCGTGGATGTACGCCTCGCCTAGCAATCCTCCGTTGGTGTTGATAGGCATGCGCCCGCCGATCGAGAGTTCGTCCACGGACACGAAGTCCTTCGCCTCGCCGCGCCCGCAGAATCCCAGTTCCTCGAGTTGCGTGAACACGAACGGTGTGAAGTGGTCGTAGAGGAAGGCCGTCGAGATGTCTGCCGGCTTGAGTCCGGAATCACGCCAGAGCTTTTCGCCGACAACGCCCATCTCGGGCAGTCCAGTGATCTCCTCCCGGTAGTAACTTGTCATCACCTCACCGTCGTAGGCCGCGCCCTGCGCCGCTGCCGTGATGACTGCGGGCGGCTTGGCCAGATCGCGGGCGCGCTCGACGCTGGTGACGACCATGGCGACACCTCCATCGCTTTCCTGGCAGCAGTCGAGCAGGCGCAGTACCGGTTCGATGATCCACCGTGACTCTTGATGTTGTTCAAGGGTTATCGGCTTCTCGTAGAACCAGGCGTCGGGATTCTTGGCTGCGTGCTTGCGGTCGATCACGGAGATCTTCCCGAAGTCGGCGTTGGTCACGCCGTAGGCGTTCATGTACCGCTGAGCGTGTAAGGCTACCCAGCCGGCCGGCGTCATCAACGCGAACGGCGCATAGGGTGCCATCCACAGTGGGGTCACGCCGGGCTGTCTGCCTGCACCCCCGAACCGGAAACCAGAACGTTCGTTGAACGCGCGGTAGCAGACCACGACCTCGGCCACACCCGTCGCGACAGCCATCGCGGCTTGCAGGACCGTGCCTGCGGCGGCACCGCCGCCGTGCGGGACTCGCGTGAAAAAGGTGAGGTCCTTGATACCGACGTTTCGGGCGACCTCGATCTCTTCGTTCTCGTCGACGGTGAAAGTCACCATTCCATCCACGTCGCTCGGCGTGAGCCCGGCATCCGAGATCGCGGCCTTCACGGCCTCACAGGCAAGTTGCATCTCGCTGCGGCCCGATTCCTTCGAGAATTCGGTCTGACCGATCCCGACGAGCGCGGCCTTTCCAGCCAGACCACTCACCCGTCCACCCCATCTAGCAGGCTGAGGACCGCAGTCCCGGTGGCGTGGTCGCCAAGGCCGTTGGTGCCCTTGAACTTAACCTCAATCAAGCCCTCGCCGTCCGCCGTCGACTTGTCGGTGACACTCCCGGTGAATCGAAGTGGGTCGTTCGGGTAGGCGGGCACACCGAGTCGAACGGCCAGTTTCTTGATCATCGCCTCCGGTCCAGCCCAGTCGTGCAGGAACTTCACGCACAGCCCGTTGGTGGTGAGGATGTTCAGGAAGATGTCCTTGGACCCTTGTGAGTTGGCGAAGTCGCGGTCGTGGTGGACAGGCATGTAGTCCCGCGAGGCTATGGCGCCCGCCACAATCAGCGTGGTGGTAACAGGGACGTCCATTGGCGTGACTTCGTCGCCGACGTTGATGGCATTCCAAGCGAGCGTGCTGGTGCGCCCGATTGTGGAGGTCATTGGTTTCCTTCCGCGTAGGCGCTGCCGAGCCGGACCAGTTGTTGCGGGGCCGAGCCGAGCGCGAGTTCGATGTGTTTGGCCCACAGGAAGTACCGCGAGACCGGGTAAGTGACGTCGATTCCCATGCCGCCGTGGACTTGCTGTGCCGTGGCGGTCACCCTGGCACCGGCTTCTGCGGCCCAGAATTTGGCGATGGCGGCTGCGCGATCAGCGGGTCGGCCCTCGGCGACTAGCCAGGCCGCGTGCCAGGTGGTCCAGCGGATGGCCTCGACGTCGATGAAGGCGTCGGCCATGCGTTGCTGGACGGCCTGGAACGATCCGATGGGTCTGCCGAACTGTTCGCGTTCGCTGGTGTAGGACGCCGCGATGCGCAGTGCGCGCTCCGCGACGCCGACCTGAGTCGCGCACAGCCCGACGAGGGCCCGAGTGTACAGCGATTGCACGGGCTCCACGCCGACGTCGGAGCCCAACCGCTGTCCCACCGCTCCCGCAAGGGCGACATCGGCGTGGGGCTCACCGTGGGTGGTGCGGACCGGCGCCATGTCGACGCCGCCGGCGTCACTGTCGACAATGAATAGGGCGGGTCCGTCATCGGTGCGAGCGGAGACGACGATGGCGTTGGCCAGTTGCGCGGCGGGTACCAACTGCTTGGTGCCGTCGAGCCGCCAGGCGTCCCCGTCGTGACGCGCAGTGGTGCGTGGCGACGTCGGATCGGAATTGCCCGGCTCCCAGAGCCCGGCGGTCAAGATCGTGCTGCCGTCCACCACTCCGCGGAGATATTTCTCCTGGAGGGCTGAATCGCCCTGGCGGGCAATGGTGTCCGCTCCAAGAACCAGGCTGGCGTAGAGGGGTACCGGGGCCACACTCCGGCCGACTTCGGCGAGAAGCACGCCGAGTTCGAGAAAGCTCCCGCCAGTTCCCCCGACCGCTTCGGGCAGGGCAATGCCGAGCAGATCGGAGGATGCCAGTTCGCTCCACAGCGCTGCGTCGAAGCGGGCCTCACCGGACTCGAGCTCGGTGAGGCGTTCGGGGGTGGCGCGATGTTCGAAGAGTTGCCGCGCGACCTTGCCGACGGTCTCTTGTTCTTCAGTGAAGGAGAAGTCCATGTTCTTGGTGGTCCCGTCGGTTAGTGGGCGCGTCGAAACTGGTGCAATACCAATTCGTCACCGCTGGGCAGGGCTTCGAACTTCTCGTAGAACACCTCGACCGGGAGCCCGTTCTCGATGGCCTCCGGTTCGATGTCGCACAGGTTCGACACGATCCGCACGCCTTCGTCCAGTTCGATGAGGGCGACGACATACGGATACTGAATGAACGGCAGCGGCGGATACTTGGGCATCACGAAGCTGTAGACCGTGCCGCGCCCCGACGATACGAGGTAATCCCATTGCAGCGACTGACAATTGCCGCACATTGGCCGGGGCGGGACCCGCAGGGTCTGGCAGTCCGCGCAGCGCTGAATGCGAAGTTCGTGATCATTCAAGCCTGACCAGAAGAATTCGGTGTCGGGGCTGATCGAAGGCGCGAGTCTGCTGGCCATCAGCTGCCCGTCTTGAAGCGCAGGGTGCGGAATTTCTGGCGCCCGATGACATCCCCGTGCTGATCTCGGTACGTGCTGGTCCACGTCACGAAGAAGCCGGAACCCATGGCTGTCTGCTTTTCGTCGGAGATCGACTCGAACACGGTCTCGGACGAAATCTGGTCACCGAGCTTCGGATAGCGCTCCATCTCGAACTCCGAGTTGGTGGCGATGATGCCGGTATAGCCGGCTTCGGTGAGGAATCCGAGTGGATTGTTCTTGGGGAGTTCGATTGGTACTCCACCACGCTCGTGAATGCCCTCGAGTTTGGGTGGCGCCATGGTCCAGCTCTGCAACATAACCGGGGGAGAAACGATGTCGCCATATCGCGAGCCCGTAGCGAACTCGGGGTCTAGGTAGGCCGGATTCATGTCGCTTAGGGCGTACGCCCAGTGACGGATCATCGCGGCATTCACCGGATCCGGCGCCTGTGCGGGCTTGCTGGATCCCACCGGCTTGCCGATGAGATCGTCAAGACGTTGGCGCAGTGCGACTTTCGCATCATCGGACACTTGGTCGTTCCCTTCGTGGATAGTTGCTAGCTAGCCGAAGCTCGCATGTCGCGGGGTGCCCGCGGCATGCCAAGCCCGGCCATGGCGATGATGTCGCGCTGGAGTTCATTGGCACCGCCGCCGAACGTGTTGATGACGGCCAAGCGGTAGGCGTGCTCGAGTTCTCCCTTGAGTGGCGCCGCCGAGCCGACTCGCGAACCGTCCTGACCGATCACTTCCAGCAACTCGCGTGCGACTTGCTGGGTGAGCTCAGTGCCGAATACCTTTGCCGCCGAGGCCTCGCCCATGCTGAGGGCCCCAGAGCTCATCGACGCGTTTACGCGCAAGTTCAGCAACTCATACGCGGCTACCTGCGCTTCGACTCGCGCCAGAGCCTGCTGCACCCAGGGCTTGTCGATGACCAATCCGCCATCGAGCGGGGTAGCCTTGGCCCACTTCAGAGTCTTGCGGAAGAGTGGCTCGAGTGCGCCGAGATTGCCGAGCGCGGCGCGCTCTAGGTTCAGCTGGTTGGTGACGAGTTTCCAGCCCTCGTTCTCGCCGAGCACGATCGAGCTCGCCGGGACGCGGACGTCGTCGTAGAAGGTGTAATAGGTCGACACCCCCGGCATGGTGTGCAACGGCTTCCAGGAGAAGCCCTCGGCGTCGGTCGGCACCATGAAAATGGTGATCCCCTTGTGCTTCTTGGCCTCTGGGTCGGTGCGCGCGGCCAGCCAGATGTAGTCGGCGAACTCGGCACCGCTGGTGAACATCTTGGACCCGTTGATGACGAAATCGTCACCGTCGCGTAGCGCGGCGGTGCGTAGCGACGCGAGATCGCTACCCGCCCCGGGTTCGGAATAGCCGATGGCGAATTCGACGGTGCCCTTGAGGATGGACGGTAGGAACTTTTCCTTCTGTTCATCGGTACCGAACTGAATGAGCGTGGGCCCGACCGTGTTCAGGGTGATCATCGGCAGCGGTGCGTTGACCCGCCGCGCCTCTTCACCGAAAATGTACTGCTCCAAGGCGGTCAGGCCGCCCCCGCCGTACTCGGTCGGCCACGCGACGCCGAGTAGTCCGGCCTCGCCAAGGGCGCGTCGGCAATCGGCGACGGCCGCCCCGCCTTCGGTGGGCGTGGCCACGGAGGCCCGCCGCTCGGGCGTCATGACTGCTTCGAGGCGAGCCCGGTAGTCCTTGCGAAGCCGCTCTTGTTCGGGGGTGTAGTCGAAGTCCATGGATCAGTTCGCTCTCAATTGGACGGGCATTTTTTTGACGCCGGGGGTCATCGTTGCGCGTAAGCGCGTGACGTCGCCGACGAGTTCGATCGACGGGAAGGCGCTCAGCAGCACCTCGAACATCACTCGCGCTTCCAGCCGCGCCAGTTGCGCGCCAAGGCAAGCATGTTCGCCTGCGCCAAAGGCGATGTGCGGGTTAGGACTTCGGGTGATGTCGAACTGCTCGGCAGTCTTTCCGAAGATGTCCTCGTCCCGATTCCCCGAGCCGTAGAGCATCACGACCGTGTCGCCCGTCTTGATGAGTTGACCCCGGATCTCCACGTCTTCAGTGGCCTCGCGCGCCATGTGGGTGACGGGGCTGGTGAACCGCAGCATCTCCTCGACGGCGCCGGGGAGCAGCGAAGGATCACCCCGCAGCATCGCGAACTGGTCGGGGTGGTCGAGCAGCGCCAAGGTACCCAACGCGATGAGGTTGCGGGTGGTCTCGTTACCTGCCACCAAAAGGAGGAAGGAGAAGTTGAGCAGGTCCGCGTCACTGAGCATCTCGCCGTCGACCTCCGCCGCGGCAAGAATGCTCAACAGGTCGTCCTGTCCGGTGACAATGCCCGTGCGCCGCGCCTCGATCAGCTTCGTGAAGTATTCGTACAGCTCGCCCAGGGCCACCATGCTGTCCATTTCAATGTCGGGATCGGCAGTACCCACCGCGGCATCGGACCACTCCCGAAAGCGCTCCCAATCGTCGGCTGGTGCTCCGAGCATCTCGGCAATCAGGCGAGTAGGCAGCGGCGAGGCGATTTCGTCGGCAAACTCAACGGGCTGGGACGGGTCGACGTCGTCGAGGATGCCTTTGACGATCTCGCGGACCTTCGGCTCCAGCAACGTCACCTGGCGCCGGGTGAAACCCGAGTTGATGAGCTTGCGGAGCTGCCGATGCCGGGGCGGGTCGCTGAAGATGAGGTTTCCCTCTTGAACGGGTGAAGGTTGGCCCGGGTCGGGGATCGTGATGCCCTTGGTCGATGTGAACTTGGCGGGGTTGCCCGACACGAAGCGAATGTCCTCGTACTTGGTCAAGGCCCAGAAATTGGTTACGTCGCTCCACACCACGGGGGTGG
>Ga0302177_10001656_pt1 | contig 15942 bp, 16 predicted proteins | sample I_Palsa_E1_2_FD_198780 | JGI IMG/M metagenome (GOLD analysis project Ga0302177, IMG submission 198780) | Peat permafrost microbial communities from Stordalen Mire near Abisko, Sweden - I_Palsa_E1_2 | ecosystem: Environmental > Terrestrial > Soil > Palsa > Peat permafrost | place: Sweden... | reverse complement strand
ACGTGATCGCTCAGGTCCCGGAGGCAAATGCCGACGACGTGAACCGCGCCGTGTCTGCGGCCAAAGCCGCCTTCGACGAAGGTCCCTGGGCGTCTACCACGGCGCAGGAACGTGGCCGAGTCCTCTTCCGTCTCTCGGAAAAAATTCGCGCTAACCTCGCCGAGTTAGCCGAACTTGAATGCCGCAACACCGGAAAGCCCATCGTCGAAGCCGAGTTCGACATCAACGATGCCGCAACCTGCTTCGAATACTACGGTGGCCTGGCCACCAAGGTCGTGGGTTATGTAAATCCCGTTCCCGACAACGCGATGTCTCTTTCCCTTAAGGAGCCAGTTGGCGTTGCCGGACAAATTATTCCGTGGAATTATCCGCTGCTGATGGCGGCATGGAAGCTTGCCCCGGCCATTGCCGCGGGATGCGCCTGTGTTCTCAAGCCGGCGGAACAGACGCCGCTCACCGCCCTCGAACTCGCCAACTATTTCGCCGATTGCGGCTTGCCTCCGGGCGTTGTCAACATCATCACGGGATTCGGAGAAACTTGCGGCGCGCCCCTTGTCCAGCATCCCGATGTCAACAAGATCGCTTTCACCGGCAGCGCCGCCGTCGGCAAGATCATCGTGAAACAGGCTGCCGACACCGTGAAGCGCGTCACTCTGGAACTCGGCGGCAAGTCGCCAAATATCTTTTTCGCCGACGCTGACTTCGAAGCCGCCATCGATGGCGCGCTCTTCGGCGTATTCATCAATCAGGGAGAAGTCTGCTCCGCCGGTAGCCGCATTCTGGTGCAGAAATCGATTTACAAGAACTTCGTCGAGGCCATGACGGAGAAAGCGAAGAAGATCAAGCTCGGTCCTCCGCTCGAACGCGAAACCAAAATGGGCCCGCTCGTCAGCAAGGAACAGTACGACCGCGTCAACCACTACATTGAAATCGGCAAGAAAGAAGCCACGCTGGCCTCGGGCGGCGGACGTCCCGAGAAATTCGCCAAAGGCTATTATGTTCAGCCCACAATTTTCTCCGATGTTACCAACTCCGCCCGCATCGCCCGCGAAGAAATCTTTGGCCCGGTCGCGGCTGTGATTCCGTTTGAGGACGAAAAAGACGCTCTCAAAATCGCCAATGATTCCCCCTACGGTTTGGCCGCCGCTGTCTGGACGCGTGACATCTTCAAAGCCCTGCGCGCCGTCAAAGCTCTGCGCGCTGGCATTGTCTGGGTGAATCACATGCAGCCCACCTACGTCGAGGCCCCCTGGGGAGGCTACAAACAATCCGGTTTCGGCCGCGAACTCGGCCCCTGGGGGATCGAAGAATACCTCGAGACCAAGCAGGTCTACATCAATTTGAATGAACAGCCAATCGGCTGGTACTGAGAAGAAAGGAACGAGTGGCGAGCACTTGGTGCGGAGCAACTTGCGACCAAGCCGCGAAGCGGCGAAAGAATGCAGCCCGGGGCGCAGGCCGTGGGCGGGCAAGCGAAAGGTGATCAAGCTCCGAAGGGGCGAAAGAAAAACTGAGACGACTGACGACTAACGACGGAACCGACGATGTCCACAATTCAATTACGTACGCCGATCCCCGGCCCCAAGTCCAAAGCGCTTTCCGAACGCCGCGTTCAAGCCGTGCCCCGCGGCCTGTCTCACGGCACGCCCATCTACGTTGCCAAAGCCGAAGACGCGTGGCTTGAAGACGTCGACGGCAACCGTTACATCGATTTCGCCGGCGGCATCGGCTGCGCTAACGCCGGCCATCGCCAGCAAGCCGTGGTCGAAGCCATCCGCGGCCAGCTCGACAAGTTCCTCCACACCTGCGTGCAGGTCACGCCTTACGAAGGCTACGTCGAACTCGCCGAGCGAATGAATCAAATCACTCCCGGCAAGTTCGCGAAGAAGACTCTTTTCGTGAACAGCGGCGCTGAAGCCATCGAAAACGCCGTGAAGATCGTCCGCGCCTACACCAAGCGCCCCGCGATCATCGCCTTCGAAGACGCCTTTCATGGCCGCACCATGATGACGCTGGCGCTCACCAGCAAGACGCATCCCTACAAAATGGGATTCGCGCCCTTCCCTGGCGAAGTCTATCGCGTTCCCTTTGCCTACTGCTATCGCTGCTCGTACAACTTGAAATATCCCTCGTGCGACCTCTACTGCGCGCGTCATCTCGAGGATACTTTCAAGCGAGTCGTCGCCGACGAAGAAGTCGCCGCCGTGATTGCCGAACCAGTGCTCGGCGAAGGCGGCTTCGTCGCTCCGCCGCCTGACTATTTCAGAGTTCTCCTCGATCTTTGCCGACGAAATTCAATCCGGCTTCGGACGCACCGGCGCCCTCTTCGCCAGCGAGCGCTACGGCATCGAGCCCGACCTGATTGTCACCGCCAAATCGTTGGGCGGTGGCTTGCCCATTGCCGCCATCACAGGCCGCGCCGAAATCATGGATGCGCCCGGCCCCGGCGGCCTGGGCGGCACCTTCGCCGGCAACCCGCTTTCCTGCGCCGCAGCGCTCGGGGTTCTCGATTTATTTGAAAACGAAAACTTGTTAGCCCGCGCCAACGAACTCGGCGACCGCTTCCAGCGCCGGGCTCGCGAATGGCAGCGCCGCTGGCCCATCGTCGGCGATGTCCGCGGCCTCGGCGGCATGCAAGCCATCGAACTGGTCAAATCGCAGGAAACAAAAATTCCAGCCGCCGACGAAACCAAACAAATTACGCAATACTGCTACGAGCACGGCCTGATCACCATCACCGCCGGTTCGTACTCCAACGTGATTCGCGTCCTGGTTCCTCTGGTAGCAACCAACGAGCAAATGAACGAAGGAATGGACGTTCTGGAATCCGCGCTTGCCGCGGTCGCGGACAAGAAAGGTGCAATCGCACAGCTGGTGTAGAAGGGGATTCGATGTGGGGACAGCCGCCCTCGGCTGTCCAGCCGAGCGCAGCCCGGTTCGTTCTTGGTCATTGGTCAATGGTCATTGGTCAATGGTCAAGCACACGCATTAGGTGTCAGAATGAACTGTCATCCTGAGCGCCCGCGCTTGCGCGCGAAGGATCGATGCAATCCGCGCGGCGTCCCGCAAACCCGCGCAACCAAATCTTCGCGATAGCCGAGGCATGACCATGATCACCGTAGCCGCACCAACCACAATCCGCTTGACCAACTTCATCAACGGCCGCTGGAGCGATTCGTCTGCAGGAGAATGGCGCGACGTAATCAATCCCGCCACGGGCGAGATATTGGCTCAAGTCCCGCTCGCCGACGCGAATGAAGTCAATCAAGCTGTAGAAGCAGCTGCCGCCGCGTTCCCCGAGTGGCGGCGCACTCCGCCCGAAGACCGCATTCAGCCGCTGTTCAAGCTGAAGATGCTGCTCGAAGATCACATCGACGACATCGCCCGCATCATCACCCAGGAAAACGGCAAGACCTTCGCAGAAGCCAAGGCCGAAATGCGCCGCGCCATCGAGAACGTTGAGGTCGCCTGCGGCATTCCGATGATGATGCAAGGCTACAACCTCGAAGACGTCGCCCGCGGCATCGATGAGATGATGATTCGCCAGCCGCTCGGCGTCACCGCCGCCATCGTGCCCTTCAATTTTCCCGGCATGATTCCGTTCTGGTATCTGCCTTACGCGGTTGCTACCGGCAATACGTTTATTCTCAAGCCCTCCGAGCGCGTTCCGCTCACCATGCGCTACGTGTATGAACTCCTCGAAAAAATTGGACTGCCAAAGGGCGTGGTGAATCTGATCAACGGCGGCAAGGCTGTTGTCGACGCCCTCATCGATCATCCGAAAGTCCGCGCCATTAGCTTTGTCGGATCGACTCCGGTTGCGAAGTACGTGTACTCGCGCGCCGCCGCCAATGGCAAACGTGCGCAGTGCCAGGGCGGAGCGAAAAATCACGTCATCGTTCTCCCCGACGCCGACATGCCCATGGCCACGCAAATCATCAGCGACAGCGCCTTTGGATGCGCGGGCCAGCGATGTCTCGCCGTCTCCGTTGCCGTGACCATCGGCGAAGCGCAGAAGACCTTCCGCGACTCCATCGCCGACGCCGCCTCGAAACTGAAAGTGGGCAACGGCCTCGACAAAGATGTGCAGATGGGCCCGGTGATCACGCCACAGAGTAAAGAGCGCGTCGAATCCCTCATCGCACTCGGCGAAAAGCAGGGCGCGAAAATTCTTCTCGATGGACGCAACTCGAAGATTCCGAAACACGAATCCGGAAACTTCGTAAAGCCGACCATTCTCGACAACGTTCCGGCAACCAGCGATCTCGCCGACACAGAAATCTTCGGCCCCGTCCTCAGCCTTGTCCACGCCAATGACATGGATGACGCGCTGGCCTTCCTCGAACGCAGCGCCTACGGCAATCAAGCCTCACTGTTCACATCGAGCGGATCCGCGGCCCGCCGCTTCCGCTACGACGCCCCGGCTGGCAACATCGGCATCAACATCGGCGTCGCCGCACCCATGGCCTACTTCCCCTTCAGCGGATGGAAAAACAGTTTCTTCGGCGATCTTCACGGCCAAGGCCGCGACGCCATCGAGTTCTATACTGACAAGAAAGTGGTGGTCGAACGTTGGGCCAAAGAGCACAGCCGGAAATTCTGATGGAGTAATTGGGAAATTCAGTAATTGGGAAATTCAAAAACATCCCGCCGGCTAGCCGGGTTTCAAATTACTCAGTGAGTGAATTTTCCGATAACTAAACAGTCCGCGACGCTCTTGTATGTCAAAATAAGGATTCCATGACCACGACTCTAACCACTCCCTCCATGTCCGGCAAGGACATCGTCGATCTTGCGCGCAAGCACACGCTGTATGAGTGGTCGGCGCAATCGAAAGTCGATCCCATTCCCGTCGCCAGCGCCAAGGGGATCTACTTCTACACGCCGGAAGGCAAGCGTTTCATCGACTTCAACAGCCAGCTCATGTCCGTCAACATCGGGCACGGCGACGAGCGCGTGATTCAGGCCATCCGCGAGCAGGCTGCGACCCTTGCCTATGCGAATCCATTCATGGCCACCGAAGTGCGCGCGCGACTGGGCGCCAAGCTCGCTGAAATTACGCCCGGCGACATCGATACTTTCTTCTTCACCAACGGCGGGGCCGAAGCCAACGAGAACGCCATCAAGATCGCGCGCTTCTTCACCGGCCGTCACAAGATCATGGCGCGCTATCGCTCTTATCACGGTGCGACCGCGGGCGCGATCAGCCTCACTGGCGATCCGCGGCGATGGGCTGCGGAGCCTGGCATTCCGGGAGTCGTGCATGTACTCGATCCCTATCACGGCATCGAGCGCGGATGGGACTCGGCCGAAACTTCGCTGGCGATGATTGAAGAGACCATTCAGCTGGAAGGACCGCAGACGATCGCCGCATTCATTCTTGAGCCCGTAACTGGAACGAACGGCATTCTGGTTCCACCGGATGGCTATCTCACCGGCCTGCGCAAGATCTGTGACAAGTACGGGATCCTGATGATTGCCGATGAAGTGATGTCCGGCTTCGGACGAACCGGCGAATGGTTTGCCGTTGATCACTGGAAGGTTGTTCCGGATCTGCTTTGCATGGCGAAAGGACTGACTTCGAGCTATCTCCCGCTCGGAGCGGTCGGCATGCGCCATCACATCGCGCAGCATTTTCAGGACAAGGTCTTCTACGGAGGCCTGACTTACAACAGTCATCCCATGGGATGCGCGGCGGCGCTGGCGACGATTCGCGTGTATGAAGAAGACGGGCTGATCGACAATGCAAAAAAAATGGGCGCGATTCTGAAAGAGCTGGGAGCGGAGTTGCAGCGGAAGCATCCCTCGGTGGGCGCGGTCCGATCGATCGGACTCTTTGGCATCGTCGAACTCATCCGCAACCGCAAAACGCGCCAGCCAATGGCTCCTTTTAACAGCACGTCCGATGAGATGTCCGCTCTGGGACGCTTTTTTCGTGAACAGGGGCTGTACACCTTTGTCCGCTGGAATACCTTTTTTACCAATCCTCCGCTGTGCATTCACGAGCAGCAGATGCGCGAGGCGTTTGCGATCATCGATCGCGGGTTGGAGATCACTGACAAAGCTGTCAGCGATTAGACCTCATCCCCTCATCCGTCAGTAAGAGCGTGTGCGGGGCGGACACTGCTGTCCGCCACCTGCCATAGGCTGCTGGGAATGCCCAGGCGAGTCCTGCGGCTTCTCCCGCGCCAGATCCGAGATCAAAAAAACACGGATCGAATCCGGTACATTATCTGTAATCAGCAAGTTGAAAATTTTCAATCTGGTTGAATCCCGGCTCAGTGGGCAAGATTATCGCGCCGGACTACCTCCAGGACCAGGACCAGGACCATGACCAGGATCGGCTTTCGCGGCTGTGGATGACAAGGTCAGATGTCACAAGCGCCGTGGAGAGATCAGGGGTAAACCTTCGACTTCTCGCAAGAGACGCGAGAAATGGGCGACCGGTGCCACCAAGCTCAAAATCAACTTCAAAGGCGACGGACAGATGGATCCGTTCCGCACTTCCAAGGCGTCGCTTCGCTCCGCTGACAGCCGAGGCGGCTGTCTTCACATGGGCAGTGGCTACTGTTGTTGCTGCTGTTGTTCGTGGTTGATGCGGTTGGTGCGGTGGAGTGTGGGGCGCGATTGAATGACGACGGTGGGGGCGACGTTTTCCGGAGGCGGAGCGTCGGAGGGGCTGACGGTTACGGCTACGCTGAGTTCGCCGTGGGCTTCGCCTTTGTGGACGCCGCGGGTGGGGGGAACGTCTGCATAGTCGCGACCGACGGCGACGCGGATATGCCGGTCGGCGCCGATCAGGTTGTTGGTGGGGTCGAAGGCGACCCACCCCAGGTCAGGCATGAGAGCCTCAACCCAGGCGTGGGAGGCGCCTTCGAGGGAGCGGTACTTGGGTTCCTCGGCGTCGGCTTCGTCGCGGTGAAACATGTAGCCGCTGACGTAGCGACAGGGAATGTTCAGCGGACGCACCAGCGCAATCATAATGTGCGCGAAGTCCTGGCAGACCCCCTGACGGGTGTTGAGCGCGTCGTCAATGGGAGAATCGACCTTGGTGCTGTTCTTGACATAGTCGAACGATTCATAGATGGCTTCGGTCAGCTCAATGAGCAATTGCAGGGGCGTGTCGCGGCGTTTGCATTGAAGCTGCCGGGCTAAAGATTGCAGACGGGGGCTTGGCTTTGCGAACTGGCTGGGCAGCAGCATCTCCCAGTGATCTTCGGTGTCGACGAGGCGATCGAGGTCGCTCCAATCGCCGGAATCAGCGGGGCGCGGAATGGCAGCCGCCTCCACTTCAACTGTGGATTCTGCGGTGACCTTCACCCGGTTGTGATTTCCGGCGATATCGAAGTGATGAACCGTGTTGCCCAGGAAGTCGCGGTATTGCATGATGTTGGCCGCGGGGCTGACGTCGAGTTGAAAGGTAAGGCAGTGCTGCTGGCCGTCGCTGCGGGGTTGCATGCGAACTTCCATGACGCTCTCGCGGACTGCCGGCTCATAGCTGAAGGTTGTGGTGTGGCGAATGGAGTAGATCAAGCAAAACCTCGATTGGATAATTCTGTAATCAAGTTAAATTGGCAATTGAACTTCAAAACAGCGCCGCGTTTCAATTACACAATTATCAAATTTCTAAATCTCGCTAAGCGACCAGGGCTGACTCGACCGAATAGTCGAAGTAAATCTGATGGATCGCGTTGTGAGCTTGCGTGCATTGCCAGCGGATGCTGTCCACGAAGGCGTTTGCGCCCGAGGCCATGATCTCGTCGATCTGGCTGAAGCTCAGGGTTGCGCGCAGACGGCCCGCGATGCGGACGGGTTGTTCCGCCTTGCGCTCGGTTAACTCTCCGATGGCGCGCAGCGCGGTGTGAACCATGTCGACGGAGAAGCGCACGGAGTGCGGGAATCCAGGATTCAGCAACAGAAACTCCGCGACACGCAGCGGGCGCAGCTCGGCGGTGTGAGCTTTGCAGTAAGCTTGAAAAGCAGCGCAGGACTTCAGCAGCCCGACCCATTCGAGATATTCTTCGCTTTCCACCGCCTGGTCCATGGGATGGGGCAAGCGGCTGAAGTGGGCGCCGATCAACCGGGCGACACAGTCGGTGCGTTCCACATAACGGCCGAGCTGGATGTAATGCCAGCCCTCGCCGTGGGACATGGTGGAATCGGTTACGCCCTGAAACAGGTGCGCTCCCTCCTGCACGGCGCGAAAGAATACATAGGAATCGAGCAGGCCGGCGTCACTCGATGCTGTGCTCTTGACCTGCAGGAAGAGACGATTGAGTTGCTCCCACATGTCGGAGCCGCACTGCTCGCGGACCTGGCGGAGATTTTCGCGGGCCGCGGCAACGCACGAAATAATGGAGGAGGGGTTTGTGCGATCCAGGGTGAGGAGGTAGGTAAGCGTTTCGGCATCGAGCGGAGCATTTTCCGGAGCGGGTACTTGCAGCGCCTGCAGCAGCCCGAGCCATCTTCCCGACCCGGCTTCGGGGGATTGGTCCAGGCGCAGCTGTAGGTCCACGTCGATGAGGCGGGCGGTGTGCTCGGCACGCTCGAGGTAGCGGCTCATCCAATACAGGCTGTCAGCCACGCGCGACAACATGGTTTCACGGTGTTCCGTCATGCGCGCAACACCCAGGTGTCTTTGCTGCCTCCGCCTTGGGAGGAGTTCACCACCAGCGAACCTCGACGGAGCGCTACGCGGGTGAGGCCCCCGGGGACCAGCGTCACATTCTCTCCATAAAGGATGTAGGGGCGGAGGTCGACGTGACGAGCCTGAGCTTCTCCTTCAAGGAAGCACGGGGCGCGCGAAAGGCTAAGGGTCGGCTGGGCGATATAGTTTCGCGGCTCGGCCTCGATGCGGCGGCGGAAGTCCTCCCGCTGCTCGGCGCTGCTCTGAGGACCGATCAGCATGCCATAACCGCCTGATTCACCTACGGCCTTCACCACCAATTGATCGAGATGTTCGAGCACGTAGCTGCGCTGTGTGGCATCGGTGAGCAGATAGGTTGGAACGTTGGGAAGGATGGCATCTTCGCCGAGGTAGTAGCGGATGATCTGCGGAACGTAAGCGTAGACCGCTTTGTCGTCGGCGACGCCGGTTCCGATGGCATTGACCAGTCCGACGTTGCCGGCGCGGTAGGCATTGAATAATCCGGGTACGCCCAGACTTGAATCGCGCTGGAAGCAGAGAGGATCGAGAAAATCGTCGTCCACACGGCGGTAGATCACATCCACCTGGCGGAGGCCGGCCGTGGTGCGCATATAGACGACGTTGTCGTGGACCAGCAGGTCGCGGCCTTCGACCAACTCGATGCCCATCTGCTGGGCCAGAAAAGTGTGCTCGAAATACGCCGAGTTGAAAACCCCGGGAGTTAACAGGACCACGGTCGGTTCGTGGCGACTGGAAGTGTTCACCGGACTGAGCGCGCGCAACGTGGCCAGGAGTGCGTGGGCGTAGTGATCGACGGGGCAGACGCCGTAATCGCGGAAGAGGGTGGGAAAAACCTTCTTCAAAACCTTCCGGTTGGCCAGCATGTAGGAGACGCCGCTGGGGACGCGGAGATTGTCTTCGAGCACGGCGAAGCTGCCATCGGGAAGGCGGACAAGATCGGTGCCGCAGATGCTGACGTAAATTCCGCGGGGCACGTTCAGGCCGCGCATTTCGCGGCGGAAGTGGCGACAGCTGTAGACCAGGTCCTTGGGGACGATGCCGTCCGCCAGGATTTTTCCGGCGTGGTAAATGTCATCGAGGAACAGATTGAGAGCCGCGATGCGTTGGGTCAGGCCACTTTCGATCTTGCGCCACTCCTGGTGCGGGATGATGCGGGGAAGAAGATCATTGGGAAAGACCCGCTCGGTGCCTTCGGAGTTGCCGTAAACCGTGAAGGTGATTCCCTGATGCAGGAATGACAGGTCGGCGGCTTGCTGGCTCTTGCGCAACTCTTCGGGAGGCAGATCGAGCAGGGTCTGGAACAGAGGCCGATAGTGGGGGCGGGGTACGCCGGGCGATTCGAACATCTCGTCATAGGCGCCGTCGAACTGATAGTTGCGGAAGGGAGGGCGCGAAAGCCCGAGAGCGGACTCCGGCATGGTCATCCGCCGCAGAACGGCGCGACTTCGGGTACGGCTATGGGGCACTCTAGGACTCTAAGTGGCAGGCGTTGCCAAGTCCAATCTATTTTGTTTATGGGGTGGATCTGGTTTTCGGGGCGCGCAGTCAGTCGACTCGAGGGTCGGTTGTCAGGCGCGCCACACGCGCTGCTGGATGTCCAAGGACGAAAACATTACGGGTTCGTGGTGCACGCTGGTGGCGTGGCGGTTGATCGCGGTGGCGGCTTGAGTGCGGAGGTTTCCATCGCGGGCATCGAAATCGAGAGTGCTGACGTTGTGTGAGCAGCGGGTGCAGGTAAACTTCATGCCGCCCTTGATCCGCCCGATGGTGTAGTGTCGCTTCACAATTCCGAGTGTAGTCCTTTGATCAAGCAGTGGCGCGCACGTCGGTGTCGCGGCGAAGGTAATAATGGACGAAAGAGTTCCAAACTGGGAACGGGGATGAAGCGTGGAAAGCGTAATTCAAAAACTTTCACGCCCACAGGGAACGCGCAAGAGTGGTGCGCCGGCAAAGGGCAAAAGCAGGTTCCTCGCTCCGCCGTCGCGGTGCTCCGGCTCTGGTCGGAACGACAGAGATTATTTAGCGATTTTCAATTTCATTTTTTCACTTCGAGGCGGTTGTGATTTCTTAACACTTCGCGGAGGCGGTCATGGGGTAGAGCCATAACTTCGTGATCGTCGATGCCCTTCATGGTTTCGGCGGCGATCATGGCATTGATCACGGCTTCTTCGGTGGCCTGGACGGTGGCCAAGAAGATTGGGTTGAGGGAATCGTTGGGGAGCATGGTGAGCTGGCGCAGACCGACAGAGCTGACGGCGCCGGGGTTGGCGGTGGAGAAGGCGAGGAAGATATCGCCGGAGCCGTCCCCGGAGTAGCTGCCGTCGCGGCCGAGGCCGAGAGAAACTCTTTTGGCGATGCGTTTGAGCTGTGTGGGGATGAGCGGGGCATCGGTGGCCACGATCACAATGATGGAGCCGACGTCTTCTTTGAAGACGGTATGCTCGGCGATTTCGCGGCCTACGTTGATTCCAGCGACACGGAGCTGATCGCGAGCTCCGTAGTTGCACTGGACCAGGACGCCGACGGAATAGCCGCCGGCTCCGGCGTCGAGAACCCGCGACGAGGTCCCGATGCCGCCTTTGAATTCGTTGCAGATCATGCCGGTGCCGCCGCCGACGTTGCCTTCTTCGACCGGACCGGAGCGGGCGGTGTCGAGGGCGTGGAAGGCGTCTTCGGGACGAACGTGAAATCCGTTAATGTCGTTGAGATAGCCATCCCAGGTTTCGGCGACGACGGGAAGGGACCACCAGTAGCCCTCCATGTCGGGCGTGCCGTTCTTCACCTTCCAGGCGATGACCGCGTCGCGCACAACGCCCACGCTGTGGGTATTGGTGATCATGATCGGACCATTCAGGAAGCCGGAATCGTCGACCCAGGTGGTGCCAGTCATTTCGCCGTTGCCATTCAGGGTGAACCAGGCGGCGAAGACGGCATCGTTGGAGGCCTTGCCGCGGGGATGGATTGCGGTGACTCCGGTTCGCACGGGACCTTTACCGACTTCGAGTTTGCCTTTGCCGGAGATGAGCGTGGTGTGGCCGACCTCGACCCCTTTGACGTCGGTGATGGCGTTGTTCGGGCCGGGCGTGCCGTCGAAGGGTACGCCCAGATCGCGGGCGCGCGGCTTTTGGGCCTGGGCGGTGAAGCTGAGAACGAGGGCGAAGACAACTACGGCGAGGGGCTTCGGGCCCGAGCATTCCGGCTTAGCCGGGGTCATCGCGCGAAGTGGAAATGGCATCCTAGAATCGTGGGGAATTGAGTGGTATGACATAGAGTCTCCGAAAGAACGAAGAAGTATAATCGCTTTTCGAAGCAGACATTTCACGGGGGTGAAATATGGACGGGTGGAAGAAGGCGGTGATTGCAGGTTCGCTAGGGGCGGCGACGGCTCTATTCTTGAAGAAGAAATTTCCGGCGGGCGTGCTGATGACGGGAGTGGGACTGGCCATGCTGGCCTCGGAGTTTCCCGATAAGTTCGAAAGAGTAAGAAGGCTGCTGCCGCAATATTTTGACCGCGGCATGCAAGTGATGGAGATGGCGGCGCGGGCCGGCAAGCGGATCACCGAGGCCGCGGGGCAGAGCGCGATGGACGCGTGGGAAGAGGTTGGCGGGTGAGGAACCGGCGTCTGTCTTCCGTCAGCCGGCCTGCGGCATTGTCCGAGCAATCTGTTGGAGAGTGCTAAGGGTATGAAGCCGGAAGCCGAGTGCCGGACGTCGGCCGGCGGAAGCCGTCTTCTAATCGATGCCCAGTTGTTTTTTGGCGTCCGGGCTGAGTCTCTCGGGAGTCCAGGGCGGAGTCCAAACAACATTCACGGATGCGTTGCGGATGCCGGGCAACTGCTCCAGGCGTGACTTCACCTGGGCACTGATATTCACGTGTTCGGGGCAGCCCTGGGCGGTGAGCGTCATGTCGATGATTACGTCCTGCTTGGCCTGTTCCGGAGTGTCGGCCGGGGCAGGGGCGAAGTTCACGTGGTAAATCAAGCCGAGGTCGACGATGTTGACGGGGATTTCGGGATCGTAGCAACTCCTCAGCGCGCTGAGCACGTCTTCTTCTGTGACGGTGGGCATGATGATTTCCTTCCGCAAACTCCGGTTCCGGCGCCGGGCTTCCGGCATACCGATCCGCGTTCCTACCTTCTTCCAGTGTAACCCAGCATCCGATGCGGGAATAAGCCCCACCCCTGGGCTGACAATCTGGTAGAGTTTTTCCGGATGATGAGCGAGGAAGCGAAGCAGAGGATTCAGATTGCGCTAACGCTGGCGGTTGTGGTCGCGGGTTTGCGCGCAGGGTACATTCTTTACCGGCGGCATGAAGACAATCTGGCCGGGCAAAAGCAGCAGCAGGCCAAGAATGCCGGCTACTCAGATGCCGACTATTATGTGGCGCCGAAAAAGCTTTATCCCTTCGACTTGAAATCGGCGAAGCAGTTGACGCTGCAGCCGGTATGGACAAAAGAAGGATATCGCTACACCTATTTTCGATATGATGCGGCTCGCAAGCGGACAGAATTCACGCATGAGGCAGGGTTGCTGTTGCCGATCGAAGAGCTGCAGATTAAGGATGTCGTCTCGGACCTTCCGGCAGGAAGCGGGAGCCGGCGGCAAGTGATGGCTGTTTTCGAGAAAGAAGGGAAGAGCTACGCGGTGCCGATCGGATTCGAGAGCGAGGGACGATACAAGATTTATTCCGATGAGATGTTTTATGTGGAAGATCCGCACGAGTTGTACAAACACTGGCCGCCGGATGTTTGGCAGGCGGTGGCGCAACATGAAGTGAAGCCGGGAATGAATGAACTGCAGGCGGATTTTGCGGTGGGGATGGGAGTTCCGGACGCGGGGGCCTCGTCGGAAGAGAAAACCGTCCGGTATCCCAATGGAGGAAAGCCGCTGGTGGTGAGTTACCGCGACGGTAAAGCGGCGGAGATCAAGACCGGGTCGTAGAGAGACAAAAAGTAGAAATTCCCCACTTCTCGCAAGGAGGCGAGAAATGGGGCGGCCTCTTCCTACTCACATCGCGATGATTTACTTGACCGCCGCGAGCGCTTTAGAAACCTCATGGATGTCGGGCACGACGGGGATCTCGTAGTCCTTGCGCCAGGCTAGTTTGCCGTCGCGGTCGATGATGAAGATGGAGCGGCCGGAGATGCCCTTATCTTCGAGGTATACGCCGTATTTGGCGGCGACGGCGCCGCGGGGATGGAAGTCGGCGAGCAGCGGGTATTGAATTCCCATCTTGTCGGCGTAGGCCTTGTGGGACCAGACGCTGTCGACGCTGAGTCCGAGCACCTGCGCGTCGAGCTGGTCGAACTGTTTCTTGTCGTTGACCATGCAGGCGTGCTCTTTGGTGCAGACCGGGCTCCAGTCGAGCGGATAGAAAACCAGCACCACCGGCTTTTTACCCCGGAAATCGCTGAGCTTTACTTCCTTCTGATCCTGATCCTTCAACGAGAATTCGGGCGCCGGGGCGCCGACGGTTGGTGACATGAGTTCCTCCTATGTATTCGACGATGGCTTAACTTTGGCTTTGCGTGTCTTACAGTATTGAATCACAAAAATCTGATTTGCGACGAGAACGGATCTGTGCGTCGTTACAGACTGTCGGCAAATATTTTCTTGTAATCGCGATACCAATCGCTCTGGAAGCGCTCTTCGGGATCGTAATGTGTCTTTAGCTGCAAGAATTGCGCGAACTGCGGATAGCATTTTTCGATTTGCGGACGCGTGGCATCGCGATGGTAGGTCAAGTAAGTGCCGTTGCGTTTGATCGCCATGTCGATGAGCCTGCGGAAAGCGTCGCCGGAACGGCGCAGGCCTTCGGGGCTGTGAACGGGTGCAGGTTGAAGATCACGCAGGCGTAAGGCTGCTTGGCCCAGGGCAGAAATGGCGGGAAGCGACCCCATTTCCCGAATCCATAAATTTGGGCTTCGAGTCGATCGCAAAAGCACATATTTCCTTACTTCACGACCGGAGAATCGGGGCCGGCAGCCTTATCTTCTTCCGCGTGAATTTTGCCGTCATCTTCGGCGTAGAAAGAACGGTGCTGGGCGTCGAGTTGTTTCGGAGTCATGGTGAGCATGAAGCTGTCCTTCTTGCCCTTAAAGGCGGCAGTGTAGTCGCCGCGATTGGGGTCGACCATCCGTTTGGTGAATGATCCGGAGTGAACCAGTTCGGCCAGGGAAGTTGCGAAGTGGCCGTATTGTTTCTGGAAACGATGCTGGGCCCGGAGAACAACCCGCATGTAGGCGAGGGCGGCAGCTTCGGAATCAGAGCGGGCGGGGTCGCCGGGAAACTTCGGCTGATAGGTCGTAGCGGGTGACTGAGCGGCGAGCGCGGGGGCGACTGCGGATAAAGCGGAGGCGGCCAGCGCACAGACGGCAATCATGGCTACAGACCAAGTGCAAGGTTTTCTCATCCTGAAGTCTTCTCCGTGTAGCGGAACAGCGGGAATTGGGGCGCAATCCCCGATGAAGAACGCCGTTTCACCCTTTTTTTCATGTTACTCCCGTAATTTCCCTTCGGTCACCTTCTCTTTGCATCGCCGCCAAATGCCGCTATGCTCTATCCAGAGCCTATACCCTACAGGGAAAACTATGAAAGCAGCCGTAGCCAGAAAGCCGATCATCCGAATTGCAGTGGTGGAGAGCGACCCGCTTAGGTTTGTGGGATTTCGCGCGTTGTTCGATACTGAGCCTGAGTTCGAACTAATCTCCGCCAGCCTGCCCGAGATTTCAACGCTGCAGAGCGTGGATCTTATCCTGTTGGGAAACCGGTCGGGCCAGAACTTGTTCGACGTGATGGCAAGCCTGAAGGCCACGCGGCCGGATCTGCGCATTATTGTCACCGGGTCCGGGGTGGATGAAGAGACCATTCTGAAAGCGATCGCATCCGGCGCAAAAGGCTATGTGGACGAAGCTGCTTCGCCATCAGAATTCGCGCAGGCGATCCGCATTGTGAGCCAGGGATCGGTGTGGGCGCCGCGGAGAGTGCTTTCGATGTTCATTGAACGGGTGTCTTCGTCGCCAGGGAGGATTTTCCCCGCCGGACGGGTGACCTTCACCGACCGCGAAAAGGAAGTACTGGAGATGCTGGTGGCGGGGCGCTCCAATAAAGAGATTGGTGCTCAGTTGGGGATCGAAGAGCGCACGGTAAAGGCACACGTGGCAAAGCTGATGCGCAAGGTGGGCGTGCAAAACCGGATTGCACTGTCGGTGCACGCGATTACACATTCGCTGGTGGCGGCGAAGTAAAGAAAGCCAGTACCGAGTCGCTTCGTC
>Ga0302177_10001645_pt1 | contig 16011 bp, 20 predicted proteins | sample I_Palsa_E1_2_FD_198780 | JGI IMG/M metagenome (GOLD analysis project Ga0302177, IMG submission 198780) | Peat permafrost microbial communities from Stordalen Mire near Abisko, Sweden - I_Palsa_E1_2 | ecosystem: Environmental > Terrestrial > Soil > Palsa > Peat permafrost | place: Sweden... | reverse complement strand
AGACGTCGGAAGACACTGAGATGGAGTCCAATCTGGCGGTGACCGTCTCCCCCGCCGAGTCGCGGTAGTGCGACTTCACTGGTCACCGTTGGTTCCCGCGGCCGAGACTGAAATCAGTTCGCCGTCAACATTTCAAGCCGTACAGAGCCCGCTGCTACTCGGCGTCACTGACGGCTTCGAGAAACTGGTTCACCCGAGCTAGCGCCTCGTCGAAAACCTCCACCTTTTCACCGCGCTTTTCGTTGGCAGGCTGGGCGGCGCCACGGGCACCTTCGGCCTCAACTCGTGCCGCACCCTCGCGGCGCAACAAGCTGAAGTTCTTCTCGCGTGCATGCCGGAGCCGGCTCTGCAGATCCTTCAGCGACTTCCCGTCCATGCGTGTCAGAGCGTCGGGATGAGCCTCGGCGATCAACGAAATTTCCTGCGGGGTCAGGTTCACGTGGTGGTTGCTCACCGTTGATTCATAGCCCGGGCCGACCACACCTGTTCGACGAATTGCCGAAAGGCATCTCGAACCGTCACGCCGCGGCCATCTGGAATTCACACCCACAGACGACATGTTGAACTGCTCTTTTCTTCTACGCTCTGCCTTTTCCACTGACGCGTGTCCGGCTCGCCGGTGCGGCGGCCTTCTGAAGGCTTGCGGTACCGCTAGTCCGTGACCGTGCTACGGGCGGCCTCCAAGTAGTCCTCGAGCAGCCGTCCGTGTTGCGCGGTTAGCCACGCCAGCCGCACCTCGTTGGGTGCGACGTCGGTCAACACCATCCACGTGACGTCGGCGCGCTGGTAGTACATGGCCACCGACTGCGGCACGACGCTGAAACCCTCACCCGCAGCGACCCATTCGAGCTTCTCCTCGACGCTGCGCGCCTGGCGGGCAACGACAACCGGTGTGCTGTGTAGGGCCGCCCACTCCGGGACGGCATTCGGATGCTGCAACAGCCGCTCACCAACCAGCTCGTGCACGCTGACGCGGTCGCGGCCCGCGAGCCGATGGGCCACAGGGACGACCGCGACCTGCGGCTCGGTGAACAGCGGCCAGCTGGACAAAGCGGTCAGGTCGATGGGCATGCGGACGTAGCCGATGTCGACCCGCCCGTCACGCAGCACCTGCACCTGATCCGTCCAGTCGGTGCGTAGGACGTCGACGGTCACCTCCGGGTGCGACGCCGCGAACGTACGCGCCGGCTCAGTCACGGTCAGCCCGGGCATGAACCCGATCGTGAATGTCCTGATCGTCCCACCGAGGCGGGCCACCCGGCGGCGCGTCGCCTGGGCATCGGCCAGCAGCCCCCGGGCGTCGATCAGAAGCTGTCGGCCTGCGTCGGTCAACCGGGTGCCCGCCCGGCCTCGCTCGAACAGCTGAGCAGTGAGATCGCGCTCCAGCGAACGGATCTGGCGTGTCAGCACCGGCTGTGCGACATGTAATCGCTCGGCGGCCCGACGGTAGTTCAGCTCCTCGGCTAGCACGACGAAGTAGCGGACCTTGCGCAGATCGAGATCCACCGGCCTCCCTCCGGAACGCTGATACCCGGAGAGTATCGAATGTGCTCACAAAGGTCTCAGCGAATCGGATGGACTGCCGCACCATCCGGCGTTGAGCGGAGTGCAACGAAAAGGAGCACAACAATGACGGAACTTCTGGCTCGACGCATAGCGGGCACCACCGCACTGGTGACCGGAGCCAACCGCGGGTTGGGTATGGCGTTCGTGCAGGCATTGCTCGACCGGGGCGCGGCGAAGGTCTACGCAGGTGCGCGCAATCCGGGCACCGTCGACGTCACCGACGCACGCGTCGTGCCGGTGCCATTGGACATCACGAATTTCGACGACATCGCCGGGGCGGCCCGTGACTGCACCGACGTGTCGCTGCTGGTCAACAACGCGGGCGCCATGCTGCTGGGGCCGTTTCTGTCCGCGCCGGACATGTTGGCCGCCCGCACCGAGATGGAGACCAATTACTTTGGCACCCTGGCGATGGCGCGGGCGTTTGCGCCGGTTCTCGGGGCCGCCGGCGGCGGCGGCCTTGTCAACGTGCTGTCCGTGGTGAGTTGGTACGCCTCACCGTTCAACGCCTCCTACTGCGCATCGAAGTCCGCCGAGTGGGCGTTGACCAATGCGCTGCGGGTGGAGCTGCGCGCCCAAGGAACCCTGGTCGTCGGGGTGCACGCCGGGTTCATCGATACCGACATGGCTGCCGCCGTCGACGATCCCAAAATCTCGGCCCAAGAGGTCGCGGGGCAGACGCTCGACGCGATCGAGACGGGGCGGCCCGAAGTGTTGGCCGACGAGTGGACTCGGCATGTCAAGAACTCCGTCGCCACCGACCAGGACAGCCTTTACCCGGCCGTTCAGCGCAGCTGGGATGCCGGCGAATCACCCTGGAAACGCTGATCGCTGCGCCGGATCAGTAATGGTCATCCACGTTGAAATTGGACGAGACATTGGCGCCAACCTGTACGAGGATGAAGCCATGCGATTCCTTGTCATGCTTGCGGGCTTTGCCGCCGTGCTCGGGGTGGCCACGCCAGCACAGGCTGATCCGGGCAATTCGGGGCGCGACGCGAGCTTTTTGACGGCGCTCAACAAGGCCGGCATCACATACCAGGACCCAGCTGTCGCCGTCGCGGTCGCCAAAAAGGCATGCGAACTGATGGACCAGGGCAATCCCGAAGTCATCGTCATCAAGAGCGTGTCGTCGAGCAATCCGGGATTTACCGCCGACGGCGCCGCCCAGTTCACCATGATCGCGGCGAGCGCTTACTGCCCCCAGCACATGGGGCACCAGGTCACGCAGGCCCCGCCAACTCCGCAGCAACAGCCACTCATCGACTTTCCAATAATCACACCGGGAGCTGGGTAGGGCACAGCCGGCAGCCCACGCTAGGCGACGTGGCCGCCGCAACCACTGGTAACAAAACCACTGGATAACAACACACCGTTTTCGATCCCTCGGCGGTCGTTATGTTGCGTGGCTTGCGCCGAATACGTGGTCTGCGCACTAATCGCCAACGGGGTTCAGTGACTTACTCGTACGGCGGAAGCTCGCCTTGATGGCGTGGGCAGTAGACGTCCACTGATGCGGTGATGAATCTGACTGTCAGAACTGTCGTCAGGTCATGGCGTGATATTGCGACAGCGGCGAAGCCCTGACGCTCGGCCAGTAATGTTGGGACCGGCAAGGACAACACTGCCCACTAGGGGCCAACTAGGGGCTGGGCCGGGCCGCTATGAGCGAAGGAACCACATGCCAGACGTAACTGACCCGAATGGCGTGCGGTGGTCGGTGCATCGCCAATGGAGGGCCCGCTACTCGAATGCAGTCAACCCCACCGACACCGGCGACGCCCTCATTGGCGAACTCACGTTTAACTTGCTGCAGATCGTAGTGACGTGGCCCTTCTGGTTCATTGCGAAGTGGCTCGGAGTGCGGTGGAAGATCGTGATCGAGCGCGACGGAACCGTGGTAGGCGAAACGCTGGTGCGCGGCTGGCGTAAGTCGCAGCGGTGCATCCAAGAGCTCACTCAATCCGCGGCAGCCGGGACGCTGCCCCAGTCACCGAAGTCTTAGCTCCTCGTACAGGTGATCACCGAAAATAGTTGAGGCGTTCTGTTTCCAGAGCCCGGCTGGCGTTCCTCAACTGCTGCGACGTGTTCGGTGTCGGACAACCTTTGATCGCGCTCGCCGCACGGTGCCGCTCTCCCCTGCCGTCGTCGCGATGCTGCGCAAGCACAAGGCAGCCCAGGCCGCTACGGTGTTTCGGTAGCACAGGAACTCTTGTCGCGTGACGCTACCGGATTGAGTCGATGGCCTGGCTCAATGAGGATATGTTCCCTGATCTGCATCGACCTACTGAATCTCAACGACACCTCAGCGAACTCAGTGGAGAGGAGGCCGAAGAGTACATTACCGAAACCGGATATCGTGCAGCGCTTTTGGGCCTGTTAGGCAGACCGGTGTCCGACCATACGCTCGGCGAGATGTGGCTCGATTTCAGCAGGTCGCGGGGAACACGGGTTGCTCCCGCGCTGCTCGGCTACATGACTGAACGGCGCGAGCATGCCGTCCGATGGTCGCTCGCTGTCGAAAGCTATTCGGGTCCACAGACTTTCATCTGGGGCCCCGCCGACCCAATTAGTGGAGCCCACGTCCTTCCTCGGATTCGGGAGAAGGCCCCATCCGCCAGCATCAATGTGCTGGACAACCCGCCGCCGGTCGGACACCTTCCGCATGTCGAGGCGCCCGAACTCGTTGGACCTCTGCTCATCAAGCACCTTCAGACAACTGGGTGGGCGTGATTGATTGATTGCGGCTCAGGGATGCAGTTCATTGCTTGCCCTGCCGTCAGCCCCAACCCCGGTGTTGATCGTTTGACCCTTTTCATTGGAAGTAGATAGCCGCGACCGTTTCCCTCGATTTGTTCCCACGGTATGTAAATCAGGCGCGACCGCTCCGGGCTCCGAGGCGCAGACTAAAAAACGCGGGCCCACCGGGTCGTGGTCTGCGCGCTGATCGCCAACGGGTCTCAGTGACTTACTCGTACGGCGGAAGCTCGCCTCGATGGCTCGGGCAGTAGACATCCACTGATGCGGTGATGAATCTGACTGCGGTTCTTCTAACGCGGTCGGGAAATAGGTGTAAACGCGGATTCTCCGCATACCCACGGTTCATCTCGTCGTTTATCAAGGTGTCGACCGGGGTGCCGCCATTGACTTCGCCACAAATTTGATGGGCTCGTGCGACGACACCAGGCACCTCACCGTCATCGACGGGCGGAATCTGTTCTTGTTCGAGCAGCGCCAGAAACTGATCCTGCTGGCCTGAGTCGGCGCCTGCCGCGCCAGCGCAAATAATTGCGGCGGTCACCACCACCGCGGCGCTAACCAGAGCGTCTGCAAGGCTGATGATGCCGGTGCGCACGGCAGTCACCACCGCTGACGAGTGCGTTGCCTGGCCATGATGTCTGCGGCGTCGCTGAGCAATTCGCAGTCACCAAAGCTGACAGCGGCACCGGGTAGCCAGCCCGCGGCGCGGTGCGTTGCACCGGCAGCGGCGATGAGGATATCGACGTCGTGGACGGCAATCCGCGCGGCGTGTTGGAATGCTCGGGTCTGGACGGACGGCGTCCCGCGGTCGTCGCGCTCACTGTTCACGCAGCCCAGATCTTTCGGACGCTCAGAAACTGCCAGTGCCAGCATATGGCCACCAGTCGTTCGGGTCATTTGGGTTGTAGTACTCACCAGCCGGCGGTGCTGGAGGCGGCGGCGGCTGTGGTGCATCGGTGGGTGGATCCGCTGGCGGCGGCGCCGGGAGCACAGCCGGCGTATTCGGCGTGCCGCCGAAACCGGGCGCCGCATACGCCGGGACGCTCACTGCGGCCGTGGGTATAGCGATAAGCACGCCCGCCACGGCGATCTTCCTGATGTTGCTGGGGACGCCGGATGACATTGCCCAAGTCATCGATCACTCCCTTCGCCGGGTCCCGAATAGCGCTGATATTGCCACTTGATTGATCGACGCGACAGATTAGAGAGAGAGTCGGGGGCGCCGTCTTATCGAGCGCGTCTACATGCCTGGGGAACTACTAGAGGGGATTACTAACACGCAGAGAGGTTCCACCATCATGACCACCACAACCAACCCCTAGCCCGACGTCCGGTTGCCACCCGGAGCGGTCGAGTTCCCCGAAAGCTGGGCCGCGGCCACCGCTGCGAACCCTATGCGCCGGAAAGCAATTGGCCCACGCCGCGCACGACCGCGCGACGGAACTGAAATCGCGCGGAAACCAGGTCCTCGCGCAGCTGCAACCGTGCGTCGATGACGGCCTTGACCCGAGGGAGTCGGCTGACCACTGGATGGACATCAACGAACCGCCGCACCGCGTCGATCGCCGCCTTACGGCGGATTTCACGCGCCGTCAGCATGTTTTCTCGGAACTGCACCCAAGGCAAAGTGCCTGGCTGCTGCTGGACTTCTGTCATTGTGCAACTCCTGCGTGATCGTCGAGAGACATTGCACTACGGATTCTCCGACTAAATCACCCGTCGTGCCACTTCGAGCCCGTCGCCAGCAAACCAGGCTCATTTGCGTTTGCGCCGTCTAGGGAAGCCGATGCCTGCGAGGATCAGGCCTACCACTAGGAATCCAATCTTCGCGCCCCACCAGGCATGCTCGTCTGCCACACCTGTATCGACCCAATTCGCCTGCGTTTCGTCACACCTCTACCTACGGTACCGTAAGTTACGGTAGCGTAGGCAACGTGACAACTTTGCAGACCAGCCTGCTGGCCGAACTCGAGCCCGTCGTGGCAGCCAACCTCGACCGCCACCTCAGCCTGGCGAAGGACTGGCAGCCGCAAGACTACGTGCCCTGGTCACGCGGGCGTGACTTCGCCTTCCTCGGCGGCAGCGACTGGCAGCCTGAGGACTCGCCGCTCGACCCGGTCGCGCAGACGGCGATGATCGTCAACCTGCTCACCGAGGACAACCTGCCCTCATATCACCGCGAGATCGCCACCCACTTCGGCCGCGACGGCGCCTGGGGCCAGTGGGTCGGTCGCTGGACGGCCGAGGAGGGCCGGCACGCGATCGCGATACGCGACTACCTCGTCGTCACGCGTGGCGTGGACCCGGTCCGGTTGGAGGCGCTGCGCATGGAGCACATGACGGCGGGCTACGACAGCGGCGACAAGACCATGCTGCAGGCGCTGGCCTACGTCTCGTTCCAGGAGCTGGCCACCCGGATCGCGCACCGCAACACTGGGCGTGCGACTGGCTGCCCCCTTGCCGAGCAGTTGCTCGCTCGCATATCCACGGACGAGAACCTGCATATGGTCTTCTACCGCAACCTGATGGACGCCGCGCTCGACCTCGCGCCCGACGAGGCGATGCAGACGATCCGCGACGAGGTGGTCGGCTTCAAGATGCCTGGCCAGGGTATGACGGACTACGCCAAGAACGCCATCACCATCGCCAAGGCCGGCATCTACGACCTGCGCCTGCACCACGACGCGGTGATCCAGCCCGTGCTGCGGTTCTGGCGGATCTTCGAGCGCACCGACTTTGGCCCGGCCGGCGAGCAGGCCCGCGACGAGCTCTCGTACTTCCTCGCGATGCTCGACGCCAAGGCGAAGCACTACGAGGAGAAGCGCGCCGCCCGCGAGGAGTTACAAAGGACTGCATAACGACGCAAAGCGTGTGCTCAGTGGTCGAGGCGGCCCAACAGATCACCAACCGTCGCCATGACGCGAAGCTACACAGCGTCACCGACAACATATTGGCCGCCCAGCACATGGCTTCAAAGGCGCTCTTGGCGCCTGCATTTCGAACGATCTCTAGTGCCCGGGTGAGCTTCCGCGGAGCATCGGCGTCTAGGTGCGTGTCGTTGCGTGCGTTCCAGCCGTGACTAGGCGGCCCCATCCCGGCTGGCGTGAAGGCAGCAGCTCTGCGCGGGTTTGCCTTGCCGTCAGGTGCGGCAGACCGCGGGTGTGTCGGGGGCCTTCATTTCGGCCGGAGTGCAGAACGTTCTTGATTGTCCGGCACTGATCGGGTGCATGTACAGGAGTTGAAAGCCAGACGGGTCCGGTTGGATGGTGGCGATGTACTGGTCGCCGACGTTACCCATCCCGGGGCCGCTGCGGGCGATCAGGGCGGCCAGAGTGATCGTGATGCTGTCGCTGGGGTTTTTCTTCCACGTGACTGACCATTGATCGGTGTTCAGCGCGCCGTCACCAATTGTCAGGGTTCCAGTGCCGCTCTGGGACAGCTGCAGCTGGCTATCGTGGGCTATCCATTGGTCGAAAAACGACACCGGCCCCACTCCGTTGGCGCCCCCCTGACCGCCAGCGCCTCCCGGACCGCCAGCGCCTCCCGGAGGACCGCCAGCGTGGACGGTTGCCGAACCACCGACCAGCACCACAGCCGCGGCGAGCAGTGCAACGACCAGTCGTACGGCGGTTTGGGTCCACAACCGTGAAGCGACCCCGTCGCGGCGGTTGCGCCCCTCGAAGCCGCCAAACACATGTGCGTCCATAGTCGCCTCCGGTGATAGTGGCGCGGCCCAATAGGCCAGTTTCGGATGGAGCCTATCTCGGCTCATCGCTTTCTACGAGACTCTCGGCCAGACGCTGGGGATCGTGAACGCCTTCTTCGGCCCCGGCGCGGACCTGTCCAAGTTGCCGTTGCCGCAGGGGTGGGAAGGCCCCCTGTACTACAACCTGCAGCGAGTCGAGATCTATGGGTCCGAATCAATTGTGGCGCTTGCGCAAAGAGCCTTCGTAGTCACCGAGGCCTGGGGAGGCACTTTGCGTCAATCGCGCGATGACCCCAAAAGGGTTATTCACGACGAAGACCTCAGCTACGAAGCTGATGGGTCGCCCACGACCTTCATCGCAGCAGTGCGCAACGAACTCCGCGTGCCCAAAGGGCAACGAAGCGAACCGGCTTAACGGAGCCAGTTGTGACAGACCAAGACGACCTCGGGGTGTCGCACACGACGATGCGGCAAGTTCTCACGCAATCCGTTCGATGGTGGCCAGCTGCGTCGCCATTTGCTCACGGGCGATTTCGGCGTCGTAGTGGGCCTGCATATTGATGAAGAACATGTCGCTCAGACCCAGGGCACGCGACAGCCGCAGCGCGGTGTCCGCGCTGATTCCCCTCTTCCCGTGGACGATCTCGTTGATGCGTCGCGCCCGCACGTCAATCGCCTTCGCGATCCGGTACTGCGAAATGCCCATCGGCTCGAGGAACTCGGTGAGCAGGATTTCGCCCGGGTGGGTGGGTGCGAACTCCGCCGCTTCTCCTTTCTAGTGGTAGTCGACGAGTTCGACGTTGCCGGCCCAGCGGTGCTCCACGTGAAGCAGAGCCGCCTGCTATTTCTCTTGTCGGGCTGACAGGATTTGAACCTGCGACCACTTGACCCCCAGTCAAGTGCGCTACCAAACTGCGCCACAGCCCGGTGCCGGCGCGTCGCCGGCAGCAGGTGGAAAGCCTACCGTAGGTGGCGACGCCCGCCCCAACCCAACGTCTCAGGCGGTTGTCGGTTCGCTGAGCTTGACCAGCATCTTGCCGATGTTGGCCCCAGTGAACAGCCCGTTGAGAGCGTCGACGCACGAGTCGATGCCCTCAAAGATGGTCTGGCGAGCCGTGATCCGACCCTCGTGCTCCCATTGGCGAAGCGAGGCGAACGCTTCGTCGAAGCGACCCCACTGGTCGAGCGCATTGAACCCCTGCATGGTCGCGGTCTTCGACAGCAGATTCACATAGTTAGCCGGTCCGGGGTGGTCGCCGGTCAGGTAGCTGGAGATGACGCCGCAGAGCACCACCCGTGCGTTCGTCGCCAACCGGCCCAGCACCGCGTTGAGGATCGGTCCGCCGACGTTGTCGAAGTAGACGTTGACCCGCTTCGGGCAAAGCTCTTTGAGCGCGGCCGCCAGGTCGTCGTTCTTGTAATCGATGCATGCGTCGAAGCCGAAGTCTTCGACAACCGCCTTGCACTTTTCTGATCCGCCGGCGATGCCGACCACCCGCGCGCCGGCGATCTTGGCGATCTGTCCGGCCACCGACCCGGTGGCGCCTGCGGCGGCGGACACGACCACCGTGTCCCCAGCCTGGGGTCGACCGAAGTCGGTCATCCCGATGTACGCGGTCGCGCCGGTCGGCCCGTACACCGACATGATCGCGAGTTGATCGCTCTCGCCGGGGATGGGCGTGCTGAACACGTCATCGCGGACGATCACATATTCCTGAAAGCCGGTCAGCGTGGTGATCACGTCTCCGACTTCGTAGCCCTTGCAACGCGACGACACGACCTCGCCGATCCCGGCCGCCCTGATGACTTCGCCCACCTGTACCGGCGGAAGGTAGCCCGGTTGGTCGTTGAGCCAGGTCCGGACCGCCGCGTCGAGACCCACATAAGTGGTGCGGACCAGCGCCTCACCCTCGGCAGGCTCGGGTGCGGCCGTGGTGACCAGTTCGGTGTCGCCGGGCTCGACGAGTCCGCTCGGGCGATGACGCAGCAGGATCTGGCGATTGGCTAACTCGGGCACGATGCAGAAACTACCGAATGCGAATGACCTATTCGCCGCGATTCCGGTATGGGAGCATCTGTGAATGAAATCTGAGGATGATCCGGAAGCCCGAATCCGGGAGCTGGAGCAGCCACTGGCGGACGCGGCACGCACGTCCGAAGCCGGCGTCACCCCGCCGCCGGGGAAATGGACCGCACCGCCACCGTCCCGGAGTTATACCGCCCCGCCCGGTCCCCCGATGCAACCGCTACCGTTGCCCTACGGCGGATCGTTCCCCGGCCCATCGCCCGCCCCGTACTCGCGCAGCAACCGGACGTGGTGGATCATCGCTGGAGTCTTCGTCATTGGCATGATCGCGCTGCCAGCCGCGATCTTCCTCTTTACCGCACACCAGGTTTCGCGCAGTGGCATCACCACGCTGTTCCCCGCCCCGACCATCTCCCCGGCAAGCCCCACCGCCTCTACGACCATGCCGCCAACGAATGCGACCGCGCCGTCGATGCCATCAACATCAGTGTCGACCGCGCCGGCGGGTGAAAACATCACCGTCTCCGGCATCAGCGAAGCCCGGACCATCGCCTGCAATGGGGGCAGCGTCAGCGTCAGCGGAATCACCAACAATGTCGTGATCACCGGCCACTGCGCGAGCGTGATTGTGTCTGGTATCCAAAACCAGATCACCGTCGACGCATCCGACACGATCCAAGCCTCAGGCTCCGGCAACCAGGTCACTTATCACACTGGATCGCCGAAAATCGGGAATTCCGGTTTCGATAACGTCGTCCAACGGGGCTGACCCCCTCAGACGGTGAGCAGCCGGTAGAGCCCGATGACGCCGACGACCACAATGGCGGCTCGCAGCGCGTTCGGCGACAGCCGCCGGCCGTAGCGGGCACCCAGCCAGCCGCCGAGTAATGACCCGGTTGCGATGAGACCGGCGACCGCCCAGTTGATTCGGTGGAAAGCCACCATCGTATAAGCCAGCGCCGCAACGAGATTCACGATCAATGTCAGCAGGTTCTTCGCCGCGTTCATCCGCTGTACCGACTCGGGCAGCAACGCGCCCATCGCACCTACGAGCAGGATACCTTGCGCCGCAGTGAAATACCCGCCATAGATGCCGACCGCGAACGTGCTCGACACCACCGCGACCATCCGGCCACGCGAGACGTCTTCGGCGGATTGACCTGCCTTCGCCGCCCGTGCCTGCGCCCAGGCTTGGATTCGCGGACCGATGACGACCAGGATCAGCGCGATGATCAGCAGCACCGGCACGACTCGGGCGAAGACCGTTGCCGGCAGATGCAACAGCAGCCAGGCGCCCACGATGGCACCAATGACGGACGCCGGAATCTGCCATCGCAGTCGGTTCCACTGGCCGCGTAGTTCACGCCGGTAGCCCCACGTGCTTGAGGCGTTGCCCGCTACCAGGCCCACCGCGTTGGACATTGTCGACGTCACCGGCGGATAACCCATCGCGACAAGTGTCGGAAAGGTGATCAAAGTGCCCGACCCGACAACGGCATTGATCGCGCCGGCCCCTACGGCGGCGAGGACGATCAAGATCCCTTGCGACAACGGCACTGACAAGACTTTATCCGGCTTAACTCATGCGCAGATATGAGTTTCGCCACCGACGCTGCCGTCAGCGCGACTTGGGCTTGCGCTTCTCGCGTACCCGGACGTTGATACGAATCGGGCTGCCTTCAAAACCGAATGTCTCGCGCAGCCGTCGCTCCAAAAATCGGCGGTAGCCCGCTTCCAAAAAGCCGGAGGTGAACAGAACGAACGTCGGCGGGCGAGCGGCGGCCTGGGTGGCGAAAAGAATCCGCGGCTGTTTACCGCCGCGCACCGGCGGCGGTGTCGCCGCTACGACTTCCTTGATCCAGGTGTTCAAACGACCGGTACCGATGCGGGCATCCCACGATGCCAACGCACTCTCCAACGCCGGCACCAATTTCTGCACCGCGCGTCCGGTCTTCGCGGAGATGTTGACCCGTTGCGCCCAGTGCACCTGCGCCAGTTGGCGGTCGATCTCGTTGTCCAGCTGGTAACGCCGGTCCTCGTCGACGAGGTCCCACTTGTTGAACGCCAGCACCAGCGCTCGCCCGGCCTCGATGACCATCGACAGCACTCGAAGGTCCTGCTCGGTCAGCGGCACCGATCCGTCGATCAAGACGATCACGACCTCGGCGGCGTCGATGGCGCCGTGGGTGCGTACCGAGGCATAGAACTCATGCCCGCTGGCCTGGCCGACCTTGCGGCGCAGGCCGGCCGTGTCGACGAAACGCCAGACCTTGCCGTCCATCTCGATCAGCGAGTCCACCGGATCGACCGTGGTGCCGGCGACGTCGTGAACCACCGAGCGCTGATCGCCCGCCAACCGATTCAGCAGCGAGCTCTTCCCGACGTTGGGCTTGCCGACCAGCGCTACCCGCCGTGGACCGCCCTGCGCTGAGGTCGACTCTGCGACCGCCGGTAACGCGCCGACGACCGCGTCGAGCAGATCGGCCACGCCGCGACCGTGTATCGCGCTGACCGAATGTGGCTCACCGACGCCCAACGACCACAACGCGGCGGCATCGGCTTCGCCTTTCTCGCTGTCAACTTTGTTGGCGGCCAGGAACACCGGCTTGCCGGAGCGACGCAGGATACGAGCCGCAGCTTCGTCACCGGCGGTCGCGCCGACGACCGCGTCCACCACCAGGATCACCGCGTCGGCGGTACGCATGGCCACCGATGCCTGCTCGGCTACCAGCAGCTGCAGGCCCTCGGCGTCGGGCTCCCATCCCCCGGTGTCCTGGACGACGAACCGGTGTCCGGTCCACAGCGCGTCGTAGGACACCCGGTCACGGGTCACCCCGGGCACGTCCTGAACGACGGCTTCGCGCCGACCCAAGATTCGGTTGACCAGCGACGACTTGCCGACGTTCGGCCGGCCCACGACCGCCACCACCGGTGGCGGACCACTGGTCACATCATCGATAGAATCGACGAATTCAGTTGATTCCCAGTCGCTTTCGTCAACCCACGTGCCGTCTTCGCTCACCGAACCGCCTCGCTTCGCTGCTTGACCAACTGCAGGAGGTGAGCGATCACTTCGGATTCGGTCATCTCGCTGGTATCGACGACCACAGCATCGGACGCGGCCCGCAATGGCGACACCGCGCGCGTCGAGTCCAGGTGATCGCGGCGACGCACATCGGCGAGCACGGCGTCGTAGTCGTCGATGAAACCCGCGGCGACATTTTGATCATTACGACGCCGTGCCCGCGTCTCGGCCGACGCGGTCAGGTAGATCTTGACGTCGGCATCGGGTAACACCACGGTCCCTATGTCGCGTCCTTCGACCACGACGCTGCCGGGTTCCCCGGCCAGGGTGCGCTGCAAGTCGACAAGTCGGGTGCGGACGGAGGGAAGAGACGAGACAGCCGACACCGACTTGGTGACCTGGTCGCCACGAATTTCTGACGAAACATCCTCGCCGTCAAGGTAACTGCGATCCTCATCGGGGTCGAAACCCACCGAAAGCTTGGTGTTGGACGCGACTGCTCCCACGCCGTCCTGGTCGGCGAGGTCGATTCCGGCGCGCAGCACAGCCAGCGTGACGATGCGATACATCGCACCGGTATCCAGGTAGCGGGCCTGCAATGCATGCGCCAATCTCCTTGATACCGATGACTTTCCGGTGCCCGCCGGACCGTCGACGGCGACAACGACTGAGTTCACAGCCCTACCGCTTTATAGAGCTCGCCGATCTCGTTGCGGCGCAGCGCCCGGATGCTGCCCGGCCGCTGCTCGCCCAGCGACACCGCACCGAGGTCGGTGCGGACGAGTGTTTGTACTGGAAATCCCACCTCGGCCAGCATCCGTCGCACAATGCGTTTGCGTCCCTCGTGCAGCGTGACCCGAAGCAACGTCTTACCGGGAATGGCGTCCACCACCGCGAAATCGTCGACCGCAACCGGTCCGTCGTCCAACTCGATTCCGGCCCGCAACTTCTTGCCGAGCCCGCGCGGCACCGCCCCGTTCACCGTCGCCAGGTACGTCTTGGGTACTTCAAACGAGGGATGCATCAGCCGATGAGCGAGCTCGCCATCGTTGGTCAGCAAGATCAGACCCTCGGTGTCGGCGTCGAGCCGCCCCACGTGAAAAAGCTTCTTGTTGCCCCGAACTCGGTGTTCGACCAGATCGCCAATGCAGGGTCGGCCACGATCGTCAGACATCGTCGAATGCATGCCCCGCGGCTTGTTCAGCGCCAAATACACCAGCGAGTCGTCCAGAACCACCCGCGCCCCGTCGACGCGGATCAGCGAGGCATCCGGGTCGACCCTGGTGCCCAACTCGGTCACCAGCTGCCCGTCGACCTCGACGCGGCCGTCGATGATCATTCTCTCGGCGACCCGTCGCGACGCAATTCCGGCCTGCGACAGCACTTTCTGCAGGCGAACCCCGCTGGGCTCGCTGTCTGTGACCATCACTCGTGATCCACGTCGAATGACAACGGCGGCTCGTCGGAAACCGGACCGCCACCGAGCTTGACGAAACGTGGCTCAGCGTCCAGGGATTCGCTCAGGTCGTCGATCATGTCGACATCGGGAAGCAGTGGTGCAATATCGGGCAGATCGGTCAGCGACGACAGCCCGAGGCGTTCCAAGAACAGCTCGGTGGTGGCGAAGGTCACCGCCCCGGTGTCGGCGTCGGTGCCCGCTTCGGTGATCAACCCGCGCGCCAACAGCGTGCGCATCACCGCGTCGACGTTGACCCCGCGCACCGCGCTCACCCGTGCACGCGTCACGGGTTGCCGGTAGGCCACCACCGCCAGCGTCTCCAGAGCCGCCCGGGTGAGTTTCGAGCGAGATCCGTCCAGCAGCAATCGCTCAACGTAGGGCGCGAACCGGGCCCGGGTGTACATCCGCCATCCCCCGCCGGCCTCGCGCAAGTCGATGCCGCTGTCTCGTTCGGTGAGCTCATCGGCCATCAGCCGTAGCTTGGCCGCTACCCGATAAGCCGGCTGCTCGGTGGCCGCGGCCAGCGCCTCGACGGTCACCGGGGTGTCGACCACCAGCAGCAGCGCCTCGAGCACCGCACCCAGCTCGGCGTCCTCGAGCTCCGGTGCCGTCGCGACGTCGATACCGAGGTTCGCATCGGACACGGCAAAGTCCGGTTCCAGATCGGGTGGGTCGACGGGCAGGTCGGTCTCGGACGCGTCGATGCTCACGTCTGCATCGAACGGCTGGCTCATCTGGCGCCACTCTCCCCCGCAAGCGGGCGGTACCGCCACATCGCTGCTTCTGCTTTGCCGGCGCGCGTCATGAGTACTGGTCCCGCAATTCGTCGCTGGGCGGTTGTTCTCCGGTCCACGAAACCTGGAGCACACCAAGCGGTTCTGACTGGTCGAATGCTACCGTCCGCGACCGATACAGCTCGAGCAGAGCCAGGAAGCGCCCGACGATCTCGATCGACGCCTTGCAGTCGGTGACCAGGTCGGAGAACGATGCCCACTGGCCGATCCCACGCTTTTCCAGCAGCGACATCAGCTGTTTGGCCTGCTCGGGCACCGAGACCATCAGATCGTGCAGATGTTCGGTGGCCACCGTCGGCACTGGCCGTGGCGTGAACGCGGTCGCCGCGATCTCCGCGAACCGCTCGGCGTCGACGCCCAACATCACCTCGGGCAGCAGGTCTTCGTACCGGTCCTCCAGCGACACCGCCCGCGGATAGCTGCGCAGCGCGGCAGCCTCCAGCTCGGCGAACATCAGCGCGACGTGCTTGAACGCCCGGTACTGCAGCAACCGCGCGAAAAGTAGGTCGCGGACTTCCAGCAGCGCCAGATCTTCGGTGTCGTCGACCTGACCGGACGGCAGCAGCCGCGCAGCCTTGAGGTCGAGCAGCGTCGCCGCCACGACGAGGAATGTGGTGGTCTCGTCAAGTCCCAGTTCGGAGCCGATCGCGCGGGTGTACGCGATGAAGTCATCGG
>Ga0302177_10001641_pt1 | contig 16023 bp, 11 predicted proteins | sample I_Palsa_E1_2_FD_198780 | JGI IMG/M metagenome (GOLD analysis project Ga0302177, IMG submission 198780) | Peat permafrost microbial communities from Stordalen Mire near Abisko, Sweden - I_Palsa_E1_2 | ecosystem: Environmental > Terrestrial > Soil > Palsa > Peat permafrost | place: Sweden... | reverse complement strand
TCACATCCGATTGGAACCTCCCTGCGTGACTTCATGAAGGGGGCCGATCTGAGCCCCATGCCGGAAGAAATCGCCGCAGCCTATGACAGCCCTGAAGCAGCCGACGGAGTCAAAGTATTCCGGCCGGAAGTGGTAGGAACCCGCTAGCCAGCTGTCTGTCTTTTCTCTATCCCCCAACCACCAACGATCCCCAACCACCAACGATCCCCAACCACCAACGATCGGGTGCCCCATCCTTCGCGCTCTTTGCGAAGGGTGGGATAAGCAGAATGCGCGGGGAAGGGCCTCGGGGGCAGAGCAGTGGTATCCCACCCTTCGCAAAGAGCGCGAAGGATGGGAGCGGATACTGCGGGAAGAACAGATGCTTTTACCCGCGGTAACCGCATGGGGCACCCGATCATTCGTTTTGCTACGTACAGGAAGTTTGGGAACTATTCGTCGCGATGAGCCGTGAGAGCTCAAGCGAAAAAACTGAAAGAATTTCTGCCGCTATCTGAGCTTGGCCGATGCCTCGACTATTCCTGCTTGCACCAGCCCACTCTGTGAGTGGGGAGGTAGGAATTTGCCGTCATCACACTTTTTATGGGGATCAAGAAATGCCTGAGATTAAGACCTGCCCAAACTGTTTGAAGGGAGACATGAGTGTCTTCTACCAGGTTCCACGGGTGCCGGTGCACAGCGTTCTGCTGATGCCGACACGCGAAGTTGCCGTGAACTTTCCCAAAGGCGATATAGCGCTGGGTCACTGTTCCCACTGCGGCTTTATTGCCAACACTGTCTTCGATCCAACCGTGCACAACTACTCCGCGCAGTACGAGGAAACGCAGGGTTTTTCCGGAACCTTTCAGGCCTTCCACCGCCGCCTGGCCGCGGAAATGATCGAGAAATACGACCTGCACAACAAGAAGATGATCGAGATCGGCTGTGGTAAAGGCGAGTTTCTCTCGCTGTTATGCGAGATGGGCAACAACAGCGGCGTGGGTTTCGATCCTGCCTTTGTCAGCGAACGAAACCCTTCTGCTGGAGACGCCAAAGTTGAATTCGTGGCTGACTTCTACGGGGAAAAGTATGCTCACGTGCAAGGCGATTTCGTGTGCTGCAAAATGACCCTGGAACACATACCCGATACCGCAAACTTCGTGAAGACAGTGCGCCGCTCCGTGGGTGATCGCTACGACACGGTGATCTTCTTCCAGGTGCCTGACATGAGCCGCGTGCTGCGTGATCTGGCCTTCTGGGATATCTACTACGAGCATTGTTCTTATTTCAGCGCAGAGTCGCTTTCGCTGCTGTTCCGTGAGTCGGGATTCGACGTGCTCGATGTCTGGACCGACTACGACGACCAATATCTGATGATTACAGCGAAGCCCGCGCGCACCGAATCCGCGGTCGAGAAACCCGATCCGGCCCGTATCAATAAAGATATTCAGTTCTTTACCGAGCACCAGGCGGCAAGAATGGCTTCCTGGAGAGGCAAGCTCGAGGAAACTCGGAACAGCGGCAAAAAGGCCGTGGTGTGGGGCTCCGGATCAAAGGGCGTCGCCTTCCTCACGGCGCTCAACATGCATACACCCGATTGCGAAATCGAATACGTGGTCGACATCAATCCCTTCCGCGAAGGCAAGTACATGGCCGGCACCGGGCAGGAGATTGTCTCGCCGGCCTTTCTCAAGCGGTACAAACCTGACCTGGCCATTGCCATGAACCCGATCTACCAACCAGAGATCAAGGCGGATCTCGAGAAAATGGGCCTGTCTACTGAGGTTGTCTCCGTTTGACTTCAAATCCAGCCTTGCTCACTTGCAGAGGCTTTTAAAGGCAATCTATGTATGATTTCGCAATAATTGGTGGAGGAATTGTTGGGTTGGCGACCGGGGCTGCTCTCGGCCGTCGTTACCCCTTTGCTCGCATTCTGCTGGTCGAAAAAGAAGTAGGATTTGCCCAGCATCAGACCGGCCGCAACAGCGGCGTCATTCATTCCGGTATCTATTACAAGCCGGGCAGTCTAAAAGCGGAACTGGCCCAGGCAGGAAACCAGTCGCTGCGCGCTTTTTGCTACGAATACGGTGTCCCTTTCGATATTTGCGGCAAGCTGATCGTCGCTACGAAACCGGAAGAACTGCCGCAATTGGAAAGCCTCTACGAGCGCGCTTTGCAGAACGGTGTGCCCGCCATGCGGCTTCGCCCCGAAGAAGCGCAAGAAGTGGAGCCGCACGTTTCCTGTCTTGCCGCCATTCGCGTGCCCACCACCGGCATTGTCGATTATCGCCAGGTCTGCCATGCGCTGGTGCATGAGATCCAGCAGCAGGGAGGGGAACTCAAGGTCGGCACCGAGGTTCTGCACGTGGTGCCTACCCCGCTCGGTCATTTGCTTGAGACATCCTGGGGCTCGCTCGAAACTCGCTTCCTGATCAACTGCGCCGGCTTGCAAAGCGATCGCGTGGCCAAGTTGGGTGGCGTGGAACCCAAAGCCATGATCGTGCCTTTCCGCGGAGAATACTTCGAGTTGAAGCCTGAGCGCCGCCACCTGGTGCGTCATCTCGTCTACCCTGTTCCCAACCCGGCGTTTCCTTTCCTTGGGGTGCACTTCACCCGCATGATGGACGGAAGCATTCACGCCGGCCCCAACGCTGTTCTCAGCATGAAGCGCGAGGGCTACAACAAATCCGACTTCAGCTGGCGTGACTTCTCCGAAGTCCTGCTGTACCCCGGTTTCTGGAAGCTTTCTTCCAAGTATTATCGCGAAGGCGCTCAGGAGATGTACCGTTCCCTGAGCAAGGCCGCCTTTACCCGAAGCCTGCAGCGCCTGGTGCCCGAGGTACAAGCGGACGATTTGATTCCCAGCAAAAGCGGCGTGCGCGCCCAGGCGCTTCTGCGTGATGGAAGCATGGTCGACGACTTCCTCATGCTGGAAGGCAAGAACTCGCTTCACGTCTGCAACGCTCCGTCGCCTGCAGCCACCGCCTCGCTCGAGATCGCCAAAAGGATCGTCAGCAAGGTGCCCCGTCCCGGTCGCCTTTCTCTAGTCAAAATGGCGTAGAGCGGGACACCAAGAACCTCGGTCGATACCTGCTTCCGTTCGATTGCGGGAACTGTGACCGGTACAATCCTGCTTGCCTATGAAAACTGAGTGGGTGGCCGCTTTTAGGCTCTGTCCCCTTCACCAATCGTCGGGTGCCCCATCCTTCGCGTTTTTTGCGAAGGGTGGGATAGTCAGGTCTCACCTTCAAACTCCTACGGAAAGCAGCCTTGTTCCTTAGGACACCTGGGTTTTCCGGGCTAGGGAGTTTCGCAATTGGTGTAGACCGAAGCGACAGGTCTTGACGTGGTTTTCTCTCAAGGAAAACCACTCCTCGCGATCTTTGCCAGACCACAGTAATTGCGAAACTGCTCTAGGGCCCATTTGCGAGGAGAAACGCTCGTTTGCGCATCGCCATCTTCGATTACAAGATCACTCGCAACAACCCCATTGGAAGCTGTCACCTGGCGATGTTGCGAGCGCTGGCGGCGGAGCATGAGTTCACCGTTTTTGCGGTTGAGTTCGACAATCCCTGGCCGGAGAAAATCCGATTCATCCGGGTGCCGTCGCCCACGCGCCCCCTGGCCCTGCTGTTCGTGGTTTACCACTTCATGGCCCCCCTCTGTTATTGGCTTTACCGGCTACGCGGTGGCGCAAAACCGGATCTGATTCAGGCACTGGAGAGCAATCTTGCTTTCGGCGATCTGCTCTACTCCCACTTTTGCCATGGCATGTACCTCAAGCGTCATTGGAAAAAATCCGGCGCCAGAGGCCTGCGGGGCGCGTTCCGGTGGCTCGATCATCAGCTGCACGCCTGGATGGAACGCTTTACCTATCCCCGCGCCAAATTCGTCGTGGTGCCGTCCCGAGGCCTGGCCCGGGAGCTGAGAGAGGAATTCCCGTACATCGAAAACAAGCTTACCGTTCTGCCGAATCCCATCAGCCTCGATCGCCTGCAAATGCCGCCTGAATTCGATCGCCAGGCATTTCGTCACAGCCTGGGTATCGATGAGCAGGATCTGGTAGGTCTCTTTGTGGCGTTGGGACAATTCGAGCGCAAAGGGCTGCCCCTGCTGATGCAGGCGCTGGGAACCCCAGGCATGGAGCGCTTCAAGCTCATCGTCGTTGGCGGTGAATCTGATCTGATCGCGCGCTTCGGCGCCAACTATCAGCTCGGTGACCGGGTCAAATTTGTCGGTATGCAGTCCGATGTCCGCCCGTACCTCTGGAGCTCAGACGTCTTCGTCTTTCCATCGCTGTACGAGACTTTTTCCTTAGTGACTTACGAAGCCGCTGCCTCCGGTCTACCCATCGTGGTCTCCCAACTGTATGGGGTGGAAGACTTGCTTGTGGATGGAGACAACGGCTTCCTGATTGAGACCAGCGTTGCCGGCGTTCGGACGGGCCTGGAGCGCATTCTCAGCCTCAGCCCGGACGATCGCCATGCCATGGGCCAGCGAGCCCGCCAGGCCGCTTCTGCCTGCTCTGAGGAGCACTTCGTCGACGCGTGGAGAGCTTTTTACCTTAATGTGTCACCTCAGAGTCATTGAGCGCAGGGAAGCGCATCTGAGAGGATATATCGATGGGAGGTGAGTTGAAAGCATGACAGTTGAATCAGCAGCGACCAAGTTCACTTCCGTTTCACTGAAGACTCTTCCGCCCAAGCCTACCGTTTCGGTACTGATCACTTGCTTCAACTATGGGGCCTTTGTCAGCCAGGCGATCGACAGTGCGCTTGAGCAAACCTACGTGCCATCCGAGATTATTGTCAGCGACGATGCTTCCCAGGACAATTCCTGCGAGGTGGTCGAATCCTATGTAAACCGTAACCTGGGCGTCCGGCTGCTTCGAAATCCTCATGGAGGCATGGCGGCCAACCTGAACTCCGCCTATCGCAACTGCTCCGGCGACATAATCTGCCTGCTTGACGCGGACGACACTTTCCTGCCGGGAAAAGTCGAAGCGGTGGTGAACGCCTTTCGCTCCCATCCCCAAGCCGGCTTTGCTGTTCATCGCGCCAGCCTGGTTGACAATCAGAAACGGCAACGTGGTGTGTATCCCTTGTTAAGCGCTCTTCCCACCGGAGACTGCGCCCAGGCGACTTACGATAATGGCGGTATCCTGATGGGCCTGCCGCCCACGACCAACCTGGCCCTGCGCCGTGAGGTCGCCGAACAGATATTCCCCATTCCGGTGGATTACACGGGTTACGCTGAGCAGATGATTCACCGTCTGGCGCCGCTGATGACAGAAGTGTGCGCTGTGGATGAACCCCTGGCCCGTTGGCGGTTGCATGGGCAGAATGACCAGAACTCCACCCGCGTCACTCCCCGCCGCCTGGAGCGGGAGCTCAAAATCATGGACTCACTCTGGCTGGAGCAAAAGCGCTACCTCGAAAGCATAGACGCGGAGCTGGCCCGCTCCTTCCCCACCGTCGAGCACAATGCGCTCTACCTCAAAATGAACTACATACGCCACCGCCTGAACAATGATCCGGCTGCGCGCCAGGCCCATAAGGATCTATGCACCTACGGCCTGCCGAACAATTCAAGAATTGATCGATTCTGGCGCTTCTCCAATCGTCTTCCCCGTCCGCTCTTCCAGAGAGCCGTCGATCTGCTTCTCACGCAAAGCGTATGGAAGCAAATGGTCACACGCGCCATCCGCGGCGCGCGCTCGGGCTGAGTCCGGATGAAGATCCTGTTAGTTCACAATTTCTACCAGTTGCCCGGCGGAGAAGATCAGGTCTTTGCCCAGGAGGCCGAACTGCTCCGCGGCCGTGGCCACCAGGTGGTTGTCTATCGGGCCAGCAACGACCAGGTGAAGGGCCAGAACCCCCTGGTCACGGTCGCCAACACCATCTGGAATCAGGGAGCCTACCGCGAGCTGCGCCAGCTGATGCACCGCGAAAAGCCGGACATTGTCCACGTCCATAACACCTTCCAGGTCATCTCTCCCGCCATCTACTATGCGGCCAACGAGGAAGGCATTCCGGTCGTACAAACTCTGCACAACTACCGCCTGCTTTGTCCCGCGAGTACTTTCTTTCGCGATGGAAAGGTATGTGAGGACTGCCTCGGCAAGAAGATACCGTGGCCAGGCGTCCTGCATAGCTGTTATCGCGGCAGCAAGCTAGCCTCGGCAGCGGTAACCGTTATGCTGGCCACCCACAACTATAAGCAGACCTGGAACCAGACCGTCTCGGCTTATATTGCCCTCACCGATTTTGCTCGCAATAAGTTCATCGAAGGCGGTTTTCCCGCGGAGAAAATCTTCGTTAAGCCCAACTATCTGCAAACCGATCCCGGACCGGGCGACGGCAAAGGTAACTACGCCTTGTTTGTGGGCCGCCTGACCCCAGAGAAGGGAATCAGCACGTTGCTCGCAGCGTGGCGGCAGATCGGAAACGAATTCCCCCTTCAGATCGCCGGCGATGGTCCCCTGGCCTCCGACGTGGAAAAAGCCAGCCGCGAAATGGAAAACGTAACCTGGCTAAAATGGCTGCCCCGCGCGGAAATATTGCAGCGCATGAAGGATGCGTCTGTGTTGATTTTGCCCTCGACCTGGTATGAAGGCTTCCCCATGATCATTTCGGAAGCTTTTGCCGTGGGCCTGCCGGTGATCACCAGCAATCTGGGCAGCATGTCATCCATCGTTGATCATCAGCGGACCGGGTTACACTTTGAACCCGGCAACGCCGCCGCGCTGGTGGAGGCGGTGCGATGGTGGACCGCGCACCCGGCGGAAGCCGCCTTCATGCGAACCGAGGCGCGCCTGGAGTACGAGACTAAATACACCGCGGAAGAGAATTACACGCAGATGATGAACATATACGATTCTGTGCTGGTGCCCGCCAGGGTGTCCTAGCTAAGTTAAGATTGAAAAACTGAAATGGGGCTGATTGAATTCACCTGCGCGGTGTTGCTCACTTCTGCCTTGGCCGGGTTGCTTGGGGCCCTCACCGGGCTAGGCGGGGGAGTGGTCATTGTCCCTGTGCTCGCGCTGGTTTTTCATGTTGATCTTCGCTACGCCGTTGGAGCCTCGTTAATCTCGGTGATTGCCACTTCTTCGGGCGCAGCCGTTTCTTTCGTGCGCGAAGGTTTTTCCAACGTGCGCATTGGAATGTTTCTTGAGGTGGCGACCACCGTGGGCGCCGTGGGGGGAGCGTATCTCGCGTCGCGCATTTCGACTCACTCAATCGGCATCATTTTTGGCATCACCCTTCTGTATTCCGCCTGGAGCTCATTCCGCACCAAACAAGATCTGCAATCTCACCCGCCAAATGCCCTGGCTGAAAAATTGAAGTTGATGGGCGACTACCCCGTCGGCGGTGTCCGCCAAACCTACGTAGCGCAGAATGTTCCGGCAGGTTTTGGCATCATGGCGATCGCCGGTATTCTGTCGGGCCTTCTCGGCATCGGTTCCGGCGCGGTCAAGGTCCTGGCCATGGATTCCGCGATGAAGCTTCCCTTCAAAGTGTCCACCACCACCAGCAATTTCATGATCGGCGTGACGGCTGCGGCGAGCGCGGGTATCTATCTGCGCCGGGGTTATGTCGCACCCGGACTGGCGGCGCCCGTCATGTTGGGAGTCCTGGCTGGTTCCATTGTGGGGGCACGTCTACTGGTCAGGATCCGGGTACCAATTCTTAGGGTGATTTTCGCTGTGGTCATCGTCGCCCTCGGCGTGGAGATGATCTACAGCGGAGCCACGGGAAGGTTGTGATCAGGTGCCCTCTGAAGCCGATTTGAAAATGGAAATCACGATCAGTCGCATGTTGCGCGTAGGCGTCAGCCTGGCGGCTTTTGTGGTCCTGGTGGGTGCGATTCTGTATCTGTGGCAGGCACATGGGATGGAAACGGATTACCGCTATTTTCACGGCGTTCCGACACCCGTCGACCACTTCTCGCCGGTCCTTGAAGGCATTCGCCACCTCGATAGTCGCAGTGTGATTCGCCTAGGCATTCTGCTCCTGATCGCGACCCCGATCGTGCGTGTCGCCTTCTGTCTTTATAGTTTTGCGATGCAGAAAGACAAGCTATACGTTCTGGTCAGCGGCACAGTCTTAGCCGTTCTGCTCTATAGCCTCTTACACCGCTAGACACCTGCGGTATTCGCAAAGTAGTCGTTCGTATCCTGTCCATCCAAGTCGCTAACCTTCCTAAACGTAACCGCTCTCCCCTTGTCATCCCGACCGGAGCGCAGCGCAGTGGAGGGACCTGCGGTTCTCTCCCCGTTACTCAGCATCGCGACAGGGCGACCCGCATGGCGAGGCTGTTGACATTGAGCCCGTGGGTGTAGGTCCTGACCATAGTCCGCCGGACAAACGGTAGCCGCATCGCCCGAAACCCGCGCTCAGGATTCCGATAAAAAGCCCCCGCGGCACGAGCAGAAAAACGCAGCGTCTGCCGATATCCGCGCACGCTCCCGGCAAATAACTCTGCCGCAGTCCCATCACCTCGCAACTCACAGAGGACCGCATCCGCGGCTGCCTGTCCGCTCAACAGTGCCCCATAAATGCCCTCTCCTGTCAGCGGATCGACAAAGCCGCCCGCATCTCCTACCAGCAGCACCCGATCCCGCAAATCCGCCCGGACATAGTCCACTCCGCAAGCCTCCGCCCCCATGCCCAGGTATTGCCCCGTCACGTGATCCGCCGCATCCACACCGAGCCTTTGCTTTACATAGCGCAACAGCCCACTCCGTGTAAGGCCGGCGGCGCACGATTGCGAGTAAATCCCTACGTTCAGATGATTCCCCTTAGGAAAAACCCACGCATAACCTCCGGGAACGGAGCCGAAATCAAAAGTAAGATCGACCTCGCCCTTGGGCATTGACGTCTGCACCTCGAGCGCAAAGCCGGGAGAAAACCACGCCCCCTCTCCGCATGACCGCCGCACCTGCCCGCTCGCCCCATCCGCCCCAATCAAGAAGCGCGCGTGATAGACCGCATCGGCCGTGGTCAATTGCACCCCGCTCCCGGAGCGCGTAATCTCTCGCACCGCGGAAATCTTTCTGAAGTTCGCGCCCACTGCAATCGTCTTGCCCAGGCAGTATTCATCGAACTCTGCCCGAACAGTCATCACGCAAATAGGCTCGCGGCTCCGCAACGAAGTCGATGAGCCTTCACTCTCTAACTGAACACGACGAACGACCGCGCGGACCACGGGCTCAATCGCATACCTGAGTGTCTTCACTGCCTTGGTCGTAAGACCACCCGCGCAGGCCTTGGGCCGTGGGAAATCACTTTTGTCCAGCAGAAGAACTGACTGGCCGGCAACCGCGAGATCATAAGCGGCTGCGCAGCCGGCCGGTCCCGCACCCACTACGATCGCGTCCCAAACATCCATAGTTACGTAGGATTCGTCAGCCACTCATCGGAGTGCTTTTCCAAAGCAATGCGCACCAGTTGACTGCGCGTGCGTACCCCGGTCTTTTCGAAAAGCTGTTGTAGCACAGCCTTGACCGAACTTTCAGAAATTGAGAGCCGGGCCCCTATCTCTTTATTTGTCAGCCCTTCGAAGACACCTTTGAGGACCGCCTGCTCGCGCTGGGTCAAACCTCCGCCGCGCCGCGGAGCAGCGGTATTACCGGTGGCCGCGGCAATAATCGAGCGCGTCACTGCCGGGTCGAGCCAGACCTCTCCCGCGATCACCTTTCGGATGGCCTCGCTCAACCGGCTGGGGGGACTGTGCTTCAAAAACACCCCCGACGAGCCGTTCTCCAGTGCACGCAGCATCACCGCATCGTTCATGCCCGCGGTGACCATTAAAATGCGGCCGGCGAACCCGGCGCTTCGCGCTCGATCGAGAAAGAGCGTACCTTGCTCATGCCCAAGATCGTAATCCAGCAGAACCACGTCGACCTTGTCCAGGTGCGGCAGTGCCAGCGCCTCGCTGGCCGAAGCGCAGGTGCCCGCAATTTGGAAGTCAGACTCGGTCTGAAGAAGCCGGCTGAGGCTCTCGCGGAACAGGCTGTGGTCGTCGACCAGCAATATCCGAATTACGCTGCTCATAGTCTTCATTCTTGCTCTCCCGCGGGGCCGATGACAACTCCACGACGAAACTTGAGCCGCCGGTTTCCGGCTCATAATGCAGATCACCCTTGAAACTTCGCATAAGCGCGCGCGACAAATAGAGACCGAGCCCGGTTGACTGCGCGTCCACTTGGAAGGGATGAAAGAGACGTTCCGGGTAAGCCACTCCGCCTCCGGTATCGCGGAAGCGAATCGCCACCCCCGTCGCTCCCCGGCGAGCGCTCACCGTTAGTTCCTTCCGCTCCTGTTCCTCCATCGCGCGTTCACTATTCTTGGTCAGGTTCAGGAATACCTGCATCAGGCTCTGCCTGTCAGCCCACACTGCCGGCAGATCTTCCTCAACCTCCCACCGGCTGGAGATTCCCGCATCCCGCAGCGAAGATTCGATCACGATGCGCAGTTCGTCCAGCAGCGGCTGAACCTCCACTCCGGCCGCCAGGCTGGCGCTTTGCCGCAGGTCCATCGCGGCAATGCGTTCGAGTGCCAAAACCAGCGTCCCAAGAGCCTCAAAGTCTTTATTTTCTGTTAGTTTGCCGCTTCTTGAAAGATTTTCATGCACCAGCGCGATGGCCCCGCACACGTTGCGGACTTCATGCGAAACAGCCGCCACCATAATGCGCGAGCTGGCCAGCATCTGGTGGAAACTTGCTTCCTCATGCGTTCGCAGGTCTTCGGAAGTATCGAGCACCATGGCCGCCAGGCGCGGCCCCGCACCGGTCAGGTAGGTGGAAAACCATACGTCGGCCTGAAAAACCTCTCCGTCTTCTCTGCGCCCGCGACACTGCATCGCCGTCCGAAATATCTGCTGATGGCTGTCCAGAGCGGGAACATTGATCAGCGACGGCAAGTAGTTTCGGATCGACCGTCCCGGGAGGCTGCCTGGCGGTAGCCCGAAAAGCCTATCTGCCGCATCGTTGGCCAGCAACACGCAGCCGTCGGAACTGGTGGTGATAATCGCCGCCGGGCTGCTGGCGACCAACACTTTCAGCTGCTCTTCTGCATCCCGCCGAGCAGTCATCTCGGATTCGAGCTGGCGCAAATGCCGGGCAGAAAGCTTTCGGTTGCGCGTCACCTGGTGCATGAAAAGCCCCGTGCAGCAAAATGCCGCAAAGTAGAGCAGATCGCGCGGCAAGCCGGTATTGGGCCCCCAGGGAAATTCATCGAAGGCCTCCGCCAACCAGGCGCAGATCGCGGCGACCGCGGCAATCTCCCACCGGCTCAGAGAGGCGCCGGCCACCAGCATGGGAGCGAGATACAAAAAACCAAGTGGGATATCAGCCGCGACGCGCGCATCGATCCATGCAATCAAACCGATCATCAGCGCCGCAATCAGCAACGATGTGCTGCGCTTGCCCCACATGAACATGGAAAGAAATGGCATGTCTGAGCTTTCCCGTTTTGATCCCATTGCTATTTCATTCTACCGGCTCGAAATCTACTCCCTGGCCGCCACGATGGAACTGTACTCCCGCACGGCGTGACGACTCTATTGAAAAAACGGCCCCTGGGCAAGCCGGCATCCTCCGACCGGATCTATCTCGGTTACGAGTAAGGGTGTACACAGATGTTCGCGCTTATGAATTCATCACGAAAGTCTTATGTGATATTTGCAACGAAACAGGTAGTCTCAAGATCGAAAGATAGCCAGAATTGGCCGATTGTGGCCCCTAGCCTCAAGTAACATGGAATCTGGCGGTTCTGAGCACCGTCCGGTCAAAATTGGCTGGCTGGCGTTCTGATGGTCGGCTTTCGTGACAGGGTGGTTCTGGCGATCAGCAACGCGAGGCTTCGCTGAATGGTGAGTGCCCCAATTCTGTCCTCTGCTCCGTCCAATTGCTTTCAACAAGATGAGTAACACCCAATCCTGTAGCGGAGATGTCTCCCCGGGATAGATCGGAAATCTGCGTTGGGTCGTGAGGTCTATTACATGAAGCAAATGGCGGTCATCGCTGCGGCTCTCAGTCTGGCAATACTGAGCGGCTGTAGCGGCGGGAAGCATAATCCGGCCGCCGAGGCGCCGCCGGCGGCGCAGGTGGAGAACGACGGCGGCGCCAGCCTCATCACCGTCGATCACCCAAACCGTTTTCCTATTGTCGCGGCCTCGAACTATCAGTCGACTTCCACGCTCAACGTCACCGGCACCGTCAATCCCGATATCTCCCGGCAAATTCCGGTGATCTCGATAGCCTCCGGGCGAGTGGTTGCGATCCACACCATGATCGGGGCTCTGGTGCAGAAGGGCCAACTGCTCATGGAGGTGCAGAGCACCGACATATCCAACGCCTTTGATCAATACCTCAAGGCGGTGAACGATGAGCGCCTGGCGCGAACCCAGTACGAGCGAGCGAAAGTCCTTTATGAAAAGGGAGCGATTGCCAAAAGCCAGCTGGAAATCGCGGAAGACGCCGAGCAGGACGCCAAAGCCGATCTGACGGCTGCCGAGCAGCAGTTAATTGTTCTCGGCGTAGACAAGGATCATCCATCTCTGACGGTTAAGGTCTATTCCCCGGCCACCGGGGTAGTGATCGCGCAAAATGTAACCAACGCCGCAGCCGCCGGCGTTACCTATTCAGGATCGTCAACGGCCTTCACCATTGCCGACCTTTCCCACGTCTGGATCATCTGCGATGTTTACGAAAACGATCTACCCATCGTCCACCTCGGCCAAACTGCGGATATTCGACTGAATGCCTATCCTGATCGAGTGATCCAGGGCACCATCGGCGAGATTGACGCTGTTCTTGACCCTTCTATCCGCACCGCCAAAGTCCGCATTCAGGTTCCCAATACCGACCACATCATGCGCCTGGGAATGTTCGCCACAGCCACGTTCCACGGCCGCAGGCTGCAGGATCACGCAGCGGTGCCGGCTTCAGCCATCCTTCACCTGCACGACCGTGACTGGGTCTATGCTCCGGCGGGAGAAGGAAAGTTCAAGCGGGTGGGCGTAGTCGCCGGCGACATGATCCCTGACGGAAAGCAGGAAGTAATCTCCGGCCTCGCCGTAGGCCAACAGGTGGTGGCCAACGCGCTTGAGCTGCAGAATTCGGCGGAGCAGTAAATGATCCGGAATCTGGTCGATTTTGCGCTTAACAACAGATTCATGGTTCTGGCCGCGGCCATCCTGCTGTTTGTCTGGGGAGCCATCTCGTTCCACAATCTGCCCGTTGAGGCTTATCCCGATGTAGCCAATAACTACGTCGACGTGATTACGCAATGGCCTGGGCGCGCGGCAGAGGAAGTGGAGCAGCAGGTCACGATACCCATCGAAATCCAGATGGCGGGAATTCCCCACATGGAGCATCTGCGCTCCTTTTCGCTGGCCGGGCTCTCCGACGTGAAGATGATCTTCGACGATGATTCGGTCAATGACTGGAATCGCGAGAAGGTCCTGGAACGGCTCTCCCAGGTCACGCTGCCGGCGGGCTTGACGCCGGTGATGGGCACCGACTGGAGCCCGGTAGGCCAAATCTACTGGTACACGCTGCATAGCACCAATCCTGCCTACGACAACATGGAACTGAAATCCCTCGAGGACTGGACGATGGAGAAGCAGTTCAAGTCAGTCCATGGGGTCGTGGATGTCGCCAGTTTCGGCGGCATGACTCGCGAGTACCAGGTGCGCGTCGACCCGGGTAAGCTCATCGCCTATGGGCTGAGCATCGGCCAGGTGGAACAGCAGTTGGCCAACAACAACACCAACGCCGGCGGCAGCTTCATTGAGGAAGGTCAGCAGCAGATAAACGTCCGTGAAGTAGGTCTCTATAACAATGTCCATGACATTGAGGAGACCCAGCTCAAGACCGCCAATGGCACCGCCCTGCGAGTGAAAGACATTGCCACCGTCATGCAGGGGCCGAAGATCCGCCTGGGCCAGATCGGCAAAGCCATTCATCGCGAAGACGGCAAGATCGTCGACGACGATGATGTGGTAGAGGGCATCGTCCTGCTACAGAAGGGTGACGATTCCGATTCGACCCTCGTCGGTATCCACGAAAAAGTGAATGAGCTCAACAATCAGGTCCTGCCGCCAGGGGTCAAGGTTGTTCCTTTCCTGGACCGCAGCGATTTGTTGCATTACACCACGCACACGGTTCTGCATAACCTGACCGAGGGCATCATCCTGGTCGTGATCATTCTCTTTCTCTTCCTGGGGAATGTTCGCGGTGCCCTGATCGTCTCTCTCACCATCCCGTTCTCGCTTCTGTTCGCCTCGATTTGTCTCGATCTTCGTCATATTCCTGCCAACCTGCTATCGCTGGGCGCACTCGATTTCGGCATGGTGGTGGACGGTACGGTGGTCATGGTGGAGAACATTGTTCGCCATCTTGGCCGCCGCCGTGCCGATAGCAGCAGCCCCAGTGAGCAGATTCGCGAGGCTGCTCATGAAGTGCAGCGGCCCGTCTTCTACGCCATCGGCATTATCATCACTGCCTATCTGCCTATCTTTACCCTGCAGGCAGTCGAGGGACGGCTCTTCAAACCCATGGCGTGGACGGTGGCATTTGCCTTGTTGGGCGCCTTGATTTTTTCCATGGTGGTTGCGCCCGTGCTGTCCAGCTTTCTTTTCTGGAAAGGCGCCAGCGAATGGCATAACCCGGTGATGGTCTGGCTCACGGATCGCTACCGCCATGCTGCGACCTGGGCCATCGAACACCGGTATGTGACCGTAGGTCTCGCTGTGGGAGCTCTGGTCCTGGCAGGCTTCCTCGGCTTGAGCGGTGTCATCGGATCGGAGTTCCTGCCCCATCTGGACGAAGGCGCTATCTGGGTCAGAGGGACGCTGGCGCCGAGCACCGGTCCGACTGCTGGCGTGGAAACGATGAATAGGGCGCGCGTTATCCTGGCTGCCTTTCCTGAAGTCACTGACGTTGTTTCTCAGGTAGGCCGCCCCGACGACGGCACCGATACCACAGGCTTTTTCAACACGGAATATTTTGTCGATCTGTTGCCCAAGGCAAAGTGGCGCGGAGTTTTCCACCAGAACAAGGATGAATTGATCGGCGCCATGAATCGCGAACTGGAGAAGATGCCGGGCGTGATTTGGAATTTCTCTCAGCCCATCTCCGACAACGTTGAGGAGGCGGTCAGCGGCGTCAAGGGCGAGTTGGCCGTCAAGCTCTACGGCGATGACCTGAAGTTGCTGGAAACCAAAGCCGATCAGATCGTCGGCATCATGGGCGGTGTGAAGGGCGTACAGGATCTTGGAGTCTTCCGTGTCATCGGCCAGCCTAACCTGAATTACACGGTCAACCGGCAAGCCGCTGCTCGTTTCGGTATCAATGTTGCCGATGTGCAGGATGCCATTCAAACTGCGGTCGGCGGCGGCGCCGTCAGTCAGGTGTTGCGCGGGGAAGCGCGCTATGACCTGGTGGTCCGCTACCTCAAGCCCTACCGCGACACCAGGGAAGCAATCGAAGACATCCGCCTGCTTTCGCCTTCGGGCGAGCGAGTTTCCCTGGCCCAGTTGACCGATGTGAAGACGGAAGATGGCGCCGAGGAAATCTATCGCGAGCAGAACCAGCGTTACGTTGCCATCAAGTACAGCGTTCGTGGACGGGATCTGGGCAGCACGGTCGAGGAATCGATTGCCAAGGTCAACAGGCAAGTCAAGCTTCCTCCCGGCTACCACATCGATTGGGCGGGCGAATACCAGAGTCAGAAGCGGGCTGACAAGCGCTTGATGCTGGTGTTGCCCATTACCATCGTCCTCATCTACATCATCCTTTACACCATGTTCCGTTCGGGTAAATGGGCGTTGCTGATTATGTGCAATGTCATCATGGCTCCGTTGGGTGGCTTGCTGGCGCTGCTGGCCACCGGCACCAACTTCAGCGTTTCCTCTGGTGTAGGATTTCTTGCCCTGTTCGGCGTGTCGGTGCAGACGGGCGTCATCATGCTCGAGTACATCAACCAGCTGCGGGTGCGTGGGCATTCCATTGAGGAGTCCGCCGTCGAAGGCGCCGTG
>Ga0302177_10001640_pt1 | contig 16026 bp, 18 predicted proteins | sample I_Palsa_E1_2_FD_198780 | JGI IMG/M metagenome (GOLD analysis project Ga0302177, IMG submission 198780) | Peat permafrost microbial communities from Stordalen Mire near Abisko, Sweden - I_Palsa_E1_2 | ecosystem: Environmental > Terrestrial > Soil > Palsa > Peat permafrost | place: Sweden... | reverse complement strand
CAACGGGAGTCTGGCTCGATCGCGTGCGCAAGCTTCCGGTCTATGTGATTGGCGAGCTTTCAGTTGCCTGCGCCGTGGCCACGGTGCCGCTGGCCTGGTGGTTCGGGTGGTTGTCGATAGATTGGCTCTACCTGGTCGGCTTTGTGATCGGCGCTGTGAACACGACCGCCGGCAGCGCCGCGCAGATCGTGCTGACACAGATCGTGCCACGTTCCCGGCTGGTCGAGGCGCATGCCAAGAATGCACTGGCATCATCGGCCGCCGAAGTTTCAGGACCCGGCGCTGCCGGTGCGTTGATCAAGATCACTGGCGCGCCGATCGCGCTGCTCGCCGATGCACTGCTGCTGCTGGTATCGGCATCGATTCTTCGCGGCGTACAGGTGCGCGAGACACCGAGCAAAAAGAACCCACCATTCTGGCCGGCGCTGCGTGAGGGCATCGACTTTGTCCGGGGTCACAAACTGCTGCGCACGATGGCCTGCTGTGTTGGCGTATGGCAGATGTGTAGTCAGGCCGCGGCCGTGGTGCAGATTCTGTTCGCCACACGTCGTCTCGGTCTCAGCGCGCGCGGCGTCGGCCTGAGCTATGTGGCACTGGGCATGGGGACCGTTGCGGCAAGCGCAATCGGACACCGCCTGGCCCGTCGGATTGGTCCTGGTCCGACGTTTGTGTTGGGCTTTGGTATCTGCGGAGCCGCCTGGCTGTTGCTCGCCATGGCGCCCGTGAGCGCCTACGGTGTGCTCGCGTACGCCATGATGCTGTTGATGTACGGGTTCGGCGCGGTCTTTATCTTCATTAACTTTCTCGCGATGCGCCAGTCGGTTACGCCCGCCCGAATGCTCGGTCGCATGACGAGCACCATGCGCTGGCTGATTCTGTTGCCGGCTGGCCCTGGCGCATTAATCGGTGGCTGGCTTGGCGAGGACTTCGGGTTGCGCGCCGCGCTGGTCTTCGCCGGAGTCACCGCATTGCTGCTCGCACTCATCGCGTGGCGCCTGCCAGTGATCCGCAGCGTCAAGATACTGCCGAGCGTGCAAGCCGAGGCCGTCACGCCCTATGCTTCAGATCAGTAAGAATCTTGCCGCCGTTTTTTTGACCGCAGATGTCTGATCTTCCGCTTTATATCCACGGCCTGATGCTCGTCATTGGCGCGGCAGCCCTGACCTGGCTGCTGAGCCTGTATCTGCGTAATGTCGCCATCGTCGACACGCTTTGGTCCGTGCTGTTCGCGTTGCTCGCCTGGACCTATGCGCTGGGGCAGGCTCAGCGGGGGCTGCGCGCCGAATGCGTATTGTTACTGGTCACGCTCTGGGCGTTGCGGCTGTCGGTTCATATCACGCGGCGCAACTGGGGTCATCCCGAAGACCGGCGCTACCAGGCCATCCGCGCGCGCAATGAGCCGCGTTTTGCGCTCAAAAGCCTCTATCTGGTTTTTATCCTGCAGGCACTGCTCGCCTGGATCATCTCCCTGCCTTTGCTCGGCGCAATCGTCAGTCTCAAGCCGCTGGCAGCGCTGGACTATGTGGGGGGCGCGCTGTGGTTGGTCGGATTCGTGTTTGAGGCGGGCGGCGACTGGCAGCTCGCGCGCTTCAAGGCGACGCCCGGCAGCGAGGGCAAAGTCATGGATCGCGGGTTTTGGCGCCTCACGCGCCATCCCAATTACTTCGGTGATTTCTGCGTATGGTGGGGACTGTATTTGATCGCCCTATCCGCGGGCGCCTGGTGGAGCCTGCCGGGCCCGCTGCTGATGTCGGTATTGTTGCTGCGGGTCTCGGGTGTGGCATTGCTCGAGAAGGACATTGGTGAGCGCCGGCCGCAGTATGCGCAGTACGTGCGGCGCACGAACGCATTCTTTCCTGGTCCGCGCAGGCGCGCCTAGAGCGCGCGCAAGCGCTCTTACTTGCTCGCCAGCAGATCGCGAATCTCTTGCAACAGCACTTCCTGGCGCGGCGGCGGTGCAACCACGGCCGCCGGAGGTTTTTTGAGCCGGTTTAAGCCCTTGATCGCGAGGAACAGCACTGCCGCGATGATCAGAAAGTCGAAGATTGACTGCAGGAAGGCGCCATATTTCATCAAAACCTCTTTTCCCGTGGGGTCCTTGCCCAGCGACAGCGCCAGATCGCTCCAATTGATCCCACCAACTGCCTTGCCCAATACCGGCATGAACAGGTCGCCCACGAGCGAGGAGACGATTTTGCCGAAGGCGGCGCCGATGATCACGCCCACGGCCAGATCAACCACATTGCCCTTCATGGCAAATTCTTTGAATTCAGAAGCTACACTCATGTTCGACTCTCCCTGTTGCGGTCGGTCAGCGTCTCGCAGCCCACCTTGCTGCCCATCATCATCGCCTCGAGCCGCTCCAGGATCAATCCGCACTGACCTTCGACCTTGCTCGAGGCCAGGCTATCCGCACGCGTCTTGCCCTGATTAACGATGATGATTGGCAAGCCCAACTCGTGTGCGGCGCGAACCAGACGGTAAGCCGAGTACGCCATCAATGAGGAGCCTACGACCAGCAGCGCATCGGCGCTCTGCACGCTGCGCTCGGCTCGAGCCGCTCTAGCGCTCGGTACGGACTCCCCGAAGAATACGACCGCGGGCTTCAGTGGTCCCTGGCAGTGCTCGCAGCCGACGATCTCGAATGCACCAAAGTCCGCCTGCTCTATCACGGCATCCCCGTCCGGCGCCATGAGCGCGACGCGCTCGGTCCATTGCGGATTGAGCTGCTCGAGTCGTCGCTGCAGCGGCTCCCGTGGCGATGAGCGCTGGCAGCGCAGACACTCGACCCCATCGATGCGGCCGTGCAGATCCAGCACCTGGATGCTGCCGGCACATTGGTGCAGTCCGTCCACGTTCTGTGTGATCAGCGATTGAAAGCAGCCAAGGCGCTCGAGGCGCGCCAGCACTCGATGCGAGCGATTGGGCTGCACGTTACGAAACTGCTTCCACCCGACCAGAGCTCTGGCCCAATAGCGCTGTTGCGCCCCGTGGCTGCCAACGAATTCCTGGTAGGTCATTGGCTGCTGGCGCTTCCACGCACCTTCACGATCCCGGTAATCAGGAATCCCTGATTCCGTGCTGCAGCCCGCGCCCGTGAGTACCAACAGGTACTGCCTGCGCTGCACGAGCCGCGCAATTTCGTCAAGACCTGATATCAGGATCGAATCCTCGCTGTGTACGTTGGACGAATTGCGTTGAGTTATGTTCAGCATCTATGCCACTAAGAAGATTTAGGCCATTATGCCGGCCGCAGATCGGGGCATCGGCTCCCGTCAGCGAGATTGTTTGATGATCAGCGGCGCTACGGACTGCAATGATTCAGCAGAAGCGCCGACCTGAGAAAGAAAGGCTACACTAATACTACTCATTCACCAAAGGGAAACTATTGCATGCCCAAGCGTCAGAAAAGGCGTCAGAGAATTCTATGGACAGCGGCCCATGAAAAGAAATTGCGGCGCCTTTCCGGCCGTGTTGCTGCTGCGCACATCGCACGTGAGCTCGGCCGCAGCGAAGCCGCTGTTCGCTACAAGGCGCACACGCTCAGGCTCTCGCTTGCCCTGAAGCGCAAGTAGCCGCGCTGCGGATCTGTCAGCTTGGAGCGCCCGCCGTAGCGCTCACCCGATGGCGCCAGGCGCATTGCGGTTCGATGCCATGAAAATCCATGCCAACGACTATCGGGTACCTGAGGGCGCGGCGGTCAACCTGCGCAAATGGCCGACGCGAGCAGCACCGATTTGCCAGACGGATGAGCAGTACGCTGATTTACTGCAAGCGCATGTGCACGCTCTCAGCGAGCAGCAGGAGAGGCTCTACGCGGCCGACCGCTACGCGATCCTGCTGATCTTCCAGGGCATGGACGCAGCCGGCAAAGACGGCGCGGTCGCGCACGTGATGTCGGGCGTCAATCCCCAGGGTTGCCAGGTGTTCAGTTTCAAACACCCGAGCGCCACCGAATTGCAGCACGACTTTCTCTGGCGCTGCACGCGACATCTGCCCGCGCGCGGGCGCATCGGTATTTTCAACCGCTCCTATTACGAGGAAGTGCTGATCGTGCGGGTCCATCCCGCGATCCTGCAAGGCGAAGGCTTGCCCGATTCCGGACCCGATCAGCATGCGTTCTGGCACGAGCGCTATCGCTCCATGGTAGAGCTGGAACGACACCTGCACCTCAACGGTACGCGGACCGTGAAAATCTTTCTGCATCTCTCGAAGGAGGAGCAAAGGAAACGTTTCATCGCGCGCATCGACGTGCCAGACAAGAACTGGAAGTTAAGCACCGCGGACGTGGAGGAGCGCAAATTCTGGAAACAGTACATGAAGGCCTACGAGAAATGCCTCAGTGCCACCAGTACCAAACATGCGCCCTGGTATGTTGTGCCCGCAGACGATAAGCGCAACGCTCGCCTGATCGTCTCGCAGATTCTGCTCGAGGTTCTCGAAGCGCTGAAATCACGCTACCCCAAAGCGAGCGCGGCGCGCCGGCGCGAGCTGCGCGCGTTGCGCAAGCACCTCGCGCGTTGAGCAGCGCTTCAGGCTCGCGGCTAATCAGCTCGTGCCTTTGCGCGCTCGCGCTCCGGCTGGCAGGCTGCCTCGCAACGTCGCATATAGCCGGGCCGCCTCCTCCTGTACGCGTTGGCGAAAGCTCAGCAGCTGCTCGGGCACGTGCTCTCTGGCATAGATACTCAGAGCCGCGTCGATCAGGCGGGCGACCTTCACTTCCTCGCGCAGCGCCAATCGTCGCACCCGCTGCATGATCTTGGAATCGACCCAGAAGGTCAGATCCTCATCACCCGTACGGCGAGCAGGATAGTCGCTCAACGGGTGTTGCGCGTGCTTGTGCAGAAACCAGGCGATCGCCTCATCATGAACCTGGTCCTTACTTGCCCAGCGCCGATCGCCGTCCGCGCCACGATAGCGTTCAAGCAGCAGGCTGCGGAACCAGGCTTCAGTGTCAATCGCATGACGCGTCTTGGGCGAGAGCGTCTGGTGTTGCAGCGTACGCTGACGGCGCGAGCGCGGAGCAGCCGATCTCTTGGCTTTCTTAGCGGCCATCGCATACCCCTCGGAGCCATTCTGTCATAACCAGCCTTGTGTGTTAACGCTTACCAAATCCGATACGCCTAACGAGACTCTATCGCCGGTCGGCGCCTGGCCGCGTCGGACAAACCGCGCGTGAGCCGGGTATCAGCAGCCCCGCGTACGGTTTGCGCACGATAACCGCTATATGACCATGGCGTACATGACACTGCTCTTATTGCGATACGTAATATCAGATAGTTACAATAACATTCTAATGTTATCTATTCATAAAGTGATGGCACGCGATTTTACTTAGAGCGACTATTCGGCACGCCACGGCCAGATATTCGACATGTGGCTAATTCGTCGCCATTGAGTTTCGCAGGAGTCGCGCTATATTAGAGCCGTACGCCTTTGATGAGACAGGGATTTCGCTAGCTAACAACAAATAGGACGCGATGAGCTTCGCGCGATCAAAATTCTTCCGCGCGAATTCAACAGGCGTCCCCGGAGCATGTCATGAGGGATTTGAGCGCGAGACTGGAAGCTGCCGCATTGGCGATGACTGGTCCGGGCACTATCAAGGAACGTCTATTCGACGCGTATCGAACGCATCTCGAAGAATTGCAGGAGTCGGAGCTGCCAGGTGCTCTGGCCGGCGAATTCGCCGAGATGACACAGGCTTTGCATCGGGTGCCGGCACTGCCGGGGGACGATGTGGTCAGGGCCTCCGTGCGCAAACTCTCCAACGATGAGGCCAGGCGCTATGCCGACCTGGTGGTGCGGCTCTACGGCATGTACGCCGGCATGGCCCATCAGACGCTCGGCACGGCCCGCAGCAGTCGCATGGCTGCCCCGCTGCTGAAATTTCTCTCGATTGAGGCCGGCGCAAATCCCTGAGGGAAACTCTAGTCGAGTTTGAACTCGATCGTGTCCCAGCGCTGGGTGTCTTCGTGGCGCCCCTGCCGTTTTACGGCATCAATCAGTCCGCGTTCATCCCAGGGTACGCTCTCATCGACGAGGCCCTCAAGTCTGAGCTTGGGCTGCTCACGACCAAATAGCGGCAACAGCACGACCGGTTTATCACTGGCCTTGGCGTAATTGAGTTCGAATATCAGCAAGTCCTGCTGCTGCGCGTAGAGGCTGGTCAGCGCAATCACGACCTCGGCCGCAGTGATCTGGCGCCGCAGTTCCTCGCGCATTGGCTCGCCGCTGGTGCCTGTCGGCCCCGGGTCGAGCCTGGCGCAATTGCGGTAATAAAAATTGCGGGCACTCTCGAGATACTCGAAGACGCGCGTGTAGTCGTCGCTCTCTTCAAAGCTATGGGTGACAAAGACGCGGATGGGATCGCGTTGGGACATACTCCCAGTGTACTGTGACACCCTTAGAATTGAAATTGTCCAGAGCGATGACACGTCCGTGAGACTACTCGTCTACAACATACGCTATGCGACCGGTACCGGGCCCGCGTTCCACCTGCCCTTGCCCGGAGCCGGCTATCTGCGCAGCAGCAGGCGAGTGCTCGAGCAGATCACCGCCTTCATCCGCTCCGAGGATCCCGATCTGATCGGCCTGATCGAGGTCGATATCGGCTCGGTGCGCACCGGCATGTTGAATCAGGCCGCCTATATCGCCAATGCCGTAGGTCACTATACGGCTCACCAGTGCAAGTACGGCGCCAGCTCGATCAATCATCTGGTACCCATCGTGCGCAAGCAGGCCAACGCCCTGCTCGCTGCACCGCGCATTACCGGGGAGCGATTTCATTATTTCGATACGGGCATCAAGCGCCTGATCATCGAGCTCGAGCTCGATGAGGTGTGCGTCTTTCTCGTGCATCTGTCACTGAAGTTTCGCCATCGGCAGTCCCAATTGCGCACCCTCTACGATCTGGTCGTGCGCTCGACCAAACCGGTGATCGTGGCTGGTGATTTCAATACCTTCTGGGGCACGCACGAGATATTCCTGTTCATGCAGGCCGCGGGCCTGCGCAGTGCCAATACCGCCGGGCTGCAATCCTTTCCTTCGCGCCAGCCGCGCATCGAGCTCGACTTCGTGCTCGTGAGCTCTGGCATCGAAGTCAGCTCGTTTCGCATTCCAGCGGTCAGATTCTCTGACCATCGACCCCTGGTCTGTGATTTTCATGTGCGCAGCGGCAGCGCCACGGGCCTGGTTTCATGAGCGAGCCGGGAGGCGGCGCCCCGGCGGCCTGGACGCTCGAGGTCGAGGCCGACCAGATTGGTTGCCTGACGCTGGATAAACCGGGCAGCTCCGCCAACACGCTCTCGCACAGCGTGCTGCTGGAGCTCGAGCGGCTGCTGCAAGGCATCGCCAGCGAGCCGCTGCGCGGGCTGATTATTCGCTCCGGCAAGCCTTCGGGCTTCATCGCTGGTGCTGATATTCGCGAATTCACGACCTTCGAGTCGCCGGCGGCAGCCCTGGCCCATATTCGGCTCGGGCAAACGGTTTGCTCGATGCTCGAGGCGCTGCCGTATCCGACGGTGGCAGCCATTCATGGTTTCGCCCTGGGTGGCGGACTCGAACTGGCATTGGCCTGCCGCTATCGGGTTGCGCTCGCAGACTCGAAACTCAATCTTGGTCTGCCTGAGGTGCAGCTGGGCATTCACCCGGGCTTCGGCGGCACGGTGCGCAGCGTGCGTTTGCTCGGAGTGCGCACCGCGATGAGCCTGATGTTGACCGGGCGCAGCGTGCGGGCCGACCGGGCGCAAGCGATCGGACTGGTGGATCGCACGGTCGATCGCCTGACTGAGCTGCGCGATTGCGCGCGACAGATCCTGCGCACCGCACCAGCGCCCCATCGCCCGGGGCTCACGCAGCGCGCTCTGAGCTGGCCGGGAGTGCGCTCATTGGTACGACCGGCCTTGTTGCGCGAGGTCGCCGCGCAAGCCAGCCGCGAGCACTATCCGGCGCCCTACGCGATCATCGATCTGTGGACACAGTACGGGGCGCGCGGCGCGCAGGCCTACGCAGCCGAAGCCGCCTCCATCGCCAGCCTGTTCTCGAGCGATACCACACGCAACCTCATTCGCGTGTACCTACTGCAGGATCGGCTCAAAGGCCTTGCCGGTAAGGGCTCCAGCGCCTTTGAACGCGTGCATGTAGTAGGCGCCGGCGTCATGGGCGGTGACATCGCCGCCTGGTGTGCGCTGCGCGGCCTGCAAGTCACACTGCAGGATCGCGAACTGAAACTCATCGAGCCCGCGCTGGCGCGCGCGCGGGCATTGTTTGAAAAACGCCTGCCAACACCCGCCGAACGCGCACAGGCCACTGAGCGTCTGCGCAGCGACGTAGCGGGCAGTGGCGTACGCGAGGCCGATGTGCTCATCGAAGCGATTTTCGAGGATTTATCGGCCAAGCGGGCGCTGTATGCGGCCTGCGAGCCGCAGATGCGAGAGGGTGCTTTGCTGGCGACCAACACCTCGAGTCTCACGCTCGAGACCCTGAGCGTCACGTTGCGCGAGCCCGGGCGGTTTGTCGGCCTGCATTTCTTCAATCCCGTAGCGCAAATGCCGCTGGTCGAGGTCGTGCATTCTTCGCAAACCAGGCCCGAGGCGCTCAACGCCGCGATGAGGTTTGTCAGACGCATCGATAAACTGCCCCTGCCCTGCCGCAGCACTCCAGGCTTCCTGGTCAATCGCGTGCTGTTTCCCTATTTGCATGAAGCGCTGTACGCGGCCGGCGAAGGCATAGCGCTGCGCACGATCGATCGCGCCGCGGTGGAGTTCGGCATGCCGATGGGCCCGATTCAGCTGTCGGATGTGGTGGGTTTGGACGTGTTGCTGCACGTCGGGGAAATCGTGACCAGTGAGTTGCAACGTCCGGCACCGCCCTACACGGCAAAACTGCGCGAATTGGTGGCCGCAGGGCAATTGGGTCGCAAGAGTGGTCAGGGCTTCTATCGCTGGCGCGAGGGCAAGATCGTGGAGCAGGCTGCCGGCGCTGCGCCGCCAGCGGATCTGACCGATCGACTGATTCTCATACTGCTCAACGAATGCGTCGCCTGCGCTCGCGAGGCGATCGTCGCTGATACCGATCTGATCGATGCTGGCGTGATCTTCGGTACCGGCTTTGCTCCGTTTCGCGGCGGTCCGATTACCTACGCGCGCTCGCGCGGCCTGCAGGCTTGTCTGGCTCGCCTGCATGAGCTCGAGCAACGCTACGGCGCGCGCTTTCACCCAGATGCAGGCTGGGCACAATTGCCCATCGAGAGCGCCAAAATTGCGTGAAATGCATCCGGCAGAGGCAGCTCGAGGCTGTGCTAGCATCACCGGTTGTCCAACGAGCACAACACGCAAGGCCGGGACCCGAGCATGAGCGAAGAAAGGGCTATCAATGTGGCGATGCTTCGAGCATTCTCGCCGCTTGATGGCATGAAGAAGGACAACCTGGCCGCTCTGGCTCGAAAGGTCACGGTTACTTCGCTGCCGGCACGTCAGCTGCTTTTCAAGGAAGGCGATCGGGACAATCGGACCTACTGGCTGCTCTCCGGTCTCATCGAGTTGCTCGAAGGCGAGCAAACCGTCGCCATGATCCGCGCCGGCAGCCCTGAGGCGCGCAATCCGCTGTCGCAGAAGGTGCCGCGCAGAATGACGGCGCGCGCCGTTGATCCATGCGAATGCCTCGCGATCGACAGTGAGCTGCTGGACATGATGATCACCTGGGATCAGACCGGGACCTACGAGGTCGCCGAGCTTCAGGCCCAATTCGGCGGCAGCGGCGGTGAAGACTGGATGACAACGCTGTTGCAGACCGAGGCCTTCCATCGCATACCGCCCGCCAACATCCAGGCGATTTTCATGCGCATGCAGCGCGTGGTGTGTCGTGCCGGGGAGACCGTCATACAACAGGGCGCGGAAGGCGACTACTTTTACGCCGTAGTCAGCGGCAAATGTCTGGTCACGCGCGAGACGCCGCTCAATCGCGACGGACTCAAGCTTGCGGAGCTTGGCGTGGGCGATACGTTTGGCGAAGAGGCACTGATCTCCGAGGCCAAGCGCAACGCCACCGTCTCCATGATCAGCGACGGTGTATTGATGCGGCTGAACAAGAAAGACTTTCGCGAGCTCATGAACGAGCCGCTGGTGAAATGGGTCACCTACCCGCAGGCACTTGAGATCGTGGCGCGCGGCGGCCGCTGGCTCGATGTGCGGCTGCCGTCCGAGCATCAGACCCAGGCGATCGAGGGCTCATTGAATGTGCCGCTCTATTTCATCCGCTTGAAGATCTCCACGCTCGAGCGCAACCGGCCCTACGTGCTGTACTGTGATACTGGGCGCCGCAGCTCGGCAGGCGCTTTCATCCTGGTCGAGCGAGGTTTCGAGGCCTACGTGCTGCGCGGTGGCCTGGATAGTGCTGAGAGCGCGGTTCGGCGCAGCCCTTAGATCACGACCGGGCCGCGAGCGCGGCCAAAAGCGAGCGCAGCTCGATCAGGCCGGCTTCGTCGCCCAGACAATGCACCAGCCATGCGCATTGACCGATTTGCCCGGGAAGATGTTGCAAGGACCACGGGCATCGGCCGCCTTACCCTGAAACTGCACACAGCTCGAACAGGCCTGCCCCGCCTGGTGCGTCGGGTTAGTCGCTTTGGATGCATCTTCAAGATAGCCCAGCGCGCTGGCCTGGGGATCTGTCGGGCTTAACGGCGCCAGTGCCGGAGCCGCCGCGGCGCCGAGCTTGCTCGACAGGCCGGAGACTGAGGCTCCCACCGCGCCGATCAGCGCGACTTTGAGCAGCGAACGGCGTGCGATCGGATCATGGCTCATCGGATATCTCCTAAGGTGCAGACATGCGCGGCGGAATGGTAACCCGCTCGAGATGCATCTGGCGATATGCACATATGATCCGACTCACATCGCATGCGCGGCTTTGTTGAGCATTACCGGCGCGAGACTTTGAGGCGTCCAGTTCGCTATAATCGGCCTAATAAAAGGGGGAATCCATGTCCAAGATCAATGCTGAGCAACGTGTGCCGAGGCGTGAGTTCATGAAATCCGCACTCGCCGTGTCCGGCATGGCCGCCGCAGCGAGCATCACAGGACAGTCCGCCGTATGGGGCGCGGCTAATCCGATCAAGCACAAGGGCCTCGATCCGGTGAATCCGGACATCCTATTCGGCACCACCAGTTCCATCTGGCGTCAATCCATCTGGCTGTCAGGCGGCGGGGCTCCGGAACCGGAGCACGACCTGGCATTTTGGATCAAGCGGGTTGCCGAGCTCGGTCTGCAGGGCATAGAGCCTTACGGGGATCAGATTGAGAAATATCGGAGCAATCCGCTGGCGCTCAAGAAATTGTTCGACGAGGCGGGCATCACCTTCATCGACGCCTCAAACGGCGAGCAGGGCCAGTCGACGAACTTCATCGATCCAGACCAGATCCCCAAAACCATCGCTGATCATGTGGCATTCGCGCGCGATTTTCTCCAGCCCCTTGGCGCCGATCATTGGAAGGTTAATATGGGGGCCCGCCCGCCTGGCGGCCCCAGCGACGAGCAGCTCAAGCGACTCGCCGACACGCTCAATGAACTCGGACGGCGCACAATCGCTATGGGCATCCGGCTCGCGCCGCACCCACATATCTGGGGGCCGCTGGAGCGGGAAAAAGACATGCGGCGGGTCATGGATCTGACCGATCCCAAGTACGTCTGGATAACGGCCGACACCGGGCATCTGGAACTCGGCGGCGGCGACGCGGTGCAGATCATCAAAGACTATTTCCCGCGCATCGCCGAGATTCATTTGAAGGACACCTACGCCAAGTTTCGCGGCAACACCGAGACGCCCACCCAGGACATGGCGAAGGTGGCCAGCGTCTATCACAATCTGGGCGGCGGCGGCGTCGATTTCCCTGCCGTGTTCCAGGTATTGCGCGATCGGCACTTCAAAGGCTGGGCGATCTTCGACGTCGATGCCCCGAGAAAGGGCGATGACGGGCTCAGTGCCATCGGCGGGGACTTCGATTTGGCGGTCGACGATTACCTGGCGATGAACATCAACTATCTGCGAGACGTTCTCGGCGTCAAGCTGCCAGCCCCGGGCTAGCTGTCACTGCAGTAGCGAGAACGGCGCAACAAAAGTACTGAGGTCCAACGTCGTGCCGACATTATTAGCGCCCGTTCCCTGCTGATAATTTGCAGTGCGGGTCCTGCGGTCGCCTTTTATCCAGTGCTGATGCATGTGGCGCCTTGAACCGAATCTGAGCGCCGGCGGGGAGATAACCCCATCAGCATTATCGGTGGAGCATTCGTCGCCAGTTCGCAGCATGGGTCGCACGTGCCGCCCGGCGCGGCGACTTTATCCATAACCAAATTAAGCGGGCGAGCACCCAAATCCAGCCAATCGTCAAACTGTACACGATGACAACGATCAACGCGGGCCAGCTCAGAGTCTCATCGCGATCACCGTACGCGCTGGATAAATCCTGCTCGTGTCCTTTTTCCAATTTAGCGAATTTCAAGTGCATGAGCGGTATTCTCGAGAATGCTGCGCGCTACGACACAAGCCTCAGCGACTTTCATGTGGCTAATGCGGGTAACGGTTTATCGGTAGAATCCGACGACATCGCCACTTGCCGTATCGCGAGGCCTTTAGGGGCCGGCCACACATCGTACCGACGGCGCCTAATGCTTGACATAATGCCGCACAGGAATGAGAACTGCGTCACAGAATTGCGCCCGACTCGCTAGTGATGCGAGTTGAGGGGAACGCTAGCCCGGGGGGACGCTGCTCGAAGCACGGCCGCGAAATTCGCGAAATTCTCGGAAACTGCTGATGCTTCGATTGTCTTGGCCGACGCAAATCGGCTGGCAACTCGGAAAGAGGCCGAAACGGCCCAAGCTCACATCGTATGCGTGGCCTTGTCGCCAGAGAGAGCACCGGCCAGATAATTCTCGATCTTGGTTCGGGTCTGGCCGCGATCCTGCTCTGAGAACTGCACGCCAATTCCTGCTGTGCGCTTGCCTTGCGCGCCCTTGGGCGTCACCCAGATCACGCGGCCCGCGACCGGTAGTTTCTCGTCCTCGCCCATCAGATTGAGCAGCATGAATACCTCGTCGCCGAGGCGATAGTTGCTGTTGGTTGGAATGAACAGGCCGCCGTTCTGCACGTAGGGCATATACGCCAGATACAAGGCGCTCTTGTCCTTGATCGTCAGCGTCAACAAACCCGGTTTGTTGATCCCGGACCTTGAACTCGGATCTTTGGCCATAATTCGCCGTCAGTCCTTACGATGCCATAGCCGTGCGTCTGGTGCGCGCTAACTGCCAGAGCAACTGCTCGAGCGCCAGCGAGCGGTTGATGCTGCTCAATTGCACTCGCCGCAATTCATAGGCGCCGTCCAGCACGCGCAGCAGCCCCGCCATATTCAGCGCCGAAAGCGCTTCTGGCAAGTGCGCGCCACCGCACATTTTGTCCGATTGGTGGGGCGCCCGGGAAATCCAATCGATGCACGCTGTGAGCCAAGTCTCAAGGCAAGCCAGTCGCAGCTCGAAAATGCCGCCTCGCGCCCAGCGGTCGGCGATTGCGGGAATATCCGCGCCGCCGTCAGCCACGGCACGCAGTGCCTCGAAAGTATCCGTAGACACGCGCTCGAGCTCAAGCGGATCACACTGCATTGCCTCGAACGGGGCCTCACCGAGTACGTCGAGCACGCTCGTCCATGGACCGGGGCCCTTATGGCGCTCGAGCCACGCGAGACTGACGGCGCGCGACGGCGCCGCGATACCCAGCCGCAGGCAACGACTGATCACCGTCGCAGGCAATCGCGAGGGCACGCTGGCCACCAGGATCAGCGTCACGCCCGACCTTGGCTCCTCGAGCGTTTTGAGCAGCGCATTGGCGGCGTTGGCGTTCAATGAGTCGGCCGGCGTGATCAAGGCCACGGTGGCCCCGCCCGCATGCGAGCTCAGCGCGAGCTCCAGGTTGAGCTCACGCACCTGCTCGACGCGAATCTGCTTGGAATCCTCCAGTGGTGTCAGCAGCATGAAATCCGGATGCTGCTGGCTCAGGAACTGGCGGCAGTCGCGGCACTGCCCGCAGGGCGGCGACGCCGCGCGGCACAGCGCCAGTTGCGCCGCGAAGCGGGCGAGCCACTCACCCCCGGCGCCACGCTGCCCATGGATCAACAGTGCTGTCGGATAGCGGTTGGCCCCGTGCGCCCGACGCAACTGCTCCAGCTGCGAGGCAAGCCAGGGCACCTCCAGTGCCGGGTCAAAGCTCAATGCAGTTTCCACTTAGCGCTCGAACAGATCCGCGAGCGCCGCAAAGGCGCTCTCGGCCACGCCCTGCGGGCTCTGGGTCGCATCGATCAGGCGCACGCGCTGCGGCTCGGCGAGCGCGATCTCCAGATAACGTGCGCGCACGCGCTCGAAAAAGAAGCGATCCTCATCCTCGAAGCGATCGCTGCCACCGCGGCGGGCGCGCGCGCGCGTGAGTCCCTGCTCGACCGGCAAATCGAGCAACAAGGTGCGCTGCGGCCACAGGTCCTCATGTACGGTCTGGGCGAGGGATTCGATCAACGCGGCATCAACCCCGCGGCCGCCCCCCTGGTAGGCGCGCGTGGCGTCGCTGTAACGATCGCAGATAACCCAGCTCCCCTGCTCGAGCGCCGGGCGAATGGTATTTTCAACGTGCAGCGAGCGCGCCGCAAACATCAGCAGCGTCTCGGCAGCGGGCGTGATGCGCTCGGGTCCGCGCTCCAGCACCAGTGTGCGCAGGCGCTCCGCCAGTGGCGATCCGCCCGGTTCGCGCGTCACGAGTACTGACAGTCCGCGCGCGCGCAGCGCCCCCTCGAGCGTGCGTGCCAGCATGGACTTGCCCGCCCCTTCGATACCCTCGAGGCTGATGAAACGCTCGCTCTGACTCATCGGCTGCCCTGGCCGCTGGCCGGGGGTGCGGGGCTCGTCTGCGGATGCGCTCGCGCCGGCACACCGAGCCGGTGCAGATAGGCGCGCAGCGCCACGTCATGTTCAGCCAGCGTGGCGGAAAATTGATGCGAGCCGTCACCGTTGTCGGTGGCGACGAAATACAACGCGTCGCTTGCCGCCGGGTGCAGCGCGGCTTGCAGCGAGGCGGCCCCGGGCAGCGCAATCGGTGTTGGGGGCAGGCCCGGGCGCGTATAGGTGTTATAGGGCGTGTCGGTCACGAGATCGCGGGTGTGAATATCCCCATCATAGCTGGAGCCCAGTCCATAGATGACGGTCGGATCGGACTGCAGCCGCATGGCGTGATTCAGGCGATTGACAAAGACCGCCGCGACCTTGGCCCGTTCGTCCTCGCGACCGGTTTCCTTCTCGACGATTGAGGCCAGAATCAACGCCTGCTCGGGATCGGTCAGCGGCAGGCCTGCGGCGCGCTGTGTCCAGGCCTGCTCGAGCTCGCTTTGCATGCGCTCATAAGCGAGCTCCAGAATCCTGCGATCGCTGGTGCCGGCGGCGAAGCGGTAAGTGTCGGGGAAAAATTGCCCCTCGGCCGCTTGACCGTCGTGACCGAGTGCGCGCATGAGCTGCACGTCAGACAGTCCGCGCAGCTCATGGACCAGATCGGGCTGCGCATCGAGCGCCTGGCGCAACTGCGCGAACATCCAGCCCTCGACAATCGTGACCTGTTCGAGCACCACGCGCCCGGCTATGAATTGCTCGAGCACGGCACGCGCGCTCGCATGCGGGGCGATCTCGTAGGTGCCGGCCTGCACGCGTGGGCGCTGCCGATGCAGGCGCAGGTCCCACTCGACCATGCGAGCATGAGGCATGGCGCCCAGTCGCTGCAGATGCAGCAGGATGCCGCGTAGCGGCTCCCCGGGTTTGATCTGGATGCGTACCGGCTCCGTGCCGGCGGCGGGCCGATCCATTTGCAGATCCAGCTCGCGCGCCAACCAAAGCCCTGCCGCACACAGGCCCAGTACGCCGATCAGCAGTTTAGTACGGTGACGCATCGATCAAGCGGCGCAACTCGCGTGCGTGCCGGGGACTGGCGCGCTATCAGGCGCT
>Ga0302177_10001627_pt1 | contig 16109 bp, 11 predicted proteins | sample I_Palsa_E1_2_FD_198780 | JGI IMG/M metagenome (GOLD analysis project Ga0302177, IMG submission 198780) | Peat permafrost microbial communities from Stordalen Mire near Abisko, Sweden - I_Palsa_E1_2 | ecosystem: Environmental > Terrestrial > Soil > Palsa > Peat permafrost | place: Sweden... | reverse complement strand
TGCCGCCGCGGACCTGATCCAGCCACTCGCCGAACTCCTCCGCGTTGCTCACCGTCGCGGACAGCGCCACCACCCGCACCGATTCGGGCAGGTGGATGATCACCTCTTCCCAGACCGCGCCGCGGGACCTGTCCGCCAGGTAGTGCACCTCGTCTAGGACGACGTAGCCCAGGCCCGCCAGCGCCGTCGAGCCGGTGTACAGCATGTTGCGCAGCACCTCGGTGGTCATCACGACCACCGGCGCGCCGGAGTTGATGCTGTTATCCCCGGTAAGCAGCCCCACCGTCTGACTGTCGTAGCGGCGGACGAGGTCGGCGTACTTCTGATTGGACAGCGCCTTGATCGGCGTGGTGTAGAAGCACTTGCGGCCCTGGGCCAGCGCCAGGTGCACGGCGTACTCGCCGACCACCGTCTTGCCTGAGCCGGTGGGCGCGGCCACAAGCACACCGTTCCCCCCGCCGAGCGCACCGCAGGCGGCGACCTGAAAGTCGTCGAAGTCGAACTCGTAGAGCGCGCGGAAAGACGCGAACTCCGGGTTTTCGGGTTCGGCCTGCCGTTCGCGGAACGAGGCGTACCGATCCGCCGGAGTGGTCATGGATTCCAGATTAGGCCCTCGGTGCGGTCACCGGTGGTCACGGGGTCTCCGGGTCGCGCGAGCCGCTAGTTGAACCGGCTGTTCCTGGAATCGGGACCCGGGTCAGGGTCAGTGTCCTCGAGGTCGATCGGCGCCAGTTGGTCGTCGGCCAGGCCTGCATAAGGATCGGGGTGCAGCCGGGCCCGGCGCCGGTCGTTGGACCACACGATGAACTCGGCCACCTCGACCAGCGCCGCGCAGGCGCCGCCGAGGATCAGCATCGTGATCGGATCCGGGCTCGGGTTGGCCATGCCGGCGATCAGGAAGACCCCGAAGATCATCAGCCGACGCCACTTCCTGAACCGCGCGTGGGTCAGGATGCCGGCCAGGTTCAGCATAATGATGAGCAGCGGCACCTCGAACGCGATCCCGAAGGCCAGCATCATCGTCATGACGAAGCTTATGTACTGGTCGACCTGGATCAGGTTCTGGACACCGCCTGGCGTCAGGCCGAGCAGATAGTGCATAGAACGTCCCAGGGACCAGTACGCGAGCGTGGTACCGATCAGGAACAGCGGGACGGACGTACCGAGGAAGATATAGCTCCAGCGCTTTTCCCTGGAGTACAGACCGGGTGCGATAAAGGCCCAGAGCTGATAGAGCCAGATCGGGGAGCTGAGGATCACCCCGACGATCACCGCGACCTTCACCCGCAGGTAGAACGAATCGAGCGGACCGTCGAGGACCAGCTGGTTGGTGCCGAGGGTACGGCACCCTGTGTGCCCGCGTATAACGGCCGTGCACAGCGGGCGCTCGATGATATGCCAGGCCCAGTTGAAGAACACGAAACCTACGAGCATTCCCGCGATAAGCCCGAGCGCCATCTTGACGACACGGTTGCGCAGCTCACGGATGTGGTCCATGAGCGGCATCCGGCCGTCCGGATTCTGCTGCCGCTGGGAGCGCACGAAACGCTCGCCCACGATGCGAGCGCCCTGAACGGCACCGGGAAGTTTCGCCATGACCGCTTTCCGCAGTAAGGCCAGTAGGTTCGGGCCTAGCTAGACGGCTGGGTCCGCTGACGCTCTGACGCCGCTGCGGCCTGGGCCGCCGGCACCGGGTCCATGGTGGCCGCACGCTGCAGATCACGGATCTGCTGCTGCAGCGCGTCGATCTGCGCCTGCGACTGGTCGGCCGGCTGGGCAGCCTGGGCAGGCTGGGCAGGCTGCTGGCTGGCGGCGATCTCTGCGGGCGGCGGGAAAGCGGCCGGAGCACCTGAGGCATTTGAGGCGCGGGAGGTGGTCTCGTCCTCGTGCAGGCTGCCGACCTCGGTCTTCAGGATGCGCATCGACTTGCCCAGCGAGCGCGCCGCGTCAGGCAGCTTCTTCGACCCGAACAGCACGATAAGCACTATGGCGACGATCAGCACCTTCCAGGGGCTGTCGAACAGGTCACCAATCATGTCCGTCCTCAATCAGCAGGGGAGACGTCCTTCTCGGCGAGAGTCTACACGCTGGCATCGCGAGAACCGTTTACGCAGGCGAACGGTGTTTAACCGCCCGGCTGTTTCGGCCCTCTACCTTCGGCTCTCTACCGACTCACGCGACTATTCGGAGCGTGGCGGCCATCGGATTGCCTAAACGACGTAATTCGCCAGGGCAGCCGTAGCGCCCTCGCGAACCTCCGCGACCAGCGAAGGCGGCGAGACGACCCGGCCGTCCTCGCCGAGCCGCAGCGCCAGCCGCCGCACCCAGCCGGTATCCGGAGTGCGCAGCACCACCCGGAGCCGGCCGTCCTCCAAGTCCGACACCGACTCGCACGGGTAGTACTCCGCGACCCAGCGTCCGGCCGCGGACAGCTCGAGCACCACGGGCACGTCATCGGGCGACGGCCGGAACAGACCCTGGTCCACATCCACGGGCTGCGCCTGCTCCGGCGGCGCGGCAGGCACGTCAAGCACGTCGAGGCCAAGCACCCGGTCCAGCCGGAACAGCCGCATCGCCTCGGCCCGCAGGCACCAGCCCTCCAGGTACGGCCGTCCCTCCACGATGTGCAGCCGCATCGGGTCGACGTCACGCTCGGTCGCCTCGTCCCGGCCCGGCACGTAATACCGCAGGTGCAGCCGCCGTCCCGCGGTTATCGCGGTGCGGATCTGGGCGGCATACGCTTCGGCTCCCTCATCCGGGATGTCGACCTGCACCGCTACCTGAGCACTGGCCGAAGCGGCTTCACCGGCCGCGGCCTCGAGCTTGGCGATCAGCCGGGACAGGGCCGACCTGTCCTTCAGCCCGGGCACTTCGGCCAGCATCCGCAGCGCGACGAGCAGCGCGCTCGCCTCGTCCACCGCCAGCCGGAGCGGCCGGCCCATGGATTCGGCCTGGCTGACAACGATCTCGCCGCCCTCGTAGGACAGGTCAATCGGGCAGTAAGGATCGGGCGCGCGCAGTTCCACGCACCACAGCAGATTCAGGTCATCGACAAGCTCACGCTCACTGACCCCGAACGCCGCCGCGGTCTCGGCCAGCCCCACCGACTTCCTGCTCACCACGTAGGGCACCAGGGCGAGCAGCCGCTGCAGTCGCTCGGTCGAGGTCACCGACGCAGTCACGCGAGGACCCCCTTCAGCCGGCGGATCACGGCTTCCCGCAGATCGGGAGGGTCGAGCACGACCACGTCCGGACCGAACCAGGCGGCGTAGTCCGCGAACCAGCCCACGTCGGCGAAGCGCGTCGTGACCAGATCCCAGCCAGCCATGCCCGCTTCGGTGTCAGCGCGCACCGAGCCGGCGTGCCGCCGCAGGCCGATGCCAGCTCCAGCCCGGACGCGGAGCACCGCCGTGTGCTCGGGCGCGGGCACCGAGTCCCAGTCGCGGACCAGCTCGCGTACGTCCGTACCGTCCGGGACGGTCACGCTGCCCGCCGGCCCGCAGAACTTCACCGGCCCCGCGATCCGGCCTAGCCGGAACACCCGGGTAGCGTCGCGCCCTCGGTCCCGGCCGGCCACGTACCAGCGGCCATGCCGGTTCACCACGCCCCACGGCTCGAGCTCGCGCCGCTGCGGATCGCTCCGGCCCGCCGCACGGTAGCTGAACGTCACCGGCCTGCGGTCCCTGACCGCTTCCCACAGCGGCCCGAAGGCCGGCTCGGGCGTGCCCAGCCGGGGCTCGATGCCCTGCGCAGACGGACGCTCGTCCGAACCGTCGAGGCTGCCCGCGTCTATACCGGCCGCCCGCAGTTTCAGCAGCGCGCCCGCTGCGGCGCCGGCCAGCTCAGCGCGCCGCCAGACCCGGGCGGCCAAGCCAAGCACGGCGGCCTCGTCCGTTTCGAGCCGAAGCTCGGGCAGTTCGTAGACCTGCTGCCTGATCCGGTACCCCGGATCATCGTCAAACGGGTGGTTGAGGCCGGTCTCCAGCGGCACGCCAAGCTCGCGGAGATCTTCCTTGTCCCGCTCGAACATCCGCTTGAACAGGTCATCCTGCTCCGGGTAACCGGGCACCGCCGCCCGGATCTGGTCGGCGCTGAGATAGCGCCTGGTGGAGAGCAGGCAGACGACAAGACCGAGAAGTCGCTCGGTCTTGCGCTTCGACATGGATAAAGATTATGCCCGGGGGGCGACCCCCGGAGCCCCTGCACTGGGGGGATTTCATCCCCCCAGACCCCCCACGGGGGGAGCCTTCCCCCCGTACCCCCTGGGGGGGCAAGCCCCCCAGACCGCAAGCGCCCTTCAGGGCGCCTAGGCTGCGGGGATGATCACATGGCGGAGCGGGACCGTCAGCGGTGTGCGGCGGGAGTGGCCGGGCGCGGTCGAGCTTGACGTCTCGGTGGACGGAGCGCGGGTCCGGGCGCTTGCCTATCCGGCCTTGACCGGGCGTCCGCAGCCCGGCGACCGGGTGCTGGTCAACACCTCGGCGCTTGACCTGGGCCTCGGCACCGGCGGCTACGCCCTGGTGATCGCGGTTCCGGACCGGCTGCCGGCGGACCCCGCGCTCGCGGGCCACCTGGTGAAGGCCCGCTACACACCGCTGCAGGCAACCGTGCTCGGCGCGGACGAGCAGGGCTCGCCGCACCATGACGTGCTGCACGACGCGGATGACCTCGACGGGATGCCCGTCGTGGTGGCCGACCTGCACTCCGCTCTCCCGGCCGTGCTGGCAGGCGTCTTCGATTCATCCGAACGGACCGGCGCTACCCCCCCTTCCTTTGGCGGGCCTTCCTTTGGCGAGTCAGCCCGGGTGGTGTACGTCATGCAGGACGGCGGGGCGTTGCCGGCCTGGTTCTCCCGAACCTGCGCGACGCTCAAGGAAGCGGGCTGGCTGGCGGCGACCGTCACCACCGGGCAGTCGTTCGGCGGAGACCTGGAGACGGTGACCGTGCATACCGGGCTGCTCGCGGCCCGGCACGTACTCGGTGCCGACATCGCCGTGGTCGCCCAGGGGCCAGGCAACCTCGGCACCGGGACCCGCTGGGGTTTTTCCGGCGTGGCGGCGGGCGAGGTCGTCAACGCGGTGGCGGCGCTGGGCGGCCGGCCGGTGGCGTCGCTGCGGGTCAGCGACGCCGACCTGCGCGAGCGGCACCGCGGCATCTCGCACCACAGCCTCACCGCTTACGGCCGGGTCGCGCTGGCCCGGGCCGATGTGGTGGTCGCCGCGCTAGACGGGGAGTTCGGCGCCCGGGTCGCGGCCGAAGCCGGCCGGCTGAGCGAACGGCATCAGATCGTCACCGTTCCCGTCGACGGCCTTGAGGCGGCGCTGAGAGCCTGCCCGGCGCCGCTGTCCACGATGGGCCGCGGGCTGGATGAGGACCTGGCTTATTTCCTCACCGCAGCGGCGGCCGGCCGGCACGCCGGCCGCCTGCTGTGCGCGGACACTGGCCTCAGCTCTGCTTGAGGGCATCGATGATGTCGACCACGAACACCAGGCTGTCGGTGCCCTTGATGCCCGCCTGGGAATTCCCGGCAGAGCCGTACCCATCAGCCGGCGGGATGGAGAGCATCACCCGGCTGCCTACGGTCTGGCCCTCCAGGCCCTTGTCCCAGCCGGGGATCACCTGCTCGGGCGAGGCGCCGATGACGAAGCCGAACGGCGATCCCGACGACCAGGAAGAGCCGAAGACCGCCTTGGTCCGCCAGATGTAACCGGTGTACTGGGCGATGACGTATTCGCCCTTGACGACCTTCGAGCCGCTGCCCTTGATCAGCGTCTTGGCCACCAGTCCGCTCGGCGGCTTGGTGGACGAGAAAGTCAGCGTCGGCGCGCTGCCCGCCTTAGCGCTGACCGTCGGCAGGTCGCCGCCGCCGTTGGACACCTGCGTGCCCGACGAGGACGCGGTATCGGAGTACGACTTGAGTACATCGATGACGAACACCAGCGTGGTGCTGCCGGTGATGCCGAGCTGTGAGTTCCCCGAGGTGCCGTAGCCGTCCGCGGGCGGAATCACCGCGAGGACCCGGCTTCCGACCTTCTTGCCGATCAAGGCGGTCTCCAGGCCGGGCAGCATCGTGCCGCCGATCACCGTGGGGTTGCTGGTGTAGGTGTTCGCCTTCAGCGAGGAGCTGGAGCCGGACCAGAAGTACAGGACGAAGTTCGCGGCCATGGCGTCTGCCTTGGTCAAGGTGCTCCCGCTGCCCTGGATGAGCGTCTTGACCTCAAGATTGCTGCCCGGCTTCGCCTTCGGGATGCTCACCGTCGGCGCCTTGCCGAACGATCCGGTCGCCGTCACGGCCGAGCTCGCGCCGACGGAGGACGAGGAGGAAGAAGAAGAAGAAGAAGGGGAGGAGGAAGAAGACTTCGACGAACCGCAGCCCACCAGGACTACGCAGGCCAGCAGGGGAATGGCGCTGAGCGCCAGGAAGCGTCGCATGAAAACCTCAAGAGTGGTGGATGTCAGCTCCGCCAGCCTACTGGTACGCCCGAGCGGCTGCGCCCCGCATTCAGGCGTCGCTCAGCTGACTCGCATGGGCTGGCTGACCGACACGAAAATGGCGGCTCCCCGGCGGCCAGAACTGGCAGCGCCAGCCGTGCGGTTTCGTCATTTCAGTGATCTCTACCTATTGATACGGTGCGAATACTAGGGTATAGAAATCATGCGCGCACTGCTGTTTGGCACCTACGACACGTCGCTGCATCCGCGAATCGCCACGATTGCCGAGGGCCTGCGGGCCCACGGTATAGACGTGGCCGAATGCAACGCACCGCTGGGCCTGGACACAGCGGCCAGAGTGGACATGCTGGCGCACCCGTGGCGAGCTTCGGCGCTGCTGGTCCGCCTCGCCCGCCGCTGGGCGACCCTGGCCCGGACCGCCAGCCGGATGCCCGTGCCGGATGTGGTGCTGGTCGGCTACCTCGGTCACTTCGACGTCCACCTCGCTCGGCTCATCTTCCGCAGGGTACCGGTTGTGCTCGATCACCTCACCGGTGCCAGCGACACCGCGCGGGACCGGCGGCTCGGCGGGATCGCGCGCCAGGTCCTGCTGAGGGTGATCGACGCCGGCGCTCTGAGGGCAGCCGACATTGTGGTAGTGGACACCGAGGAGCACCTGGCCCGCCTGCCCGAACGGCACCAGGCCCGGGCGGTGGTAGTACCGGTAGGCGCACCATCGGCGTGGCATCAGGCGGCCCGGCCGGCTGGCCTCCAGGACGCCGACCGACCGCTGCGGGTCGTGTTCTACGGCTTGTACACGCCCCTGCAGGGAGGGCCGGTCATCGGTGCCGCGCTCAGCCGGATCGCCGGGGCGCCCATCGAGGTCACCATGATCGGCGACGGCCAGGACAAGGCCGCGACGATGGCAGCGGCGGCCGGCAGCGACGCGGTCCGCTGGCTGGACTGGGTACCGGCTGCCGAACTGCCCGCGTTGGTCGCCAGCCACGATGTCTGCCTCGGTATCTTCGGCACCGGGGACAAAGCACTCCGGGTGGTGCCGAACAAGGTGTTCCAAGGCGCCGCCGCCGGGTGCGCCGTCGTGACCTCGGACACCCCTCCGCAGCGGCGGGTCATGGCCGGGGCGGCTATCCTGGTGCCGCCCGGCGACCCGGATGCCCTGGCCGCAGCCTTGCTGCGGTTGGCCGGTGATCGCGGCGAACTGGCCCGGCTGCGCCTGCAGGCGCGGGAGCTGGCCGAGGAGCAGTTCATACCCGAGCGGATCGTGGTGCCGCTCACCGACGAACTCGCCGCGGCCGGGGGCACCCCCTCGGCTGCGTACTCCCTGAATGAGGTGACTGGCATGGTCTCTGGTACCACGGCAGCGAAGGCGCGCGCGGATGTCGCCGTCGCAGCGCCGCTGACGCCGAATGCCTGGCTGCGTTATGAGCTGATCAAGCGGATACTGCCCGCTGGGATCAGCGACGTGCTGGAGGTCGGTTGCGGCCAGGGTGCGCTCGGCACCCGCCTGGCGCAGCGCTACCGGTATCTCGGCGTGGAGCCGGACCGGGTGTCCTGGTCGGTGGCGAGCGCGCGGATCGGCGCGGTCGGGGGTGAGGTCCGGAATATCGCGGTGCAGGAACTCGGGGACGACCGGTTCGACCTGGTGTGCGCGTTCGAGGTGCTCGAGCACATCGAGGACGACGCGGCGGCACTGAAGGAGTGGTCAAGTCGGCTCCGCGCTAACGGGTGGCTGCTCCTGTCGGTCCCTGCGCACCAGCACCGGTTCGGGCCCGGCGACGAGATGGCTGGCCACTTCCGCCGCTACGATCCGGCCGCCATGACGGCTCTGCTGACCCGGTGCGGTTTCACCGAGATCCAGGTGCGGCAGTACGGTTTCCCGCTTGGTTACTTGCTGGAAGCCGGGCGCAACCAGATCGGCCGACGGCGGATCGCCGCCGGCCGGGGCACGTCGGTGGCCGAGCGGACCGCCGGATCCGGCCGGCTGTTCCAGCCGTCCAGTGCCCTCCAGGGCGCGGTCACCCGGTGGGGGACCGCACCGTTCCGGTTGATGGAACGCGCGTTCCCGAACACCGGGACGGGTCTCGTCGTGCTCGCTCGCTCAGGGGCGTCCCAGGGCCCGGAAGAACCAGCCGGCTGACCGCCACCGCTGCTCGTCAAGAGCGAACCTGGCATCGATGACGTCTTGCCGCGCCACGACGGGATCAGACGTCACCCCTCGACCGCACGATCAGGTCGGCGAGCAGGGCGAGCGACGCTATGAGCAGCCCGGTCACGAAGATCAGCACGGTGTTGACCGCGAAGAGCAGCGGGTGCACGACCATGTCGTATATGCCCTTCACGACGCCGAGCCCGAGCAGGAACAACGCCACGGGCATCAGCACCTTGAGAGGATTGAAGTACATCACCATCCGCAGCACCTGCAGGATGTACCGGTAGGCGTCCTTGACGAACTTGAACTTCGACGTTCCCGCTCGTTTGGCGTACTCAATCGGTACGTACCGCACCTCGTGCTGATTGGCCAGGAACGCGACGGTGATGGTGGTGACGCAGGAGAAGCCGGGAGGCAGCAGCCTCAGGTACGGCTTCGCGACCTCACGCCGGAACGCCCTGAGCCCGGAGTTCAGGTCCGGGATCCGGGCGTTGGTGAGCCTTTCCGCGAGCTTGCGTATGAGCCACTTGGCCGGTACCCGCAGCAGCTTGTGCGTGCCCTGCTCACTGGTCCGCGCCCCCACCACCTGGTCCACGCCGGGATCCTTCTCGAGCATCTGAACCAGCTCGGGAATCCGTTCGTTCGGGTACGTCATGTCGGCGTCAGTCCACACCACGATCTCGCCCCGCGCCCGCTGGGTGCCGATGCGGCGGATGGTACCTGACCCGCCGTTACGGCGGAAAGGCACAATCTCCAGGTGCGGGAACCGAGGGGCCACCTCGTAGAGGCGGGCCAGCGTCGCATCGGTGGAGGCGTCGTCGAATGCGATCAGTTCGTAGCTGTACCCGCTGACGTCCATGGCCGCGCAGATCCGCGCCACCTCGTCCGTCACGTGCCCCTGCTCGTTGTAGCAGGGCAGGATGATCGAGACGTAAGGAGTCCGCCGCTGCGGCTCGGTCGCGGGGGCCAGCGGGACGGCCGGTTCCGTCGGTGCGGCGCGGGGGCCGTCCAGGAATGCGGTCATGGCGCGGGTTCCCACATCCAGATGGTCAGCTGGAGCGGATGGGTGGTCCGGGCCGGCTCCATCAGTATGCTGCCGTCCATTGTCGTGGTTAGTGACATGACCTTCCTCACGAGCCCGCCGTAGGGCTTGAGTTCCGACGCCGTGGCGGCAAGGAGCACCGGCCGCCGCCCGGCCTGCTGGATACCCTGCACGATCGACCGCATGAGCGAGACGTCCGGAGGGCCGTCCGAGGGCGTGACGCGGGCCGCCGGGTCACCGCACATCCCGCGGATGATCTCAGTGAACCGATCAGCGATCGGGCCGTCGACGATCACGACCGACGAGTGTTTTGGTATCGCCGCACACATGCCGTCGACCGCACCAAGTTCGCCACCGTACGTGGTCTCGAACGCGACGCTCTGAGCGGTGAGCGTGATCCCGAGCGGGCCGCCGGTCTTGACGCCGAGCCCGAACGTGGTTATCGAGGGCGGCAGCACAAGGGCCGCCGCGAGGACTATTCCTGAGCCGATGCTGGGCACCCCGGCGTAGCCGTGCTCGTTGAGCCAGCCGAGCAGCCAGGAGGATCCCCATACCGCCAGCAGGATGAAGCCTGGCAGCACGGCGGGGACAAGCCGACGGCTGGCCCACGGCTGATCGGGCGTGATCCCCGGCCGGTACAAGAACGTGACAATGGTCCACGCGAAGGTAATCAGCGGCAGCGTCCAAGACGAGGCCTGGCCGCGAAGACACCGCCGGGTGAGCACGGCGGCCGCGACCGTGGCGAGAATCACCACGGGCACGCCGACGTACCAGAACACCCAGTGCATGGTCTGCTCGGCGTAGGTGCGCGTCGGATCGACCGGCAGGTGGTTGGCCCGCTGGTAGCCGGCTATGGCCTGCTCGGCGGCCTTGGTCGACGCGATCCTGACCGTCTGCACGTACGGGCGGACGGCGAAGGCGAGGACGACCAGGACAGCCAGCGCCGAGGCGGCATCCGGCAGCCATCTCCCCTTCACCTCCGGCAGGTGATCCCGGTTCCACAGCAGCGGCAGCGCCACCAGCGTCAGGACGAGCACAAGGGCGCCCGCCAGCGCCAGCGGCACCAGCGAGGACTTGTTGGTCGCCAGGTACGGCCGGGAAAACACCAGCCCGTCGATGAGGCCGTAGGCCGCGCCGACGGCCACGCCGGCGATCAGCGGCAGGGCCTGCCGCCGACGGCCGAGTAGCAGCAGGCCGCAGTACGGGGCCATCGGCAGGATGTCGCTGGCCCCGTCTATGCGCACCAGCACGGTCAGACCGAGCGCGAGCCCCGCGATCGCCGCGATGACCCGGTCCCCGCCAACCCGGCCCGCGCCGGCCCGGTTCCTGTTCAGGGAATCGATGACCAGGCAGAGCCCGCCGAGGAAGAGGATCTGCGTCAGCGGCTCACTGTAGTTCGACCGGCTGGTGAATTGCTCAGGCATGGAAAGCGCGAGGGCGAGAACCGCCAGCGCCGCCCACCGCGGCCCGACGAGCCGGGCGACCAGCCCGCCGAAGGTGAGCAGCGCGGCCGCCCCGAGTACCGGCGCCGCCACCAGCGCGGCGTTCGCGCCGCCGGTCCACATCGCGCCCGCGAGCACCATCGGCAGCCCGGCCATGAACTGCGGCACGACGCTGTTGCCGACCTGGTAGTAGGCGAAACTGGCGAACTCGAAGCTGCTGCTGTGCGCGCCGCCGAAGGCCGCGCGGTCCTGCGGGATCGGCAGCGAGCCGTGCCGGGAGATCCACTCCGCGAACTGGAAGTAGGACGCCGGGTCGCGCATCACGATGATGAACTGCGAGTGATAGATCACCTGATCGGCGCCGAACACGATCGCGACCGCCAGCACGGCGGCGACCGGCCACCAGGGCGTGCGCTCTTGCTTCGGATGGCGCGCGTTCTCCGGATGGCGCGCGGGCCAGGCGTCCGGCGACGGACTGGAGATCCAGCGCAGTCCGAGCGGCACGAGCACTATCGCCACCAGAACCGAGAGCACCAGCGTGAGCACCGGCGTGAAATGACCGATCAATAGCAGCGGGAACCCGGCCAGAAGCCAGGACATCACGAGCAACGCGGGCAGCACAGACAATCGCCCGAACAGCCGTCCGGCGGCATCCGGCGGCCCGGTCGCATGCCCGCTGTCCGCGGCACCGGCCGCGGACGGGCCGGCGGTCTCAGGCCGGGCGCCGACGCTCATCCCGCGTTCTCCGCGGAACCCGCCACGGACGCGCTCGCGCCGGGACTGTGCAGCACGATATAACCTCCACGCTCGAAAACGGTCATGTAGCCGTGCTTCCTGAGCAGCGCGACACGTTGCTCCTGCTGCGTGACGGAGTGGAACGTGAACTGCCGCACGGCCACGTTGGCGACCACCCACGGCGGGTACAGCGGAGACCCCCCGTCACCATCCCAGAGCAAGACGGTATCTCGCCCGGACAGGTGGGGGCCGAGGTAGTTCACTGCCTCGACGGTAACGCCGCTCGGGACGGCGGCCACCGCGGCGGCAGCGACGGTCTCCCCCGCATTCCGGTGGTAGAACGACGGATGGAGGGCAGCTCCGAGCGCGAATCTGGGCACTAGGTATATCGCTACGGCGCAGATCGCGACGGCGGAGACGAGCGCCACCGTACCCGCGCTCCGGTCCGCCCGCGCTCGCTCCGTTGTCCCCGCCAGCGCGCGATTCTGCCTGGCCCGCGTCACCCACCGGTCCAGTCGTGCGGCACCGTCGACGGCGCCGCACGCGAGGACGATCACCAGGTAGGCGTTGTAGTGGTAAGCGGTGACCCACCAGTTGGTGAACTGGTCCTGGAGCATCCGTTCCATCAGGAGCGGGATGACCGCGATCGTGATCGGCGACAGCAACGGAAGGAAGCAGAACGGGGCCAGCAGCCACAGCATGGTGTCGAGCTTGACCCCGGGGGTGATGAACAGCCGCAGCGCGCCGAGGGGATGAGCGACGATATGCGCGAGGACCTGCGGCACGTTGTGGCCGAGCACACCGTAGGCCCAGTAGTAGTCCGAGCGGCCCCCGAAAGCCGGGATCAGCGCGTAGGTTGCCACCCAGGTGTCCGCTACCCCGAGGACGATGAGGGCGACGGCCACGAGCCGCTGCCTGCTCACGACCTGCGGGCGACCCACGGCGAGGTAGACCCCGATCCCGGCGACGAACAGGCCCATGTCCTCCTTGACCAGGAGCAGGGCCGCCAGCGCGATCAGCGCGGTCCGCAGGCGGCCCGCCCCGACGCGCTCGAGCGCCACCGCCGTTAGCACAGGGGCGAACGCGGCCTCGTGGAAGTCGAAGGCCGCCGCCGAGGCGATCGGCCAGCTCAGCGCGTACGCCACTGAAACGAGGTACGCCGCGACGGTGGCCTTCCGCGCACCGCCGAACGCCCGGCGGGTGAACAGCCACAACGGTGGGACCGCGAGCGCGAAGAGCACCGCCTGGGCCACCAGCAGGGTCTCCGGGCTGTTATAGATCCAGTACAGCGGGGCCAGCGACGCGAGGATCGGCGACCAGTGGTCGCCGAGGATGGAGAAATGCGGGCCGAAGCCGTTGTGCAGACCCTTGACGATAGAGATTCCGGGCTGGAAACGTGCGTACGAGCGCACGGCCTCATCGAAGATCACAAGATCGTAGGACGAGGTCTGGAAGGTGTAGTTGAGCATGAGCGAGAACGCGGAGTAGCCGACCGCCATCAGCGCGGTCAGCACCCCCACCCCGACCCTGTGCCTGGACGGGCTCCTGCTCCCCTGGCCGTCAGCATGCTGTCGTGCCGTGGGTGATGCGCTATCCACAGTCACTCGGGGAAACCTATCCTCAAAGTTTGCTCTTTGCCACCTCGACGTGCGGTCTGGGCTGCTCGCTGCCCCGTCTAGGCCACGCTCCATGTCCCGGCACACCGCTACGCACTAGGTGGCCGGGGATGCCGGAGTCCGCGTTCCGTGATTCTAGTCGGCCTAGACAATCAAGATCGTAGGAAGACCGAACTCTGCGCTCGCTATGACTCGCAGCCGCTGCGGCCCGATTTCCGGTGGCCAGATTCCATCTTGACAATGTAGACCGATTTTATCGAGAATTAATGATCATTTCCTGCCTGGCAACCGGAGGCCCGCGGTGCCGCTCATCACATCGTAAGGTCGGCATGGAACTTAGAGCGTTCGGCCCGCCAGGGGCTGAGCTTCCGGGCGTGACTGCCACCAGCGCCAGGATCCGGACAGGCACAACCAGGCGAGCGCGATGACGGCGGCGAGCCGGATGGCAGGCGCCAGGTAATTCACGTTGTCCTGGAATACGGTGTTCAACCAGTGCGGGGCCAGCGTCTGGTCCACCGCGAGAGTATAGACGGTCGTTCCGGCGAGCAACCGCGCCAAGATGACCCCGTCGAGCCTGGACGCCGGATACAGCGCGAGCAGGCAGATCACCATGACGTCGTACCATGGACGCTGGAACGGCCAGGCGAAGAGCCACGCCAGGCTCAGCGCCAGCGCGGGACGGACGGCCGGCAGACCGGCGAAGCCCTCGGGGGCCGGAAGCCGCCATAGGGTCAGGGCCGCCAGCCCGACGACCACCAGCGCGGCGGCGACCGTCAGGCCGGCTGGCGCCGAGGTCGCGGACGCCACGTACCCGAACGGGCGGTAGATGAGCTGGTAAAAGTTGTCCGAGGTCGCGCCCTGGGTCCGGGCCGCGAGCGCCTTGATAGCGGGCCAGCCCGCGATCGCGTACCCGGGTACCAGGGCAAGCAGGAACCCGCCCAACGCTCCGGCCAGCGTGAGCGGCGATCTGCGGGACGCCCATACGACGCCGACGCCGAAGAGGCCGAAGGTGACCTTGCAGGCCGTCGCCGCGCCGACTAGCAGCCCCGAGGCGAAGGCCGAGACTCCGCTGGCCGCCTCGCCCGGTCCGCGTTCCCGCAGCACGAGCAGGCCGCAGAAGCCGAGGGCCGTGGCCACCCCGTCGAGGTGGCCGCCAGCGATCATCGCCCACAGGATGAGCGGGTTCACCGACCAGAGCAGGTGGGCACGCGCGCGCCTCGCGGGATCGGAACGGAGCAGTCGGTCGAGGGCCAGCGCCACCGCGCCGAAGGCGAGCGCGTTCCACAGCTTCAGCCAGAAGGTGATCCGGGCCGCCGACGTCCCGCCCAGTTCCGCGGCGGCCCACTCCTCCGCCGTGGCCAGGGGGCCGTAAATCGACGGGGTGTTCAGCCACGTGCGCGGCGCGAGCCTGGCGATCGGATCCCCGGTGCGTTTTAGCTGCCCTGGGGTCATCACGTAGGGATTGTGGCCGGTCACGACGATCCTGCCGTCGATCGCATAGCTGATCTCGTCCGTGGACCCCGCGGGCGGCAGCACGGTCAACGCGGCCACCGCGACCAGGGATCCCACCAGGAGCAGTCGCACGGGCGGGCGCGCGCCGCGCGCCACCGCGGCCAGCCCCGCGGCCACGCCAGCGCAGCCGACGACCGCCGCCGCCCACAAGGCGACGGTCACCAGCCCGGGCCGCAGCCGCAAGTCAAGCCACCACGGCGGGCCCGTCGCGGGCCGCGGCATCGCGGCGACCGCCGCGCTCGGGCCCGCGACCGACACGCCGATCATCATCAGGATCGCCACGCCGATGGCCACCACGGCTGACCAGGCGAGGACGCGCGTCGTATGGTCCGGGGATACCTTCCCGCTCCCGCCTTGCGCCCGGTCCCGCGGCGCGGCGCCCGGTGCGAGGTGGGCCCGCGGGCTCGGCACTGAATCCTCCGAGGAGGTCAGTCCGGTCATCTATCGCTTCCGCCGGACCGCAGCGACGTCGCCGGCTCCTGCGTCCCGGCCGGCTCCGCTGTGTCCAGGTCAATGGAGCTCGGCTCGCTGACACCGGGCCCGGCACCAGCCGCCGCAGCAGCGGGCTTGTGCTGCAGCGACGCGACCCTCGGCACCACCCACCGCATCATGACCAGCCAGGTAACCACGGCAAGGACGATCCCGCCGATCACATCGGTGACGTAATGCTGACCCAGGTACACCACGCTGAACCACACCGCCCCGCACCAGCCGAACGCCGCCGCCGCACCCCGCCGCGTCACCGGCCACAACGCCAGCGCGACCAGCATCGGATACGCCGCGTGCAACGACGGGAACGCCGCCGACGTATCCGGATCCAGCCGGTTGAAATACGGGCTCACCGCGCTGGGCAGCGACAGCAGCGAACGCACCCCCGGCAGCAGATGATGCTGCGCGGCCAGCCACGGCGGCGCCACCGGCACCAGCACGAACACCACGAACGCCGCGAACGACAACGCCAGCAGCGCCACCGTGAACCGCAAGAACTGCACCCGGTCCACCAGCCACAGCACCATCCCGGTCGCGATCGGCAGCAGGAAATGACCGAAATACACCACCGTGCACGCCACCGCCAGCCAGTGCAGCGAACCCAGATGCGCCTGCAGCCACTGACTCGGATCCGTCCCCCAGAACAACACCCGATCAGACCGGATCATGAT
>Ga0302177_10001625_pt1 | contig 16114 bp, 16 predicted proteins | sample I_Palsa_E1_2_FD_198780 | JGI IMG/M metagenome (GOLD analysis project Ga0302177, IMG submission 198780) | Peat permafrost microbial communities from Stordalen Mire near Abisko, Sweden - I_Palsa_E1_2 | ecosystem: Environmental > Terrestrial > Soil > Palsa > Peat permafrost | place: Sweden... | reverse complement strand
GTGCCGGCTCGGGCAGCGGAGATTCGGGCTGCGGAGATTCGGGCGATGGATCGGTGGGCATCAGGTGATCCGCGGTTCGGTGATGGCGGCGATCGGAGCTAGTTCCTCGAGGGCCTGGCTGCAGGTCGCGTCGATCTGCTGGCGGCTGCTCTGGCTGAGCCGCCAGACGGCGAGCCACTGCCCGTTCGGCCTGGAGTTCTGCTTGAGCAGTGACTGGAGCCGGTCCAGCCAGGTGTAGACGGCGGGAAGCCCGGCGTAGCGCCCGGACAGCAGCGGGTGCAGGACGGTGAGCAGTTCCAGGGTGCCCTGGACGTTGGCCTCGGTGGTGGCCAGCGTGCTGCCGCTGCCGTAGTCGTCATGGCCGGTGAGCTGGAATTCCAGGGCGTTCTCCAGGATCTCGTGGGTGCGCAGCCCGATGTCGAGCAGGTTGATCTCGGTGCTGGGCCACGACGTCCGCAGGGCCCGGACGTCGGCGGCCAGGGCGTCCGCGACGCTGGTCAGCTGGTGCACGCTCTGGCCGTGCCACAGGCCGTACTCCAGCCGGTAGAAGCCGGTCCACCGGGCGGAGTTGACGCCGCCGGCCAGCCCGTCCGGCCTGCCGTCGATCTCGTCGTCGAAGTTGCCGAACGAGTCGTACGCCGCCCCGAGCCGCTCGTAGGTCAGGTGCGCGGTCAGCCACGCGCTTCTGGCCGCGCCGAGGTTCCCGCCGCGGACGTCCGCGGCCAGCGCACTGGCCTGGGTGACCAGCGTGTTCAGGCCCGTGGTGACGTAGGCGTGGTATTCGCTGGCCGGGGCGAGCAGGTCATTGCTGGTGATCGGGAGGATCGCCGGGGTGCCGCGGGTGTGCCCGCCGACGACCACGGTCGGTCCGGTCATCGGGTCATAATCGTCGAACAGGCAGCGGAACGCGTACGAACCCGAGCCCACGTCCAGGCTCATCGGGCTGGTGGTGCCCGGGCCGAGCCCGTTCACCTCGGCGTAGACGGCGCCGTTGGCCGGGTCGATCAGGTCGACCTCGCCGCCTTCCGCCGCCCCGTTGTAGATCTGGAACGTATGCCAGCCGGGCCCGGCCAGGTGCCAGCCGACACCGCAGCCCCCGTTGGAGACCGAGACCAGGTTCGCGGGCGTGGCGCTGCCGCCGCAGGCAGCCAGTACTCCCGCGGTCAGCGCCAGGACGGCGGTCAGCGCGGCACGTCGCACGTCGGAACCCACCAGGGAAGAATCGAAGGGCAAGCCGGGCATCGCCAGAATAAGCAAGCCCCGGCCCGGCCGAAATCGTCCCGGCCCCATCCTCACCCAACGTTCACCTGCCGGTAATCCGGGGTTCGCGCGAAAACGCCGCCTGCCGGGCGCTGGAAGGCGACGCCGGCCCGCTGGTCACCACGCCCCCGCTCCACCCGCCACCCGCCACCCGCCACCCCACAGGTCCCAGCGAATCTGTCATCAAAGTTTTGCCCAGTGAAAATGGTCAGCGCGACCATATAGCTAGCACTACATACCTGACAGAACGAATAGAACTCTTTGGCCAGGAACGGAAAAATAGGACAATAATGCCCGTTCTTGCCCCAGAACTCCCCATTCGGTGAGGGCTTCTACCAATCCCTCCGTAACCTCGAGAAATGCCAGATCCTCGGGATCGACCCAGCGCGCGTCGGCGGCGTCATCGCCTGGGCGCAGCGTCCCCCCGGTGATGGTCGCCGCGTAGTCCCTGATTTCGAGGACGGCGCCCGCCAGGCCGGGCCGTTCCACCTGGCCGATCAGCCGTCCCGGCTCCACGGTGAGCCCGGTTTCCTCTTCCATCTCCCGCACCAGCGCCTCGGCATCCGTCTCACCTGCCTCGATGCGGCCGCCGGGCAGGGACCAGAGCCCCGCCCCCGGGTCGTGCCCGCGCTGGATCAGCAGCAGCCGGCCGCGCCCGTCCGTGACCACCGCACCCACGCAAAGTATCCGGGAGTCCGACACGCCGCTAAGTATCATGTCTTTCCGTCTATATCGGCAAGAGCGTGGTAGGTTGCTCGTCAGCCCCAGTGGTCACAGGGGTCGGTAAGGTATCAAAAGTTGCGATTCGGTCACGCTGGATATTTCGCGGTAATCCGCGTCAACCAAGTGCCCGGACCCCGCGTCTTAATATCGGGTTACGGGACGAAAGCCCCGGAGCCTGGTCAGATCAGTGCAAGGGGGGTTAATCCCAATCGCTGACCGGACCGAAGACTGAGCCAGCTAAACGGCCCAGCCCGGTGACCGCAATTCACCGGGCAGGACCTTGACCCCCGGCCTGCACAGGAGGACGAGGATCCATGTCCTATGGTAACCGCCGCATGATGGCTCAGTCTGTACTGGTTGCTGCCTGTAGTCCGGGTCTGACACCAGTACGCCTGCTACCTCCTGTGTCTTTCGCACTACCCCAATAGCTTCCGGGTTCGCCCGGGTCCTTTCCCTCTCTTACCGCTAAACGATCAGGATGGCCGTTCCTGTCCTGGTCAGGCCGCCGCAGGTGAGCGGGCCGGAGTGTCTCCGGCACGCGAGCCGCGGAGGTCGGCTCCGACAGCCGTGCGCAGGGTACGGCTGTGGTTCCACGAAAGGGAACTACGCATGTCCTTCAAGAGCAAGGCGTTCGCCATCGCGGCGACGGTGACCCTCATTGGCGGTGTCGGCGCTGTAGGGGCGCTGTCCGCCACTGCGGCCACCCCGTCCGCTGGCATCAGCGCCATCGACATCTTCAGCGAGGACTTCGGGACGCACGCGCACCCGAACTTCCTTCTGGACACCTACAAGCAGGGTGAGAAGGTCGGCCAGCCGCAGATCCTGTACCGGACCGCCAACTTCGACCCGGCCGAGGACTACACCATCTCCTACCAGGGCCTGGTGTCCGACTTCGCCACGGCCGGCCTCGTTCTCCCGGCCCTGAACCTGCACTACGCGGACGACGCCGCGTTCGAGATCCAGTACGACCCGTTCGGCGTGGACAGCGGTCTGTGCACCGGTGTCGCCGCCACGGCCACCGCTGGTGAGGACGTCACGCTGCAGCCCTGTGGCGTCTCCTCCAAGACGATCTGGGTCGTCGACTCTTCGGACACGGTCCGTCACGGCTACGTTCCGCTGATCAACGGCTCGGACAACAACTTCTCCCAGCCGTACGTGCTCACCTACCCGGCGGACTCCTTCCCGACCGACAACCCCCGGCCGGAGCTGTACGTCACCAACCTGACCGGTTTCAAGGGTGCCAACGGCCAGCCGATCTTCGGCTCCGTCAACTCCAACCAGCTCTTCGGTGCCGACTTCGGTATCGCGAGCTAGGTAGAGCGTCAAACCTGAGTAACAGTTCCAAACCTGCATAAACAGTGGCGCCGGCCCCCGGTGGGGGTCGGCGCCACTGTGCTGTGTGCGACGCCAGCTTCATGCCAGGCTGTCGCGTATGTTACTTAAAGTTATTGATCGGTTACGGAAAGTGTCAACCTAACCAGGTTCGGGCGCGTCCTCCTTAGTAGTCGGGGCGGGGATGGTTTTCCCCGCTCCGGTCGTATCGCCTCATGCCTGCGCAAGGGCGGCCCTTACCGGGCCGGCAGGCTGCGGCGGTAGGGGTCGCCAGCCGTGCAGGGGGTACGGCTGCCGTTTTCAAGGGGGAAACTTTCTATGTCCATCAAGAGCAAGGTTTTCGCCGCCGCGGCGACGCTGACCCTGGTCGGGGGCGCCGGTGCGGTGGGAGCGCTGGCCGCGGGGACCGCTGGCGCGGCCACCCCGTCTGCTGGCAACAATGCCAAAGATTTCTTCAACGACGACTTCGGCACCTTCGCTTCAGCGAACTTCCTGCTGGACACGTACAAGCAGGGCCAGAAGGTCGGTCAGCCGCAGATTCTGTACCGCATCAGCAACAGCGACCCGGCCGAGGACTACACCATCTCCGACCAGGGCCCGGTGTCGGACTTCTACACGGCCAAACTGGTCTCCGCGGCGGTGGCCCTGCACTACGGCGGCCTGGGCTGCCAATCAGGCTACCTCCCCGGCCCGCCGTCGTCTTGCGCGAACAAGTTCCCGGATCTGGAGGCGTATGAGATCGAGTACTCGCCTTACGGCGTGGACAGCGGCCTGTGCACGGGCGTCGCCGCCACGGCCACCGCTGGTGAGAAGGTTACGCTGCAGCCCTGCGGCGCTACCCCTAGGACGGTCTGGATCATCGACGCCGCCAACGACGACGTCACCGACACCGGAGCTGTCGCCCCGCTGATCAACGGCTCGGACACCAACTTCTCCGAGCCGTTCGTGCTGACGTACCCGATGTACAGTTACCCGACCGACATGCCGCGGGCGGAGCTGTACGTCACCAACCTGACCGGTTCCGTGGACGTTAACTATTACCCGGTTCTTAACACGGTCAATGACCAGCAGCTGTGGGGCGAGGACACGGGCCCCGTCATGCCGTAGGGAGCCCTGCGCTCCAAGCCCGAATGGCGAAGTAACGCCGGCCCGCACCCCGAGGGCCGGCGTTACTGCTTTTCGTGCCCGCTCGCCCCTGGATTTTGTTCACGAATCGTTACTAGTCAATTACTAAGAGTGTCAACCAGGCGGGTTCTTGATGCGTCCTCCTATGTAGGTCGATAGTCGTGCGCAGGGTACGGCTGCCGTTCCAGGGAGGGACTTTCCATGTCCATCAAGAGCAAGGTCTTCGCCGCGGCGGCGGCGCTGACCCTGATCGGCGGTCTCGGTGCCGTGGACACGTTCACCGCGGGGACCGCCGGTGCGGCCACCCCGACCTGCGCAGATAAGTGCCTCAACATCTTCAGCCTCAACTTCGGCACGTACCCGGACCCGAACTTCGTGCTCGACGTGCTGCGCCAGGGCGAGAATGTCGGCCAGCCGATCGTCTTGTTCCGTACCGCCAGCACCGACCCGGCCGAAGACTTCACCGTCTCCGTCCAGGGCTACGTGTCCACCTTCTACCAGGCCGGCCTGGTCTCGTCCGCGCTGGAGCTGCACTACGCCGGGGACTTCGCCTTCGAGCTCGAGTACTCACCGTACGGCGTGGACAGCGGCCTGTGCATGGGCACCGCGGTCACCGCGTTCTACGGCAGCGACGTTTCGCTGCAGCCGTGTGGCAAGACCGCCAAGACCATCTGGCTTCTCGACCTGGCGGACGCCGCCGGTATTACCAAGCCTCCGCCGCCCCCCGCTAGTCCCGCCAGCCCCACCATAGAGGCGCTCCCCGACGAGCCTTACGTGCCGCTGATCAACGGCTCGGACACCAACTTCTCCCACCCGTTCGTGCTGACCTACCCGACGTATGGTTACCCGACCGACAAGCCGCGGCCGGAGTTGATCACCCAGACCCTGAAGATCGACTCGCACACCGCCAAGAACAACAACCAGGAGTGGGGCTTCGACCAAGGTACCCTGCCGTAACGAAGGCATGTTCCGCCCGCAAACGGGGTACAACCGCTCACACTTATCCACGACCGCAACTACATTCCGCTGCAATGAGGTTCAGACATGGGCCGGGACAGTCGCCGTCACCCCGCCGCCGGCTGTCCGCGCTGCGGCCGGGCTGTCCACGAGCCGACCGCGTGGTCCAGCGCCTGGCGTTGTGATCTGCACGGCGAGGTCCATCCTCTGTTCCCCGCCTTCAGGCCGTCCCGGGAAGGCCTGGACGGGCTGCTGCGCACCGCGGGCGTTCCGGTCTGGCTGCCGTGGCCGCTGCCGGCCGGCTGGCTGGTCGCGGGTTTCGCCGGCGCGGGCGACGAGCGAACCGGGGTCCGCGCCTGCGCGGTGGCGCTGTCGGGCCCGAACCCGCTCGGCGGTCCCGCGGACATGCTGGTCGTCGCCGAGGAACCGGGTGTCGGCCTCGGTGCGGCGCTGGCCGGCCTGGCGGGCGTGGACCCGGGTGCCGGGTTCGCGACCGCGCCGTCGATAGCGGTGGCCTCGTTCGGCAACCATGATTTTCCGCTCTGGCAGGTGGATTCGCCGGACCGCGCCGTCTTCGCCGGTGAGATCAAGGGTTACTGGCTGTGGATCGTGCTGTGGCCGGAGACCGCGGGTGCGCTGCTCATCGAGCCGATCGGCCTGCGGGACCTGCGTGACCCGGGCCAGAACCTGGACCTGCCCTTCGGGGCGGCCTCGCCGCGCCTGCCCGCCGGCTGACTGGGCCCCTAAACCCATGCGCGCCGACCTGCATGTGCACAGTAACGCCTCCGACGGGACCGACGCCCCGGCCGAGGTCATCCGCCGGGCCGCGCGGGCCGGCCTGGACGCGGTGGCGCTGACCGACCATGACACGGTGGCCGGTCACGAACCGGCCCGGCGGGCGCTGCCGGACTCGCTGACCCTGGTGCCCGGGATGGAGCTGTCCTGCCGGCTGGCCGGCCACAGCGTGCACCTGCTGGCCTACCTGTTCGACCCGGGCCACCCGGAGCTGGCCGCCGAGCTCGCCCGGATCCGGGACGACCGCGTGCTGCGCGCCCGGGCCATGGTGCGCCGTCTGGCCGAACTGGGCGTTGACGTCAGCTGGGACCAGGTGGCCGCCATCGCGGGCCCGGCCGTGGTCGGCCGGCCGCACATTGCTCGCGCGATGGCCGCCAGCGGTGCCATCGCCGAGCCCCGCGAGGCGTTCACCCTCGACTGGATCGCGGACGGCGGCCGGGCCTACGTGGACCGGTACGCGCTCGAGCCCGTCCACGCGATCCGGCTGGTCCAGGCCGCGGGCGGGGCCGCGGTGCTGGCCCACCCGCGGGCGGGCCGGGAAGGGCATGTGTCGGACACCCAGATCGCCAGGCTGGCCGCCGTGGGCCTGGCGGGGGTGGAGGTCTTCCACCCCGACCAGCCAGATTCGGAACGGGCCAGCCTGCTTGCCCTCACCCACGATCTCGGCCTGCTCGCCAGTGGCGGCAGCGACGACCACGGCCACCTGACCGGTCACCGGATCGGTTCGAAGATCGCCGCCGCCGATGTTTACCAGCGCCTGATATCCATGACGACCGGCGCTCAGCCCTGGCGCGCTAATTGAGCTTATCGGGTAACTAGATAGGTCCTGGTATGGCGCTGGCTGGCGGGCGTTTTGATGTCCGGGCTGTTCATTAGGGTGATGGGTCAGCGGTTCATCAGGGCGAAGACTCCCCAGCCGAGGTATTCGCGCCGGTACCTGGCGTGTCGTGCGGGCGAGGTGGCGAGTTCGGTGCGCATCTGGCCTGTCAGCTCGTCATCGGGATTGGCGTCGAGCCAGCGGCGGATGTTCAGCCATTGCGCTGCGGCGTATCGGTCCCAGTCGTCCTGGCTGGCGAGGACCATTTCGACGACGTCGCAGCCCAGGTCGGCGAATCGTTCGATCAGTTCCGGCAAGGGCAGGAAGTCATCGCTGCCGATCGCGTGGCAGCCCTCGACGGTGGTCTGGTCGGGAGGTTCCCGGCGCCAGTACGGCTCGCCGATCAGCATCATGCCGCCGGGCTGCAGGCTGTGCCGCAGGAGCTCGACCGTGCCGGGTACGCCGCCGCCGATCCAGGTGGCGCCGATGCACGAGGCGATGCCCGCCGGGGCGTCGGCGGCGTAGCCCGACGCGTCGCCGTGCACGAAGCTGACCCGGGCGTCTACTCCCAGCTCGGCGGCCCGGGCGCGGGCGGCGGCGATGAACACCGTGCTGATGTCGATCCCGGTCCCGGTCACCTGGTGGTCGCGTGCCCAGGTGCACAGCATCTCGCCGGTCCCGCAGGCCAGGTCGAGCATCGGTGTCCCCGGCGGCGGGCTGAGCGCCTGGCCCAAGGTGGCCAGCTTGCCGCTGGTGAACGGGTTATGGATGCGGTGGCTGCTCTCGCGGATGGTAAAGCTGCGGGGAAGGTCCACGTCAGGTCTCCTCGTGTGAGACGGTCTCGGGTGCAGCGGCGGCCCGGCGATCGTGCCCGGCGAGGGGCTGCGCGCCTGAGGCGGCCGCGGGGGCCATTGTCCCGGTTGCGCAGGCACTGGGGTAGCTGATTACCGGCCTGCTCCGGCGGGACGCCGGTGCCCGGGCTGATGCCCTGGTGGCCTGGTTTGCGTGTCGTGTTGCTTGCGGGGTGCCACTCTGCCAGTGTGCGGCGTGTGTCCGATACGCCCCCTGCGCCCGGTGAGCTGGGTGAGCTCCGCGAGGTGAATGACGGGCTGCGAGCCGCGAACGCGCGGCTGCGGGAGCTGCTGGCGGCGAAGGACGCGCAGATCGAGGCGCTGACCGGGCGGCTGGAGGAGTTGCGGGCGCAGGTCGCGGACCTGGCAGCGCAGGTCAGGCAGAACTCCAAGAACTCCAGCAGGCCGCCGTCATCGGACGGGCTGGGCAAGCCGGCGCCGAAGTCGCTGCGGAAGAAGACCGGCCGCAAGCCGGGCCGGCCCAAGGGCCAGCCGGGCGCGACCATGGAACTGACTGATCATCCCGATCACGTGATCCGGCACGAGCCGCCGGCCTGCCGCAAGTGCGGCACCGGGCTGGCAGGCGCCCGGCAGACCGGGGCAGAACGGCGGCAGGTGACGGAGATCCCGCCGGTCAAGGCGGAGGTCACCGAGCACCAGATGATCGAGCGGGAATGCCCGTGCTGCGGGGAGCGCACCAAGGCGGATGCTCCGGACGGGGTGACCGCGCCGGTGCAGTACGGGCCGCGGGCCGCGGCGCTGGGCACCTACCTGTGGCACGGCCAGTTCCTGTCGAGGGACCGGGCCTGCGCCGCGCTGGGCGAGATGTTCGGCTGTGCCCCGTCCCCGGGCGCGCTGGCCGCGCAGGCCCGCAAGATCGCCGGGCTCATCTCCCCGGCGATCACCGCCATCACCGGGGCCCTGGCCGCGGCGGACGTGGCGCACTTCGATGAGACCGGGTTCCGGGTCGCCGGGAAGCTGGCCTGGGTTCACTCGGCGTCGGCGGGGAAGTTCGTGCTGGTCACCGTGCATCCCAAGCGCGGAAAGCAGGCCATGGACGCCGCCGGGGTGCTGCCCGCGTTCACCGGCATCGCCTGCCACGACGCCTGGAAGCCCTACGACAGCTACGACGGCGTCACCGGGCACGCTCTATGCGGCGCTCACCTGCTCCGGGAACTCATCGCGGTGACCGAGACCAGCACCGCAGACGACGTGATCTGGGCGCAGCAGGCCATCGACGCCCTGCTGGCCCTGAAGGAAGCGGCCGACGCCGCCCGCGACGCCGGCCACCACGCCACCGACCCGGAGATCCTGGACAGGCAATGCCGGTGGTTCCGCGAGGCGGCCGATGCCGGGATCGTGCTGAACTCCGCCCGCCGCAGCAAGCTGCAGAAGAAACGGAACGCCCTCGCGACCCGGATGCGCGACCGCGCCGATGACTACCTGCGGTTCGCCCGTGACCTGCGGGTCCCGCCCGACAATAACCAGGCCGAGCAGGTCATCAGGATGACCAAGCTGCGCATCAAGGTCTCCGGATGCATGCGCTCGATGTCCGGCGCCGAGGCCTTCTGCGCCATCCGCTCTTACCTCGCCACCGCCGCCCGCCACGGCATCGGCGCTCTCGACGCCCTCACCCGCGCCGCCCAAGCCGACCCCTGGATCCCCGAGCCGGCCTGACAGAGAAAACCCTGCCCGCCAGCCGCTACCGAGTGCACATCCGGAATTACAAACTCAGGCAAAGCTATCCAGTTACCTTATCGGTAGTGATTTGGCGAGATATCGCTTTCCTGCCCAAATACGCAGCTACCGAGATTTAGTTAACTTTCTCCGCGATTTGCGACAACCAAAGCGGGTGTGTTTCACGTCTTCATAAATGTGACTCATTGTCGTCGTTATCTTACTATGCGTAATGAGGCACGCGCGGCAGCCGCGCGCAGGGTGTGGCTGACCTGTCGAAAGAGGAAATAGCACATGTCGATCAAGAGAAGGGTCCTCGCCGTCGCGGCGACGATGACCATGGTGGGCGGCGTCAGTGCCGTCGGCCTGCTGCCCGCCGCTGCGTCCATCACCCCGTCCACACCGTCCTGCGATGACTGCCTCACTGTCTTCAGCCAGGAGTTCGGCACCTTCGGCAGCCCGAACTTCGTCCTCGACGTCTACAAGCAGGGGGAAACGGTCGGCACGCACGTCATCTTGTACCGCGCCAGCGCCAGCGACCCGGCCGAGGATTTCACCATCTCCCGGCAGGGCACGGTGAACAGCTTTGAGGCGATCGGCGTGGTCACCGATGCGCTGGCTCTGCACTACGGAAACCTCCCGGCCTACGAGTACGAGTACTCGCCTTACGGCGTGGACAGCGGCCTGTGCATGGGCGTCGGCAGCACCGCCGGCGACGGCACGCCGGTCGCGCTCGAGAATTGCGGTCAGTCCTCCAAGACCCTCTGGGTGCGCGACTACTACAAGGAATCCAGAGGCTTCGTCCCGCTGATCAACGGCTCGGACACCAACTTCTCCACCCCGTACGTCCTGCACTACCCGGACTACGGGTACCCGACGGACACGCCGCGTCCGCAGCTGACCACCTACACGCTCCAGGAGTACTCCAACGGCGGCGTCGTGTACGACAACGAGCTGTGGGCCCAGATAGACGGCGGCAAGTAAGCGTCTCCCGCTCGTCAGTAACCCCGGCGGCGCCGGCCCTTTCCCAGGGCCGGCGCCACCGTTGTTTAAGACACTGACATCCATGCCGACCGACGGCCAGCCTTAGCATATTAATTGACGTTATCGGTAATTATTTGGAGAGATATCGCTTTTCTGGTCAAATGGTTAACTACCGAGATGTAATTAACTTTCTTTGCGGTTTGGGGCAACCAAAGCGGGTGTGTTTCACGTCCTCATAAATGTGACTCATTGTTGCTATCTACCAACTATGCGTAATGAGCCGCGCATGGCAGCCGCGCGCAGGGTGTGGCTGACCTGTCGAAAGAGGAAATAGCACATGTCGATCAAGAGCAAGGCGTTCGCCGTCGCGGCGACGATGACCATGGTGGGTGGCGTCAGTGCCGTCGGCCTGATGTCCGCCCAGGCGTCCACCCCGTCCTGCAATGGATCAGGATTCGGCCCCTTGAGTAACTGCGTCACTACGTACGGCGACGAGTACGGTCAGAGCTTCGTCCTCGACGTCTACAAGCAGGGGGAGCAGGTCGGCACGCACGTCATCCTGTACCGCGCCAGCAACAGCGACCCGGCCGAGGATTTCACCTACGCCGCACAGGGCCTGGTGAGCACCTTCGTGACGGATCAGCTGGCCTCCCCGGCATTCGGGATTAACTACGGACCCGATCAGGCGTTCGAGCTCGAGTACTCGCCGTACGGCGTGGACAGCGGCCTGTGCGTGGGCGTCGGCAGCACCGCAACCGACGGCACGCCGGTCGCGCTCGAGGCGTGCGGCGCTTCCTCCAAGACCCTCTGGGTGTGGGCCAATGGCAAGAACAGCGCGCTGATCAACGGCTCGGACACCAACTTCTCCCACCCGTACGTCCTGAACTACCCGGGCTACTCATACCCGACGGACGAGCCGCGTCCGCAGCTCACCACCTGGACGCTGTCGAAGTACTCTGGTGGCGCCGTGTACGACAACCAGCTGTGGAACCAAAACAGTTTTTCGTAAGCGTTTTCCCGCTCGTCAGTAACCCCGGTGGCGCCGGCCCTGTCTCAGGGCCGGTGCCACCTTTTACTCAGGAGTTCGAGCGGTCCGACCGGTCACCGGATCGGCTCCGAGGTTGCCGCCGCGCTGGGTGCGGCTGATCGGTCGAAAGAGGAAGTAGCACATGTCGATCAAGAGCGGGGTCCTCGCCGTCGCGGCGGCGATGACCATGGCGAGCGGCGTCAGTGCCGTCGCCCTGCTGCCCGCCGAGGCGGCCACCCCGTCCTGCGGATATGCCTGCATCAGCATCTCCAGCGCCGAGTTCGGCACCAACTCCAACCCGAACTTCCTCCTCGACGTCTACCGCCAGGGGGAGAAGGCCGGCACGCCCGTCATCTTGTACCGCGCCAGCAACAGCGACCCGGCCGAGGATTTCACCTACGTCGAGCAGGGCACGGTGAACGACTTCTACACGGCCGGCCTGGTCTCCGCCGCGCTGGATGTTCACTACGGGTCCTTCAAGGCGTATGAGCTCGAGTACTCGCCGTACGGTGTGGACAGCGGTCTGTGCATGGGCGTCGGCAGCACGGCCGGCAACGGCACACCGGTCGCGCTCGAGCCGTGCGGCGCTTCCCCCAAGACCGTCTGGGTGGTGGACTCCGCCAACCGTAACAAGTCGCACACCCCGCTGATCAACGGCTCGGACACCAGCTTCTCCAACCCGTACGTCCTGCACTACCCGGGCGGCGAATACCCGACGGACGTGCCGCGTCCGCAGCTCAACACCTACACCCTGCAGGTGTACGCCAACAGTCCCCCCACCGTGTACAACAACGAGATGTGGACTAACATCGCGCCGCGGTGTGGCGCCGTCCCACTCTCAGGGCTGGCGCCACTGTGTTAAGGAATTGAGTAGCCACCTGACCGGTCACCGGCGTCACCGTTATCTCATGGCGCCCATATGTCATGGCGCCGCGCCGGGGGAGCCGCGCGTGAGTATTGTGCGACCATGGCCTTCATGTCGTCGCTCCCCAGGGATGTCCGCCGCGCCTTCCGCGAGGAGCTGGACCCCGGGCAGCGGTCCGCCTTGCTCAGCTGGCTCGCCTTCACGGCCACCTTCGGCGCGGTCCGGGGCATTACCTACAGCATCAAGGACGGCAAGGGCCCGTTCGGCAACCTCAGCGTCGGAGGCGAGCACCTGCACCACTACATGTGGGGCATCGGCCTGGTCAGCGGGGTCGGGGGCGTCGCCGTCCGCGGCGAGGAAACCCACCGCAGGCACCCCCTGGTCGCTCTGTCCTACGGTGCCGGGCTCGCGCTCATCGTCGATGAGTTCGCGCTGCTCCTGGACCTGAAGGACGTCTACTGGGCCAAGCAGGGCCGGATCTCGGTCGACCTGGGTGTCGGCGGCAGTTCCCTGGCCGGGACCTACTTCGCCGCGCTGCCCCTGCTGCGCGCCCTGCGCCACCGGAAACGGTAACCGTTCGGTCCGGCGGCTGTGGTAGGAAGGGCGGCGAGTCAGGCGAACCGAGAAAGGAAGCGCCCGGATGAGCGCACGGATTGATCAGGTGTTGTCGCCCGCGGCGGCGGACGGCGGACCCGGCGCGGCGGAGGTCAACGTCTGGATCATCGGTGACGACGACGAGGTCATCGTCATCGATCCGGGTAGCGACACGGCGGCCGTACTCGACGCGGTCGGCGAGCGTGAAGTGCTCGCGGTCATCTGCACGCACGGCCACGCCGCCCACGTCGCCGCGGCCATCGAGGTGGCCGAGCGGGACGAGGCCGCGGTGGCGCTGCACCGCAAGGACCGGCTGCTGTGGCGCGAAGCCCATCGGGAGGATGACCCCGATATCGACATGGAGGACGGCGGCATCTTCGAGGTCGCCGACGCCACGCTCGAGGTGATCCACACGCCGGGTCACACGGACGGCTCGGTCTGCCTGTACTCCCCGGAACTCGGCGTGGTGTTCACCGGAGACACCCTGCGGGCGCAGGGCCCGGTCCCGCACGAGGGGGAGTTTCCCGATTTCCCCGGGCAGCTGACCGCGATCGGCGAGCACCTGCTTGAGCTGCCGGGGGACACCCGGGTCCTGACTGGCCACGGGCAGGAAAGCACGATCGCGGCGGCCGAGAAGAAGTTCGACTCCTGGGTCTCTTCCGGCTCCGACCCGTCGCAGTTGACCGGCCTCGCCGAGTAGCCCCCCGGTGGAACAGCTGGGTTTTCCCGGGATGCCGCGGCGGCTGTATCCGTGCACGCCGACGCGCCTTTCCACCTGGCTCGACTGCCCCCGCCGGTACCGGATGAGCTACCTGGACCGGCCCGCCCCGCCCAAGGGGCCGCCCTGGGCGCACAACAGCCTCGGCGCCGCCATCCACACCGCGCTGGCCGGATGGTGGCGGCTGCCGCTGGCCCGGCGGACCGTCGCGGCCGCGGGCACGCTGGTCGACCGCGGCTGGATTGATCTGGGCTTCGCGGACGAAACCCAGTCGGTACGGCAGCGCGAACGCGCGATCGCGATGGTGGAGGCCTATGTCGCCCGGCTTGACCCGGCCGACGAGCCGGTGGGCGTCGAACGGACGGTGGCGACCCGCACCGACAAGATCGCGGTCTCCGGGCGGATCGACCGGCTCGATTCCAGGCCCGCCCCTGCGAATATCGAACTTGGGGGCACCGATTCCCGGCCCGCCGACGCGGGCACCGAACTCGTGGTCGTCGACTACAAGACCGGCCGGCACCTGCTCACCGCGGACGACGCGCGCAGCTCGCTGGCGCTGGCGCTGTACGCGCTCGCCGCCGGGCGGGTGCTCAGGCGGCCGTGCCACCGGGTGGAGCTGCATCACCTGCCGACCGGCGAGATCATCACCTGGCCGCACACCGCCGAATCGCTGGCCAGGCACCTGAGCCGGGCCGAGGACATCGCGCAGGAGTGCGCGTCCGCCGATGAGCGGATGCGCGACGGCCTGCCCGCCGACGCCTACGACGAGGTGTTCCCGCCGCGCCCCAGCCCGTTCTGCGGCTGGTGCGACTACCTCAGGCACTGCCCGGAAGGCGCCGCCGCCGCGGCCCCCCGCCGCCCCTGGGACGGCCTCTCCACCACCTGAACCCGCAAGGCCGCCCTTGCCTCGCCCTTTCGCACTTCGCCGCCTCACCTGCCTCAAGGGTCCCACTAGCTCTATTCTCGCATCCCGGGTATCAAGAGGAACGGATTTGCGTGGAGAGTTTAGGTTTGTCGGAGAGTTTGGTGCACGATAGTCCACACAACCTTCCGTGGAGCCAAAATCATCCAAGATCTTCTCGCCCCAGGCGCACCTCGGGTGGGCTTGCGCCTCACGGCGCGCAGAGGTAACCGGACTGGCAACACGGACCCAGCGCCGGCGCGGACCGCAAGCCCCCTTAACGGCATTACGGCGGTCTTGGCGGGGCGCCTGGCCGCGATCGTCTCAGCCTCGTCCCAGAAGTGCGTCAGGGCGTCGGCCGTGGTGGCGGGGGCTTCGACAGCGGGCGAGTGCACGGCCCCGGGAATGCACACCCGGCGGGCGCCCAGCCGTCTGGCCATGGTCTCCTGCGCGGCCGGTGACCAGGCATTGTCGTTCTCGCCGTAGATGACCAGCGTCGGGAGCCCGCTGAGCCGGGCCAGTTCGGCCGTCCGGTCCGGCGCGGTGAGCATGTGCTGGGCCATCAGGACAAGCCCGTGTGGGTCGTTGCCCAGCATCCGCTCGGCCAGGAACGCCACGATCGGGGCCGGGACTCCGGCCGTGACCGCCTGTGGTTCCAGGCGGGCTTGCCAGAGCTTCCAGATTCCGGCCGCGAGCGCGGCCCGGTCCGGCGTGGTGCCGTCCCGTACCCCCAGGGCGGACAGCATCGCGCGCAGTTCCTTCGCCCGCGCGCCGGTGAGCGCGCCCGGGCCCGAGCTCATCAGCGTGAAGGAGGCTCCCCGGACGCCGGCCAGGACGGTCTCGCGGGCCACCAGCCCGCCGTAGGAGTGCCCGAGCAGGTGCTTGGCCCCCGTCGCCTCGATGACGGCCGCGACGTCGGCCCCGAGGGCGGACGCGAGGTAGCCGTCGCTTTCCCGCGCGCCCGGCGTCTCGAACTGCCCCCGCATGTCGATCGCGACCACCCGGCGGCTGCCGTCAGCCAGCAGGTCGAGGATGGCGAGGAAGTCCTCTTTGCTGCCGGTGTAGCCGGGGAGGAGCAGGGCGGCATCCCGGTCACACACCCCGGACGCTGGCACCGCCTCAAGGGCCGCGAACGCTCCGCGGCTCGTCGAAATGGTGGTACGCCGGACCCCGTCAGGTAGATCGAGGGAGGTTGGTGTGCTCACAGTGGCGAACCCTACCCGGCCACGATGAACACAACCTTGACGCTACCTCCGCGAACGGGTCAAGGACGCAGAGAATACGCTGATCACGAGGCCTTGCGCTGGGTCTCCTGGGACTGGTTTTCCCGGGTGCTGAGGTCGTGGCCCGCGCGGGTCCGGCGACGCCGCCTGGACCTGGTCGCCCCGCCGGCCGGCTGGCCGCTGCCCTCGCCCGCGTCGCGGGCCACCGCGTCCGTGGACCCCGTGGACCCCGTGGCCTTTTGCGGCTGGCCGGGGCCACCGCGTG
>Ga0302177_10001621_pt1 | contig 16132 bp, 15 predicted proteins | sample I_Palsa_E1_2_FD_198780 | JGI IMG/M metagenome (GOLD analysis project Ga0302177, IMG submission 198780) | Peat permafrost microbial communities from Stordalen Mire near Abisko, Sweden - I_Palsa_E1_2 | ecosystem: Environmental > Terrestrial > Soil > Palsa > Peat permafrost | place: Sweden... | reverse complement strand
GTTGCTATTTACGTGATTGACCGCAGCCGGAGTTCACGCGGTTCCGACGGGTATAAGACATTGAACGATCTGGCCCGGCAGACGGGTGGCCGCGTCTTCATCCATCCCCGCGAAGCAGACCTTTGGCCAGATCTTCAGATGATGGAAGCAGAACAGCGGAACCAATACCTGCTGGTGTATAAACCTTCTGAGCTTAAAGCCGATGGGTCGTTTCATGGGATACGGCTGCAGTCCTCCGTTCCCGGAGCCCACATTGCGGCCCGCTCTGGCTATTATGCGTTTGCGCGTCCGTGAGTCTAACCCGCGAACGAGGGTACGACCGTGCTCACCAGAGCCTCAAACGCACTCATCTTACGAATTGGGTCAAATCGCGGCTCGACCCCAAGCCAAACCAGCTCCGCCTCGCGCTCTTCAACCGACAAGCGCAAAAATGACATCGCTCCAGCCTTATCTTCCAGGGCCACCGACAAAAGCGCCTGCCGGAATCGACTTATACCCGCATCCACAGACAGCAGCCTGAAGGCGCGAGCAATCTGATTCGCCTCTTTCTTTTCCCCAATCAGCGCCAGCACTTCAGCGATCCCCGCCATCATGGGCAACTGTGCCGCCGAATCAGGCCGGATGCTCTCAATCAACTGCTTCGCCTGCTCTTTTTCTCCCTGATGCGCGGCCATCAGAGCGAGCAACCCGAGGGCTTCCACCGGTAATTGCCCATACATGAGCGGCTCCGACAAGGGACGTAACCCCTCCTCATAGCGTCGCGTGAGATGCAGAAACCTGGCCCGCGCTGCTTTCTGGCGATTGGAAAACGGATCGATCTGTTGCGCGGTCGCGAAGTGGTGTGAAGCCTCGTCAAACCTTCCCAGAGCGGTAAGAAACAACCCATACCGCCGCGCGGCGGACGCGTGCATTCCCAGATCCATTCCGTGCAGGAAACTCTTCTCGGCGTTGATCCAATCCCATTCCAGAGCTTGCGCACCTCCCAGGCAGGAGTAGGACTCAATCATGTCCGGGTCCAGTTCAATGGCCCGCAGGGCGGCTTGCCTAGCAATCGAAACCAGCATGCGCGAGGGGCTCGCTCCGCGCAAAGCCATTTCCAGGTTGCAGTGAGAGATTCCACACCAGGCCCGCGCATAGGCGGGAGCCACTTCCCTGGCCTCTTGAAACTTCGCCAGAGAAGCCGGCAGGTCCGATGCCGAACCTTCATCCAGTAGCGTCTCCGCGTGCAGAACCAGGGGATAGACGGCCATCGTCAGCGCACTCGGCGCCGCCTTTTTCCGGCGCACCCGCGATTGCTCCGGACGCGCCCGGCTGACAAAGGCACTCGCGATCCGCTCCTGAACCTGCGCCAGCGCTTTTCCGTTAGCCTCGGTATCAAAGCGATGAGAACTTAGCTGGAAGCCATCGGAACCCAGCACCCGCACAGTGATGCGCAAACGATCAAAATCTTCCCGCACAGTTCCCTCTATCAGCGTGCTCAATCCATACTTCTGGGACAGCGAGGGGATATCCTGCGGCGCCTCCACCAACTGCGGCGCAGAAGGTCTCGCGATCACCCGGATCCCATCCGCACGGGACAGGCTGTGAATCAGTTCGTCAGTGAGACCCTGGGCGCACAGCGCAGAGCGGGGCCGATTGGAAAGGTCAATGAACGGTAGAACAGCTACTCCAACGCCGACCCCGCGGACGAGCAAATCGCTCTCCTCGGAAGCCCCATCCGGCGAAACTGCAGCGATCGATTCATTTCTGCGAAATAAAGGAACGTAGGTGCCCGGCCGGAAATAGATAAAGACGGGGTCCCTCTTACCTTCGGACCCGTAGTAATCCTTGAGCTTTGCGCGCAGACGCCGCGCCTCTGTGCGCACAATGGAATCCTGACTCGGATGATACGGCGGCTTACGGTCGTAAACCTCCGTCCCGATCACATACTCCTTCAGAAGATCGGTGTTGCCCGCGAGCGCATTCTCGATAGCAAAACGAAGGAAGCGGGCGAGCCGGTCAGATTGCAGGAAAAGTGCACTGCGCAACAGCCGGTCAAGCTCGGCCCGCACTTCCTGTTCAGATAAGTTTTCTGATGTATCTGTTTGCTCGACCACGAGGGTTATGATAGCGCGCCGTGGTCGCTCACCCGGGTAGATCACCGTTAGCTCACAGTTGCTCACTGACTTAGCTCGTCCAGCTTCTGTCACCCTCATTTATTAAGAATCGCATGGAGCCAAAAGTGAGCGAGACGCATCTACAGCCTGACGGGAGTCGCGGGATCAGGATGCTCGCACTGGTTCCGGCGGAAATGCAGGCCGGGATTCTGGATGCGCTAGCGCCACTTGGGGCCAGGATTGACTTCATATCCACGGCGGCAGAAGTGTCTCACCTGGTTCTAAGTAGCATCTCGTATCACGTTGCCCTGCTGCCCGCGGTCCTGTCTGACAACGGCTGGTGGTCGCTTTGGGGAGAAATTGCGCTGCTACATCCGCGGCCGGAGATTCTTGTCTATGCCCAGAACGCCAGCTTCGAACTTTGGTCCGGCGTACTGGAAATCGGCGGCCACGACGTGATTGCTGAACCGTTCAGTGGCGATGAACTACGGCGTGCAGTGAGCCGCGCCGCCGGCAGTTTCGCCGAGCGATGTGCCCGGGAACAAGGGGATGAATAAAGACCGGAGGCGCCATGTTTCGCAGAATTGTTGCCGCGTATAACGAATCTCCTGAGTCCCAGCGGGCGCTGGACACAGCTATCCGGCTCGCCGCCAGCTTGCATGCAGAACTGCATACCGTCACCGCCGCGGAGGCCCTTCCGTCGTATACAGCATTTGCCGCGGTCGCCGATCCCTCCCTGCCGCGAGTGCTCAAGCAGGATCGACTGCAGGTCTATCAGGAGCTTCAGGAAAAAGCACGCGTCCAGGTGCGCGGTCACAACATCGAAGTCGAAAGTCACCTGGTAGAAGGCCAACCGGTAGAAGCGATCATTCAATTTCTGCGCCGGCAGAAGGCTGACCTGGTGGTGATTGGGCTCCATCCACATGATCTCCACATCGCTCGCCTGTGGAGCACCGTTTATGAGCTGGCGCAGGACGCTCCTTGCAGTGTTCTTGGCGTGCATTGAACGTGTCTTCCAAGACCAAGGATGACTGCTGGTGGGACGTGGAAGGTGACATTTGCGTATCCCACCCTTCGCAAAGAACGCGAAGGATGGGCCACCCGCTCGACTGGTGACGGGGATAGAGCCCAAAGCGATTAGAACCTGAGTTCGCGGAGTTAAACCAAGCATGCAAAAACGAGCAATGATCGTTCCGGTGGTGACGTTAGTGGTCGCAGCGGCGCTGCTTTTCACCATCAAGGGTTGCTGGACAACCTGGGCAGGTGGAGGCGCAGAGCAGCACACCGACGATGCGTACGTGCGTGCAGACCTGACTCCATTGAGCACACGTATTTCAGGCACGGTCCGCAAAATGGAAGTCAGCGACTACCAACCAGTCACGGCTGGTCAACTTCTGGTGCAACTCGAGGATGATGATTATGCTGCCATGCTGGCTGAAGCCAAGGCCGGCCTGGCCGCTGCACAGGCCCAACTCGCAGATAACCAGTCCGCGAAACAAATTCAGGACGCCCAAATTCAGAACGCGGAAACAGGAATCGCCCAGGCCACGGCCGCATTGAATGCGGCTAAAGCTGCAATCGCCGCCGTACAACCGGACGTCGATCAGACAGAGACGCAGCGGAAACGCGAAGAGGCCCTGCTGGCCTCAAAAGCCACCACCCATCAGGAACTCGAAGGAGCCGTCGCCAACGCGGACCGCAATGCCGGATTGCTCGCCAGCCGGCAGGCGGACCTGGCTCGCGCCCAGGGCGCGCTCGACAGTAGCCGCGCCGTCCTCCAGGCAGCAAAAGCGCAACGCGCTGCGCTCAATACCAAGGACGCTCTCTACCAGGCGGATATTAAAGCCAAAGAGGCGGCCATCATTGTGTCCGAGGTCAACCTTGGATATACCCGCATCCTCGCCCCTGCGAGCGGCGCCGTCAGCGAGCGCCATGTGCAGGAAGGGCAGTTGGTAGCTCCCGGTATGGAAGTGATCGACCTGGTCAGAGGCGACGTCTGGATCCAGGCCAATTACCAGGAGACCCAGCTTACCAACATGCAGAAAGGAGATATCGCCGACATCACGATTGATACCTTCCCCGGGGTGGTGCTGCATGGAAAAGTGGCGGAGATCTCACCGGCCAGTGGATCGCAATTCGCTCTTCTGCCGCCGGACAATGCCACTGGAAACTTCACCAAGGTGGTGCAGCGCATCCCGGTGAAGATCGTGCTCGATCCGGATCATCCCCTGAAGGACCGGCTGCGGCCCGGTTTCTCGGCCGTGGTCACGGTCCACGCTTCCGGCAAGCGCAATGCGAAGGAGGGCTCTGCCTCTTGAGCACGCAAGCGGCAGCTCCTAACCCGGTCATCACCACTCACCCCGTTGTTGGGGTGCTGGGTGTGCTGCTGGGTGCAATGATCGCCACCTTCACAGGGCGCCTGATCAGTGTCGGATTAGCGGATCTGCGGGGTGCTCTGCACCTTGGCTTCGATGAGGCGTCCTGGTTGGGTACAGCCTTCAACGCGGCCTTGATGTTTATCGGGCCTTTCTCTGTGTATCTGGGCGGACTGCTGGGCGCGCGGCGAGTTCTTCTGTCCTGCGCATGCATATTCACCGTCGTCAGCTTGCTGCTCCCCCTGGCGCCGAACCTTCCGGTGCTGCTGATCCTGCTGGTGATCGCTGGGCTCACCGCGGGAACGTTCTATCCTCTTACTCTTTCGTTCGTTCTGCGTAATCTCCCCATGCGCTACGTGCTGCTGGGCATCGCTATGTACGCGATGGATATCGTGTTCACTACCAACATGGCTACGTCGCTCGAAGCCTGGTACATGGACCACCTATCGTGGCGCTGGATCTTCTGGAACAGCGCGATCCTCACACCCGTCATGCTGGTGTTGGTCTATTTCGGTATTCCGTGGCAGCCGCTACCGCATCCGAAAGAAGGACAGCCGAAACCAAACTGGAGAGGGTTCTTCTACGCCAGTCTGGGGTTCGCTCTGCTGTATAGCGCTCTCGATCAGGGCCAGCGACTCTATTGGTGGCACTCAGGGACCATCGTTGGCTTGACTGTTTCCGGTGCTTTCCTGCTGTTGATGACGGTAGTCCGCCATATCCGCATGCCGAACCCGCTGGTGAATTTCAAGTTTCTGCTGAGCCGCAATACGCTGCTGCTGGGAGTCGTTTTGATTTTCTTTCGCTTCTCTTTGCTGGCAACTGTGGTGAGCATACCGAGCTACCTGGGATCAGTGAAAGGCTATTTGCCTTTACAGACCGGGCCGGTTTTGCTGTGGGTGGCGTTACCCCAATGCATCTGCGGTCTGCTGGCCATGTACTTGCTGAAGTATGTAGATGCGCGGCTGATATTGACCTTCGGCTTTGCCTTGGTGTCGATTGCCTGCATCCTCAATGCGCAGCTCTCTTCTGCGTGGTCAGGAGCCAATTTCTTACGATCGCAGGCGATTATGGCGGTTGGCCTGGCCTTTGCCTTCAATGCCATGGTAGGCGCCATCGTTCTCGAAGTGCTGAACTCCGGCGCATTGAGCCGGCCGATCGATGTGCTTACGTTCGCCGGTTTTTTTCAGACTGTGCGTCTTTTCGGAGGAGAGGCTGGGGCCACGTTCCTGCAGCATTTTTTGGCTACCCGCGAGCAGTTCCACTCCAACATTCTCGGGCTGAGCGTTCGACTTGGTCTGCCGGCTACCGATCAGAGGCTACTCGGTCTTACAGGCTACATGCGGAGCCATACTGGGGGCCTGCCCGGAGCAGCGGGGAGAGCGGGAGAGATTCTTGGCCTGCAGATTAGACAGCAAGCTTTCACGCTGGCAATTAACGATACCTTTCTGCTGATCGCCTGGTCGGTCGTGTTGTGCCTGGTGGTCATCGCGTGCATGGCGCCGGTGCCGAAGCAGTATCGCCAAGTAGTTAAGGGATCCTAAATGCGGCTATCTAAAACGACACTGTATTTGTGCTCATTGGGGCTACTGGCCGCTTTCCACGGCGCTGGGGGACAGATTAATGCGCCGATGCCGCTGAGCCTCTCTCAGGCCATCGACCTGGCTCTTAAGCAAAACCGCGAATTAAAACTTGCCCAGCTGGCGGTGGTAGACAGCGAGCACAAGAAGGAGATTGCTCGTTCTGCTTATTACCCTCACATCAAGAACGAATCACAGTTCACACACATCACTGAACTGGCAGGGGTCGAGATCCCAGCGGGAGCGTTTGGCAATCATCCGGATACCGGAGCGATTCCTGGCGAGACTCTCTTTCTTGATCAGGGCTTGACCACCAACTACACGAGCGGCACCGGTCTCGCACAACCGGTGACGCAGATGTTTAAAATTCGCGAATCCAATCGCGCTGCGTCTGCTGATATCAAGAGCGCGAGGGCGCAGGCAAATCAAACCCAAAATGAGATTGCTCTCAAGGTTCGCCAGCTCTACTACGGAGTCCTCATCGCGCAACTCAAACAGCAGGCTGCGCAGGAAGAGATCGCTGCAAGCCAGGTCAAACTGCAGGAAAGTCTGGACGAAGTGGAAAGGGGACAGGCGCTGGAAGAGGTTGCCCTGGAGAGTCGCGCCTCCGCTCTCGATGCGCGGCAAACTGCGCTCGTGCAGCGCCTGCAGATCCACGATCTGACCATTTCACTCGACGACCTACTGGGCCTGCCGCTGAACACGAACCTGGTTCTGGAGGCGGATAACTCCGCGCCGGCTCCCGTCCCTTCTCGCGAGGAATGTATCCGCATCGCCCAGGATAAAAGCCCTGAAATCCAGGCCGCCAAACAGAGCGTCGAGAAAGCAAAAGCGGGATTGGCTGCAGCCAAAGACGAGTACATCCCGGATGTCACCGCGTTGGCGCGGTACAGCTACCAAAGCGGCATCCCTTTCCTGGTTCACAACTTCGGTACCTTCGGAGTCTCGTTTACCTACGACCTGTTCGATGGGGGGAAGCGTGTCGCGGAAATCAAAGACTCGCGCACGTTGCTTTCCGAGGCTGAGCTCAATCTCGCCCGGATCGAGGATGAAGTCACGGTTCAGGTAGAGAAAGCTTACGACAAAGTGGAACAATTGCAGGATCTCGTCGGGGTTGCAGACCAGGTGGTGAAGACGAGAGCGGAAGCCTCCCGGGTCACGGAACGCCGCTTTGAACAGACTTCCGCTCTGGCCTCTGCGCGCTCCGAGGCGCATGCCAAGGAAATCTCTTCCCAGGCCTCGTATCTCGAAGCAACCCTCGGCCTGTCCCTTGCGCAGGGCGATCTCAGAAGGACTATGGGAGAGCAGCCGTAGCCGCAGCTTTGGGGAAAGCCGAAAAGACAGACCTTTGATGGGGCTTCGCCCCGTCTTCCTTCACCCACGTACGCTGGTGCGAACATGGGGCACCCGTTCAGAGTTGGGTGAGGGGAAGGGTGGATTACCAGGACACTTCTTTTTCATCCCCAGGAACAGCGCATGAATTTCGGTGAGGGGCTTGATACCATCATCGATCATGGCCGCCCCATCCGCTTTTCCTATCCTGCAGCAGACGCCTCGGGAAGCACACGCCCACGAGTCTTTTTCCGCCGCACGCCAGCTCGAAGAAACCCTGAAACAGAATGTGCGCGGCGAGGTCCGCTTCGATCAGGCATCGCGCGCGCTCTACGCCACCGACGCCTCCAACTACCGGCAGGTGCCGATCGGACTGGTGGTGCCCCGCGATGAAGCCGATGTAATCGCCACCCTCGCGGCTTGCCGGGCGGTGGGCGCCCCCGTGCTCTCGCGCGGCGGCGGAACCTCTCTGGCCGGCCAATGCTGCAACGTCGCCGTGGTCATCGACTTTTCTAAATACATGCACGGGATTGTCGAGCTCGACCCTGAACAAAGATTTGCCCGCGTCCAGCCGGGCATCGTGCTCGACCGGCTGCGAGATGCCGCCGAGGAACATGCCCTCACCTTCGCCCCCGATCCCGCGACCCACAGCCGCTGCACTCTCGGCGGCATGATCGGTAACAACTCCTGTGGCGTACACGCGCTTATGGGCGGCAAGACAGTCGACAACATCGAATCGCTCGATATCCTGCTCTACGACGGGACGCGGCTTACCGTGGGCGCGACCACGGAAGCCGAGTTGCAGGCCATCATTGCTGGCGGCGGCCGCCGGGGAGAGATTTATGCCGGCCTGGCGCGCATCCGCGACACCTACAGCAATCTGATCCGGCAGCGCTTTCCCAAGATTCCCCGCCGCGTTTCCGGCTATAACCTGGACGAGCTGCTACCAGAGAACGGCTTTCACGTGGCGCGCGCGCTGGTGGGCACCGAGGGCACATGTGTCACCGTGCTCGAAGCCCGCTGTGCGCTGAAGCACAGCCCACAGCACCGCCGCCTGGTTGTCCTCGGCTTTGCCGATCCCTTCATTGCTGCCGATTATGTGCCTCGAGTATTGGAGTACAAGCCCATCGGCCTGGAAGGCTTCGACGGTCTCCTGGTTGATTACATGTTGCGTAAGAATCTGGCGGTCGACGACGTACTGCTTCTGCCGGAAGGCCGCGGCTTTCTGCTTTGCGAGTTTGGCGCTGACTCGGCAGAAGAGGCCGATCGCATGGCAGATGAATTCACCCAGGCGGGCGCGGCCTTCGGCAAGACCTGCACCGTGCGGCGCTACACCGATGCGGAAGCCAAACGGGTTTGGAAGGTGCGCGAATCCGCCCTCGGCGCTTCTGTCTTCGTGCCCGGCGAACATCATGGATGGGAAGGCTGGGAAGATTCTGCCGTGCCACCGGAGCAACTGGGCAGCTACCTTCGTGAGCTGTACCAGCTGATCGAACGCTACGACTACAAGTCGCCCATGTACGGCCACTTCGGCCAAGGCTGTGTTCATCTGCGCATCACCTTCGACCTGGTCACCGCGGAGGGCATCGCGAAATATCGCGAATTTGTAGACCAGGCCGCCGACATCGTCCTCGCCCATGGCGGATCCTTGTCCGGCGAACATGGAGACGGGCAGGCCAGAGGCGCTCTGCTGCCAAAAATGTACGGCCCGGAGCTGATGCAGGCTTTCCAGGAGTTCAAAGCTTTATGGGACCCGGATAACGGGATGAACCCGGGCAAGATGATTGATCCCGTCGCCGTCTACGATCCGGTCGACAATCTGCGCCTGGGCGTGGGCTACCAGGCGAAGAAAGTGGACACCTGGTTCACTTATCCGCTCGATCCCGGCGGGTTCGGCGAGACCACGCTTCGCTGCGTGGGCGTGGGCGCATGCCGCAAGCAGGACCACGGCACCATGTGCCCCAGCTACATGGCGACCCGGGAGGAGAAACACTCCACGCGCGGCCGGGCCCATCTGCTGTGGGAGATGCTGCAAGGCCAGGTGATCACCGACGGCTGGCGCAATGAGGAAGTAAAAGAAGCACTCGATCTCTGCCTCTCCTGTAAAGCATGCAAGACGGAGTGCCCGGTCAATGTGGATATGGCGACGTGGAAAGCCGAATTTCTGGGTCATCATTATGAGGGCCGGATGCACCCGCTGCAGCACTACCTGTTCGGGTTTATGGATCGGTTTGCAAGCCTTGCCGCGATTGCGCCCGGGCTGGCCAATCTGCCCATGAAGACACCAGGAGTCCGCAGCCTGGTGAAAGCCATTGCCGGAGTTTCACCGCAGCGCACCTTGCCAGAGTTTGCCGGCAAGAATTTTCGCTCCCAGTATCAGAACCGCACTACCGGCACAGGTACGCCCGTCCTCCTGTGGCCGGATACCTGGAACAATTACTTCCATCCCCAGGTACTGGGTGCGGCGCATGAGGTGCTCGGCTCGGCTGGGTTTCAGGTGGAAGTCCCGGCCCAACATGTCTGCTGTGGCCGGCCGTTGTACGATTTCGGTTTCCTGGACCAAGCCCGTAAGTATTTGTTGGACATCCTGGAGAAGTTTGCCCCGCAGATTGACTCCGGCGTGCCTTTCGTCGTGCTCGAGCCCAGCTGTGCCAGTGTTTTTCGCGATGAGCTGATCAACTTCTTTCCCTCGAATGATCGCGCCCGCCGGTTGGCCAAGCAGACGTTCCTGCTTAGCGAAATCCTCACCCGGCAAGCACCCGCTTACCGGCCGCCGCAATTGGCAGGGCGGAACATGGTGCTCCACGGGCATTGCCACCAAAAGGCACTCATGGGCATGCAGGATGAGCTTTCGCTATTGCAGGCTACGAACGCCCAGGTAAACATGCTCGATTCGGGCTGCTGCGGCATGGCTGGCCCATTCGGCTTTGAAAAAGATAAATATGAGGTTTCGCAGGCCCTGGGCGAGAGGGTGTTGCTGCCCGCGGTCCGTTCGGCCGCGCCAGAGACGATCCTGGTCACTGACGGGTTCAGCTGCCGGGAGCAGATCCGGCAGAACTCACCCCGCCATGCCCTTCACCTGGCTGAAGTTCTGGCTGGACGAGGCTGAGTGCGCCTCAGTTTGAAGGCTGGATCAAGGCACTTGCGCTCGGGAACCTGGGGAACCCCCGCCGGCGTTCCTATGCCAGCAAAAATCCGTATCAAATTGCAGCGTCCGCTGCCTTCGGCGGGACGGGTTACCAATGGGCTGTTCTGTGGCCAAAGCCTACGAATTAGGTAGGAACATTCCTGGGACGCCTGTATGCTTGAAAGAGTGCTTATAACACTTCGGCTTGCGTCCTGTCTTCCTGAGCCTGAGTCCCCAAAAGGATATTCAACCCTGAAAAACGTGAGGCTCTATGCGTTCTGAACTGGTCTACTCTGCTGGAATAAAGATTGCGAACCGGTTTCTGCTCGCTACCGTGGCAATAAAGGCAGTCCGCAAACTGCACATCAGCACCACCCGCACCGAAGACACAGCAAACGTCGTTTTTGTCGATGTCGCCGCGGGCCGCTATACCGATGTCTGCATGCCAGAGATTCTGCCCCAGGCAGCGATGGAACCGTTGATCGTCGATCCGTTCGTCGTCTCCGCAGCTTAGTTCTTAGCTACACAGACCGGCGGCGTATCCTGGCGGATACGTCGCCGGTCCTGCGTTAGGCGGGCGGCGTTTTGGGCGTCTCCCAAAGTTCCACCCTGTTTCCTTCCGGATCGTTGAACCAGGCAAACCGCCCGAAGTCGGCCTCCTCCCGCTGGGGATCGATTTCGGCTCCGGCAGCACGCAACTTATCCAGCACCGCATCCAGGTCATCCACGCGAAAATTCAGCATCGAGCGCTGTCCGCTGGGACCGAAATACTTCGTGTCCTGAGGGAAGAAGGCGAGTATCGTCATCTCCCTAGGACCCTCGCTGAAGAAGGCGAAGGCACCGTCTTCGGTGCGTTTGATGCCCAGGTGCTCCTCATACCAGGCATAAAGCTTTTCTGGATCGGCCGCCCGCAGGAATACACCTCCTACTCCCGTCGCTTGTGTCATGGTCTCCTCATTCTCCGCTCAACAAGTGCGGCATGGTTTGGCGGTGTTTTGGTTTGCGGCCGTGAGCCCGTTTGGGGTCTTCGATCACTCGCTCCGGCCGGGGCTGACCAACACGTTCGCGGGCATTGGCCTTAACCGCTTTGACGATGGAAAATTTTTCCGGCCGCCGCTTCCTCTTAGCCATTAGCGATCCTCCCGCGGGTGTTAAATCACTGTGCAAGTATGGAATACTTCTTACGCGGTTCACAATCTCCGGGAAAGCGGGTCACAGGCCATGGAAGAACGGGACTTCTTCGACGAAAAGGCTGAACAGCGGAAACACACGCTGACCTGCCCACATTGCGGCAAGCAGGAAGAATATGAGGTCGCCTGGCTGGTGCGGCGCAAAAAACCACAACTGCCCGGCCGTGCCGACGAGCGGGATCGCGCGCGGTTTGCCAAGGCCCAATCGTACATGGTGCGCAAAGATGACGTTGTCGGTTGCAAGAACGTTCGATGCCGCAAACGCTTCGAAGTTTCAAGCCTGCAGTCGGTGGCGTTTATTTAATGGTCTTGTCGGGGATGAACAAATCGCTTTCCGTGATGCCTACTGTTGTGGGACATGGAAGGTGAGATTCGATTATCCCACCCGTCGCAAAAACGCGAAGGATGGGGCACCCGTCGATCGGTGGCGGAGATAGAGCCCAAAAGCGCATGAAAATACTTGTTTGCATCAAGCAGGTTCCGCAGAAGGATGCGCCCCTCAAGCTGAATGACGCCGGCACTTGGATACGTGAAGACGTGTCCTATGAAGTGAACGAGCCCGACGCGTACGCTCTGGAAGAAGCGCTGCGGCAAAAAGAAAAGCATGGCGGCGAGGTGGTGGTGGTCACCGCCGGCCCGTCAAGAGCGCAGCAGGTGTTGCGCGAGGCTCTGGCCAAAGGGGCAGACCGGGCCATTCACCTTGAAGATGATCGCTTCGCTACCCTGGATGCGGCTAACGTTGCGCGCGCCCTGGCCGCCGCTGTGGCCGGGGAGCAGTTCGATCTCATTGTGACCGGTCTGCAGTCGGACGATTTCGGCTATGCCCAGACCGGTGTGCTTCTGGCTGAGGTACTGGGTTGGCCGCACGCCACCATCATCATAGGAATCGAAATCAAGGACGGAGGGCTCCGGCTGAAGCGCGAACTGGAAGCCGGCCGCTACCAACATGTGGACGTGCCCCTACCCGCGGTGCTGACCATTCAGAGCGGTATCAACAAGCTGCGCTATGCCACACTCATCGGCATCAAACAGGCTAAGATGAAACCGCTGCGCAAAGTGACGTGGGCCGAGGTGGAAGCAAAGTTGAGCAAGAACCAGCAGCAGATCGAAAGGCTCTATGTGCCCACGAAGCAAAAGAAGACCGAGATGCTCGAGGGTCCGCCCGCTGAGGTGGCGCGGAAACTGGTGGAGCAACTCAAGAACCACGCACGCGTGATTTAGTACAATTCAGTGTTGCGCACGAGGGACATGGTATGGCCAATACACTCCTCCCAATAGAAGAACGGAATTTGACCCCCAGACAGGTCGAGCAGCTCGACAAGCGCAGAAACCGTGGCTTCATGCTCATGGTCATCTCCGGCCAGTTCGGGATCATCACCACGCTACTGCTGCTCTGGCTGGTCCAGGATCTAACCTATTCGCCGGGTTGGGCGCATCCGGTCGCCTACTACTTTGCCTTCTCAGTGCTTGTTTCGGGGCTCACCGGGTTGTCCGGGGCGTACCTGCGCCGCGGCGCGCCTGAGTTCTAGATGGCCGATCGGATCCTGGTCGTAGCGGAGCAGCGGGAAGGAAAGCTGAACCGGGTTTCGCTGGAGACCCTGGCCGCTGCGCAGGCGATTGGCAAAGAGACCGGCTGGCCTGTCGATTTTGTATTGCCCGGCTTCCACACCGCTCCCCTGGCCCAGGAGCTGGCAGCCTACAAGGTTGAAAAGGTATACGACCTGGAAGGGCCTTCGCTTGAGGCCTATACCTCAGATGCGTACGTCCACGCCCTGAAGGCATTTGTTGCCCGACTGCAGCCGAAGCTGGTTCTCTTTCCTCATACTTACCAGGTTCGTGATTTTGCTCCCAGAATGGCCATGGCACTGGACCGTACTTTGATCTCCGACGCCACCGGCTACAAGTATGAGAGTGGAAAGCTGCTCTTCACCCGACAAATGTTTCAGGGGAAATTTGTGGCCGATGTGGCCTTTGCCGGGGAAGCACCGTGGCTCGCGACCCTGCAGATCGGGACCTACCGCGCCGACCAGGCCGAGGCGGGTGCGGCCCAGGTAGAAACGGTCGAGGCTTCCGCACCCCCAGCACTCAGAATCACCCCGCACGAGGTGTTTCAAGAAGCCAAGCAGGCCGTGGATCTTTCCCAGGCCGAGGTCATTGTGGCCATCGGCCGGGGTATCAAGGAACAGAAGAACGTGGCCATCGCCGAAGACCTGGCCAAGGCCCTGGGCGGTGAGGTGGCTGCTTCCCGCCCCATCTGCGACAATGGCTGGTTGCCGCTGGACCGGCAAATCGGCAGCTCGGGGCAAACCGTGGCCCCAAAGCTTTACATTGCGCTAGGGATCAGCGGTGCGATCCAGCATATCGTGGGGATGAAGGGGGCGCGCACGATTGTGGCTATCAATAAAGACAAGGAAGCGCCCATCTTCGAGATCGCCGACTATGGCGTTGTCGGTAATCTTTTCGACGTGGTCCCGGCATTGACCGCAGAGATCAAGAAGGCGAAGGGCTGAAATTTACTTCCGCCAGCCAATCGAGGGCATCGAACGGCCTCAGATGGAAGCCGATGTGGTCATCATCGGCGGTGGCCCCGCAGGGATGGCTTGTGCGCTGCGCCTGTCGCAGCTGATCGACGCTCACAACGATCAATTGGCGCTCAAAGGCTCTTCCGCGCCTCCCCTTTCCAAGGAAAACATCTACGTTCTGGAAAAGGCTCGAGAGGCCGGCCAACACTGCCTTTCGGGAGCGTTGCTCGACCCACGCTCCATGAATGAGCTGCTGCCTGGTTTCGAAACGGAAGCTCCGATTGATGCGGAGGTCACGAAGGAATCGGTCTACTTTCTTACTGAAAAGAGCCACTACAAATTTCCTATCGTGCCGCCGCCACTGCGCGACCATGGCAACTATGTCATCTCGATCAACAAGTTTGTGAAATGGCTGGCGGCCAAGGTAGAAGAGACTGGGATCACGATCTTTACCGGCTTTGCCGGGAGCGAGTTGCTGTTTGATGCTGACGGGGTGACCGGGGTCCGCACCGATGACAAAGGGGTCGACAAACAGGGAAACCCCAAGGCCAACTTTGAACCTGGGTACGATCTTCACTCGAAAATCACCATACTGGCCGAGGGCGCGCGGGGCTCGTGCACCAAGCAACTGATAGAGCGCTTCCACCTGGAAAACCCGGAACATGCGCAAACTTATGGAGTAGGGATCAAGGAACTGTGGGAGGTTCCCGCCGGCCGGGTCGCCAAGGGAGAAGTGATTTACACCCTGGGTTATCCGCTCACCGGGCAGGAATATGGCGGGGCGTGGATCTATGGCATCTCCGATACCCTGCTTTCGGTTGGATATGTTGTAGGCCTAAATTACGGTGACCCTCGGCTCGACCCGCACCATGTGTATCAGTCGTTCAAGCAACATTCGTTGGTGCGGCCTTTGCTCGATGGCGGGAAGATGGTTCGCTACGGGGCCAAGAGCCTTCCCTATGGAGGCTGGCTCACCATGCCGAGGCTGGCGGGCAAAGGATGGATGATCCTGGGCGATTCGGCCAGCTTGCTTAATTCCCAGCGGTTGAAGGGAATACACCTGGCCATCAAGAGCGGAATGCTGGCGGCGGAAACAGCGTTCGAATCGATGCGGGTGGGGGATAACTCGAGCGGGGCTCTTGAAGCCTACCAGACTCGAGTGGAAGGCAGTTGGATTCGAGAAGAGCTATACCCGGTGCGGAATTTTCACCAGGGCTTCGAACATGGCTTGTTGCCCGGTCTGGTGAAGAGCGGCATCCAGCAGGTGCTGGGGGGCAGGAACCCTGGCGGCGATTTGAGCAATCACGCCGGATATCTCGATATGCGAAAGCTGGATGCCATCGGCCGCTCGACGTATGGCCGCGAAGCCACCCTGGGCCCGGCGAAGGGCGATGGAAAACTCACCTTCGACAAGCTCACCGACGTCTACCACTCAGGCACTCGCCACGAGGATGATCAACCGATCCACCTGGTTATCCGCGATACGAATGTTTGTAACCATCGCTGTGTGCAGGAGTACGGCAACCCCTGCAAGCATTTTTGCCCAGCGGCGGTGTACGAGATGGTGGACGGAAGGATCAATATCAACTTCGCGAATTGCGTCCATTGCAAGACCTGCGACATTATGGATCCCTACCAGGTGATTACGTGGGTGCCTCCGGAAGGTGGCGGCGGTCCTAATTACGATGGCATGTAGTGTAGGAATTCGAAAGAGCCCTCAGGGCTAAAAAGCCCCGGGATGTTTTGAGTCTGTGCGGCGCGACCAAAGTCGTGCCCTGATACAGGGCCCAGTTCTCACCCAGACGCTAAATCCCATTTTCCTTCGAAGATTACGTACGCCAGGGCTTTAGAGCCTGCGTGAGAACTCGACTTACAAACTGAGTCCCGAAGGGACGGCTGAGAGTAGCCCAGGA
>Ga0302177_10001618_pt1 | contig 16159 bp, 14 predicted proteins | sample I_Palsa_E1_2_FD_198780 | JGI IMG/M metagenome (GOLD analysis project Ga0302177, IMG submission 198780) | Peat permafrost microbial communities from Stordalen Mire near Abisko, Sweden - I_Palsa_E1_2 | ecosystem: Environmental > Terrestrial > Soil > Palsa > Peat permafrost | place: Sweden... | reverse complement strand
GACCGCTGCCGCTACTCCAACGTCGCCTGGCTGCCGGGCGGCAAGGCCTTCTACTACACCCGCAGGCTGCCGCCCTCGGCCGTGCCTGACGGGGAAAGCCAGTACCACCGGCGGGTCTACCTGCACCAGCTGGGCACGCCCGCCGACTCCGACGTGCTCATCTTCGGCACCGGCCGGGACAAGACGGACTACTACTCCGTCTCGGTCAGCCGGGACGGGCGGTGGCTGACCCTCTCCGCGTCGCGGGGCACCGCGCCGCGCAACGACCTGTGGCTGGCCGACCTGTCCGAATCTGACCCGGCGTCGCCCGAGCTGCGCGTGGTGCAGGAGGGGCTCGATACGCAGACCGGGATCCGGGTGGGCCGCGACGGACGCCTGTACATCTTCACCGACGCCGGCGCGCCGCGCGGCCGGATCGCGGTGGCCGACCCCGTTGACGTCGGCGGGCCGGCGACCTGGCGGGACCTGATCGTCGAAGACCCGGAGGCGGTCCTGCGCGGATACGCGATCCTGGACGGTGCCGAGGTCGGCCGGCCGGTGCTGCTGGCCAACTGGACCAGGCACGCGCTCAGCGAGATCACCGTGCACGACCTGGCGACGGGTGAGGCGCTGGGGACGGTCCCGCTGCCTGGCCTGGGCACCGCGGGCGGGACAAGCGAGCGGCCCGAGGGCGGGCACGAGGCCTGGTTCGTGTACACCGACTACACGACGTCTTCGGTGGTGCTGCGGTTCGACGCGCGAGACTGGTCGGTGAGCACCTGGGCCACGGCGCCGGGCCAGGTGCAGGTCCCGGCGGTGACGGCGCAGCAGGTGTCGTACTCGTCGGCGGACGGGACCCTGGTGCGGATGCTCGTGATCAGCGGCCCCTCGGAGTCTTCGGGGACTTCGGGTTCCCGGAACCCGCGTCCGACGATCTTGTACGGGTACGGCGGGTTCGATATCAGCCTCACGCCCGCGTACTCGCCGAACGTGCTGGCCTGGGTGGCCGCGGGCGGCGTGTACGCGGTCGCCAACCTGCGCGGCGGCAGCGAGGAAGGCGAGGAATGGCACCGGGCCGGGATGCTCGACCGCAAGCAGAACGTGTTCGACGACTTCCATGCCGCCGCGGAGACGCTGATCAGGGACGGGTGGACCACGCCGGAGCAGCTCGCCATCTCGGGCGGGTCGAACGGCGGGCTGCTGGTCGGGGCAGCCCTGACCCAGCGGCCGTCGCTTTACGCGGCGGTGATCTGCTCCGCGCCGCTGCTCGACATGGTGCGCTACGAGCGGTTCGGGCTCGGGCAGACCTGGAACGTCGAGTACGGCAGCGCATCCGACGCCGAGCAGCTCGGCTGGCTGCTGTCGTACTCGCCTTACCATCACGTGGTACCTGGGACGGCGTATCCGGCCGTGCTGTTCACCGTATTCACCAACGACACACGGGTAGACCCGGTGCACGCCTACAAGATGTGCGCGGCGCTGCAGTACGCGACCTCGTCCGGCCCTGGGCGGCCGGTGCTGCTGCGGGCCGAGGGGCAGGTGGGGCACGGGGCACGCGCGGTGAGCCGCTCGGCTTCGCTGTCGGGGGATACCCTGGCGTTCGCGGCCAGGTACACCGGGCTGCGGATGGGGTAGGCGGCGGGGGCCCGGCCGGTCTCTCGCCGCGCGGATGGGAAATGGCCTAGCGTCGAGCCCATGAACTCCAATCACGCAGAGCTGATGCCGAGCCCGGAATGGTTCGCGCACATCCAGGATGAGGTCCTGCCGCAGGCGATCGCGGGCGTCTCACTCGGTCCCGATCTGCTCGAGCTCGGGCCGGGCTGGGGGGCGGCCACCGAATGGCTGCGGACCCGGGTCGCCCGGTTGGTCGCGGTGGAGCACGAGCAGGAATCGGTCACCCGGCTGGCGGAGAAGTACGCGGGCAGCAACGTCTCGGTCGTGTTCGGCGACGCGGCCGCGCTGGAGTACCCGGACGCCTCATTCGACACGGTGGCCACCTTTACGATGCTGCACCACGTGCCCACCCGCGCCCAGCAGGACCGGGTGCTGGCCGAGGCGTTCCGGGTCCTGCGGCCGGGCGGGGTGTTCCTCGGCTCGGACAGCCTGCCCAGCGACGGACTGCACCAATTCCACGAGGGTGACACCTACAACCCGGTCGAGCCAGCCGCGTTTCTCACCCGGCTGCAGACGGCCGGCTTCGCCGCGATCACCCTGCATGTGGCGTACAACCTGATCTTCACCGCCCGGAAGGAAGGCTGACCGTTTAGAGAGCTTTCCGCCGGGGCGGGCACACGGGACGCGGCTGCGCAGTAGCCTCGCGTGTGGCGCTCGCTGGCCTCGGGTGGCAGCTGTCGGCCTCGCGTGAGGCCGGGCTTGCCGCTGTCGGTTGTCGGTTGTCGGTTGTCGGTTGTCGGTTGTCGTTGTCGTTGTCGTTGTCGCCCTGTCGGCCGTCGGAGGGAGTTCTGTGTTTCATGCCACCAGCTTTGGCCTCGTCGATCTATCGGGCACGCTGACTGGCAGTTGCGGAAGCGATCCGGGAATCGCCTGCCGGCTGGCCTGGGACCTCAGCCACAGCACCAACGCCGCGCAGCTGGTTAACGTCTACCTGGCCGGCCCGGCGAGCCGGGTGGGCCGGATCTTGTTCATCATCGCCCTGGCGCTGCTGGTACGGACGGCCCTGTGCCGACTGCTCAACCGGATGGCCGAGCGCGCCGCCACGGCGACGCTGCCGGTGGCTCCTAACGGCCGGGTGCACAAGGCGGCCCTGGCGGTGCACGCGGCCGGCTCGGAGCGCCGGGCGCAGCGGGCCCGGGCCCTCGGCTCGATCCTGCGCAGCGCCATCTCGGCCGTCGTGTTCGGCATCGCGGCGCTGACCATCCTCGGAATTCTCGGCTTCGACCTGGCGCCGCTGCTGGCCAGCACCACCGTGCTGGGCGTGGCGCTCGGCTTCGGCGCGCAGAACCTGGTGCGTGACTACCTGGCGGGCATCCTGATGCTGGTCGAGGATCACTACGGGGTCGGTGACACGATCAACGCGGGGGTCGCGACCGGAACCGTCGAGGCGATGACGCTGCTCACTACCCAGGTGCGAGACGTCAACGGCGTGGTGTGGCACATCAGGAACGGCACCATCGACAGCGTGGGCAACGAGTCGCAGGGCTGGTCCCGCGCGGTCATCGACTACCCGGTCCCATACGGCGAGGATCTGGCCCGGATCAGGCACCTGATGGAGCAGGCCGCGGGCAGCCTGTATCGCGAGCGCGGCTGGCGCAAGGTCATGCTGGAAAAGCCGGAGGTCTGGGGCGCCCAGGAGCTCTCGAGCAAAGAAGTGACGATGCGGATCGTGGCCAAGACCGCACCCATGCGGCAGGTGGAGGTAGCCCGCGAGCTGCGGGCCAGGGTCAAGGCAGTGCTGGACGCGGCGGGCGTGCCGCCGGCCGGCCCGGACACGATCGTCATCACGGCGCCGTCGGGCCAGGGGGTCCAGGGCGGCGAGGCGGGTGCGCTGCCCGGTCCAGGGGTGCTGGCGGCCGCGTCCGCAGAGGCGCGCGCGGGAGGCGAGTTGGCTGGGTCGCAGGAGGATTCCGCCGCGGAACTCGCGCAGGACGAGGAAGGCGCGGAGCCGCGGGGGGAAGGCGCGGAGCGCGCCACCCCGTAAGATTCCCCCATGAGCCAGCCGACCAGCTTCTACGAGGCAGTGGGCGGGGAGGAGACCTTCCGCCGACTGGTTCACCGGTTCTACCAGGGCGTCGCGGAAGATCCTGTACTGCGGCCGGTGTACCCGGCTCAGGACCTCGGCCCGGCCGAGGAGCACCTGGCCCTGTTCCTCATCCAGTACTGGGGCGGCCCGCGCACCTACGACGAGCTGCGCGGGCATCCGCGGTTGCGAATGCGCCACGCCAGGTTCGCCATCGGCGAGGCCGAGCGCGACGCCTGGCTGCACCAGATGCGAGTGGCTCTCGACGAGCTCGCCCTTGACGGCACGCTTGAGACCCAGCTCTGGGACTACCTGGTCATGGCCGCGCACAGCCTGATCAACGTCGACCCGGCATCCGGTCGGCCAGACCTTGGCCTAAGACCTGCCTGAGGCTGTTCGACGCGGGCGTGCGGCGGCGACAGATAAAACTGCCGGTAGTGATTTAGTACGAAATAGTGCTGATTTAGCCGTTGTTCGTCCGGCCGGGAGGACATTGACCTGACGATGGTTCTGGTGCGAAACTCCTGGTGTTCCATCTGCGCCCCGGCCCTGACCGTTAGGATAGGCGCCTGACGCGCAGACCCCGAGCCGGAAGAGGACCAGATGTCGGACGGGTCATCCGGGCCTGGTCCCGCCCAGCCAGCCGATGCAGGTGACGACGAGCCTACGCGTGTCATGTGGAGGCGCGATCCAGGAGGCCGGGCTGACCTGGCCGGACCTTCGCATCAGCCGGCGGCCGACGCCGTGTCGCCGTACGCGCCGACATACGTCCCGCCGACGGAGGCCGTGTCGCCGTACGCGCCGACATACGTCCCGCCGACGGAGGCCGGGTCGCCGTACAGGCCGGCTCACTCCCGGCCGCGCCAGCCCCCGGCGGACACCGCCGCATCCTATGTACCCACCTACGTGCCGCCACGGGACGAGCCGCCGTGGGAGCCAGCCAGCGTCCCGCCACCGGACGAGCCGCCGTGGGAGCTAGCCAGCGTCCCGCCGACCGCAGCCGCGCCGTCGTACACGCCCACCTCCGTCCCGCCGCGCCAGCCCCCGGCGGACACGGCCGCGCCGTCGTACACGCCCACCTCCGTCCCGCCGCGCCAGCCCCCGGCGGACACGGCCGCGCCGTACGCGCCCGCCTATGGTCCGCCACGGGACGCCGAGACGGCGAACCCGTCGTCGGAGGTCGTGCGGTACGGCCCCGGGGTACCAGTGAGCCAGGCTGGCGTCACGGCCGAGCAGGTGTGGCGGACTGGCCGCCTGCCCGAGCCGGGACGGCGCCCGGGACGGCTGCGCCGAGTGGCCGGCGTCGCGCTCACGGTGATCTTGCTGGCGGCTGCGGGCGTGGTGCTATTCCTGCGTTTCCACCACGCGCCGTTCGGTGTGACCGGCGTCGCTATCACCCAGCAGACGAAAACCGCGTGCGGGGTCGACCTGACCGGGCGGATCACCACCAACGGCTCGGCCGGAACAGTCTCCTACCAATGGGTGTTCCGGCCTCAGGTGCAGGCGCCGCAACCACTCAATCAGTCGGTCACCGCCGGGCAGCATGCGGCGTACGTGACCGTCGCCGTCGAGGGTGAGGGCCGCGGCAGCGCTTCGCAGACCGTCACCTTGCAAGTTCTGGGCCCCGGCACGGGGACCGCAACCACCCGCGTGAGCGTCAGTTGCTGACGGTCGCCGACGGGCAGCCGCCTTGTTACCCGGTGACGTCCGGTCTTACCGGCCGGGATGAGGCCGCATTAGGGAGCAGATCCGCATGGCGGACTGGGATGTTCCGGGGTTTACCGAGCTGAAAGCGCTCGGCTCCGGCGGGTTCGGCGACGTGGTGCTGGCCAGGCACGACGAGTCAGGCACGCTGGTGGCGATCAAGTACCTGCGTCGTAACCTGCTGGACGACCCGGAATGGGTCGAGATGTTCCGCAGCGAGGCGGCCGTCCTGGCCTCCCTCGACGATCCGAACGTCGTCCGCCTGTACGAGTACGTCGAATCGCCGGCGGGCGCCGCGATCGTTATGGAGCTCATCGACGGCGTCTCGGTACGTGAGATCCTGGTTCATCAGGGCAAGACCACGCCGGAGGCGGCGCTGGTAGTCTTGCAGGGCTCGCTGCTCGGCCTGGCGGCGGCGCACCAGCGCGGCGTCGTACACCGGGACTACAAGCCGGAGAACGTGCTCGTCAACGGCGACGGAGCGAGCAAGCTGACCGATTTCGGCATCGCGGCGCGAGTCGGGGACCAGGCGATTCCCGCCGGCACCCTGGTCTACGCGCCGCCCGAACAGTTCGGCGGGACCCCGGCCAGCCCGGCCAGCGACGTCTACGCGGCCACGGCCACGTTCTACGAGTGCCTCACCGGCAGTCCGCCGTTCCGTGGCGACACCGCCGAGGCACTGCTTCACCAGCATCTGGTCGCGCCGGTCCCGCTGGACCCGGTACCCGAACCGCTGCGACCGCTCGTGGCCGCCGGGATGGCCAAGGAACCCGAACAGCGGCCGACTGACGGTACCACCCTGGTCGCCGCCCTCCAGGCGGCGGCCGCAGGGGCCTACGGCCCGGACTGGGAGAAGCGCGGCCGGTCGCACCTAGGCGAAGCAGCGTTGCTGCTGGCGGCGCTGTGGCCGTCCGGCAGACCGCCGGCGGCAGAAGGCTTCACGGTGGAGCGGATCCCGCTGTTCCGGCGGGCTAGAGCGGTCAGGGCGGCCGCCGTGGCCGTGGTGGTGATCGTGGTCGCGGGAGCAGGTACGGCCTTGGCCCTCACGAGCCTGCATAATGCTCCGGCCCCGGCCCCAAGACGCCCCGCGGCAGAGGTCCAGCACATCTCGCTCCAACCGCCGTCGCCGTCGCCGTCGCCGTCCTCGCCGAAGCCATCGCCGACACCGTCGCCATCCCCGTCCCCGTCCCCGACGGCGCCGCCGCCGGTATTCTCGCCCCCGCCGACGGCTCCGTCTTCGGCGTCGTCATCGGCCAAGCCGAAGCCCTCGAAGAAACCCTCGCCGTCGCCGTCGTCATCGTCGACTTCGCCGCCGCCGACCAGCACTGCGCCGACCACCCCGCCGCCGACCACCTCGCCCTCCACCTCGCCGCCGGGCCGCTGACCTTCCCTCCGGCGTCTCTGGTCGCCGGGACAGCCAGAATATGGCCGAACGATCAGGGCTTTGCGTTGACGCGAAGACCAGTGACGTCGTAGAGGTGATGGACGGGGTCGTGGCTGAAGTACCTGGCGAAGGTCTCGACGGTGAAACTGGCGCCGTCGCCGCGGCGGCCGGTCCGCTGCCACTGGTCGCCGGTCACGCCCTGGAAGCGGTTCGCGATCACCTGGGCTGACTGGCCCAGCTCCGCGGCGACCTTGGCGGGATCTTGCTCCTGGTAGCGATCCGCGACGGCGGTCTCGTCCTGATCCCAGTTGGGGAACAGCGGGTCGTCAGCGGCGAGCATCATGTCGAGCCGCTCGTCGAACAGCCGGAACACGTCGCGGACGTGACAGCCGTACTCGAGGGCCGACCACGTGCCCGGCGCCGGGCGAGTCCCGGTCTCACCTGGACCGGTCAGCAGGTCCTGCCAGGCCGCTGCGTTCATCATGATCATCTCGGGCACCGCTTCCCGGGGGAAGCTCTGGGTGTCGAAGCCGCACTCGGGGCAAGGCCTGCGCAGCACCCACGTCCAGTCCTTGGTGTCGGGGATGATCGTCATGCCGGAAATGCTACTTGGCTCATAGGCTGGTCACATGGACCAGGAGATAGTCCCGTTCCTGATCGACGTCCGCGAGGCGGAACTGACCGACCTGCGGCGGCGCCCGCGGCAGACGCGCTGGCCCGAACCCGAACTCGTTCCTGATTGGTCCCAGGGTGTGGCCGCTTCCATCGGACTCGGTTTCCGCTCCACGCAATTCCGCGGAGCGTAGCCGCCGCGCACCCCGCAACGACCTGAGCGGCCTGGACGTCAAGGACCTATGACCGAACGGCAGGTCCTCGTGCCCCCGCAGCGGATCCCGCGCAACGTAGACGTCGCCACTCGCCGCGTTCCCTGGCCACGACCGGAGGGACTACAGATCAGACATTTCCGACATATGGCGACCAAAATATTCTTGCCACTCGCAGAATATCCGGCCCGGATTCAGTGTGGTGTTCCCCCGGCCCCGTCCGGCCGCGACGCCCTCCAGCTGGCCATCATCGGCAAAGCTGTCGCCCTGCTGTCCGGCCCCGGCGGCTTGGCCTCGTTCCTGCGGCGCAGGCAGCTCGGCGGACGGCTGGGCGGCCCGAGCCTGCCGCTGGACGTCGAAGACTGCGGGCTGTTCTGCTGGTTCCACCACCACATCGCGATCCACCTATGGGGCTGGACCGTCGTCCTGAACCCCGACGGCACCACCACCGCCTACAGCCCCGACAGGACCAAGGTCCTGCACAGCCACGGGCCACCCTGCTCATCCGGGTAGCCCGCCGGGACACCGCGTGACCGAACCAGCTGGGGGGCTTAGCCGCGGGTGAGCTTTCGGTAGGTAACGCGGTGCGGGCGGGCTGCCTCGGCGCCCAGGCGGCCGATCTTGTTCTTCTCGTAGGCATCGAAGTTGCCCTCGAACCAGAACCAGTTCGCGCCGCCCTCCCAGGCCAGGATGTGGGTGGCGACCCGATCCAGGAACCAGCGGTCGTGGCTCGTGATGACCGCGCAGCCGGGGAACTCGAGCAGCGCGTTCTCCAGCGAGCCGAGCGTCTCGACGTCCAGGTCGTTGGTCGGCTCGTCCTTGAAACCGAACGCGGCCACGTACGCGCGGCTGGGAAACTCGACGTTGCCGACGCGGATGAACGCCTCGCCGTCGGAGATCGCCTCCCACACGTTCTTGTTCGCGTCGATCCGCTCGCGGGACTGGTCAACGTAGGAGATACGCACCGTCTCGCCGATCCGTATCGCGCCGGAATCCGGCAGCTCCTCGCCGACGATCATCTTGAACAGGGTGGTCTTGCCGACCCCGTTGGGGCCAAGCACGCCGACGATGCCGTTGCGGGGCAGGCTGAACGACAGCTTCTCGAACAGCATCCGGTCGCCGAACCCCTTGACCAGGTCCTCCACCTCGACCACGACGTTGCCCAGGCGCGGGCCCGGCGGGATCTGGATCTCCTCGAAGTCCAGCTTGCGGCTCTTGTCGGCCTCGGCGGCCATCTCTTCGTACCGCTGCAGCCTGGCCTTGCTCTTGGCCTGGCGGGCCCGCGGACTGGCGCGAACCCATTCAAGCTCGTCGGTGAGGCGCTTCTGCTTCTTGGCGTCCTTGGCCCCCTCGACCTTCAGCCGGGCTGCCTTGGTCTCCAGATAGGTGGAGTAGTTCCCCTCGTAGGGGTAGGCGTGGCCGCGGTCCAGCTCGAGGATCCACTGGGCCACGTCGTCGAGGAAGTATCTGTCGTGGGTGACCGCGACGACGGTGCCCGGATACTTCGCCAGGTGCTGCTCGAGCCACTGCACGCTCTCCGCGTCCAGGTGGTTGGTGGGCTCGTCGAGCAGCAGGAGATCCGGCTGGGACAGCAGCAGCCTGCAGAGCGCAACCCGCCGCTTCTCCCCGCCCGACAAGCTGGCGACGTCCGCGTCGGCCGGCGGGCAGCGCAAAGCGTCCATGGCCTGCTCGACCTGGCTGTCCAGGTCCCAGGCATCCCGATGGTCCAGCTGCTCCTGGAGCTGGCCCATCTGTTCGAGGAGTTCGTCCGAGTAGTCGGTCGCCATCTTCTCGGCGATCTCGTTGTACTCGTTGAGCAGCCTCTTGGTCTCGGCCACGCCGTCCTCGACATTGGCAAGGACTGTCTTGCTCTCGTCCAGCTGGGGCTCCTGATCGAGCAGGCCCACGGTGAAGCCCGGCATCAGGCGCGCGTCGCCGTTGGACGGCTGCTCCACACCCGCCATCATCCTGAGCAAGGTCGACTTGCCGGTTCCGTTCGGGCCCACGACGCCGATCTTGGCGCCGGGAAGGAACGCCAGCGTGACCTCGTCGAGTATGACCTTGTCGCCGTGCGCCTTACGCACGTGACGCATCTGATAAATAAACTCCGGCATGTACGTAAGCCTACGGGCACGCGTCCGTAGGCTTGTCCTCCTCCTTGGGAGCTTCAGCCGCAGCGGAGCCTGCGTCATTCCCGGCGGATTCCTGGCCTGGCGCGCACAGCTGCACTTGGTCGCGGCCCGCGTCCTTGGCCCGGTACAGCGCCAGGTCGGCCGCCGCGAGCAGCTCGAACAGGTCATTGCCGTGCTGGCCGAGCACCGCCACCCCGATCGAGACCGTGACGTGGATTCTGGCGTGGGCGGTGGCCACGCTCAGCCCGCTCGCGCTGCGCCGCAGCCGCTCGGCGATCCGGCACGCCCCGGCGGTGTCGGTGCGGGGCAGCAGAACGGTGAATTCTTCCCCGCCGAACCTGCCCACCACGTCAGACTCGCGGACCTGCTGCCTGAGCGCGGTGGCCAGGGCTCGCAGAACCTCGTCCCCGACCAGGTGCCCGTGGTTGTCGTTGACCCGCTTGAAATAGTCAACGTCGACCAGCAGCAGGCCCAGCGGCGTGCCCGAGCGCAGCGCCCGGGCGATCTCCGCGTCGGCTTCACGCTGCCAGGCGGCGGCGTTCAGCAGGCCGGTCTTGGGGTCGGTGCGGGCCGCGGCGGTCAGCTGCTGGTGCATCATGCTCCGCTGCAGCATGATGACTGGCGGCAACACCAGCAGCAGGAGGAAGAAGCTGAGCGTGCAGGTGATCGCGATGAGAACGCCGACGCAGGTTTCTGTCAGGTCGAGCAGCAGGGTTTCGGAGTCCCAGACCGCCTTGGCCAGCGACGCCTCAGGCTCGGCCAGGTGCGCGGCGACCGCGACGACACAGGTGTTCACCACGGCGAACAGGACACCGCAGGCGATGGCCGTGGCCACCACCGACGGGCGGGTCAGCCAGGCGTTCGAGCCTTTCAGGCTGACCACCACGGCTTCGGGGACAAACCGGTGGAACGTGCCCGAGGCCGCGGCGCCCGCCAGCCCGAGCGCAGCTGAGCTGAACATCCGCCGGTAGACGGGTATCCGCTGCGCCCGCAGGTAGAGCACCCCGCCGAGGATCACCGGCGCCAGCAGGGCATACAGCGGCGGCAGCAGCAGCGCGATAGGGAGCCACCAGGCGGAAAGCAGGTCACGGGACACGCCGGTCGGATGGCCGAGCCGCCGCATTGCCTCGATGCAGATCACCGCGGCGGCCAGCAAGGCTACGAACAGGACCACATTGTCCGTCTGCGGTTTGCGGACGCCGACCAGCTGCCAGCCGATCAGGGCCAGGTCAACGCCGAGGACAGCGACGATGTACACAATGAGTGACGTAGGCATGGCAAGCAGCGGCCAGCACGACGGCCACTTGATCAGGCGTGAGAAGCGCTTCTCGCGCTGTTCTATCGCCTCTTGAACAGCTGACATGCCCTCCGCCCATCATGAGCTACGCCTTGCCGCCCGCACCCGTCATCACTTTAGGTAACATGATAAGTGCGATCCGTGCTCCCACGTTGCCGAACCAATAATGTTGGCTGGCAAGGATTTCCGGGGCTGCGCCTACCTGCGGGCATGCCGGAGCCGCTGCGGACGACACGTCCGTGACTACAGAACGTGGCGTCGGTGCCGCACAGGATAGCTACGCTATGATTCCAGCTGTATCCGTTCCGTGCGGCACCTACGCAGACCCGCATGGCGCCTGACAAACCCGCCGCTGGCCCGGCAGACCGACCTCCAGGAGAGGACTCGATGCGCGGCGTTATCTGGACCTAGCGCTCAGAAGGGCGCGGCGGCGCTTGCCTCCTCGTCCTCGTCGAGTGCCCGCGCGGCGAGTCCGGCTTCGTCCAGATCCCGGCTGAACCGCTCGACCGCCTCTTCGTCGATCATCTCGCCCGGCCCTTCGGCTATATCCGGGGTTTCGCCGATGCCCGCTGGCCGGTTCTCGGCCGGGTCACCTTCGGTGACCGCGGGCGGAGGGCTCGGGCGCATGTAATTGGCCGGGCCGCGGTTCAGGTCGTGCCCCACGGTGTCCGCCACGATGGAGATCACGCTCTTGATCTGCCCGTTCTTATCCTCGTAGCTGCGGGCCTTGAATCGTCCTTTGACGAAGACCGGCTCGCCCTTGTGCATGCTGGCGCGCACGTGGTCACCCAGCCTGCGCCAGCAGGTGACGTCGTAATACGAGGTGTCCGCATCCCGCCACTCGTTGGTTACCCGGTCTTGGACGCGGGTCGTCGCGCCGACACGCAGGTCGGTAACCCGCGTGCCATCCTTGATCTCGCGCTGCTTAGGGTCCTGGGCCACGAAGCCGACGAGGGTCACGTATCCGCCCTGGTTCATAACGATCCTCCTTGGGATTCCCGGCAACCCCACGCCGCCGGGTCTCCACCACAGTGGCCAAAACGCAACCCGTTGCGCTGATCCGGCCGGGCGCCTGTGGATAACCCGGGCCCGGCGTGCCTGCCTGTGGACAGGGCTAGAGATGGTTCAGGCGCGCCATTTCCTCGGCCGTGAGGGAGAACCCGAACAGGTCCAGGTTCGACTCGATGCGCTCCGGCCGGACGGACTTGGGAATGACGATGATGCCGAGCTCAAGTTGCCAGCGCAGGACTACCTGGGCCGGCGTCACCCCGTGGCTCTTGGCGATCTCGGCCAGGACCGGATCCCGCAGCCGGGTGCCCTTCAGGGAGCTGTAGCCCTCGACCGCCACGCCGCGCTGGGCGTGCGCGGCCAGCAGCACCGGATCATACCGGGACAGGCTCCACGGGATCTGGTTGACCGCCGGCCGCTCCCCCGTCGCCTCGATGAGGTCATCGATCTCGGCCACGCTGTAATTGCTCACGCCGACCGCACGGCACAGCCCCTCGCCGCAGATCGCGAGGAATTCCCGCCATAGCCGCGGCGAAGCCTGCCTGCGAGGCGGCCAGTGCACCAGCCAGAGATCCACGTAATCGGTGCCGAGGGCGCGCAGGCTCTCGGCGATGGTGGCCCGCGCGCGCCCCGCGTTGCCGGGCTGCAGTTTGGTGGTGATAAAGACTTCGCTTCGGTCCAGGCCGCTGCCGGCGATGGCGCGGCCGACCTCGGCCTCGTTCCGGTACATGGTGGCGGTGTCGATGTGCCGGTAGCCGACCTGCAGCGCATGCTGGACGGCCTGATACGCCTGCTGCCCTTGTATCTGCCAAGTGCCGAATCCCACCATCGGCATCGCGACGCCACGGCCCAGGTCCACCACGGGAATCTCGGTCATACCGGCGATTGTCTCAGGAGAGCGGCACGGCTTGTCTTAGGAAGGCAGCAGAGCGCGGATGGAACGGGAGAGTTCTCCGGGGACGTCCGGGACCAGCAGGTGAAGCCCGTCGCGGACGACGTCCTGACCGCTGATCACGACGTTCCGCACGTCGGCCGCCGAGGCGACGAACACCGCCGTCTCGAGGGCCAGGCTGTCGTCGGCGCCCGCGGTCCGCACGCTGTCCAGGGACATCGTGACCAGGTCCGCCCAGGTGCCGGGGGCGATCTCGCCCGCGTCGGGCCAGCCCAGGCTCGCGTGTCCGTCGCAGGTAGCCGACAGCAGCAGGTCCTCGGCCGTGAAGTGCCCGCGCGAACGGCGGGCCAGCCGCTCGGCGTACTCGACACCGCGGGCTTCTTCGAGCATGTCCACCACCGCGTGGCTGTCGGTGCCCAGGGTGAGCGTGCACCCGGCCGCGTCCAGCGGGCGCGAGGGCGCCAGCCCGTCCCCTAGATCGCGTTCAGTGGTGGGACACAAGCAGGCGAACACCTGCGCACCGCCCAGCAGTTCCAGGTCCGCGGCACTGACGTGCGTCGCGTGCACGACCGTGGTCCGCGGCCCCAGCACGTCTTCGTCGTACAGCAGCCGGGCCGGCGAGACGCCGTAGACGGCCCGGCAGGCATCGTTCTCGCCTCGCTGCTCGGACATGTGGACGTGCAGCGGGGCACCCCGCCGGCGGGTCCAGGCCACGACCGGGTGCATCTGCTCCGGCGGCACCGCGCGGACCGAGTGGATGGCCGCGCCGGCCCGCGCGTGCGATGAGATCATGCCGTGCTCGTCGAGCCCGAGCGCGTCGACCCGCTCGGCCCACCGGGACGCGTCGCCGTCGCTGAACCGCACCTGCGGGCCGGCCAGCGGCAGCACCCCGGACCGGTCGAGACCACCGGTCAGGTAGCAGGCATCAAGCAGCGTCATGCGCAGGCCAGCCTCCGCCGCCGCCTGGACCAGGGCCCGCCCCATCGCGTTGGGGTCGGCGTAGGGACGCCCGCTCGGCCGGTGGTGCAGGTAGTGGAACTCGCCCACGCAGCTTACCCCGGCCATGGCCATTTCCGCGTACACGGCCCGGGCCAGCTGAAGGTAGCTGTCCGGGTCGAGCCGGGCCGCGGCCTCGTACATGCGCTCACGCCAGGTCCAGAAGGTCCCCCGGGCCGCCTGGGTGGTGGCCCGCAGCGCACGGTGGAAGGCGTGCGAGTGGGCGTTAGCGAAGCCCGGCAGGGTGAGACCGCTGAGACGTTCGGTAGGGGCTGGTGAGGCAAGAGGGGCGGTTGAGGCGGACGGGAGAACGGAGGTGAAGCGGCCGCCTTCGGCCTCGATAAGGACGTCGCGGCGCAGGCCCTGGCCGGGGAGCCAGGCCAGGTCGGCGAGCCAGCGCCGGACGGTCACAGCCGGGCCGGCCCGGCGAGATTCTCGAGGACGGCGGCGAGGGCGCGGACGCCGGCTTCGCAGTCCGCCAGCTCGGCGTGCTCGGCCGGGGAGTGCGAGATGCCGGTTGGGTTGCGCACGAACAGCATGGCGGTCGGCAGCCGGGCGGCCAGGATGCCGGCGTCGTGGCCGGCTCCGGTGGGCAGCACGGGAGGTCCGGCCAGGACGGCGGCGATCCGGTCCCGCAGGTCCGGGTCGAAACGCACTTCCGGAGTGTACGACTCCCGGCGCATGGTGAACGTGACGCCGTGCTCGGCGGAAGATTCTTCGGCGGCCAAACGGACGCTGGTGACCGTTTCCATCAACCTGTCTTCGCCCGGGGCGCGGACGTCCAGCCAGGCTCTGACCGCGGCGGACACCCCGTTGGAACCGCCTGGCTCCGCGATCACCTTGCCGAAGGTGGCCAGGGATCGGGCGCGAGCGGCGCAGTGGCGGGCCGCGAGCACGGTGGCCGCGTACGGCAGCATCGGGTCGTGGCGGTCGGCGAACCTGGCCGTGCCCGCGTGATCGGCCTGGCCACCGAAGTCCAGCCGAAACCGGCCATGCGGCCAGATGCTCTCGGCGACGCCGACGGCGGCGCCCAGGGGCGCCAGCGCGCGGCCCTGCTCGATGTGCAGCTCGACGAAGGCGCCGATGGCGCCGAGCAGGTCGTCGCGAGGGCCGATCAGGCCGGCGTCGCGGCCCGCGGCGGTCATCGCCTCGGCCAGCGTGACGCCGGCATCGTCGGTGAGGTCCCTGGCCGCCTGCGGGTCGATGGCGCCGGTGAGCAGGCGGCTGCCCAGGCAGGGAACGCCGAACCGGGCGCCTTCTTCCTCGGTGAAGGCCGCAAGCACCACCGATCGTTCCGGATTAAAGTCTTTGGCTTTCAGTAGGTCTACGGCGGCCAGCGCGGCGACCACCCCCAGCCCGCCGTCGAAGCCGCCGCCGTCCGGGACCGAATCCAGGTGACTGCCGGTCGCGATGGCATCCGCGCGCGCCTGGCCCCACCAGGCCCACAGGTTGCCGTTGTTGTCGGGCTCGACGGCTAGGCCGCGCTTTTGCGCCTGGTCAGTGAACCAGGCCCGGCAGGCGGCGTCGGCCGGGGTCCAGGAGTAGCGGCGGTAGCCGCCGGTCCGCGGGTCGCGGCCGAGCGGCTCGAACTCACGCCACAGCCCGGCGAAGGCGGTGTCTTGGTCCGCGGTCATGGGGCCATGGGGACGCGGACGCCGCGGTCGGCGGCGACGGCCGCGGCCTGTTCGTAGCCGGCGTCGGTGTGCCGGATCACGCCCATGGCCGGGTCGTTAAGCAGGACGCGTTCCAGCTTGGTGGCGGCGAGTTCGGTGCCGTCGGCGACGCAGACCTGGCCGGCGTGGATGGACCGGCCGATGCCCACGCCGCCGCCGTGGTGGATGGATACCCACGACGCCCCGGAAGCCGTGTTGACCAGTGCGTTCAGCAGCGGCCAGTCGGCGATGGCGTCGGAGCCGTCGGCCATCGCCTCGGTCTCCCGGTACGGCGACGCGACCGAACCGCAGTCCAGGTGGTCACGGCCGATCACGACCGGCGCGGCCAGGGCGCCGCTTGTGACCAGCTCGTTGAAACGCAGGCCGGCCAGGTGCCGTTCGCCGTAGCCGAGCCAGCAGATCCGAGCGGGCAGGCCCTGGAAGTGCACCTTCTCCTGAGCCAGCCTGATCCACCTGGTCAGGGCCTCATTCTGCGGGAACAGGTCCAGGACGGCCTGGTCGGTGACGGCGATGTCCTTCGGGTCGCCGGACAGCGCGGCCCAGCGGAACGGGCCCTTGCCCTCGCAGAACAGC
>Ga0302177_10001607_pt1 | contig 16191 bp, 16 predicted proteins | sample I_Palsa_E1_2_FD_198780 | JGI IMG/M metagenome (GOLD analysis project Ga0302177, IMG submission 198780) | Peat permafrost microbial communities from Stordalen Mire near Abisko, Sweden - I_Palsa_E1_2 | ecosystem: Environmental > Terrestrial > Soil > Palsa > Peat permafrost | place: Sweden... | reverse complement strand
GAGAAACGAGGCTCCCTGACTTACGAGTGAGCGGAGATCATCCTTAGATAACCGATCGGGCGCCACGGTGCGTAAGGCAAACAGTTCGACTGAATTTCCCAACTGGTCCCGGCATAAATGGATCCAATGTACCTTCCTGACGATGCAATAGGTTTCGCGCCAAGCTTCCTGAAAGAGACCGGAAAATAAACACAATCCATTAAGAAGTTCCGCCGGGCTCTTAAACTGTCGAGCTAATATCACAGAAGGGTCAAAGTGCGCGCGAGCGTCGTTCCACTGAACCTCAACACCGAATGACCCTCCTGTTAAAGAGCGATCCGAATCCCGCAATTCCACAGCGACAAGTTCAGAGCATATCCGTATCCAAACTTCTACGTTGAGACCGTCCACATGGAAAGAAGTTAAGCCGCCACAGGTGACGTCCGCGCAAAGGTTATAAATAGCGTTAGAAAGCTGATCGGCCGCAGTCTCTCCTTCGCCGGTAGCAGAAATCACTGGCATACCGCGATGACGTACTGTCATCTGAAGGCCATCAAATCGGCCTACTTCAACAGCCGAGCAATCGGGCTTACTGCCATCCTTTAGATAGGCGTAGAGGGCGCCTGACGCCACGTCCATGATTAGATCTTTCTGAGCTGCCGAAATTCTATTGCTGGTGTCCATTCAGGCCTTCCGAGGCAAACCCTATCCAAGGATTTGTAGAGAAAATAGTATTAAATGAAGTTCAGCGCCGTGCCGGCCGTCGTAAATAATAATAAATTTCCCATAGGGTTATACACAGCAAACCCACCAAAATCGCTACCGTAGGATAGTTGACGCTTTCGAGTTGGTACGTATTGATGCCAAATATTTTCAAAATCACTGGATAGATCAAAATGATGCTAATGCCGATGGCAAAACATGCCAACCCCATGACACGTTTGGAAAGCATTAGAAGGCCGCCAAGGATAGAGAACATTGCGGCGACAAACCACGCTGCGAGGTACGCATGATAGTGCAAGGCCCATTTTCCCTCGTCAAAACCCAGACCTTTAGAGCTCATCGCGCTAGCCAAGGTCTGTCTTACATTGTCAGCACCATAGAAGCCATAGCAAGCACTAGTGACTAGCGCGAGCCCGATGATAAGTACAACGACACCTGACACTTTAAGTAGCATAGCTATCTCCGAAACAGGTGGAAGCGGGCGAAACTCTTGTAAGACAAATTTTAGATACATTCATTACATACTCGAACAGCGGAAGCCATTCGTCTTTCGTCACTGCAGCCAATGCTCGAATTTCATACCCAAAACCTGACACCCAAAATATCTCATATAACGGCAAGTAGGCCGCTTCCAACGGCGCCATCAGCCGCAAGATGGCGTTGAATAGCATGCGGGACGTGCGGCCATTACCATCACGTAAAGGGTGGCAATTGGTCAATGCCACCATGGCTACTGTCGCGGTGAATATGGGGCTTTTAAGACCGTTGTAGCGAATAAATCGATGAATTTCCTCCAGCCTCCCTTCAATCATTGGCGCGGGTGGGTACTGAAATCGATCACCATCTATATTTCTCCTTGTGAAGACGTCGGCTATACGGATACCCGAAGCGCTAGTCGCCAAACACGAGCTTGCATCCTTGACCCACTGGATGAAGTAGCAAGCGTCATTACTTTTTAGCGCGTAACAAAAGTCGCTATACAAACGGTCCAGTGAGCTGCGCTCTGATGCCGTGCGATGTGAGCTATAAAGAGCATCGTTCGCGCGATTGAGCACCTCATCAGAAAAATCATGCCATAAGGGAAGTAGTGCCTCGTCCACGACGTGACGTGGGGGCCGCAGCCGATCTTTGAGGCGATCAGCTTCAAGGATCGGCTGCGGTAGAGAGATATTTCTGAAGTTTGCCTCTATTTCTCCGAAAAATGGACCAAACCGATCTATCCATTGCGATAGAGAAGGCAAAGGAAACAGCGTGTATTTGAACGTATGGCCTCTACCCATTCTCTAATCTTCAGCAGGTGGGGCATCCGGGGTCAATATCGGCGATGCAATCCGCAAGTGTGCCATCAGCTACTCTCATGTCACTTTGTGCCGCATTTCCTGCGAATGTGCACTCCAAAACATCATATAACGACGGTCCTTCGCCACCATTTGCGATACCAATCGCGCCATTGACGGCGGATAGGCCGCACTCCTGCATGACAGCTACCCCGTCGCTGGCAGCTATAGCGCTTACTCTGTTGTTGTAGTCATCTTCACAGTCGCCATAAGCGTCGGCCTCGCAGTCTTCGCATTCATCGTCGGGGTCAGGAAGATACGGGTCCCCATCATCGTCGTCGTCGTCATCATCATCGCCGTCATCATCGTCGTCGTCGTCATCGCCATCGTCATCGTCATCGCCATCGTCCGTCGTTCCTGTCGCTGCTGCGGCAAACTTCACAAGAGAAAGTGTGGCGACATCTGCTTGGGTTTCTTCGACATACATCTTTGTATGTCCCGAAAAAGCTCCGAGCAGGCCCACGGCGTGCAGGGGATCTTTCCAGTTATCGGGATGAGTAGAATGAGTGACTACCGTTTTTTCCTGCGCATCCCCAGAGATGAAAACGGATTTACCGGTTTTGCCGCGAATGATCTGCGCCGGCCCATCCGTTTGAATCATGCGGGTGGCTTGATTATTGCCAGAGTCATATTCGACCTTGAAATGCCTTCCCTTTGCATCTTTGAATGTCGAAAGGCGGCCGTCGACGTGGTATGTAAACAGCCGCTCCTGCCCATGAGAGTTAGTCATTTTTACGATGCGGCCCGAACTATCTCGGTACGCTTGAGCCCAATCGCCCGACGCGTTCGCAATCTGCGTGATCGCCCCTCGCGCATCCCTTTGATAATTAATTTGTGCGCCTCTTGAGTTGCTCCAGCGCATAACCTGGCCTCGAGCGTTGCGAACGCAGGAGCTTTTCTTGCCCGAGGGAAATACTTCCTCAATGAGCCATCCTTGGGCATTTCGCTTATAGGCATAGCGGCCGGTCTTCGTCGATGTTCTCGCTGAGACCTTTCCTTCTTTGGAGTACTCCACCGTTAGCGTGCGCTTTTCCGTTTTCGAAGATACCAATCTACCTTGATCAAAAACAGCCGATTGCGAGCGTGAGGCCCTTGAACCAGTGGCTTGTCGGTAGTTCGCGCCATGCGTATAGACGATGGTTCCGATGGGATCAGTGAGGCTGACCAGGTTTCCATTTACATCCCAGTCTCGTTTCTGCCATCTTTTCCCATCAGCAAAAAGTTTCAACCTGCCGTCTTCGTCGTATTGATATTGCGTGACCCTGCCTTTTCCATCGCGGATGTATGCCGGATTGTGGCTGGCGTCATATCCTGCTTCGAGAGAGAGCGACCCATCAGATAACGAAACTCCAGTGACTTGGCCAAGGGCGTTGTGTGTGACGATTGCCGAGACGTTGTTGCCACTGTCGATCGTCGAGGTTGTTGTGTCACCAGAGAGGGAATACTGATAGTTAAGTGTTCCTGTTATGGCTTGAACCACAGTGGCACGATGATTCAGATACGTCGCAGCAAGAACGATTGAACCATTCGGATCGACGGCCTGTGCGAGGAGTCCTTGTGGATCATAGTCGTATAGCCATGTAGAACCCTCAACATCGACAGCGCTAATAACGGCGCGATTCCGGTAAGAAAACGTGACCTCGCGGCCGGTGCTGTCCGCGACGGTCTTAAGCCGGAAGGTTCCATCAGACGACCACTCGTATCGTAGGATACCACCCCATGAAGCTGCCACAGACTCGAGCTGCCCGTTTGGCGTTTTTGAAATAGCGAGGCTTCTACCGTGCCCCAGATCTACGCCGGTGAGATGGTAGGCGCCAGATATCAACCTATAGGTTCGGGCAGAGCCTCCGACGTTTTCTGCGATTGTGTTGGCATCAATCGTACGCAGCGTCCTAATGGGCTTACCCGCGGGACTTAACGCGACCATGGTCGTATGGTCTGCACCAGGAACGAGGCTAATTCGCTCCCCGTTACCTGTATTTAGATAAGAACCATCTGCCGCGGTCTCGATGAAGTCATCATAGATCAATGACCAACCCGGTCCAAGGCCGCGATCTAGCAATGATTGACTGTTATACCTCCGAATGGCTTGAAGATCTGGTAGACCAGCGAGCGAAAGATCATCGACGGAAAATCCAAGGTTTCCAGTGGCTGAATCGACATATCCAAATCGCATTCCACTACGTTTTGTACGCATGCATGGAACTAATGCCAAGGGTAAGGATACATATGGCAGTATTCCGGCCGACTGCAAGAAATCTGAATAAACTTCACGTGCCCGTTTCTTATTACCGCACGGCGTGCACGTACCAGCCATTATCCTTTTTTTGACTTTTGATGACGTAGTGTTTGAGAAAGCCAGCCTGGGTATTGCCGGTATTAATAACGCGGATGCAATTCCTTTCAAGATCATTCGCCGTGTGACCATGTTTATTTCCTTATATTTTTACTGCCACTCAGAAGCACCCTATGTGTGCCGGATGCGCTAATTAACTAGCCTCAACTGCTTTACGAGTGTTGTTTGTGTCGTGTTGGCCTCATCTACCCTTCTGAATGCTGTCAATACGTATAATATTGCCGTAATAAAAAGTGTTCGTAATAAAGTACGTCGTGCGATGCATTGGTACTTGGAGCCTAAAGCAAGCAATTCAACTTGGGGCTATGCAGGCCATGCATTTCGGCGCTACCAGCGGCCAAGTTAGGCTGCCTGCTCTCAAGGATACAGAGGCGATCTTTTACGTGAACCTGTAGGTTCCTCCAGTTCTTCTACGTGTCTTACAGATGGTGGCTGAGGGCACAGGAGGCTCTGCATTTGTGCATCGTCTGCACGATGCCGATCAGGTTATGGTGCACAATCTGTCAATCGCGCCACCCATGCCCTAAATTGGCCACTGTGAGACAGGCGGTGTCAACATGTACGTGCGCAAAGTGAGGTGCAGTAGAGCCTGTAATTTCATACAGGTCTGAGCCGCTGGGCGCATAAGCTACATCGCGCAAATAGAGGATCCCAACGATCCGAACGTTCCAGCGCATCACATCGGTAGTTACTATGCTTGCCATCTCCTGTAATGCGCGTGCAAGTCCTCGTCGTGCTTGAAGCCCCACCAGTCGTCGCCAGTTGAGGTACCAAGCGTCGTTTCTCAGGGAACGAGTTTTTCGATCTTCTGCTGCGCACGGGGATCATTAGCGCGTCTTGTATACGCGCCCTTACACCCGAAGGCGATTATCGTCATGTTGCCTGAGGGGGCAGCCGACCGATCACATGCAAGCGCCGTCGGATGCGTTAACAATCAATGGGGTCACGGCATTGCAAGCGAAGAAAAATACAAGGGCAAGGGCGTCTCGGCTTGCGCTACTTGCGATGGATTATTTTTTCGCGAACAAGACGTCGTCGTGACAGGCGGCGGCAACACCGCCGTGGAAGAGGCGTTGTACTTGGCCAACATCGCGCGCAAGGTCTACCTTGTGCACCGTCGCGACGAACTCCACGCCGAGAAGATCATGCAGGAAAAGCTCTTCGAACGAGCAGCCGCGGGCAAGATCGAACTGGTATGGAATCATGTAGTGGATGAAGTGTTAGGCGACGGCTCAGGGGTCACCGGAGTGCGCGTAAAAGACCTCAACCGTGGCGCCAGTCGCGACATCGAGGCCACCGGTTTCTTCGTGGCGATCGGCCACGCGCCGAATACTGGTATCTTCGAAGGTCAGCTCGACATGCGCGATGGTTACATCACGATTCGCAGCGGCCTGGAGGGCTTGGCCACCATGACCTCGGTATCCGGTGTATTTGCCGCAGGCGATGTGGCGGACCACGTTTATCGCCAGGCAGTCACCTCTGCCGGTTCTGGCTGCATGGCGACACTGGACGCGGAGCGGTGGTTGATCGCTGATGGTCCAGATGCCGATGCGATCGCAGGTTGACCGCGAGCGGACTACGCCACCTTTGTTTCGATTGCCGCTACGCACTTCAAGCGCATATCCAGGCCCAGCGCCACTCACCGAAAGAAAACGCCACAAATCAGCCAAGACTCCGTCAATCAGTAAAACTCTGCCGTTAAATTTTTTGTTGGCAGACGTAGGTTCGCTGGAAGACGACTTCAGGCCTTGTACGACCACACTTTTAAAAGCGGTCGGCGAAATTCTCAAACTTCGATTTAGGGGTACAGGAATCGCGAACTGTCACCACCGGCTGACGCTTATGATGGTGGCTTTGGTGTCAGGCGGCTAGGCTATCCAATCTCAAATTGCACAGCCTTGAACGCCTGCTCCATGTATTGCTTGGGCCGATCACGGCAGATCAGATATTCGATCCCTGTTCCCACAGCCCAGCCTATGAAGAAATAGCCGCCAAAGCCGAACAGAACATTGACAAGCACACCGACGACAAACCAAATGTAGGGCCACTTTCCGAGCGTCGAAGAGCCACTAACTCTGTACGATAGCTCATTGCTTTCGAGCCTGACCTGTACATCCGCCACGGTGATGGCGCGTTCCCAAAAGGACTTGATATCACCATTGACTGTAAGGCCAGTTGGCGTTGCGGTGAGGTCTTTGATCTCATAGTGCTTGCTCAGGCTGCTTCTAAGCAATTCGGTGATGGTTTCGATCGTTTGACCGTGCTTCTTGACATCACACTTCCCAAAAACTTCAAAATTCGCCACCAGAAATCCCCTTAAGTGTTGGCACTATCCGCAACGAACAGTCAGTGATTGCTCCATTCGCGCCCAAGCCTGGCCATGCATGCCGGAGACTCTTTGGCTTCCAACTTCTGGCGAACTTGATCTGTCACCCACTGCTGTCCGTAAACCTGCGCAAGCGGGGCTAGGCTTCTAACCGTGACGTTGGCGTACCACTCGCACTTCTGAATTTCATCAGGTGTCATGTTGTCAGTAACGGGTGCCACTGCAGCTTGGTCTGTGCCATCGTTTGCTCTTGCTTCTGCAACAGCTATCTTCGAAATGTGAGCGGTTGCGGAACGGACTTTGCAGATGTAGCCACCGTGATTGCCGTTCGTCACATTGAGCACGATGCCGCCAGCAGAGGCATTGCCCTCTGGATCTTTCGTCACGCCCACGGCTTGCTGGTATTGAGTTCCAGCCGTGTCATACATGTTCTTCGCGTCGGTTGTAGAAATTGATGGATTTGCCGTTTGAATTAGCAGAGGACAGATGTTGCTCAAGTCAAAGTCCGAGGCGTTCGCACCTGGGCTAAAGAAATTGTAGGACTGGTCCTCAGGCTCATAACCGATACCTGTGTGTGTCTGGATCACATCTCCCAGGCCAAGCACAAGATCCTGGTTTGTGGAGTCGGTTAGTACAACGCTGACGATGTTGTGATCCGGATCGCTGGCCTGATGGATCGTCAAATTTGGATCGCTTGCCAGCGAATTCCATCGCTGAATAAACAGCTTAGGCATTGGGTAGGAAGTATCGCCAACGATGCCATGTGCGCTGTTGCATCCACTTAGGGACATGCACAAGACGATGGCCAGCCATGGCAGATGGTTGAAGACTGATTTCATGCATTTCCCCTGGTTTCGGTGTCCATCTCTATCCGTAGATCACGATCTCGGATGTCTTATTGCAGCGCTCACAGCGGTAGAGACCACAAAGAACCCGCGAACCCAGGGTAGGAGTGCTCATCTGATGGATACAACTACTGACATATCCACAACCCTCGCATTTGTGCCGCCACTGCATGTACTTGCCGTTATCCCGAACGACTACGGCGCCAGTTGCTCCAGCCATTCCTTCCCTCCAATTGATAGTGAGAATCGGATATCGAGTGCCTGATAGTCGATTTTGGACTATTCCAAAGCGGACTTTAGCTTGCCTTGTACCTCACAGGCAAGGCCCTTGGCCGCTTCAACTCATCACTCGGATTACCGGCTGCTTCTGGAGGCGCTTAAAGAGGCGCGGCAGACTGCCAAAGTTACGCAAAGCAGTTTGGCAGAGCGCCTCGGGACTACTCAGACATTTATATCAAAAATGGAGCGGGGCGAGCGCAGGCTGGATTTCGTGGAATTGATCGAAGTCTTAGAAGAGCTGGGTGTTTCACCACAAGAATGGCTGAAAGACTATTTAGCGCGGCGTAACGCCATTCATAGGCAACACAAGACTTCAAAGAAGATTTCTTGCTAGGCGGTCTTCATGAAGTAGGTTCTAGCGTTCCGCGCAGCATTGCCGGATATACAAAAACGGGCCGAAATCCCCTGGGCCTTTCTGCGATAAAGGCGTTGGCTTCCTGGACACCCAATTATCGATGGGCTGCGTAAACCGTATTGACACGGAATCCATTTAGAATAGATTTCCGTGCAAGTGGATGGAGCAGGCGCGATATAACTGATTTTGCTTAATTGCGTCTCAACGTAGACTCCGCGCGAGTGAGATCGCGCCCGTCCTTCCCGGATAACCATTGAGCATTTGCTGCTCTTAGTCAGGCTTAAGCTTCAGATCGAACGCTGTTATATGCCTTCAAGGACGACGGGATAAACTCTCCCGTACGTTTCTTCTGCAATCAACAAGGAATTGCGGATGTAAGCGTCGCTTTCTTCAACGACCCACCACCCGGTATATTCCAGTCCATTACACCTTAAATAGCCCTTAGAGTTTGTATTAAAGACATCTGCAAGAAGTTCTTTGTCCACTTTATTTTCATAAGGCTCCAAGTCGCCATAGCTTTGAAAGCCGATAGAAACGTCGTAACTACCATCCGCATTAAGCCCTATTATTGCCGCACCCCTGACTTCCCCTGCGTCAACCAGCGTGGTATCAAAATAAATAACGTCGTGAAAGCCTTTGACGCAAATCGATACTAGCTCTCGTGCTCTAACCGAGGCATTTAAGGTATTTGTTAGAAGGAATCGATAAGGCCCGTATTGAGATGCCTTGCCGAGAACATCGTCGCCATACCGGTCATATTTCCGCGTCTCGTCCAGAGCTTTGAGATGCTTAAAGCGGCGCAATTCGTGCTCAGATTTCGGCTTCTTCAGTCGCCTTTGATCACCATACTTTTTGTTGCGTAAACCGTGACTTTGTGCATTTGAATATTGATTATTTTTCATACTGTGGTTTCCTTGATTTGATATATTTGCATTTGCCTCCTGAACAGAATTGTTCGTTTTGGAGATCGCGCACTATACGCGTGGCAAAAATTAAAGTGAACTATTTAATGCGTCTTGTGTTAATAGAGACACATTAATGGAATGCATTAAATTAGCAATTACTTATACGAACATTTTTAGATTTAGTAACCGCAAACCTCATGCTATATTGTTGTTGACTTTGTCGATGCCATGAGCGCGTTTGCAACCTGTAGTGCGGTGACGTCTTGCGCGACGTCGACGCAACTGCCCTGATCTTATGGGATCGGTGGCATGAAACACCAAGCAATCCTCGAAGCGCCATTCTCGCGACTTGCTTGCCATGAAAGTTTTTATGAAAGTCTTTCTAGTAGGCATGCTTTGAATTTTGATGCCATCTCCGGCAACGAATGGCATACCAACCCTTGCGAGGTCATCAGCAATTCTTCTCGTAATGTCTTGTAGAGGCATCTCGGCTGTAGGGATTGGCGCTTCAGTCCTTGGGTTCTTGATTAAGACATGGAGTACACACGTCCTTGAGCCTGCTTCAAAGTCGAGCAGAGTCAATCCTGGAAATTGGCTTGTGCGAGTGTCCTTACGCTTTCCAAAGGCATAGTTGAGTCCTGTCATGAACACCGATGCGTAAAATTTTAGGCCGGGTAAATCGATTTGGCATATGACGTCAATGGATATCATATGATCAAAAGGACTCATAGAATCTATGACGTCAATCATTGAATCAAATGATGTATTATTTATTTCATTATCTTTAAATGTATTCATATACTTCCCATATTTTAGTAAAATTAATTCATTGTTAGTAACTATTGGTCTATATTTTTGCAATACTAAGTCAAGGGAAGCTCGCGGAGCTTCCTTGTGTGTTACTTATAGTGCCAAACAAGTGTTGACTTCTCGAAATGGGTCTAGCCCTTAGATCTTTGATCTTGGTGGTACAAATTTCCAGAGAACTGCTTCGGTATCTTCTCCGCAGGTCTTTAATGCATAGTTGGTAAAATTTATTTTGTCTTCATGTGTGATCAGCGATACAAACCAGCGCTTATCGCTTGGGCAGTAAATGTTCGGATTTCCACAAGCTCGGCTGGAACTGACCCACAACTTGCGAACGGCTTCCATATAAAGCATCGGATCGCCAGGCAGCCTCATGAGGCAATGAATGTGTGTGCGTTCTTCGCGTTTACTAGTTTCAGAGCACGTCGGGTTCTTTCCATAGCCCTCAACTACTGGGACCATTAGTAAACGCCGCTTGGAATTTTTGGGAAAGAAGCGGATCCTCATCTTAGAGGCGAACTTCCCGTAGATTTTGTTGGCTTGGTCGTAGCTGACGCCATTTTCTGCCCTAAAAGTGAAGGTAATAAAAACATTGGGATCCATTTCGAGAATCCAATCTCTCGTTTTAGCTTGCAGTGGCGTCTGTAGTTCGTATTTGTCTGAATTCATTTTGTCGCCTTGATTAAACAGCTCTTCATTTCTTGAGCTATTTATCAGATGACGAACTCTATGAACTCTATTACCTCTTGCGGGAGAATGTCTGCCACAGTTCCGTGTTGACTCGATTTGGTATGCGTCGATCTCAGTTTCTAACCAGAATGATTGGCGTCCGCGTTTGATCGGTCTTGGAAGATGTCCGCGGCCAATTCTGCGATACATTGTGGAAGTTGTAATTTTTAGCTTGACCAGTACGTCGTAGCTTTTTAATAAGTTCAAGTCATCTCGTTCATTATGCTTCATTGGGATTCTCCTATATTGAGCATCCCAGGATCTTAATCGATTAGCATTGTTAAATCAATGTTATAATATCTAAAAACTTTATTTGGCGTGAAAGATTTTTATAATATAAATATTGGCGATATTATAATGTCAGTAGTTTAATTTTTAGATTATTATGGCGATATTGATCAGGCTGGAGATTATGTCGAAGAAGGCCCGGTTTTGGGCGAATGTAAGTAAGGATTTGGGATTTGTCCCGTCTTGTATTGCTGGCCTATGCTGATGGTGCGTCCTGCTCCATCCATTTGATCTTGCCGACCGGGCTGGGTCAGCTCCGGTCGAAAGAGTCAATTTGCTCCTCTATCCTTAAGGGCGGGTACTTTGAAGTCGCCCTTCAGATTCCTTTTTTATCCCGGACTTATGCGATCGCTCATCCAATCGATGACGTCTGCTTCCCTTGTAATGGTCAACTAACCCCGGACACCGGGTTAAGTTTTTCCTCGGCAACTGCCGGTGCGAGGCCACCGTTAAATTGATGCGGACGAATGTGGTTGTAACGTTGCATCAAGTAGTAACTGATATCCCGGCCGGCTTCCACGGCGGTGGTGTAGCCCGTCGACGGTATCCACTCGGTTTTCAGGCTGCGAAAGACGCGTTCCATCGGCGAGTTATCCCAGCAATTTCCACGACGACTCATGCTCTGTTCGATGCGATAACGCCATAGCCGCTGCCGAAATTTTCGGCTCGCATATTGGCTTCCTTGATCGGAATGAAACATCACGGCCGACGGTCGTCCACGCTGCTCAAAAGCCATCTCCAGCGCCTTTACAACCAGGTCGGCATCGGGGCGCGTGGAGAATGCCCAGCCAACGATCCTGCGCGTAAACAGGTCCAGCACCGCCGCGAGATAATGCCAACGTCCTTGCGCCCACACGAACGTGATGTCACCGCACCAAACGCGGTTGGGCGCCTCAACGTCGAACTGGCGGTTGAGGCGATTGGGAATGTCGGCACGCTCTACGGTGGCTTGTTTATACGCATGATTGGCCCATGAGCGCGGTAACTTCATTGGGTGAAAGCGCGCTCCTAGATACAACGGTGACTTGACCATGCTGAATTCCAAACTTTTGATAAGGAAAGACCTGAAAATGAAGAGCCATATCAGTCCCCACGTGGGCGAACCCTATCGACGAGCTCGGAACGAGAAGTAGCGCCTGTAGTGGCGAGCCCTTGGGAACGATTGAAAGCAGCAAAGTCCCCGTTGTTACATTTTGCCCTTCGCGTACAACTTCCGAAGAGACGACCTCATCTAGCGGAGCCGAGATCACCGACAGTCGGCTGGCTTCTCCGTTCACCAGCGATTGCTGTAGCTGAAGTAGCTGCCGGCTCAAATCATTGATTTTTTCATCGCGTGTTAGAGGCAACTGGCTGCGCTGCGCGGACAATTCGCTTGCTTGCTGCATAAGTCCGTGACGTTGCTTAATCAGATCATGGGACTGGGATTCTGCTGTACGTTCATCGCTTTGTTCCGATTCGATTTGCAGCAGAGACGTGTAGCCCTTTGCGGCCAAGGGCTTCATACGGTCTACTATGTTTGCTAGCTCCAACTGCTGACGTTGCGATATCTCTAGTTCCGAATCTACTTGCTTTATTTGTACGTCAAGTTCCTGCTCTTGCTGGGCGAGGGCTCTAACTTGCGTTTCTGACGAGGTTCTTGCGCTTTGAATACCGATGCATGTCCCACAGGTGACTGTGCAACACAAATGGAGTGTGCAACGGGCGGAGACTGTCAAACGCAGGATAACTGCGTGACCCAGGACGGCTGCGACACCCAGGATGGATGCCTGTCCTAATCTCCTCTAATCAGGTATAGCTATGAGCACTCATGTCTACCGTTCGCCCCTAGTTGTGTTGTTTACTGTGCTTGCGTTGGCATTTTCATCAATGGTGAGTGTGGCCCAAGCATTTGACTCAACTGATCAAGTCGCCCTAACCGTTCAGCAAGGCGTGCGAATTGAACTACTTGGTTCCACGTCCGCTGTCCAATGGCACTGGCTCAGCAATCAAGGGCAGGTAGGCCAAAGCGGCTCTGCTAAGGCATTACAGTTTGAAAGCTCACAGAGAGGTTCAGGCTTCTCTGTGAGTTTTGATGCAGCTTCATATCGTGCATCATGGTTTGTTATTAGGGCTGAATTTCAGTCTGACCATGGTGGCTGGGTCGGACCAAGATACTTTGTGCAGCGAGCCGACGGCAAAAAATTTTTTGACCCGGCAGTAACGCATCCAGGGTGTGAACCTATCCCGCAGTCTTGGACTAAGTGCACCATATACGGCTATGTACCAGACGGCGCGAAAACTATTGTCGTAGATATAGTTGGCTTCAACGCCAGCTATAAGATCCGCAGTTTCTCAATTCGTAAGGCAGATGCCAATTACTCTGAGAGTACGGGTTCTGAAAGTAGACTTAAGTTGGACAACGCCTTGAGTCTGATGAAACAAAAGTTCATTCGGACGGATCAGGTCGCATGGAAAGAGATGGCCGCTCAAGCCAATTCTTGGGCTAGGTCTCCGTCGCCCTTGGGTTGGATTTCGGGGATCGCCTGGGTTGCTAGTGAACTTCCGTCAGATGGCCACACCTATGTCAAAGCCAATCCAATGATCAAAGGCAGTGGATCGGGCGCTTCCAATGCTCATGAATACGCCAAGAACGTCGTTACTTCTCTCGACTCGAAAACAGGCTATGTAAGACTGGTTGCAAGCCCGGAGTCAGCAGCCGATCGGCAGAGCTACGGCGATGAAACGAAACAGCAGGTTTCAGAGCTGCTTCAGCATGGTGCCACGTCGTGGGTCGTGGATCTTAGAGGAAACTCGGGCGGAAGCCTTTACGCAATGCTGAACGCAATATCGCCTTTAATTGGGCCGAGAAGGCTTGGCTATTTTGAGTACGCCAATGGTAGTCGCGCTGCATTCGGCATATCGATAAACGGCTCTTATATAAGCAAAGTCGACGAGTTTGATGATATAAGCATAGCCGCTCCTATCACGCCGGCTCTCAAATTCTCGGCACCCCACACAACACTGTATGTGTTAATTGATCACAACTGTGCAAGTGCCTGCGAGTCAATCGCGATTGCTCTGAAAGAGCTTCCCGCGGTTAAGGTTTTCGGTGAGCCTACGGCCGGTCTCGCGACAGGAAACGGTACCTATCCGTTAGGACCAGATTTCAAACTGGTGCTCACCGAATGCTTTATTCAAGACATTCACGGGACAAGAGTTTATCCCAGGGTACAACCCACGTTGTCACTCGACGGTGATCATGGAGCTTGGCTAGGAAAAGTACGAGCGCAACTTGCAAATTCTTCCAATCCTATCGGGCGTTGAGTAACGCCCTCAAGATCACAGCTGCCCAAACTTACGGAAAGCAGTGCATGTCGAATAATTTGGCAGTTGCCAATGCGAAGGCGTTTGGCGAGGTGAACAGCGAGCGAGTCGCCTGCTTTGCACGGAACTTGATTGCACAAGTCCCCGAGCCGAGGGACAGCAGAAGTGCCTCAGTGTCCAGCGGTGCGGCGCTGTACGCGCTATTTCTCAGTGAAATGGCAGAGATTTCTGATCAGCCATCCCTGAAAGTGAAGGCCATCGAGCAGCTTCGGTGGGGAGCGGAACTTCTCGATACCGAGGTGCTGACCTCTTCGTTATACCAAAGCGCTCCGGGCTACGCCTGGGTACTTAATTTGATTGCAGCTGAGCATGGACTCCCTTGGGCGGAGGAGCTACTTATTGACCTCGACGATCTATTTTTTGACTCGTTTAGAAACGCCGGCGACACGCTCAATATCGATTTGATAAACGGCGTATGTGGGCTCTTGGTGTATGTAGTGGTCAACTACCCGCCCGAATGCGTGAAGTAACCGAATGCCCCAACGGCAGTAAGCGTGACGATGATGCCCAACAAGATTTTGAACGGCAGGCGCATGATCGATTCCCTGTAATTTGTTCAAGCCTAGAAAAGAGTGCTTACTTGCGTGGCTATCCGTAGATCACGATTTCTGATGTCTTGCTGCAGCGCTCACAGCGGTAAAGACCGCAAAGAACCCTCGAACCCTGCGTAGGAGTGCTCATATGATGGATACAGCTGCTGACGTAGCCACATCCCTCGCATTTGTCCCGCCACTGCATGTTCTTGCCGTCATCCCGAACGATTACAGCGCCAGTTGCTCCAGCCATTTCGCACCCCCGTCTTTTCGAGATTATACCAGAATAGACTAGCCTTTTTTGGACTATTCTAAAGCGGACTTTAGTTTGCCTTGTCCCTCGCAGGCAAGGCCCATGGCCGCTTCAACTCATCACGGTGACTATAGGCTGCTGTTAGCTGTGCTCAAGGGAGCACGGCAAGATGCGCAGATCACCCAAATTGATCTGGCGGCACGCTTGGGCACCACTCAAACCTTCATATCCAAGGTTGAACGTGGCGAGCGTAGACTGGATGTAGTGGAGCTGATTGAAGTCTTAGAGGAGCTGGGCGTCTCGCCGCAATCGTGGCTCAAAGACTTTCTGGCACGACGTGCCATCGAGCACCGGCACCATAAGACTCCAAGGAAGATTTCCTCGTAGCAATCCCGTGCGAAGTAGGCTCCAGCATTTGGCACAGCGACAAGGAATACGCTCAGCAATCCCGGTACCCCTCAATAGATCCCGTAAAACTGTGGTCACCCATTTGCTTTTGCCGCTGGTTGCTGCGGCAAAAGCCTAGGTCTCGGCAACCGTGTTCAAATGCCCCTAAAGAAGGTCGGGCATGTGAACCAAGGGAAGGGTGCCACAGTAGTACTAGAAACCTGCCAGATCGACGTATATAAGCCCCTGGCCGTCCAGTAAGAAGAATCTCTCTTGGTATTTCCAAGATGGATGCCAAGCTTCCTTGAGCATATATCCGTAGACCCCGATGGTATGGAAGAGCTGCACGTCAGTTCCATCTTTGCTGACTAGCTTCCTTATCTTTCTGTTGTTTAGGGATCGGGCTGCGGCTTCCCATGCTTCAGTTACTTGCCTCAAGGCCACGTCTGGATCTTTATCGAGACTAGGGTGGTCATGGAGCAAAAAGTGGAAATGACACGTCCCCCTGTCCTTTAAAGGTCGCCCGTCCTTGCTGGCGCGCTTTCGAATGTCTGCATGTTCGAGGGTAGCAACTCCGGTAAGGCACTTAACACCATGACTTTTCCAATATTTACCGAGCAGCTTCTTATTAAATCTCCTTATATGCTGCGACGCAAATTCTATTCCTCGCTTATCAGTAAATTTATATTGAAAAGATAGCGTGGCAAAAAATCTATAAGGCCAATA
>Ga0302177_10001606_pt1 | contig 16194 bp, 14 predicted proteins | sample I_Palsa_E1_2_FD_198780 | JGI IMG/M metagenome (GOLD analysis project Ga0302177, IMG submission 198780) | Peat permafrost microbial communities from Stordalen Mire near Abisko, Sweden - I_Palsa_E1_2 | ecosystem: Environmental > Terrestrial > Soil > Palsa > Peat permafrost | place: Sweden... | reverse complement strand
GAAGGCACGACCGCCTTGCTTGCCATGCTGGCCGAGCGCGACTACGGAACGTGCTGCCACTCCAAGGCGACGGCCGAGTGGGCGCGCCGGTTGGCCACCGCGATGGACTGCAACAACGACTCGAGCGAGTTTATCGCGCTGTGCGCGCTGCTTCACGATATTGGAAAAATCTCGACGCCCGATCACGTGCTGCTCAAGCCCGCGCCGCTCGAACTCGACGAGTGGGATATCATGCGCGATCATGCAGCCGCCGGGGCACGGATCCTCAGTCAGATTCCCTCGCTGCAACGTTGTGCAATCATCGTGCGTGCGCATCATGAGCGCTACGACGGCGCCGGGTATCCGGACGGCCTCTATGGCTCGAGCATTCCCTTCGAGGCGCGTGTCGTCGCGGTAGCCGACGCCTTCCACGCGATGATCAGCGAGCGGCCGTATCGTCAGCCAATTTCGCCTCGCCAAGCGCTGCAAGTGCTCCAAGACGGCCGCGGATCGCAGTGGGATCCCGAGGTCATCGACGCGATGCTCGGCATGTTCTCGCGCCGCGTCACGATCGTGTCGCACGCGCATACACACCTTTCCACTGCGTAGTGTCACGCGGTGGGAAATGCTTACCGGGTGGTGGGCAAAGAGGCGTCGCGAAAGCGGCGCCTCTTTAGTTCTCGAGGTGCGTCCTGAAGAGCCATACAGGTGGCACTCGACCCTGCGATGCTCGCACTATGAACGACTACGTCATCGGTTCGGGGGCGATCCTCACCGCCGGTCCCGACGCGAGTATCGCCGGAATGACGCTCCACGCACAGACCGAGAGCTCGCTCGCCGCGAGCGTGCAGGCGGCGCTGGTCGATTTCGAATCGAGCAGCTGCACCGAGCTCTCGAGGGTCATCGTCATGGCCGCCGGCTGGAATGCGGCGCGGGTCAAAGCCGACTTGGTCGCTCCACTGCTCGAGCGCGGAACGTGCACGTTAGCCGATGTGCTCGGGCAGCTCGCCCACGCGGCACAAACACGCGAGGTGCACCTGTTCGCCCGCTGGCTGCCCGACGAGGTGCTGACCGCGGCGCTGCGCCGCTGCGGGGTGACGCTCGTGGTTCACCCGCTCGAAAGCATCCGCCAGGCGGCGCTGATTTGTGGCCAGAGGTATTCCCGCTGGCCCTCACCGCTCCGCGCCGCCTAAACGGACCGATGCCCTGATTTGGGCTGTGTCGAGGAATCGAGTCCCGAAGTTTACTGGGGTACACAAGGGGTGAGCTGACGATGAGCCGGCGCTAATCAGGCCTTGGTTCAGGGCCTTCTCAGGGCAAAACGGCAGTGTTAGCTCTAGAAATGGCCACCACTATGCTTCATGCCCGGGTCGCCGTCGTGGACGACGACCGAATGATTCGCGAAATGCTCGAGCTCGGACTTTCCCGCGAAGGTTACGATGTACAGTCCGCCGCCGACGGATTCGCCGCACTCGATTTGGTGCGGCGCTTCGATCCCGAAGTGATTGTGCTCGACATCATGATGCCCAAGATCGACGGTATCTCGCTCCTTCCCAAACTGCGTGAGATCACGCAAGCGCCGATCGTCATGCTTACCGCCAAAGGCGGGACTGAGGATAAGGTCCAGAGCCTCACCGCCGGTGCCGACGATTACTTGGTCAAGCCGTTCGTGTTCGAAGAGCTGATCGCGCGCTTGCAAGCCAAGCTGCGCCGCCCGCAATTGATCGAAGAAAACGTCCTTCGCTGGCGCGACCTCGCGCTGAATCCTGCGACCCGCGAACTGGTGCGCGGTAAGGAAGGCGTGGATCTCACCCAGCGAGAGTTCGATCTCCTCTCGGTCTTCATGCGCGAGCCGCGGCGCGTCTTCAGCAAAGACCACTTGCTGGAGATCGTGTGGGGACACGACTTCGAAGGCGGCCCGAACATCGTCGAAACCTACATCTCGTACCTGCGCGCGAAGATCGATCGCCCCGGCGAGCGTGGCTCGTTCATCCGAACGGTCCGCGGCGTTGGATATGGCCTCTCGCAGCATAACTAGGCCCAGTTGAAGAAGACGGCGCCCATGAAGCTCTCGATCGTCTCGCGGCTCTCGCTGCTTTACGCGGTGCTGCTGGGCATTACCGTCGTCGTGGTGATCGTCGCTTCGAGCATCGCACTGGTTGTCGATCTGGACAGCTTCAGCCGCAGCATCGTTGTCGCCAAACACGAAGAGGCGCGTGTGCTCGTCGATCAATATCGCGCCGACGGCACGTCGCTCAAAACCGCCGCCCCGCAGATCGCCGGCGCGCTCAGCAGCATCGGGCTCAGTGTCGCGGTGTTCGATAGTCACGGCAACTTCTTGGGCGGCGATAAGAGCATCCGTCCGCGGCTGCTCAGCCGCATGGTCTCGGCACGTTTTCACCAAACGGCGGGTGCTTCGTCGAACACGACCGGGCGCTTTGCGCCGGGACCGTTTTTCTTCCCGCCGCCCTTCGGCTCGCCGCCGCCGCCGTCGTCGCGCGGTACGTTCTTTTTCCGCTCCAACGGTGCGGCCGGACCAGTGCCGCTCCCCGAACCCTCGAACGTTGCGGTTGTTGACGGAGGCTACATTGCGTTCCAACCGTCGACACCGCTGTTATTAGTCGCGCTCATACCGTATTGGCGCGTCGTCATCGTGGTTGCGATCGTTGCGATGGTGATCTCGTGGCTGGTCGGCCGGTTCTTCGCGCACCAGGCGCTACGCCCAATCAACGATCTAACCGAATCGCTCAATGCGCTCGCCGGAGGAGATTTCACGCAGCGGCGCTTCATTGCGCCGGGCGGCGACGAGATCGGTACGCTGACCGCCGCCTACAACGACGCGGCAGCGAGTGTCGCGCAAGCGATGAACGAACGCCGCGAAACCGAGGAACGGATGCGTCAATTCGTGGCTGATGCCGGACACGAACTGCGAACCCCCCTCACGGTTATCGGCGGATATATCGACGTGTTGCGGCGCGGGGCCGTCGCCGAGCCCACGATCGCGCGGCAAATTCTCGGCACGATGTCGCTCGAGAAAGAGCACATGCGCAATCTGATCGACCGACTGATGCGGCTCGCGCGACTGGACGCGGAAACACCGCCTCGTGTCGAAACGATCGATCTTGCCGAGCTGCTGCGCAGTCAGTGCGATGCAGCGCGGCGCTTAGACGAGACGCGGGAGATCGACTACAGCGTCGATGGAACCGACGGCGTGGTTGGCGACCGTACCGAACTTGGCGAAGCCTTGTGGAACGTCGTGGAGAACGCGCTCAAGTATGCCCCGGATGCTCCCATTCACTTGCGAGCCGTTAAGACGAACGGCCATACCACGATTACCGTTCGAGACGAGGGACCGGGCATGACGGAGTCCGAGCGGCTACACGCCTTCGAGCGCTTTTATCGCGGTGACCAGCGCGGCGAGCTCACCGGGAGCGGACTCGGTCTTGCGATCGCCAAGCGCGCGGTGGAACGCGCCGGAGGCTCGATCGATCTCGAAAGCGCGCCCGCGAGGGGTACAACCGTAACAATTCGGCTGTAACGAAGAAACATCAACGACACATTATGAAACGCCTGCTCGCGCTCATGCTTACCGTTGCCCTCATCCCTCTTGCCCTACCGGGACGCGCGTCGGCCCAGCAGGAGGACTCGGGAACGATTCGCATTGTCGTTACCGATCAGAGCACGAAGTCGCCGATCGAGTTGACGCGCGTGGTGCTCGACGGTCCGGTCGTAACCAGCGAGTTTACGGACAAGAAGGGCGAAGTGCTCTTCACGGATGTTCCCGACGGCATCTACCGGGCGCGGATTGTGAAGCGCGACTATCAAACGATCACCTCCAAGTCGTTTGAAATCATCAACGGGAATTCGATCACGGTCACGGTTGCGCTGGCGCTTTCGACGCAGCTCAAAGTCATCGGAACCGTCGTCGCGCAATCCACCGCGGCGATTTCGAGTACGTCAATTGGACCTGACTCGGCGCAGCGCAAGCTCTCGACGGATCTAGCCGACGCGCTCAACAAACTTTCGGGTGTGTCGGTGCAGACTAGCAGCGATGATAGCGATGCGCAGCAAACGATCTCGCTCGAAGGTCACGACGCGAGTCAAACGCAGCTCACCCTCGACGGTATTCCGATCAATGCACCGGGCGTCGCGGGAAATATCGGCGCGTTCGCAACCGATCTCTTTACCGGAGCCGGTGTGCGCAACGGTCCGCAGCTCGGCGGACTCGGCGGCGGTGTCAACTTCACGACGCTCGAGCCGACGCTGAGCTGGGAGTCGTATCTCACGATGGCGACCGGTTCGAACGGTCGCTACAACTGGGGACTGGCCGAGACCGGGTCGGAGGGGAAGCTCGGCGTCGCGATCGATGCGGTCGATCGGCTCAACACGAGCTGGCTGGATGGCTTGCTGTACACCGACGCGAGCGGCCTCGATTACGTGCACGACGGCGACTCGGACACCTCCGGGGAACTCGTCAAGTTGCGCTACGAGGTCAGCGACTCGCAAACGATCAGCGGCATGTTTCTGAGCTCCGATCGCGTGAGCAGCATCGTGTGTGCACGCGAGCAATTTGACGGCATTCCTTGCGGCTACGGGCCCGACAACTATTCGGCAGGCAGCGTTAGTCTGTTCTCGTTGACCGACGACTTGCTGCTGGGGGCGACGTCGATTCAGGCGTCGATCTATTCCACGCACTTTACGACGCTCAACGATCAGCTCGCCCGCTACGTCGACGGTGAAGCCTCGCCGATCGGGTCGTCGGGCATCAATGCGAGCCAAGGATTTACGCTCAACGCGATCCTCCCGGCGGCGCAACGTCACACGATCTCCGTCCTCGCGTATGGCTCGTGGGGATCGAACCAAAGTTTCCCCCTCAACAGCGCGTCGTCGCCATATTACACGAACGACCAGCATAGCAACTATTCCGCGGTGCAAGTCACCGACGCAATCCACTCCAACCAACACCTGACGCTTTCGGAGTCGGTCGGCTTGACGCAGGCGACCGGCGGATACGGCGGAGCGCTCGAAACGCTCGCCGCGACGTGGCATCCCGACAAAGTCGACACCTACACGGTCTCATACTCGTTGACCGGCTCGCCGGCGCAGCAATCGCGTTCGACGATCCTGAGCGACCCGGATTCGCTGCGCTTCACCTGCGACGGTGATAACAACGTGGCATTTGGAAACGCGCCGGGTGCTTCACCCGAGGCGAGTTCGTCGACCTCGGCGCGCATCGGCTACACACACGCGTTTAGCGGCGGTAACGTCACGGTGCAGCTCTACCGCCAGCAGCAGAACAACGTGCTGCTTCCGACCAACGTCAACGGCACGATTTTACTGGCGAACGGGACGCTTTCGCCGGCCTATGTTGCCGCCGTCCAACAGGTGTTTCAGAGCTCGGCGGGCTGCGGACCGGCGGCGCCGTTCAATGTAAGCGACCTCTACTTCAGCACCCCGGTCGCGGGAGTCCAGCGGATCTATCAAGGCGGCTCGATCACCGGCTATGCGACGCTGGGAAATTTGATCGTGCAGCCGTTCTGGAACACGACCATTTCGCAGGCGATTTCGAATTCGCCGCTGATCAACAACCCGTACTCGATTACGATCTCGGGACAGCAGTTGCCCAACGTACCGTTGCAGCGCGCAGGTGTCATCCTCGACTATAAGTCGCGTCACTCCGCCATCGAGTGGCTTGCGGACGCGCAGTATACCGGACGAAACAATCAAAATAATCTTCCGGCCTATACACAGTTCGACGCCGCGGTCAACGTGCTCCTCAACAAGGGATCGCTGACCTTCGCCGCAGAGAACATCACGGGCACATATGCCGGCATCTTCTCGACGCCCGTTGGCGCGGTTCCGTACTACACCCAGAACGGCGGCATCGTGCCGACGGTGGCGCGTCCGCTTTCGCCGCGCACCTATCAAGTCACGTACACGGTGAAGTATGGACCGGGGGCGCTCGGCAACACGCATGTCGCGCAGACGGTCTCGCCGCCCCGCGGGGGCGGCGGCGGACGCTTTGCCGGTGGTGCAGGCGGCGAGCAGGGCGGAACCGGCGGCGGCCAAGGTGGCGGAGGCGGCCGCGCGATTACACCGCTCCCCTCCTCACCGCCAACCAATCCACTCGACGTGTCGACGAACGGCGAGCAATGTCCGGCGGATGCGCACGCTATTGCATCGCAGCTTTCGAGCGAGCTCAAAGCCTACGTTGCGCAGATCGAGGCAGCAAAAACCGCGACTGGCTACCCGGCGACGATGCCGGCGCCGGCGATCACCGATGCAACCGTGACCTATCATGGTCTGGGCGATACCTACGCGCTGTCGATCGTCCCCCATTTCCAAAGCACGACCGCCGGAACGCTCGCGTCGCAAGAGCTGGCCACGGCCGCGGCGCGCACGCCGCAAAACGGTCAACCGCAGCAACGCGGCGGCGGCGGCGGTCGCGGCGGCGCGATTCGCGTCTTCTTCGGGTGTCTGCCGTTCCACCTGGCGCAGCCGGATGACGTGACGAGCCGTCATCTCTACGCGCCGCAGAACACCGTGTTCGGACTACCGCCGATTACCTTCATGCCCGCCGTTGGGCTCTATGCGATCGCGCGTCAGCAGCAAGCCGGACAAGAAAGCTTCCGCGTTTACACCTTGCCGTCGACGCCGCCAAAGGATCCGTTTGAGGTTCGCACCGCGACCGAGTGCACCGGCGACATGCGCAATACCGCGACCCAAGCACTCGGTGAGCTGCGCGCGTACTTTGCGAACGGTACCGCGCCGCATCTTTGGACAATTACCGCGAATACCGCAAAGAACGGCACGTGGTACGACTTGACCCCCGGCGACCCGGCGATGGTCTTCTCACTGCTCTATTGCGGGCGCGTTGCCGCAACGACGCCGCAAGAGCTGGTGCCCAAAGGCTGGGACGGGATGATGCAGCCCGACTTGAACTACAATGCGGCGTACGGACTCTACCTGGTTCGGCCGCAACCGCGTCCGCAACCGAGTCCACCGCCGAACTAGATCTCGCAGGAGCGTCCTTGGGCACGCGCGAGTTCGACCATCTCGCGCATGCGCGGATGCTCGCCCTTGATGGTCTTCACCCACGGCTCGAATCGCGGCACAGGTTCCCCGCAGCGGAAGAGCACGTACCACACGTTCATGTCACCGAGAAACGCAAAGCGCTTCTTCATATCTTTGGCGAGCATAGCGTAATCGGGAAATGACGCGGCGTAGGCGTGAAAGTTGCCGAAGTCGCGTTCGATACCCAGCAGCGCTCGCGCGTTGGCAATCGTCGCGTGCACTTTACGCGGAACGCGTAACACTCCGTCGCAGGCCAGCACGCGCTCGGTATCGAGCGTATCGAACGCCGCAACCGCCGCCACGTCGAACTGCGTGAAGGCCTCGCGATAGGCACCCCAGCGATCGGCGATCTGCGACCATTTCACGCCGGCTTGAAAGACAGCGCGCGTGACGACCTCGAGGATCTGCGCGGGCGACGGGTGCTCGATAACTTCAGGAATCAACGAAGCGGCGGAACCATCTAAGGCGCGTTCCGCGGAGCGTCGAGTGCCAATGCCGTCATCATCGCGACGCCGTTCGGTAAGGCGCGCTCGTCGATATCGAACAGGCTCGAGTGATGCGGGTGGCTGGTTTGCGGCCCGCCGCTGCATCCGAGCGTGTAAAAGCACGAGGGAACGCGCTGCGCAAAGAACGAGAAGTCCTCGGCGCCCATCAATCGGGTTGCATCGACCACGAGCTCATCGCCGACGACGGTAACGGCCAGCGCACGCGCGTACTGCGTTTGTGCCGGGTCGTTCGCAGTCACGGGATAGCGCCAGAGGTAGTCGTAATCATAGGTCGCGCCCGAGGCATCGCAGCACGCGCGCAACACGCGCTCGATCCGCTCCGGCATCGCGCTACGAACGTCGTCGGTGAACGCGCGAACGGTTCCGAGCAGTTTGCAGGTGCGCGGAATCACGTTATGCGTCGTGCCGCCGTGGATCGCGCCGATGGTCACGACGGCCGGCTCGAGCGGGTCGACCATGCGCGAGACGACCTGTTGCACGCTCGTGATAAAGCTTGCCGCGGTAAAGATCGGATCCACCGCGTCGTGCGGGGCCGAGCCGTGACCGCCCACACCGAGGACTTCGATTTCGATCGAATCGCTCGATGCGTACATCGGTCCTTCGCGAAAGCCCAACACGCCGGTCGGGTATTTCGAATTGAGGTGCAGTCCGTACGCGCGCTCGATACCGAAACGCTCGATCAAACCGTCTTCGATCATCGCTTTCGCGCCGCCGAGGCTTTCCTCCGCGGGTTGAAACACGAGCGCGATGGTGCCGGCGATCTCGTCGCGCCGGTCGGCAATCAGCGCGGCGGCGCCCAGCAGAATTGCGACGTGGCCGTCGTGTCCGCAGGCGTGCATCGTGCCGTCGGCTTGCGAGCGGTAGACATGATCGCGCTCCTCGAGAATCGGGAGTGCGTCCATATCCGCGCGGAGCATGACGGTGCGCCCGGAACGGCTGCCGCGCACGAGCCCAACCACGCCGGTCGTGCCGATGCCTTCGTGGACCTCATATCCGAGCGAGCGCAGGCGCTCAGCGACAATGCCGGCCGTGCGGTGCTCGTGGAAACCGAGTTCGGGATGCATGTGCAAGTCGCGGCGGATCGAGACGACGTCGTCGGCGAGGCGTTGCGGTACGGTTATCGTTGCGGCCATGCTTTCGTGGGTTCTGCGGGAACGTGGCCATCCCCGGCAGCAGGGACTCCGGCCGCACGGGTCGCAGAACGCCGCACGCGCAAGAGGGGCGCAACGTCAATGACGAAGACCGAGCTCTTTACCGAGTACGCCGGCTATCACACGGACCGCCGCAATCGCGCTTGTCACGCGGTAGGGATTCCCTTGATCTTGCTGGGCACCATGGGGATCTTGCATCTGGTTGCCATTGGGCCGATCGACCTAGCGATCGTGACCGGCGTAGCGACACTGCTCTACTACGTCTTCATCGATCCCCGCGGCGCGTTGATCTCCACCGTGCTCTTTGCGATCATCTACGAGATCGCAATCCGCGTACCGTGGCAGATCGCTCTCGCAGCACTCGTCATCGGATGGGTCTTCCAATTGATCGGTCACCGGTTCGAGGGAACCAAACCGAAGTTCATGGAGAATCTGGTCTACTTGTTGATTGGGCCGCTGTATTTTTTTGAAGAGACCTTCGACTCCGTTCTCGGAGCTTGACCGCCAAAAATTAATCGCGAACCGGCTCGGGCGATAATGCTTGGGCCGGTTGCGCAACGAGCGAGACAACTACGACTACGATCACATTGGTCACCAGGCCGATGAACCCCGGGTTCAAGCCGAACGGCGCATTGCCGGTTGCGGCGAGCGTTACCGCGAGAACGATGCCCACCACGATACCGGCGGCAATGCCGGCGGTGGTCACGCGCTTCCAGAAAGCGCCGAACAGATACGCCGGCATGAACTGCGAGATGCCGTTGTAGGTCAGCAGCAAGAGGTTGACGAGCGAAGTGCGATAGACAAGCCACAGGCCGAGCGAGAGCAGACCGATCACGACGACCATCAGGCGCGTGATGCGCAAGCGTCCCTGTTCATCGAGGCCGATGCCGAACAGGTCGCCGGCAATGTTTTTGGCGACGACGCTTGCCGAGCTGAGCAATAGCGCCGTCGATGGAACGAGGGCGCACAGCGCACCGGTTCCGGTGACAAATCCAAGCACCCACGCCGGGTAGTATCTCGAGACGACAGCGAGAAACGACTGATCGGCGGCGGCACCCTTTAGGCCGGGCACGATCAAGAGCGCGGAAAATCCGGCGAAGAAAATCAGCAGCATGATTAGCTGGTACACCGGTAAGAACATCGCATTGCGACGCAACACGTTCTCGTCTTTTGCGCTGAAGATCGCAGCGATCGATTGCGGTCCGGAAAAGAAGCCGAGGCCGGTCAACAACACCGTCGAGACGTACCACAGCGACCCCTTAGGCGAGGTAAGGGTGCCGAGTACGAGCCGCTCCGGGTGGGCGCGCAATACCTGGTCGAACAGCGTTGCCGGCGAGCCGAAAAACTGCAACGGGATCGCAAGACCGACAAAGAGCAGGGCACCAATCACCAGCGCGTCTTTGATGATGCTCGCCCACGCCGTGCCACGCAAGCCCGTGACAAAGACAAAGGCGATGATCAGCAAGAACGCCACGCACGCGCCGAGCACCGGATCGATCGCACCGTGTCCCGCCACCGTTAAGAAGATTTGCAAGGCCGAAAGCTGCAGGGTGACGTACGGGACGAGCGCGAGCACCGCGATGATCGAGACGATCGTCGAGAGCGCACGGCTCTGGTAGCGCACTTGAATCAGATCCGGGAGCGTGAGCAGCCCGTGTTCTTTACCCATCCGCCAGATCCAGGGAAAGAGAAAGTAGTAGAAGATGTACCCGCACGTGCCGTAAGCCATGATGTAGAAAGCGGGTGCGCCGAACGTATATGTCCAACCCGCGGCACCCAAAAACGTGAAGCTGGTGTAGATTTCGCCGGCCAAGAGCACCCAAAGAAACACGGCACCGAAACCGCGCCCGCCGACGATGTATTCTTGCGGTGTCATCGTGAAACGCCGCACGCTCGCGATCGCGAAGGTCACTGTTCCGAGGACGATGACGGCGATGACGCCGAGCGCGATGCTTGCGTTCACCAGTGTCCCTCGACACGGCCGAGCATCCACAGAAAGCCCGGCGTCACGATCACCCAAAAGGCGATCCACGCGAGGAGAAACGGCAGGCCAAGGATGCGCGGCTCGACGTGATTGACGAACGGCACGGCGACCGAGAGCGCGCCGAAGGGTATGGCTGCGAGCAGGAAGCGAAGCTGTCGCTGCATTGCTTGGGCCTTCCGGCGTCGGTCACGAAAACCTTCGGCTGCTCGATAAGCCTATGTCGAGCGGTTCGGGTCATGGCTCGGAGCGGGGACTCCGGACCCGCCGATGTTCAGCCCGTTCTGTTTGCGTGAGGAGCACTTGCGCAACCGCGTTGTCGTATCTCCCATGGATATGTACAGCGCGGTCGACGGCTTCACGCCCGCGGTATGAAGGCGATCTTGCGCCGGTTGCAATATCTCCCGGACATGTCATCTGATTACACCGCGATCCTTTCGGGGAAGCACGCGCTCGTAACCGGCGGTGCGCGAGGCATCGGCGAGGCAATTGCGAGAGCGCTCGCCAAGCACGGCGCACGCGTCTCCGTGATCAGCCGTCAGCCGGCTGCCGTCGCCGCTGAATTCACCACGGCTGCGGCCGACGTCACTGATGAAGATCAAGTTCGCGCTGCATTTCACCAGTGCCGTAAGGTCAACGGGCCGGTTGAAGTGCTCGTTAATAACTCAGGCATCGCCGATTCTGCGCCATTGACCCGCACGTCTCTCGAACTCTTCGAACGCATCGTGGCGACCAATCTCACCGGCACGTTCTTGTGTAGCCGCGAGGTGGCGCAAGATATGCTCATTGCCAAGTGGGGCCGTATCCTCAACGTTGCAAGCATGGCCGGCCTCCACGGCGCACCGTACGTCTCAGCCTACTGCGCGAGCAAACACGGCGTCATCGGCTTTACGAGGGCGATCGCGGCGGAGTTTGCCGGCACCGGTGTCACGGCGAATGCCATTTGCCCGGGATATACCGAAACCGACATGATGCAGCAGGCGATCGACAAGATCATGAAATTCACCGGGGCATCGAGCGAATCGGCTCGTCAATCCCTTGCCGATATGAACCCGGAAGGGCGCCTTGCCAGCGTCGAGGAGGTAGCGCAAGCTTCGCTCGACTTGATCTGCGGCGAGCGCAGCGGCATTTCGTTGGTTGTCCCCGGAGGAGCTGAAGCCTAAATGCATTTCTTTCTCGGGCTGCTGCTGGCAGCGCTCTGGGCGGCCGATCCCGTTCATTCCTCGGCCAACTTTACCGCGACGCATCTCATGATCTCGCACGTCAACGGGATTATTCCGATTCTCAAAGCGAGCGTCGTCGTTCCCGACGGGACCAACATCCCAACCGCAGCGCAAGCATCCCTCGACCCGAGCGGCATCGACACGCGTAACTCGCATCGAGACGACGACCTGAAGTCGGCGCATTTCTTCGACGTCGCGACGTACCCGAAGATGGAGTTCGCCAGCACGAAGATCGCTGGAACCGACGCGACGCACTTTACGGCAACCGGCGATCTTACGATGCACGGCCAGACCCATCCGGTGGCACTCACCTGCGAGTATCTAGGCCGCGGCAACGGCATGCGTCCGGGAGAGCTTCGCATCGCGTATTCGTGTAAGACGACCGTGGACCGCACGCAGTGGGGAATGAACCTCTATTATCCCGTGGTTAGCAACAGCATCGACCTCGAAGTCGATGTCGAGGCGATCAAACAGTAGCGATCAAGCACCGTACCAGCGCAGGTGCGGCCAGACTTGGTCGAGCGGCAGCGTTGGTTCGGTGCAGAGATAGATCGGCGCCGGGCCTTCGACCACCCATTTGAGCGGCTCATCTGACGTTCGCACGAGCCGGCACGAACGATAATACTGCCGAAGCAAATCGATGCGCGATGCACCGATAGCAATCATACTCTTTCCATTGTAACCGTGGGTTCCCCAAAGCCAATAGGAGTTCTGGCTGCTAATAGCGCTCGGAAGTCCATGCGATGGACCGAAGAAATCGATCGCGCCCGCGTCAGCGTATGTATCCGCATAGATTGCCGTGGCCGCGCGCGTCGATGCCGGCAACGCCTCATATACCGATGTGACGTCGCTCGCGAGGCGATCCCAACCAAACTCTTCGGCATAAATCGGCTGGATGAGGCGGGGCGGCCCACCGTCGCGTCCGGTGAGGCCAAGGACGCGCGAATAGGTGATGAATCCGTCGATCGGCAGAACCGGAATCGAAAACGGCATCGTCGCAAGCGCCGTCGCGCTCAGCGCAACAAAGAGTGCGGAGCGCAGCCATACTGCCGTACGTTCGACGACGACGGAACCGACGGCTAGAAGCGCTCCGTACACGCCGATGATGTAGTAGCCCTTGGCTTCGAGCATGACCGCGGCGGCGAACAGCACGATGTATGCGATCGAGACGAAACGAAGCTCCCGCAGGCGCGTCCAGGCGAACGGTGCGATCAATCCGCAGAGCCAGACGGGCGCCGCGAGCGGATTGGTATACACCAGCTGTTCGGTTGCGAACGAGATGGCGTTGCCGGCGAGGTTTTGTGATTCGAGGAGCCAGCCATTGTTGAAGGCATGGCGGTGCGCGGCATCGCCTTGCAGCACCGCCAAGAACGGCCAGCCGTGTGCAGCTTGCCACCACAGGTTGGGCAGCATGATGATGCCGGCGATCGCTGCGGCGCTCGCGAGCCACGGCGTAGCAAGGACGCGCCGCTCCTTGTTGACGAGCAAGCCGATGAGCAGTGCCACGAGCAGCAGCGCCATCGAATACTTACCGTAGAGACCGAACGAGGCGGCAGCGGCGAGCGCGAGCCAGTGACGCCGCATGCAGAGCCAGATGACCAGCGTCCACGAGAGCGGTTCGAACGAAGTGGTGGTCAGGATATTCCCGAGCAGAAGATACGCCGGGGTCAGCGCGACGGCGATGCCCGCGAGCCACTGCGCAAAACGGCCGCCGCCGAGATCGCGCGCGATTTGTATTGCTACATACGTCGTCAGTCCGGCCGCGAGACACGGTAGCAACCGCAGCGCGATCAAGCCGTCGTTCGCGGGCTGCGCAAGCCACGCGACGAGCGCAACGAGCGGCGGTTGGTCGACGTAGCCCCACGCCAGATGGCGACCGCACGCGATAAAGTAGAGCTCGTCGCGAAAGTATCCGTAGCGCCACGCCGTGGAAAGATGCAGCGCGAACGCCGCAAGCGCGATCGCGACGCCGGTCACCAGGCTCGAACCGTCATGCGGCAGGAATTATGCGCCTCGTAGGCTGACCCTTGCCGCGATGTACAGGTTCCAGACAACATGCGTCTGCCGAATAGTCTGACGATTCTCGTCTTGGCCGCGGCCGGCTTCGGATTCGTTGTATTTTGGGATCCCCAGATCGGCGTGCCGGGCTTTTGGATCGCGGTCGCAGCGATTGTGGCGGTCTTACTCTGGCATCGTTTCAACACGCAAGCAGCGTCGAAGCGTTGGCTAGCTCGCGCGTCGGATCGGCCGCTTGCGCTCCAACCGCCGTTTGGCGACCGCTGGCGCGTAACGTCCGGCGGACCTGATCCGCGTCATAACCACCATCTCGGTCGCGTTGACCAATACTTCGCGTACGATTTTGTGCACGATGATGGCGAGTCATGGGATCAGCCGATTCTCGCACCGTGCGACGGCATGGTGGTGCACGTGGAAAATCGTCAGCCGGATGCTGCGGCGGCAGAACACCAGCGCAATCGTGCGCGCCCGTTCGGGAATTACGTATCGATCGAAACGCCCAACGGCTACGTGATCCTCGCGCACCTGCGTCAAGGATCGGTGAGCGTTCGCGTTGGCGAAGGTGTGCGCGCGGGCGATGAGATCGGGCGCTGCGGAAATTCGGGAAATACGCGCGGTGCGCATCTGCACGTGCATGCACAGAACCAGCCGAGCCAAGTCGACTCCGCGCGAGCGGTTCCGATCGCTTTTCTGAATCGGAGCGCATCCGAGCCGATGCTGCTCGAATATGGCGATCGGCTAGGCTAACTCCCCCTCGAAAGTAGGATCCGGGCGGCCCGAACGTCCGAGCGCGAAGGCGAAGAACATGCCGCCCAGGCAGACAACAGCTCCGACGACTTCATGCGATGGAAACGTGGCATGAAGAATCGGAACGCTCAAAATCCCGGTCAACACCGGCAAGAAAAATTGGACGATCGACCCTTTCCCGGCTCCGAGTTTATTGATGCCCCAGATCCACACCGGATAGGTGAGCAGAATCGGGAAGAGCGTCGCATAGATGATCCGCCACCACACGTCCCAACCCAACGCGAAGAGGTTCGTGTGGAGTAGCGCGGGTGCGCCGCCGGGGATCAGGATGATCGTGCCGATCGAGAGGGTAATGGCCAGCAACTCTAGGGGAGCATAGCGCGCCATGAGCCGCGAGCCGACGACGTTGTATCCGGCGAAAACCACGGCTGACGCCAACACGAGAAGGTCGCCGATATGCATGACAGCGTTTCCGGAGAGCGCGCCTTCGAAAATGGCAACACCCACGAGTGCCAGCGCCACACCAAACCACCGACCCGCCCGAACGTGCTCGTGTCCGGCTGCGGCCACGATCGCCAGCGTGAAGATGGGGCTCGTCGAGCCGAGCAACGAGCTTGCGAAGGGCGTTGTATGGGCAAGACCGATCACCCAAAAGTACTGATAGACGCCGAAGCCGCACGCGCCGCAGAGCAGCAGCGACGGAACGTCGCGGCGCTCCACGTGGATGCGGCCGCCGCTAACCCGCACGAGCATAAATGCCAGCGGCGTCATGATCAGGAAACGCACGAAAGTGAAGGCGAGCGGGTTCATCTGCTCGATGACTTGCTTTGCGATGATCGTGTTGATCGACCAAACAAGAATGACATAGAGCAGAGCACCGTAGATAAGCAGGCGGCGCGGCACGATTGAGCGCAAGCTTCGAGCATCGATGAGCCAGCTCATGCCTTTTTTCGAAAACGGTTCGATGCGATTGTGTTGCGAACGGCGCGGAACCGGGCCACGGCACGTGCTCTTCGTTCATGGCTGGATCTCATCGCGGCGCATGTGGTACGAGGTCGCCGATCGGCTCGACCTTCGCGCCTTCACGCTGCACCTACTCGACTTCCGCGGATGCGGACGTTCCGATCGTCCGCGCGAGGGACATGACCTCGAAGGATATGCGAGCGATTTGCGCACCGCTCTGGCGTCAATAGCGACCGAGGTGACACTCGTCGCCCATTCCATGGGCGCAAAGGTGGCACAATACGTCGCCGCTGAGCAACCGCGCAATCTCACACGGATGATTCTCGTTGCTCCGGGAACCGCGCGCCCAGCACCCCCATCGCCGCGCCACCGCGCGCTGACGCTCGAGACCTACGGATCGCGTGTACGCATCGAACGCTTTCAGCGTTCCGCGATGCAGCGCGACGTCTCTCCTGAAGTGATGGAACGGATCGTCGACGACGCGCTTGTCGCATCGTTTGAGCACTGGATCGGCTGGTACGATAGCGGCCGGGTTAGCGAGTTCACCAAGCGCC
>Ga0302177_10001604_pt1 | contig 16210 bp, 14 predicted proteins | sample I_Palsa_E1_2_FD_198780 | JGI IMG/M metagenome (GOLD analysis project Ga0302177, IMG submission 198780) | Peat permafrost microbial communities from Stordalen Mire near Abisko, Sweden - I_Palsa_E1_2 | ecosystem: Environmental > Terrestrial > Soil > Palsa > Peat permafrost | place: Sweden... | reverse complement strand
GCCGTTCAGTTGGGGGCGACCCGGTCCCCGTTTAAGCTAAGGAGGGGCACGTCAGATGGCGATCGCCACCACTAACCCGGCGACCGGGGAAATCCTCAGGCACTTCGAAGAGATCTCCGACGACGAGCTCGATCGGTGCCTCGCACGCGCCGTTGTGGCATCGCGCGAACAACGCCTGACAAGCTTCGAGCAACGCTCGGCATGGATGCGCCAAGCCGCTGACCTCTTGGACGCCGAGAACGAGAAGGTTGCGCGGATTATGACGACCGAGATGGGCAAGACAGTTAAGTCAGCGCGCGCAGAGGTTGCCAAGTGCGCTCGGGGCTGCCGTTACTATGCCGAACACGCAGCCGCGCTGCTGGCCGACGAACCGGCTGACGCCGCTGCTGTAGGCGCTGAGGCCGCCTATGCCCGTTACGAACCGCTCGGCGTGGTACTCGCAGTTATGCCCTGGAACTTCCCACTTTGGCAAGTTGTCCGCTTTGCAGCCCCGGCCCTCATGGCAGGCAACGTCGGGCTGCTCAAACACGCCTCCAATGTCCCCCAGACCGCGCTGTACCTCGGTGAGCTGTTCACACGCGCCGGCTTCCCGCAAGGCTGCTTCCAGGCCCTCATAATGGGGTCGGCACGGGTCGAGCGGGTCATACGCGACCCGCGGGTAGCGGCCGTAACCCTGACCGGGTCTGGTCCCGCAGGCGCCTCGGTGGGCGCCGTCGCGGGCGAGGTGATCAAGCCGAGCGTCCTGGAGCTTGGCGGGAGCGACGCCTTCGTGGTGATGCCGAGCGCCGACCTCGAAAAAGCGGCGGCTGTGGCAACGACGGCGCGTTGCCAGAACAATGGCCAGTCCTGCATCGCCGCCAAGCGCTTCATCGTGCACGAGGCCGTCGCCGACGAGTTCGAGAGGCGCTTCGTCGAGCACATGTCGGCGCTCACGATCGGCGACCCGCTTGAAGACACCACCGACGTCGGGCCCCTCGCCACCAGCTCGGGGAGGGACGACGTAGAAGAACTCGTCGCCGACGCGCTGGGCAAGGGTGCCAAGGTGCTCTGTGGAGGCGAGCGGTTGACGGGCCCAGGCTGGTACTACCCGCCGACGGTGGTCAGCGAGCTGACCCCTCAGATGCGCATGTACCGCGAGGAGGTCTTCGGGCCGGTTGCCGGGCTGTTCCGTGTGAGCAGCGCCGAAGAAGCGGTCGCCCTGGCCAATGACACAGAGTTCGGCCTCGGCGCGAACGCGTGGACAAATGACGAGGGTGAGCGGGAACTTTTTGTGCGTGATCTCGCCGCCGGAGCCGTGTTCATCAACGGGATGGTCACTTCTTATCCCGAGCTCCCTTTCGGAGGCATCAAGACCTCCGGCTACGGTCGCGAGCTCTCAGCACAGGGGATCCGTGCGTTTTGCAACCTGAAGACCGTGTGGGTAGGGCGCGGGTAGAGCTAGACCGAAGCGCTGAGTGGCGGCAGGCCGAGGTCGTGGCGGACCTTGTTCGTGGCAGCGGTAGTGCTCACATCCTCGCTCAGAAAAGGGCCCTCCCACGATGAGGTATCCGCAATGTGGTCGTGTGAGAGCACCCGCAGGTCGCCGAGGAGCCCATTGAACGCCAAGACGAGCGCACGAATATCGTCCTGGGCGCCTTTGGGCCAGGTCTGGCTATCCAGTTTATTTTGGAACGACACGAGGGCCGAGATCAATGGGCGCGCCGCCGATCCCGCCTCAGCGCCTGTTACGTTGGGATTTCCCAACCACGATATGACAGTCGACTGAAAGGCTGTCGAGGCCGTGTCGACCGGCGCCGAGTCCACGAGGTACTGGTGGGCGGCGCTGCTTACGCCGGCTACGCGAGCAGATGCGCCCGCGGTGGCCGGCGTGGCGATGGTCACCGCTGCCATCGCTGCGCCAACAAGTGCCTTACACCACAACGGTTTCATCCTTCTCTCCTTGCTCGGCACGGCCTGCGAGCAGCTCTTCCAACGCTGCCACAGCCAACGGACGAGCAAATAAATATCCTTGCCCGCTCTTGCACTCTTCAAGCCGCAACCGCGTAAGCTGTTCGGTTGTCTCGATGCCCTCGGCCAAAGTGTCGAGGTTGAGATCTCGGCCCATCTGGACGATTGTGCGCACGAGCGCAGCTCCCTCAGCGGACGACTCCATTTGTGAAACGAACGAACGGTCGATCTTCAAAGAATCGACGGGGAACTGTTGCAGGTAGGCCAGGGAGCAGTACCCGGTGCCGAAGTCATCGATAGCCAGCTTGACGCCAGCCCGCTTGAGGGCCCGCAGCCGCAGCGCAGAAAGTTTGGCGTCCTGCATGAGCGTCGTCTCGGTGATCTCTATAGTCAACAGCCGCGGCTGCAAACCGGAAAGCGCGAGGGTTCGGTCGACTAGGCCGACGAAATCTTCGCGGTCGAGCTGATGCCCGGAGGCATTGACCGAGACGGTGAGCGGCCGCCCCGCCTGTGCCCACAGGGCCGCCTGCCGGCACGCCTCCTCGAGGACGAACCGGCCGACATCGAGGATCATCCCGGTAGCCTCGAGCACCGGGATGAACTCACCAGGCATAACCAGGCCGCGCGTTGGGTGGCGCCAACGCAACAGTGCTTCTACTCCGGTCATCGTCTGGTCTTGGAGACGGAAAATGGGCTGATATACCAGGAAAAACTCGTTGTTGCGGATGGCTTCACGGAGCTCTGATTCAAGCTCTACGCGGGTGGCTATTGCGGCCTGCATCTCGGGATGGAAGGAAACGAAATTGCCATGAGAACGGGCCTTGGCTTCGGAGAGTGCGATGTCCGCGTCACGGAGAAGCTCGCTGGCGGAGTCGCGAGCTCCCGAGGCTATCCCGATGCTGGCAGACACAGAACTGAGCTGACGGTCCTTGGCAAGGTAGAACGGTTCTCGCAACGAAGAAAGCAGGTCGCGGGCCACGTCCTCCGGGTCTGGCACACCTTCGGCTGTCTCGACCAGGACTACGAACTCGTCGCCGCCGAGCCGGCCGACGGTATCGGTCTCCCGTACCACGGCGTTAAAGCGACCGGAAACCTGGCGTAGCAGCTCGTCACCGGCCGCGTGGCCGAAGGTGTCGTTGACGTCTTTGAACTGGTCAAGGTCGATGAACAAAGCGGCCACGCCGGAATGGTCGCGGCGAGCCCGAGCAGCCATCTGCTCGGCGCGGTCGAAAATGAGGGCACGGTTGGGGAGACCCGTCAGGGCGTCATGGCCCGCCTGGTGACGGAGCTGGGCGGCCGTGCGCTCCTCTATCAGCTGAAGCCCTTTCAAGCGCGACTTGGACATGGCTCGGAGCAGGAGGTAAATCAGCAGCGATAGGGCTACGCCACCAAACAGGACTGCCAATCCCTGGGCGGTCGCGGGGAGGCCCGAAACGGGAGGCGCTGCCGAAAGCGCCACGACCCAGTTGCCGTCGCTCGACAGCGGGAAGCTGTGGTCCAGGGCGTGCTTGTTAGGTGTACCGACTGTCGCCAGGACGGCTCTGGCCCCTGACGGCTCTATGTACGACAGAGTCGCCGACTCGCCGCGGTGGCCCTGGACGATCGGGTCGAGAATGTTGTCGGCTTCATAAATGCCCATTATCCAGCCCGTCGCAGAGGCGAGGCGGGCTGCTGACGTCGAGGGCACTACCCCTCCTGGATAGATGGGCGTCATCGTCACTAAAAGGCCGCTCCTGGCAAGGAACGACGGGAGCATGGCCGGGATCGTCGGTACGCCGACCTCGTGAGGCGATTCGGCGATCAACTTCGCCAGGGTGACGACCGCCGTTTCACCCGTGCTCGCCGACGACCGCAACACGGCGCCGATAGGGAGCGCGCAATAGTCGAGCTCTGGCGTCGTGAACGCCAATAGCCCCGTGAGAGAGGCGGCCGAGATCCCGCTGCTCGCGGCGAGCTGGACCGCTACGGCGCGCGTCAAGCAGTACGGCGGGTTGGACTTCGGCGGGGAAAGCGCGAACGGCCCCGTTACGGGCAGGCCCAGCGGGGGGTCGCTCATGACTTGGCGCGAGAAGCCCACCAGCTGAGCCTGGCGGACATCTTCGATGTACATCAGCCCGAAGGACCCCGGGTAGCGGTCGCGCGCGCCGAGCAAGCGGAACCAGGTCGCAAACTGCTCGTTCGTAAGGGCTGGCGTAGTCTCGACCAAGGTCCGGGCGGTCTGGCCCAAGTCGTCGTCGCGCTGCAAAGAGGAGCTGACCGCGTCGGCGGCCATCGTCGCCATCGAGGTGAACGTCCTGGTGGCCTGCGTGTGTACGTAAGAGCTCCAGGCTCCTGCTCCCAGGACCGAGCAGCCCATGCCGACAAGAAGCATCACCGCAGCCACGAGGCCGGCACGACGCCGGCGCGGCGGCGCGCCTCCTCCTTGGGGGCCCTCCGCTACCGAGCGCGCCGAGAGGTCGAGGCCATCTCTGTCCATCGCCTCTTAATTCGGTACGTTGACCCGCTACCTTAGAGAGCGCTCACAGGGGGCTAGACATCGGCTAGGACGCCTCACGGTCCGGCGCCACGGCGTCATGCCGGCGAGCGCTACCGAGCGGGACGACGAGCGCAAGGGGGCGCGCCGCGTCGCGCCGGCCACTGCGGTGCCAGTTACCAAGCAGCCCGAACGGCAATGCAAATGGGCGCACCCGAGCGTCAGCAGGCCCTCGCGACCTACAAACACCGCGGTTTGGCTAATCACTCAAATGCGCCTACCGATGGGCTGCTCCATAAATTAGGTCGCTAGGACGAGCCGCCGCCGGCAGCCGCGCCAGGAGGCCACCCCTCATGCTCGTCCACCCAACGCAACACGCCGGTCCACTCGGTGTACCAATCGGTGGCCGCTTGCGGCGAGATCCATCTGCCCAGCAGCTCGACGAACTTGTGGATGTACCGGGGGCGGTGGCCCACCGGGATGTCGTCATCGACCAATAGGTGAGCTATCTCGTGGAGCGCCCAAAGCTGCGTGAGGCCCTCGTCGTCGACCTCGATAATCGCACGAGTACGCGCCGACAACGCCCTCGCGCAGTACGGCACTTCGAGGCTGCCGGCCTTGCCGCCGGCAGCTCCCGCCTCGCCACCAACACTTGACCTCAGGTGGCGGGTGATCAACTTGCATGACCCTGGCACTTCGGCATGCCAGACGGCATGGCAGAACGCCCGCCACTCCGGCACGCATAACTGCTCATATGCGCGTTCGGGCAGGGAGCCTCCAGCTATGAGCCTTTCCGTAGCAATCCCAACGATTATCCCCGGCTTGGGTGGGACCAGCGTCTCAGCCAGGTAACGGAGGTTGTCCGGTAGATCCACTGTGCTAGGCGTCCCGCCCTCGAGCGCGGGCCAAGCCTGCTTGCCGCAACTTCATTCCTGGCTTCCAACCTCCTGGTCCCACGTTCGACTGGCCAATTTGGTCAGTCGAACGCGTCGCCCGTACGGGACGGGCCCGGTGGCGGTCCAACTGACCACGGCGATGCCCATCAGCATTAAGAGGTCGCCCGGGCTCAAGACCGTACGCGCCAGATGGAACGGGATGATGTCGCCGAGCAGGCGGAGCCGAGTGAGGTCGGTCATGGCGGTGTGCTTGTAAAAGTGACCTTGCGTGACGTTCATTGTCTTCGGGAAGCCGGCGGCGATTAGGGCGAACCGAGACACCGGCATGCCGCCGTTCAGGGCCATCACGATCGCGTTGAGCACCACTCCGGCGCTGATCAGGCCCTGCCCGTAAGGAAATCGTCGTCCCGGCCCCCTGTTGGCGGCGCACCAGCCGACTACCCCCAGGCAGGCCGTAACGGCAAGGACCGTGCGGAGCGGGCCGGACGCCGCGCCAAGGCAAGCTTCAATGACGGCGGCGGCGACCAGTACCGGCCACGCTCTTATCCGCGCACCGGCCAGACGGCTCAAGCTCCCGCCCGCGGCCAGGCCCCCGGTACAACCGGCTATGAGTGCCGCTGCCATAACGAGCATCCCGTTTCGCTCCCGACTTTTGCCCTGTATTACCTGTCTAGAGAGACGGGGACATCGTGTCGGTACTGTTGGCCGCGCCAAATTGGGCTGCCCGACGTACCGCCGGGGGCCCAGCTGAGCTCTCAATAAGGTAGGCCTGGAAACACCGGGCCTCCAGAAAGGGGTTCACCAAAATGCGAACCATGCTTGCAAACCGCGCTTTTCGAGTCGGCGCAATCGTCGTCGGCCTGGCTGCCGTCTGGGTAGTAGGCGGAGCACCAGTCTGGGGCGGGCTGGGGTAGTAGTCTCGTGGCGTGGATGAGGTCCGCGACCTGGTTGAGCGAGCGGCATCCGGTGACTGGGAAGCGTGGTCTGAGCTCGTAGACCGCTTCGCCAACCTGATCTGGTCGGTAGCGCGGTCAGTGGGCCTCAACGCGTCGGATGCTGCCGACGTGAGCCAGACCACCTGGCTCCGCTTCTGCGAACATCTTGGCGACCTTAACGACCCGTCCCGGGCTGGCGCCTGGCTGGCTACCACAGCTCGCCGCGAGGCAATCCGGGTGTCCCGTCTCGGGGCTCGCCAAGTAGTGGTCGACCCGTGGACTTGGCTGGAGCGCACCGATCTGGCCGCCGATGGGGTCGATCATCGGTTGCTTGCTGGAGAAAGAGACATGACGGTGCAATATGCGCTCGCGGTACTGCCTGACCGCTGCCGTGCGTTGCTGCTTGCAGCCGTCGAGGACCCTCCGGTGCCATACCAGGAACTGGCCGGACGTCTCGGTATGGCAGTTGGCAGCGTCGGCCCGACTCGCGCGCGCTGCCTGGAAAAGCTGCGCGAGGTGATCGACAACTTAGGACGGGAAATGGCAGAAGACACCACCAGCTCTTGGGCGGCACCGTGAGAGCCGAGGGTAACGACATAGAAGACGAGCAGCTGCTGGCGGAGCTGAGGTCGCTTGTCCACCGGATGGGGACCACCCCACCTGCGCTGGTGGAAGCGGCCAAAGCAGCTTTCAGTTGGCGGAGTGTTGCCACGGCCATCGCCGGGTTGGAGTTCGACTCCGCTGTCGATGACGATGACCTGGCGCGGGTGCGCGACGGTGGGCCCGAACGGCGGCTCCGGTTCCGTTGCCCCGACCATGTCGTCGAACTGACCGTCGCAGAGAACAACCGGGCCTTGGCGGGCAGGGTCGACCCTCCCTTTGCCGGCACGGTGGTCCTCCGGCATCCTGACGGTGTCTGGCTCAGCGCCGCAGTCAACCAGTTCGGCCAGTTCTTCTTCGACGCGGTGCCGCGCGGTGCGGTCAGCTTGAGGCCTGTCGCAACGGACGGCGCCCTTGCTGACTTCGAAACCGAATGGGTGACGATCTGAGGCCCAAGGGTTCCGCTGTTGGGGACCTCGCAACCGAGGCCCTTCATTTGGCCGAATCTGACCCGCACCGGGCGCTCGTATTAGCTCAACAGGTGGAAGATTGGCCCGACCAAGACGATGTCGGTTTGCGGGTCCTCGCGCTGGCCGAGTGGGCCAAGGGCCGTGCCAGCCGCCACTTGGGCCTACATCGCGAGGCGGAGGTGGCTCTGGAGGTGGCTGTGGGTTTGTTCGCTTCCGCCGGGGACCAGCCGGCGCTAGCACGGGCTTTGATAGCCCTGGCCCAGGAGCGGATCGACGTCGGGCGTTTTGACGAGGCGATCGCCGTCCTCGACGAAGCCGAGAGCGGCGTGACTGGCGCCGACAAAGCCCTGGTCGCGGCCCAACGAGCCCTGGCTCTGCAGCGAGCCGGCCGGGTCATAGATGCACGCGACGATTTTGACCGGGCAGTCAACGCTTTCGAATCCGCCGGCATGGAGGTTGAGGCGGCCGTGGTAAAGCAGAACCGCGCGCTTGTCCATGCCTATCGCGGTGAACTGGACGAGGCCGACCAGGACCTTGAGGCGGCAGCGACGGTCTTCTCCCGTCACGCTCAGCCCATCCGGAGTGCCGAGGTGGTCCACAACCAGGGCTTTGTGGCCGCCCGCCGCGGGGACCTGCCGCGTGCATTGTCGCTGTTCGACCAAGCGCAGCGGCGTGCCGCGGAGCTGGGGGCACTGCGCCCCGAGATGCTCGTGGACCGCGTCGAAGTCTGCCTTCAGGCGGGCCTGAGCCAGGAGGGACGCGCCTTGGCTGAGGCCGCCGTGGGGATCCTCGAGGACGCGGGGTTCACTGCGGACGTGCCTGAAGCCTGCTTGCTCGCCGCGCGAGGCTGCGAGCAGGACGGTGACCAATCGGCGGCCAGGAACTGGGCTCTGCGAGCCGTCGAGCTCTTTGGTGACCAGGAACGCCCGCGCTGGGAAATCTTGGCGCGCTACGGCGTCCTTAGAGCAGAGGGAGCCGGCGACAGCCCTCCCCCAGACCTGGCCGACCGTTTGGTGCGCACTGCCGGAGAACTGCGCCGGGCAGGTTGGGCTGGGCCGGCGGTGGAGGCTGAGGTGCTCGCCGTCGAGCTACTTGTCAGAGAGGGCAGGCTCGGGGCGGCCCGGGACATCCTCGGTCAATTGGCCCCCGGCGTTGCCAGGATGCTGCCCCTGAGCCGGCTCGGGGCGCGGCTGTGCCAGGCGCGTTGGCTCTTGGCGGCGGGCGACGCCCAGGGTGCCGAGCGGGCTTTGGTCTCTGGCCTCAGGGCCCTTCTGTCGTACCAGGCCACGCTGGGGTCGATCGAGCTTCGCGCGGCCGCTGGAGGACGGGCGAGCGATCTCATGGCGCTAGGAGTCGCCGTTGCCAGGGCCAGCGGTCGGCCCGCCAGAGCGCTTTGGTGGATGGAGACCGTCCATGCCGCCCAGCGCACCGACCCCGGCGGCCGCGTTGAGGACCCCGAGATGGACGCGTCGCTGGCGTCGTTGCGGGACGTGATGACCCTCCTGGCACGCGAACCGGCCAACGTGAAGGAGACCACCGTCCTGCGCCGGCGGCAGTCATTGCTCGAAGAGGTGGTCCGACGGCGTAGCCGGCATGCCGTCGGCCTGCGTGCCTTCGGGCGGCGGACGTTCAGTGTCGACGGGATCTCCGAGGCCTTAGGTGACAAGCTTCTCGTTGAGTTCGCGCCGGTCGACAAATGCCTGGTAGCAGTGGTTTTGTACCATGGCGAATGCCGGCTCGTAGAGCTCGCGTCCCTCTCCGAGGTGCGCCATGCTGTTGCCAGCCTGCGCCTGGCTCTCCAGTCAGCTCTCGTAACAAGCCCGCCCCTTTCTGCGTTGGAAGCACTGGAGGCAGCAGGGAACACCGTCCAAGGGCTCGTCCTTGACCCCCTGTCCCTCCCCCGTGCCGACGAGGTCGTCGTTGTAGCTGACGGGCCGGTCGCATCGACCCCATGGGCTCTCCTACCGGACCTGGCCGGGACGGCCTTGGTCATCGCCGCGTCGGCCGACGCTGCGCTACGCCCGCCCAAGCGTTTCCCGTCGACGGAGCTCAGGGTGCTCACCTTGGCCGGGCCCGACCTGCGCTATGCCGAGGAGGAAGCGGAGGCCGTCAGCGCCCTCTGGCAGGGCAGCGCCACCTTCCTAAAAGGCGCCCGAGCGAGCGTAGGTGCTGCCAAGGCCGCAATGAAGTCCGCCGATGTCGTACACGTCGCCGCTCACGGCGTCTTCCGGGGCGACAACCCACTGCTGTCGTCAATCAGGCTGAACGACGGGCCGATGACGGGCGACGAGCTTGCTCAGGCCACCAAGGCCGCCCGCCTCGTCGTGTTGTCCTGCTGTAACAGCGGGATGGCCGATGCCAGCGGGATCGGCCTCAGTCGCCTCCTCACCGGGGCAGGCGCAACTTCTGTTGTCGCCAGCGTTAGCCCTGTGTCAGATGAGGGCTCGGTGGACCTGATGATCGCGTTGCATGGCGAGCTCGTGCGCCATACCAACCCGGCAAGCGCTCTAACGGCCGCCCGTCAAGCGGCCGGTGGACCGCTGGGCTCACCCTCGTCGGCCGGCTTCGCGTGCTTCGGTAACGGGTTCGAAAGCGTGGTCGCCGTCTAGGCCCGACGGTTCACTGCCGGATCTGACTTGTCGGCAAGCCCGGGCGCGCCTTTCCAAGGTGTCGGCCAATTCCAAGCAGGTCCGTGCCCTTCGCCTGAGCTCGTCTGCAACTTCGTAGATGCGGCCCAACGGGACATCTTCGGGGTGCAAGGCGCCAATGTCCTCCAGCGGGAGAACTGGCGGGGACGATGCGGGGTGCTGGGGAGGTTCCGCTCGCAACCTGCGAACCGCCGCAACCGTTCGGTGCACCGTGGACGGCGCCACGCCTGCCGTTTCGGCCGCCCGCCGGAAGCTGCTTCCCGGATCCTCCGACAGGGCCTTGGCGATGGCGGCTCGGCCCGCGGCGGAGTCGACTGGCCTGCGCCGGCCGTCGCGACCGGTCCTTGCTCCTGGCCCCAAGGCGTCGGCGGCCTGGCGTATGCGGGCCACGGTGGAATGGGAAAGCCCGCACACTTCTGCCAACCAGCGGTCAGAGCGCTCGGGGCACCTGCGAAGGAGGGCCCCAGCTGCCGCTTGCCGCTCGCTCCGGCTGAGCGGCTTTCCGTGCCTGATATTGGCCTGGACTGCGACGACCAACGCATCGGTCTCGCTCCCGTCGAAAAACACCGCCCTGATCTCGGACCGTCCCATCCTTCGCGACGCTTCGACCCGGTGTAAGCCGTCGATCACCTTCATCGTCCGCTTGTCCACCACTACGGGCGGGACCCGGTCCAGCACTTCGGCCAGTGCCAGCACGTGGTCCTCGTCCACCCTCTTATCCCTGGGGGAATAGCTGCCCACCAGGTCCCCCAAAGGCACGGCGCCCCCCTCGGACCAATCCTGGCCCGGGGGACGGATCATGCTTTTGTCCGAGATCGCCGCTCGAGCATCCACGAAAGTTAAGAGGCGCGAGCGCGCCGTTGCGTACACCCGGCTCGCCCGAAATTTCGGTGGTAGACCTCGGGGGCGTCAAACCGGGACGTCGAAGTTGACCCGCGCCGATCTCGTTACGGCGCGACTGTGGCACCCTTTCAGATGGTCGTTGACAAGGCCAAGCGATTGCATGGCTGCGTACGCGGTGGTCGGCCCGACGAAACGGAAACCGTGACGGCGAAGCTCGGTGGAGAGAGCTTTCGACTCGGCGGTCGACGCTGGTAGATCGCTCAAGGCCCTGGGCGCCGGGCGGGCACCTGGCTCGTACCTCCACACAAGAGCTGCAAGGCGGTCACCTTGCTCGGCGAGGCGCACGGTCGCCTGCGCGTTGGCGATAGTTGCAACGATCTTGCCGCGATGGCGGATAATCCCCGCGTCCCCGAGCAGCCTGGCGATATCGGCGTCGTCGAAGCGAGCGACCACGCGTGGGTCAAAGGACGCAAATGCCCTGCGGAAGGCTTCGCGTTTTCGCAAGATAGTGAGCCAGGAAAGACCGGCCTGGAAACCTTCGAGACAGAGCTTCTCGAACACCCGGTTGTCGTCGCCGACCGGCAACCCCCACTCGTTGTCGTGGTACGGCTGGTACTCGGGAGCCGAGGCCCCCCACGGGCACCGGGCAACACCGTCTTCGCCAATGACCAGATCGCCAGGCATTTCTCAGGGACCGGTCAACTGCGCCCAGCGACGGCGAGCTCCTCGCCCCTCTCCACCTGGCTCGCAGGGTTGCGCGGTGGGCGGCTGGGCCACCAAATCCGGTCACCCAGGTCGAGGTTGAGGGCAGTGACCAAGATGGAGCGGACCACGAGCGTGTCGAGCAGCACTCCGAACGCCACCGCGAAACCGATTTGTGCGAACTCAGTGACAGGCAACGTGCCGAGAACGGCGAACGTCCCAGCCAACACGAACCCAGCTGAGGTGATGACGCCCCCGGTAGCGGCGAGACCCAAAAGAGCGCCGGCACGAGTGCCATGAGCATGGGTCTCTTCCCGCACCCTGGTCATCAAGAAAATGTTGTAGTCGATCCCTAGCGCCACTAGGAACACGAAGACAAACAAGGGGAACGCGCTGTCCTCGGCTGGGACACCAAAGATGTTATTGAACACGAGGGCGCTCACCCCGAGGGCGGCGCCAAAGGACAGCACCACGGTGGCGACTAGCAGAAGAGGAGCGAAGAGGGCGCGCAGCAGGAATGACAAGATGCCGAACACGACTAAAAGTGTGATCGGGATGATTATGTCGCGGTCATGATGGGCAGCGTTTTCGACGTCGAGGTTCACCGCGCTCGCACCACCTACAAGGGCGTGCGCGCCAGGGATGGCGCGGACCGCGGCGCGGACCTTTTCGACAGTCAAGTAAGCGGCATTGCTGACAGGGTTAGCGGTCGTGGTGCCTTGCAGGTACGCCAGGCCGTTCTTCACGATTGGCGGCGCTACCGAGGCGATCCCGGGCGCGGCTTTGAGCGCTGCTTGGACACGACCGATCTCGGCAGCATTAGCGATTACCACCACCGGGCTGCCTAAGCCGGCAGGGAAGTGGCGGGCGAGGACCTCTTGACCGACGATCGAGCTAGGCGTGCCTCGGAAGGACTGCTTCTCGGTTAGGCCGTTCGCATGCAGGCCGAGGATGCCAAGAGCGAGCGCGGCCAGGGCAAGCGTCGTACCTATCCAAACCCAGCGAGGGCGGCGGCTGATCTGGCGCCCGATGCGTGCCCATGCTCCTGTGGAGGTGGGCTCCGTTGAGCCAACGGACGGGCGGTAGGGCAAGAAGATCCAGCGGCCCGCGATCACCAAGAGCGCTGGCAGGAGGGTGATCATTGAGGCCAGGCCAACAACTATGCCGATCGCGGCCACCGGTCCCAACCCTCGCGTGGAATTGCTCTCCGCAATCAAAAGGCACAGCAGGCCCGCAATGACAGTGCTCGCGCTGGCCACGATCGCCGGACCAGCCCGGCGTACCGCGATCGCCATTGCTTCATGGCGGTCGGCGTGACGACGTAGCTCTTCGCGGTAGCGGGCCACCAGGAGCAGCGCGTAATCGGTGCCAGCCCCAAACACGAGCACGGTCAGGATGCCGGCGCTCTCCGCGTTGACTACTAGCCCGGCGTGACGGGCCAACAAGTAGATGACCGCCTCCGCGCTAGTCAAGGCGATGCCAGCGGAAATGACGGGCAGGAGCCAGACGAACGGGCTCCGGTAGGTCAGCAACAAGATGACAACCACGACGGCGATCGCCGAGTACAGCAGGGTGCCGTCAATGCCCTTGAAAGCGTTCTCCGAGTCGGACGCGTTGCCGAGCGGTCCTGTCACATAGACCGACAGCCCCGGCGAACCCGCGGCGATCTGCTTGACCTTGTCCACGACCGTCGGCGTCGCGGACCACCCGTCAGCACCGAGGTTGTACGGGACGGCGACCTGGGCCGCCTCGCCGTCGCTGGACCACACCGGGCCAACGATCGGGCCGCCGAGGGGCGCGATGCCGGCGAAGCTAGTGGCGTCGGCCGAGATTTTCGCCCGGTCTGCTGCCGTCAAGCCCTGGGAGCGCTGGTAGACGACGACAGCGACCAAAGTGTTCGGGTTTTGGAAAGCGCCCTCCAAGTTGAGGACCTTGGTCGACTCGGCGCCACCGGGCAGGTACGCGCTGGCGTTGTTGTGCTCGGCGCCCATCAACTTCCCCGCCAGCGGCCCGGCAGCGGCCACCACGACGAGCCAAAAGGCGAGGACCAGCCACTTCCCGCGCCGACCGACAAGCGCGGGCAACAGGCGTGCCTGAAAAGATCCCACGGGGAGGATTTTGGCACCTGCTCGAGCGGCCCCGCTAGTGGTTTTATCGGCACCGCTCCCGACAAGGGTCAGCGCAGGCTGAACCCGCCGTCCATCAGGAGCTCAGTACCGCAGCAGTACCCCGAATCGGTGCTCAGCAAGAACGCCACGGCCCGAGCCACTTCGTCCGGCTCGGCGAAGCGGTTGAGCACGATCCCCGGCAACCACTGGTCGAACTGGTGCTTTTTCTTAGCCAGGAGCGGCGTGCCGACGTAGCCGGGCGAGACGGCGTTAACGCGCACACCGCGAGGCCCCCATTCGACGGCCAGCGACTTCGACAAGGCGGTGACGGCGGCCTTGGAAGCGTTATATGCACACTGATGTTGAGGAAAATTGACGACGTAGTTACCGGACATCGAGGCGATGTTGACAATGCTGCCTCCACCTCTCGCCAATAACTGGCGCCCGAAGACCTGGCAACTGAGGAACAGGCCCCGCAGGTTCACCGACAATATGGAATCGAAGAGCTCTATCGGCATGTCCTCAGCTGAAACATCGTCTTCGACGATGCCGGCACAACAAACCAGGTCCACCGGTCCCGCTGCCATCTCGTAGACCGCAGACACCGCTGCCTCCACGCTCGATGGGTCGGTGACGTCGAGGCTCACGAACTCGACACCGGTCAGTGGCTCGATTGCCACGCGGTCGAGAGCGAACACCGACAGGCCAAGCGCCGCCAGGTGAGCGCAAAGGGCGCGGCCGATCCCACCGCTTGCTCCAGTCACCGCTACCTGCCGATTACGGAACTCCATGTTCAGTCTCCGTTCCTTTCCTCCGGCCAGTTAGGCCGGGGTGTTCCTGGCTTCCTGTCATTACCTTAGAGCCGGCTTGCCAATGCCTCGGCGCTGCGCCAGGCCAGCGCCATGATCGTCAAGGTTGGGTTTACGCCGCCGTTTGTCACGTGGACGGAGCCATCGGCGAGGACGACGTTGGGGCAGTCGTGCAAGGTCCCGGTGGGGTCGCATACCGAGGTGGCGGGATCGGTCCCGATGCGGCAAGTGCCAGCCTGGTGCTGACCAGCAGACAGACGAGGCTGCAACTTCGGGCTGGGCCAGGACCAGACCTTGGCCGCCCCGCTGGCCTCCATCCACTCCAGCGCTCGGTCAGCGAGGAACCTCGCCGTCCGGTAGTCGTCGGGATGGGAATTACCGGACAGCCGGGCCACCGGCAGGCCCAAGTGGTCGGCTACGGTGTGATCGAGCTGGACGCGAGCAGCGCCGTTGGGCAGTTCCTGAATTGGGCCCATGACGTGCGCGGTACGGCGATAACCGTCCCGCATCGCCACCTTGCCGGCCATGCCCCAGCGGGGCACGCCAGGGGGGAGCGCCGTGTGCCAGAACGACGTGGGCGTCTTTACGAACTCGTCAGCCAACATGCCCCCGCCGACGAGACCCTCGTTGCCGTGCAGGAAACGGCAGGTGGCAATGGCCGGGCCGGGCCCTGCGCCATCGGTCACCGGCTCGTCGAACAAGCCGACGGCACCGACATATGTGTGGCCCTGGAGGCTGGTGCCGACCAGGCTGCCGCCCAGTCGCGAAATGAGCAAGAGCCTGGACGTCTCAATGGCTCCGGCCGAAAGCACCACCGCCCCGGCCCGCACCTCCCGGGCACCACCAACACCGTCCTCCGACACCAGCACAACGCCCGTCGCCCGCCCTGCAGGCCCGGTGAGCACCCTCGCCACGCGGGTAGCCACCAGGACCGTGCAATGCCCAGATGCCGCAGCGTCTGCCAGTACCGAATTGTGGGGCCCCGTTTTTGCGTCGACAGGACAGGCGAAACCGATGCACTGAGAACAGCGGACGCATGCAGGGCGCCCGCCGAAGGGGGCGGCGGGACCGGGGGGAGCGGGTAACCACGGCTCCGAAGCCCGGAATGAGCGTGGCCGGGCTCTCCTGCCACCCCTAGAGCCCACTCAGCACGGTCGTAATAAGGCTCGAGATCGTCGTAGGAAATAGGCCAGTCCGCCAAGGTACTACCCTCAGGCTCGCCGTAAGTGGTGGCCATACGGAAATCGGTAGGGCTCACGCGCCACGCCTGAGCGCCCCAGACGCGGGTCCCGCCCCCCAGCGTCATGGCGTTGTTGTTCCAGCCTGGGTCAACCGGAGTAAGCACCTGAGGCCCTTCGTCGCTCACTAGTACCCGAGGATTGCCGGACAACGACGGCCCCGTGTTGTGCCCGAAACGAGCGAGCCGGTGGTTGCGGAGGTGGTCTGCGGGCACCTGATCGGTTCGCAGGGCATCGCCTCGCTCCACTACCAGCACTTCCAAGCCGGCGAGAGCCAAAACATAAGCCGCCGTTCCTCCCCCAGCTCCGGCGCCGACGACGACCACGTCATAGCGATCGCCCACCTCCCTATGGGAACACACGACGGCAGGGAGCCGGCCCTGTGAGGCGGGCGCTAAAGGCGCCGGGTAGCCGGCCATGGACCACGAAATGGCGTCCCGGTTACCGCCGTTGCCGGGGTCGGCGTAAAAGCCGTCAGCCGCGATCGTCACCAGAGCGGAAAAGAACTCGGCTGGGTCAACTTGCCAAGTCGTCCTCACGT
>Ga0302177_10001603_pt1 | contig 16213 bp, 11 predicted proteins | sample I_Palsa_E1_2_FD_198780 | JGI IMG/M metagenome (GOLD analysis project Ga0302177, IMG submission 198780) | Peat permafrost microbial communities from Stordalen Mire near Abisko, Sweden - I_Palsa_E1_2 | ecosystem: Environmental > Terrestrial > Soil > Palsa > Peat permafrost | place: Sweden... | reverse complement strand
CGGGCATGCCCTGGCCGTGCATCAGATCAATCTTCTCGTCCAGGGTCATCTCTTTGAGCACCAGGTCGGCGCGCTGGTCGGGTGAGAGTTGGGTGTTCATCCAAGGTCGCGACGGAGAGGATGTCTGCGGGTCTGCTGCATTTGCGTTCATGGCGCCGGTTACGGTAAACAACCCCAGGGCCGCGGTCAGCGCAACCCTGCGGAAGGTGATCATCACTTGCTCATTCAACTTACCGCCATCCATTTCTCAATCATGACTTGCCACTACCAAGCAGCTTGACGTATCGATAGTAGAACTCGACGCCGCGGTAATAGGAGTCTACCCCCAGCCGCTCATCCTTGCCGTGGGCGCGATCGTCATCGATGTCGATCGCGACGCCGTTGATGCCATAAGTCGGAAGGCCGGCCGCGCTGGTAAATTTGCCATCCGATGCACCCGTTTCCATGACCGGAATCACGGGAACACCGGGCCACATTTGGGCTACCAGTTTAGCTAAAGGCTGCATCACTTCGGGCTGGAGCTCGGTCGGGGGCAGTGCTTTGGAGTCAGGCGCCGCGTCCACCACTTCACGAGCGTCGTTGACGTACCTAACATTGACTTTGGGATCGTTGAAGATCTGCATGAGTTCCTGTCGAGTCTGTTCCTGGGTGTGACTGGGAAGGATCCTGCAATTCACGTTGGCCGTCGCCGATTGCGGCAACGCATTATTGGCATGGCCGGCCGAGAGCCGAGTAGCCACGCAGGTGGTGCGCATGGTGGCATTGTATTTAGGGGTTGCGGATAGTCGCGCGATGGCCTCTGCCGATGGCGGGCTCTCCAGAATCCCCTTCATGCTCGCAGCCGTCTGGCCGGACTCAAGCGTGCTCATCTTCTCGAAATAGGCCCGCGTGACCGGGTTCAACTCGAAGGGGAAAGTATAGGCCTGCAATCGGGTGAGCGCATCGGTAATGTGATAGATGGCATTGTCCGGCACAGGCTGAGAGCTGTGACCGCCCGCACTGGTAGCGGTGAGCTGGTAGTCAGCGTAAAGCTTCTCCGTAGCCTCCACGTTAAAGGAGATCGGCTTCCCGTTCACCATGTCCACGCCCCCAGCATCGGTATTGAGAACGAAGGCCGCATCAATCAGGTCGCGATGGTTCTTAAGCAGCCAATCGACACCATTCGACTTGCCTCCCTCCTCATCGGCCGTGAGCGCGAGGATGATGTCTCGATCCGGTTTATAACCCTCCTTCTTCAGGCGAATGAAGGTGGTGATGAAGATGGCGTCGCCCTCTTTGATGTCCTGGGTTCCGCGCCCGTAATAGTAGCCATCCTTCTCGACAAACTGAAACGGATCGGTCGTCCAGTCGGAGCGCAATGCTTCGACTACATCCAGGTGACCGATCAACAGGATCGGCTTCGCGGATCCGGTTCCATGAATGCGCGCTACCAGGTTTCCCTTGCGATCGTTGGGTCCCAGCACCACCACATCTTCTTTGGCGAAGCCGGCGTCGAGCAGGCGCTTTGCCATGGCGTTAGCCGCTACCGTGGTACTGCCGACAGAATCGGTGGTATTAATCTCAATGAGCTGCTGAAAAATATCGTGTGAGAGTTGTTTAGTCGCTGGATCCAACTGGGCGCGCGCAGGCAAGGAAGCGGTGGACAGCAACAAACAAAAGGCCAGGAAACGGAGCCGTTGGGCTGGGGCGGGAATAGTAGACAATGGAGCTCCTCTTTTTCGCGTTTAGTATAGAGCTTCGACAGCGAAAGGAAACAAAAGTTGCTCAGAAACGATCGCGCGGTTTTGCTCTTTGCAGGCCTGGTACTGTCTTCCTTCTCCTTAGTTGCGCAGCCTGCCAAGGGCCCGATCACGCTGGATGAGTTCATGAATGCTACCGATATCCGGGAGGTGAAACTGTCTCCCGATGGCTCGGCGGCAGTGATCGCCACGGTCGATTCCGATTGGCAGCATAACCGCTTTCGCAACGATCTTTGGATCTGGAAAGCCGGGCAAACGGTCCCGCTCACCCGATCTGGACATGCACGCTCTCCGCAATGGTCGCCCGATGGCAAGTACATCGCCTTTCTTTCCGATCTTCCCCTGGCGGAAGGCGAGGAAAAAGACACTGACAATGTTTCCGAACGGGTGTGGCTGATTGCAGCAAATTCGGGAGAATCGTTCCCGCTTTACGATGAGAAGCTGGAGGCCCACGCCTTCGCCTGGTCTGCGGATGGATCGCAGATTTTCTTCTCCTGCACGTCGCCTCTTGCGAAAGCTGCGGAGGAGGCCAGAAAAGCGCAATGGAAAGACGTCATTCGCTGGCGGGAGCAGGAGCGGGGCGACCTGCTGCTCGCTATGCCATGGGCCGCGGCCCCGAAGACCCCAACCGCTCATGCGGTGAGCGAGGACGCTCCGACGCTCCCAGCGCTCTCCCGTACCATTGCTGCCAGTGAGGATGAAATCAAGGAGATTGCTCCCGATCCAAAAGGTGCGCAGATCGCATGGGTAACCGATTCTGTGTCTCATCGCCTGGAGGACCCCCGGCACAATGAAATCTACCTGGTAAGCACTGCGGGCGGTGAGGCTCGCCGGTTGACGAACAACCTGGCGCTCGAGAATAGCCCGCAATGGAGCGGGGACGGCAGCAAGCTGTACTTTCATGTGGGCGCAGACGCGGGCACGATCGACCCGCCGTACCGCGATGTACAGGGGCGGCTGTACCTGCTTGATCCCAGCAGCGGGGTGGTCAAGCGCCTGGGCGGCGATTTCGCAGGATCGTTCGAAGATTACACCGTGACGAGTGACGGCCGACTGATCGCGACCGGCCTCAAAGGCACCGAGCAGCAGCTTTATGCGATCGATGCCGAACACGCCGTCCTGTTGCCGGGCCTACCCGGCACCTACTCTGGAGTCGACAGCGGATTGCACGCGCGAGGACTGCTGATAAAGCATTCGACGCTCACCGACCCGACGCAGGTTTATCTGGCAGCGGATCCGGCTCGTCCCGACCAGGCGAAGACCATCAGCAGCTTCAATCTGCTCTTCACCCAGCGGGCGCAGCCGGAGTGGAAGCCCTATCGCTGGAAGGCAGACGACGGAACCATGGTCGAAGGCATCCTCATCTATCCGCCGCACCGGATGGGAGACAAGAAACTGCGGATGCTGACTTTGATCCACGGCGGTCCGGCGGAGGCGAACGGTAATTACTTTGGGGCGGATTGGTACGAGTGGGCGACACTCGCCGCTGCGAATGGTTGGCTGGTCTTTCGTCCTAACTACCGGGGATCGAGTGGGTATGGCGACGAATTCATGATGCAGATCACACCGCACCTGGTCTCGCGGCCAGGCAAAGACATCCTGGAAGGAGTGGATGCGCTGGTGAAAGATGGAATAGCCGATCCTGACCGCCTGACCGTTGGCGGGTACAGCTACGGCGGATACATGACCAACTGGCTCATCACTCAGACGACCGAATTCAAGGCCGCGGTGACCGGTGCTGGAGCGGTGGAGCACGCAGCAAACTGGGGCAATGACGACCTAACCTACGATGATGCCAGTTATCTGGGCGGTGCGGCCCCGTGGCAAAACCCCGGCCTTTACCAGAGTGAAGCCGCGCTATTCCAAATGGACAAGGTGAAAACCCCGACGCACATCGTGGCGGGAAATGCGGATGTGCGCGTCAGCTATCTGGAAGATGTTCTTCTGGAACGAGCTCTGCAGCAATTGCAAGTACCACATAGCCTGTTGGTATTCCCTGGTGAGGGACACTCGCTCGAGAAAGATCCCTGGCACGGATATATCAAGGTACGCGAAGAACTGCAGTGGCTGGAAAAATACGGCGGACAAAGGTAACGGGGCCAACTGAGCCAGCGTAGATTAGAAGCGCCCCTTCCTTATTCGATGTGCCAGATTGCGGCGGGGGAAAGGGTGCGCGATGTATGAGCTCGCCCGCCAGCGGCCAAGCTCCCGCGGTCGTCGAGAAACATGGCCTCTCAAGAGAGGAGCAGAGTTTTCCGCGGCCGCTTCAACTTGCTGTGATCGGCGACAGGCATGAGGGTCCGTCGCCGACTCATCGATTAGAACTTCACAAGAAACGCAGCAGTCATACGGTTCTCACTGTCGCGTAGGTCTGGGCTCCAACCTGGAACAAGGGAACCTGGAGCGCCCGTGTTGCCTCCTGGCGGAGTCACGCCGCCGGGACCGCTGAAGTAAGGTACATTTGCCGCGCGATGGTTGTACTCCAACCGGTAGGTGAAGTACTGGTTCGGCATGTAGTCCATCGTAACCGAAGAGTCCCACGCCTTGAACGGATTCCCCGGATTTTCGGTGAAGTAGGGCGTTCCAGAAGCTGCCGTCGCTCCGTTGATGGGAGGCAGAAGGACCAGATAACGGCCTGGATTATTGATGCGTCCGCCGCCAAGGGTCAGGCCGTAGCGGTCGTGATCGAACCACAAGCGGTTGTAGACCATGAAGCCAAGGAAGCTTTGTTTCGGCCCGCTCTTGCCGTTACCATGGCAGCTCACGCCGCCGCCGCTCTCGCAGCCCGCGTCTCCGGTGAGCGTCATGGCAGCTTTGCTGACGATGGAGTCGGGCCGGTCATAGTACTTGTACTCAATGCTGTCGTCGGTGTGCAGGCGGGTGCGGTTGGGTATGCCGAGGGCATCTTCACCGTAGCCGTACTGGTTACCGAGAATCTCTAACTTGCCGTTGGGCCGCCAGAGGAACTGTCCGCCGAGCCCAGGCCGGTTGTTGAAGCGTCCGTAGGACTGCCAGCCGTTGATGAACCATGGTTCGATCTTCAATTTAGCGCTTGGAAACCACTGCACGCGCACACCGTTGAAGAACCAGGGCGTGTTCGAGGACACGTACGAGGGCTGATAGGCCCAGTTGTCAAATTGGTAGAACGAGAACAGGCCGACGTAGGAGAGGAAGATACCGGCATCGACGTTGAGACCGTGCTGGACGTTGAAGTGATAGCCTGCGTTGGCCTCGCCTATGTAACGATAGGCATCGGCGAGATCCCACTGCCCACGAGCGGGGCTGGCATCGTTGCGCGGCGTGGCCGTCGCGTAAAGGCCGATCTGGGTTAGAACGCGGGCGCGCACATTGTTCCAATGGAAGTCACCGCCGATTCCCAGGTCTGTCAGCGTAACCTCGCTGGCACGAAAGACTTCGCTCGATCCGACGATGGTGTCGTCCTGCGGGTGGCGGAAGTCGTAAGTGTAACTCACATCAGAACGTATTTCCGGGGTGAAGAATTTAGTGGCATACGGAGTGTCTTTGGTGCGCGCATTGCCGTTGAGCCAGGTGAAGTCGGCAAAAGCAAACGGCTCAGAGTGTGGGTTGGATGGATCGGTGACCTCAGGTTCCGCTTCATTGAGACTTGGAACCGCAGCAGAGGCCTTTGCGGTAGTGAAATGGTGAGTCTCCGGAGCCGCGGAGCGATCCTGCTTGAGTTGTATCAACTCTTTCTGGATCTCCTCTAACTGGTCCTGCAAGTGTTGAATCTTTATATCCTGAGCCGCCGAGGTCAGTTTATCTTCTGCGGTGGGCCCGGGATTCGGCTCAGCCGTTTGAGCTATCAGATCTGCCGTGCAGAGAGTCAGCCCAACGAGGGTCAGGCACATCAAGGCCGGCCCCGCTATGCGGGAATTTCTCGGTTTCACTTTACTTCTCCGTCTTGTAGGGGATTGCGATAAGCGCATCAATCTATCTCTACGCAAGCCAAAAATTTACGATAGCAACAGACTAATAAGAAACTCATAAAGGGAAGGTAAGGGATTCATTTGGAGCGGTGCGCCCGCTCTATGGATTGCCCACCTTACAGGGCCGATTTGCATCGAATTCGGCTCATGCGAGGAAACCTTGCACCATGGCAGGCCCTTCGCGCGAAGGAATTTCTGAATGCGAACTTGATCCGCACTGCTCAACGTACCCGTTTTCATTGAGTCCAGCGGATCATGCATACAATCTTTATGCCGTCTTTATGCAATCCTTATGACCATTTCCATTTACTGATTGGAAGCGGCAGCGACTTTGCAGCCGGAGGTAGGCAGCGGCAAACGCCGCAAGCAAAACGATCACGATCCCCATCAAACCCCGAGGCTGACTATATTGAGATTCAACGGGCGCGGATTTGGGCGCATACCCTTCTTGCTTTTATTTACCGTAATAACGAGCGTTCAAAGTTTTCGAGGCCAGGAATCTAGTGCCGGTGTTGCCGGCCAGCCGATTCTCTTGAACCCGCTACCGAATCAAGGGGATGATGGCGACCCAGGCTCGCAGCTGAATGCAGGCCCATCCCCGCAAACGGATGCTGCCCAATCCGCACCGGGTACGGCTTCGCTGCCGAAGCGAGGTTTCTTTACCCGCTTAGGGCACGCTTATCTGGATGATTGGACAGTGGACTCAAACGGCGCTCCGCCCTCCGCTGAACCGGCGCGAAGAGGGACTCCACGCCCGCTGAATTCCCCACCGTTCCCCGCTGCCGATTGGCCCATCGGAGGAACTGTTGTCATCGGTGCTCCCGATTATGGCAGTTACATGCTGATGCAGGCTATCAACGAGAACAAGAGTCGCATCAAGATCTATGGTTGGTTCGATATCGGCGGAAACGCCAGCACGTCGAATAAGGGCAGGTACGCCAACAACGAAACAGCGTACGATGTCATTCCCAATTCCATCCAATTGGACCAGGTCGCACTTTATTTTGAACGCTTGCCGAATACCGTGCAAACGGAGCACGTTGACTGGGGCTTCCGCTTCACCAGCATTTATGGCCTGGATTACCGGTACACCACCGCAAAGGGCATCTTCAGCCAGCAATTGTTGAAAGACAACAACACTTACGGTTATGACCCAGTCATGTATTACCTGGACTTCTATGTGCCCCAGGCCGCGAAAGGGATGGATGTCCGGATTGGACGCTACATCTCGCTGCCCGATATCGAGGCCCAGTTAGCGCCTAACAACTACACCTATAGCCATTCCATCCTTTACACTTACGACTGCTATACCCAGAATGGAATCAACACCACCACCAAGCTGAATGATCATTGGACGGTCCAGGCCGGGGTCTCCGGCGGTTGCGAATCGGCACCGTGGATTTCGAACGCAAAACTCACCGGCGACGTCTGCGCGGCCTATACCTGGAAAGATGGTGGCGATAATCTTTATGCCTGCGCTAACTCCATCAATTCAGGAAAATATGCCTACAACAATCTTTCGGCCTACTATCTGACCTGGTATCACAAAATCAACACAACCTGGCACACTGATACCGAAGCCTGGTACCAGTACGAAAAAGATGTTCCTAACTTATGTTATGGGTTGAGTCCGTGCATCAGTTATGGCTCCAACGCAAACATTGGCGGCAATGCCGGTGAAATCACCGGGCCCTCGCTCATCACTGGAGCGAACGGAGCGCAGTGCAATCCCCTGGCGACGCATTGTTTCGCGCCCGACTACGCTATCGTGAATTACATCGAGCACGAGTTCAACCATCATCACAGCTCGCTGACCATCCGTAATGAATACGTTGATGACCTCAAAGGTCAACGGACAGGCAATAAGAGCCGCTATTCAGAGCATCTGGTGGGATTCAATTTCTGGCTGGGAAGTACGGTGACCTTCCGCCCGGAGTTGCGCTTTGAACATTCGTATGATGTGCCGGCATATGACTCGCCCTCAGTGAATGGTGTGAGTGGCGCTCCCACCAAGACGACCCAGCTTACCCTGGCCGGAGATGTTATCTACCACTTTTAGGACCGCATTCAATGTCTGGTTGCGGCCGCCTGGAGCAGTGACCTGGCTTTCGTGCCGGTTCGGTCTATCTTTCGGTCATTGGCCACATCGATCGTTGGTCAAAGAATAATTTTCTTCTTGTTTGCCGGGGGTCCATGTTTCACTAGACATCTACCAGTCAAAAATCAGGAGGGAACACAGATGGCGACGACTCCACCGGGCCAGATGAAGACTACCCTCAGCTTGACCAGCCTCACCAGCAATGCGATGGCGCTGATTGCGCCTGGGGCTTTTCTCTGGCTCACCTTCGCCATCCAGGCAAATACTGGTACTACCTCGCCGGCGATGTGGATGGGCGTCCTGACCGCGTTGCTGCTCTGCCTGGCTACCGCCGTTTGCTACGCAGAAATGGCTAAGCTCTTTCCCGGCACCGGCAGCTCTTACTACTTCGCCGAACAGGCCTTTCTCAACCGCGAAAAGGCGTGGCGCTACGCCAGAATTTCTAAGTTCATTGTTGGCTGGGCCTCTCACCTTTATTACTGGATCTATCCCGGGGTGATGGTCGGCACCACCGGCATCGTGTGCGGCTATCTGGTAGGAACGTTGTGGCCGAACGTTATGAGCGCCTCCAACCCCGGTCCGGTGTTCATGATGGCGGTGGCCATCGTATTTTCCTTTGCTGTGGCCTATATCGCCCATCGCGGGATCTCGGGCTCGACTGCCGTCAATCTCACCATCAACGTAATCCAGATTACGGCCCTGGTTATCTTCTCCATCCTTGCTCTTAATTACCGCATGCACCACCCGCCCGGCAGCGTGGCCTACCAGTTCGATGCCACCTCCGGCGAAGCCTATACCTACGAGTTCAAAACCACATCGACTGTGGTCAATGGCGTGGCCACGGATACGGTCGTCCGTGACGCCTCTCAAGTTCCCCTGCCCAAGCTCGATGCCGACGGCAAGCCAGTCCCCTATCACGTCAGCTATCCCACCCGGGATGCCGGCGGTGTTTTCCTCACTCACCCCAACGGCGCGTCGGTGATCAAGCCACACAATCTGAATTGGGTGTTTATCCAGGCCACGGTCGCTATCCTCATCCTGGTAGGCTTCGAATCGGTCACCGCCATGAGCGGGGAGGCGAAGAACGCCAAACGCGACGTGCCCATCGCGGTGATCGTTTCCCTTCTGGTTCAGGGAGTTATCTGTTATTTCCTTGAATATTTTGCTGCGAATTATTTCCTCAATAGCGGCTATACGATGCAGAATGCCGGAGCTTCTGCGGCTCCCCTGGGAGACATGATGATTATCCTGGGAGACGCGGTGTTCGGTCCGGGCCATGGCCGGACCTTCATGCTGTGCGAAGCAGCCACGGTGTTGCTGGCGCTGGTCGGTACGACGCTCTCCTGCATGAATGCGGGCGCGCGCATTACCTACGCGATGGGCAAAGACCAGGAGGCTCCGAGCCAGCTTGGGCTGCTGCACCCCAAAAACCTTACCCCGCATCGGGCCATCTGGACGCTGGCCGTCATCTCAGCGATCTTCGGTTGTCTTGCGGTGTGCATGGTGTTTGGCGATGCCGGCGCCGTTCCCGATGCGACCATTCAAGCCCTCCCCCATGGGTTCTGGTCAAGCTTCGGATACAGCACGCATGACAAGATGGCGGCGCTCCCCAATTCGCTGCTCACCATCACCCTGGCATCGAACTTCGGCACCTTCGTGCTGTATGGACTGAGTTGTGCATTGTGCATGGTTGCGTACCACAAACATCCCAACTACAGCCCGATCCGGCATTTGGCGATTCCCTTGTTTGGCTTGCTGGCCAACCTGGCATGCATGATTTTTTATCTGGTTGGGCCTGCCTTGGGCTATGGCACCACGCGAGAACCGTTGCTCGCCCTGGGCATCGCCGTGGTTTGGGGTTTGTATGGAGGAGTCTTCTTCTTCCGCGGCAGCAAAAAGGCAGGGCGAAAGATTTTGATGGATACGCGCGCCGGCACTGCCTGAGGCGGTATAACAGTGCCTGATGCTGGACCTTGAATTTGCCCAGGTTTCCGATCCAGGATTGGTCCGCGAAGGGAATGAGGATTTTCTTGGTCACTTTCCGCCCGCGACCGCAGCCGAGGTTCGCTCCCGGGGATGGCTTTTTGCCCTGGCGGACGGAGTAGGCGGCCGCGAGCGGGGAGAAGTTGCTTCGAAACTTGCGGTGGAGAGCGCTGTAGAAGGCTTCCGCAACGCAGGGGCTGGGGCGCAACTGGCTGGATTGCTTCCCAAGCTGGTTCATGGCGCCAACGGGCAGGTCTATGCGGCTGCGATGAAGTCGGGCAGGGCCGCAGGTGGCATGGCAACCACGCTGGTTCTGTGCGGGTTGCGTTTCGATCAAGCGGTGATCAGTCATGTGGGGGACTCGCGGTGTTATCTCATTCGGGATGGACGCGCCACTCCTCTTACCCGCGACCATACGCTGGCTGCTGATCAAGCCAAGCTCGGGCTGTTGTCGGCACAGGAGGCAGTGGATTCACACTCTCGCCACGTGCTCAGCCGCGCGGTGGGGGCTGACCTGATGGTGACGCCTGATACAACGCAGGTCCAGGTGAACCCTGAAGATGTATGGATGCTCTGCTCCGATGGTCTGCATGGCGCGCTGCCCGCGGCTGAGATCGCCTACGTCGTCAGCCGGCGCCCGGATCTACAGGCAGCCGCCGAAAGGCTGGTAGCCATTGCGAATGAGCGAGACGGCTCTGATAATGTCAGCGTGCAGTTGATCCGCATTCATAGTGTCGAACGCATGGGCATGTACCGCGGCAGGCCGTACAAACTGCGCTGATGAAATGACGCCACCCCAAGCCGGCGAGTTACTCGACCAATACCACCTCGACGATGTCGTTGCGCGCAGCGGGATGGCCACCATCTTCCGCGCCACCGACCAGCGCAGCGGACAGCAGGTCGCCATCAAGGTGCCCCATCCTGAAGTGGAGAGCGATCCTGCGCTGTTCGACCGCTTTCGCCGGGAAGAAGAGATTGGCCGGCGGCTGGATCATCCCGGGGTGATGAAGGTGTTCCCCAAAGAGGACAGCGACCAGGTCTACATGGTGATGGAGTGGGTCGATGGGAAATTGCTGCGGCAGCTGTTGCAGCAGGAGAGAAAGCTTCCCCTGGAGCAAACGGTCAGCATCCTGCTGCAGATGTGCGACGTGCTCGAGTACGTGCACAAGCATGATGTGGTGCATCGCGATCTGAAGCCGGAAAACGTGATGATCGATGACCGGGGGCGGATCAAGCTGATCGACTTTGGCATTGCTGCCAGCGCCGGCGCCCGCAGGCTGACCTTTGCCAACTTTTCTAAGACCATGGGAACGCCTGATTATATTTCTCCTGAGCAGGTGAAGGGGAAACGGGGAGACGTTCGCAGTGACATTTATGCCCTGGGTGTGATGCTGTATGAAATGTCGACCGGGGCGTTGCCGTTTTCCGGGCCTAATCCATTTGCCGTGATGAACAGCAGGCTGCTGAACAGCCCGGTTCCTCCTCGTGAACTGAATCCTGAGGTTAGTCCGCAGTTGCAGGAGATTATTTATCGTGCTCTGGAAAGGGAGCCGAAGAATCGGTACGCGAGTGTGCGGGAACTGGCGTGGGATTTGCAACATCAGGAGATGGTCGGGGTGGCGGATCGTCGTGAACTGCACGAGTGGAAAAGGCAGCGAAATGCGAACTCGCGAAAGGTGTGGTTGTATGTGGCGCTAGCCTTGCTGCCGGTTGCGATTTTTCTTCTCATGGTGCTGCTGGCTCGTCGTTAGAGAATCTCTCGACCGGAGCCTAAGACGATGAAAATGGCGCGGACGAATATTGAGTGGGTGGCCCAGGTCTCGCTTTTGAGACCTGGGTGTTTCGGTAGGGTCGGTCTCCGAGGAGAAACCCAGGTCTCAAAATCGAGACCTGGGCCACCCACTCAAAGTCTGAACGTAGCAGCGTTATTTTTGACAGAGTGCGGCGGGGGTGGAGAGAACTCTGTGCGGGGGCTCTTTCTTGGAATGATCAGCGCTCTACAAATTCCTCATTGTGAATCATGAACTCGGGATAAGCACCTGCTCCTAATTCGTGCAGATCCATACCTAACCGTTCGCCGTCTCGGTCAGTGCGCTGCGGAAAGACACGGTCGAGCAGCCAGTTCAGGCCGTAGGTCAGCGGCAACACCAGCCCGAGCAAGGTGGCCACACCCACCACCTGCGCCAACGACTGCCCGGGCACGAAAAATCCTACCGCCAGCAACCCCCAGATCCCCGCAACGGCGTGGACCGAGATCGCACCGCCGGGATCGTCGACGGCCAGGCGTAATTCGAGCAGCTCAACGGAAAACGTCACCAACACGCCCGCGATCATCCCGACTCCGATTGCCACCATAGGGCTGACAAAACTGCCGACCGCACTGCTGGCAACCAGCCCGCCCATCCAGCCATTGGCGGAGAGTGAGGCGTCCGGCTTAGCGAAACGCAATCTTGTGATCAGCACTGCAGCCATGCAGCCCGCAGCTGCCGAAAGCATGGTGTTGAGCGCGATCAAGGGGATTTGCGCAGGCGGAGCACCGGCAAAAAGAATGGCGCAGGCCGCGTTCAGGGCAATCCATCCAGGCAGAACAAGCAAAGCGCCAAATAGAACGTAGACTATGTTGTGGCCGGGAATCGCGGGCGCGATGCCGTCTTGCGCAAACTTCCCGCGGCGGGGTCCGATGATCCAAACCACGCTCAGTGCCGTAAGGCCACCAACCACCTGGATGGCGCCGGCGCCGCCCGCGTCCAGAAAGCCTCGCCCCAAACCATAATTGCTTCCCAGTTGCGCCAGCCATCCTCCGCCCCAGACCCAGTGGGCAAACAGCGGATAGGTCCAACCCGCCAACAGCGCGGTGGAGAAACAACTCGCGCTCAGCCGCCACCGATCGGCGCCGGCACTCAATGGGATCAACGCCGCCAACCCAACGGCGAAGACTTGCAGCAGCACCGCCAGGTTGGTTCGGGTACCGCCCGGCGATAGTCCGAGCAAGCAAAACGGCACGCGGGCCAGCCAATCCCAATGGCTGCCGGCGATGGTGAGCGTATGCGATGACCCTCCGGCCACCCCTTCCCAGGAAAAACCAACCACGCAAAAAACGAGCGCAGCGACCGCGATCGCGGCCAGCGAGCCGAGCATCGAGTGGGCCGCACTGCGGGTTCGTCCAAGCCCGGTATTCATCAAGACGAACCCGGCCAGAGCTAACGGGATGATGGCCACCAGGGCCATCGAAGCCAGCACAGGGAGGTCGAAAGCGGCTGGGTAGGGCGTCACTTCGCCTCCCTGGGCGATCTCGCGCTTCCGCGGAAGGCGAGCATCAGTCCAAGAAGTTCCACACCCAAACCGGCCAGGACGAAAAGGTCCCGGGGCCCGGGCCGGGCAAAGAGGGCGAGCGCGGAAACAACAATGACCCACCCCGCCAGCAGCAACAACATGCCCGCAAGTTTCATCGGGAATTCCTCGCCTGAATGAATGCAAGCATAATGCAGCTCGAAAAGAAAGAACTAAGCGGTGAGGAGCTTGGAGACGCAAAGAACTTCGGGTTATGCCGGAATCTTGTGTAAAGTAAGCGAACAGACATAAGAGCAAGACTGTTTCTGAAAATGGATTTCTGGGCCCCACTGGAGGGTAACGGACTTGATGAGACAGTTCGGAAGGATAGCCTTGCTGGTTCGTGTGGTGGTGCTGCTGGCGGCGTGTTTTGCGGCGGGAGTGGCCACAGCGCAGCCTTCGGGCCAGGCGAATGCAGCAACGGCAGATCGCCTGGCGGCGCTCGAAAAGAGCTCTGCGGCACAAGCAGCGGCGATCGCCGCTGCCCAATCTGCGGGCGATAACGCGTGGATGCTGGCCAGTTCGGCGCTGGTCCTGTTGATGAGCGGCCCCGGGCTGGCGTTGTTTTATGGCGGCCTGGTGCGCAGAAAGAACGTTCTGGGGACCATGATGCAGACGTTCGCCATGATGGCGGTGATCACCGTCTTGTGGGGCCTGGTGACGTACTCGCTCGCGTTCGGCGAGGGAAGCGCATTCATCGGCGGCCTGCACAATGTCTTCTTACGTGGGGTTGGGCTCGAGCCCGATCCAAAATACGCGGCTACGATCCCGCTGCAGACGTACATGATCTTCCAGCTGATGTTCGCGATCATTACCCCGGCCCTGATCACCGGCGCCTTCGCTGAGCGAATGAAGTTTTCCGCCATGCTGGTGTTCATGGTGCTGTGGGCAATCCTGGTCTACAGTCCCATGGCGCATATGGTGTGGGGCAAGGGCGGGTTGTTGAACGCTTCGCTGGGCGGACACTTTCCCTGCCTGGATTTTGCCGGCGGCACGGTAGTGCATGTGACGTCGGGCGTGTCGGCGCTGATCACGGCGTTATACCTGGGCAAGCGCGTGGGATACCCGCAGGAGTCCATGGCCCCGCATTCTGTAGTCCTGAGCTTCGTGGGGGCTTGCCTGTTGTGGGTGGGATGGTTTGGATTCAACGCCGGTTCCGCGTTGAACGCAGGCAGCCTGGCGACCTCGGCCTTTGTAGCCACTCATTTTGGAGCGGCGGCTGCGGCGATTGGCTGGAGCGCGGCGGAGTGGCTGAAGAATGGACGGTGCACGGCACTGGGAGCGATCTCGGGAGCGGTGACGGGGCTGGTGGCGATTACGCCGGCTTCCGGCTTTGTCACCCCCATGTCCGCTTTGTGGATCGGTCTGATCGCCGGGGTATTCTGCTACCTGATGGTGGTGAAAGTGAAGGCGGTATTCGGGTACGACGATTCGCTGGATGCATTCGGCGTCCACGGCGCCGGTGGGACCATCGGGGCTCTACTGACGGGGATTTTTGCCAGTAGCGCGATCAATCCTATTTTCGGGCCCGGAAAGGCAACAGGCCTGCTGGAAGGCAATCGGGGACAGATCCTCAACCAGCTGGTTGCCGTGGCCATTGCCTGGTGTCTGTCCATCGTTGGAACGCTGATTATTCTTTTTGTTGTGGATAAGGTGATCGGGCTTCGCGTCAGTGAAGAGGACGAACGCACGGGGCTGGACTTGTCGCAGCATGACGAAGAAGGATATGACTTCGCCACCTAGAAGGCCCTTAAGGAGAATGAGGCGGTGAAGAATTTTCTCGACAGTGTCGTCGCGCATCCTGTGGGCGCCTTTATTTTGCTGACGCTGGCCGCGTTCCTGGAAGCTTTCGGCGATTCTCTGTTTCAGAGTGGCCTTTACCGCTCTGCCGGCGCAGCCCGCGGACTTTTTTTCGTCTGCGGCGCGGTGGTTCTCACCCTTTACGGATTTACGGTCAACATTCCCCATTGGGACTTTGGCAAACTGCTGGGAATTTATGTGGTGCTGTTTTTCCTGGTGGCCCAGGTGTTGGCCAAGGTCAGGTTCAACCAGGCGCCCACCACACCGATTTACGTAGGCGGGACGCTCATCGCGACGGGCGGCATCATCATCGCGTTCTGGCGAGGGTAAGCAAGTTATCTTGATGGTTTCTTTACGCCGTTTCGAGTACAAAACATTTGCCGGGAACACGATTCCCTAAGGAGAACCATGTCAGACCCACTTCGCAATTTCATTGAAATGCCGTATTCCGAACTGGAAGAGCGCAATCTGGCGGCGAAGGACCAGCGGAGACGCCGCGTTCCCGCAGAGACCATCCGCGAGGAGCGGTTGAAATATCTCACCGACGAAAGGCACATCAAGGCAGTCACCGTGCTGTTCAGCGACCTTGAAGGCCGCCTGCACATGCTGGACTACGACAAGAAGTTCATCGTCAAGAGCGACGACAATCTCACCTTCGACGGCAGTTCGATTCGCGGCTTCACCGCCCAGCGAGAGAGCGATCTTCGGCTGGGAATCGATTGGGGTTCTTTCTATTGGGTGCCATCGGACTTTTTCGGCGCCGGCAAAGTGCTGGTGTTTGGCGAGGTGATCGCCAAGGATGGCAAAGCCTATCCCGCTGACATCCGTGGGGTGCTGAAGAACTATGCCAATGGACTTTACGACCAGAAGGGTTACACCCTGAACGCGGCGAACGAAATTGAAGGATTCCTCTTTAAGGGCACCGATGCGGAACGGCATTATCACGAGACGCACGCATTCGAGTACGTCAACACCGGCGGCTACTATCATTCTCTTCCCGGGGACCCGCTGCGCACCTTCATCGATACCAGCGCCGAAGTACAGCGAGCCATGGGGTTTGAGAACGAGAAGGACCACCCCGAAGTTGCGCCCTCTCAGTTTGAGATTAACTACAGCTACAGCGATGTGGTGACGGCCGCCGATCAGATCCAGCTCTATAAGCTCATCTGCCGCGAAGTGGCGACCAAGATGGGCCTGACCGCTTCCTTTTTGCCTAAGCCGGTGGTGGGCGTGAATGGCAGCGGGATGCACACCAACGTTTCTATCAGCGAGAAGGGCAAGAATCTTTTCTGGGATGAGAAGGGCGAAGAGAAGCT
>Ga0302177_10001602_pt1 | contig 16219 bp, 11 predicted proteins | sample I_Palsa_E1_2_FD_198780 | JGI IMG/M metagenome (GOLD analysis project Ga0302177, IMG submission 198780) | Peat permafrost microbial communities from Stordalen Mire near Abisko, Sweden - I_Palsa_E1_2 | ecosystem: Environmental > Terrestrial > Soil > Palsa > Peat permafrost | place: Sweden... | reverse complement strand
TGTCGCCTTCACGATGTCGATGGTTTCGGGGAAAGTTGGCTGGTGTCCTGAAATGGGACGGGCTGTACGATTGTGGGTCTTATGGGGAAGACTCGAATCGCTGAGGGCCATCGATGACCTCATTGTTCAGTCGGCGCTCGCGCGCGAACAAAAAAAAGGCAATTCAAAAACTCCTAACCTGGTGGGAACCAGACTCCGAACCTTGTCTGGACCGGCGGAAGGTAAGGCTTTTGGGCAACGGGTTTCCTGACCAAGTTCAAGCAACTGAAGGTGCCCTGCTAGCTTTGACTACATGTCCACCAGGTCAACGAGTCTGGGCCCATTTGCTGGTGGTCCAAAAAGGCATGCGCGCCTTCGGGCTGCGTCGGGCAGGGTAAGGTGAACGGACCATGGGCGGACGCGTCCCTGGACCTCTTGAGGCCGAGGTCGACGTTTCCTCCCTGCGCTTCATGGAGGGGCAACGATCTTGGACTGCAGCTCACTGGGTGATCAGCTCAATGCGGCCTGGAATAGTAGCCAGATTGCCCGATGGAGACGGGGCAGGTTGCCGCCATCGCCGGGACCAGCACCCGATCGCGCTCGGTAAATCACTTGTGAGCCGCCTGACCAAATTTGCTTCATTACTACTCTCAGTTACCGCAATCAATTTATCTGTTACTCAAGGACTGTGGCTTATTCCTCAGGATCCGCTATGCTCTTTTCAAGCGGTGATTCTCCACAAAACGCTTCATCGATTCTTTCGGGGGAGGGATTCGATGAAGTGCAACCTGGAGGGTCACCGTTCGTTGTTTCTGCAGTATCCCACCTGCCTACCTCGCTCAGTTCTCCTGAAGCGGCATTTAGACTCCACAGACTGATTCTTAGGAACGCTCAGCGGTTGCCAGCGAAATGGCCATCCTGCCTTGTCTCTGTGCTCATGATTATCTCCACTACACCTTGCCATCTTCCTCAAGCTGTCAACCTCGGGCAGTGGCCTTCCATGATTGAGGGGGAGCCGTGTCAGATTTCGACCTGGATGACGGGGGCAATGCAAGGGAATGGTTTTATGGGGGTCTGCTGCAGGGCAACCTTTTCGGCGGCTGGTGTGCTATCAACCGCGATGCCGTTGACCACTGGAGTCCCGACCAGCACCGCCACAGCGGGCGGGATGGCGTTCGACCCGGCGAGCAATATTCTGTATTACAGTACATCACTCCGAGCGCAGGGCCTTGACTGGATCGAGAGAGGCCGCTCGGGCGGCTGGGATGAGGGTGGCGAGCAGACCGCTCAGAAAAAGGACGCAGATGGCCAATAACAACGTCCAGGGATCGGTCTCTCTCACTCCGTAAAGGAGGGTTCTTGCGGTGCGACCTGCTATCTCGGTCATCACGATGCCCGGGATGATGCCGGCGATCAGAATGATCAGGGTCTGACGAAGGAATAGCTGGTGCACTTGTGCTCGGGTTGCTCCCAACGCCATGCGGACCCCGATTTCTCCGGTGCGGCGGGTTACATGGAAGGAAAGCAATCCGTAGAAACCTATCGCGGCAATGGTAAGGGTCAGCCCGGCAAAGATCGCAGTTAGCCTCGCCATCAGTTTCTCAGCGGAGAGTCCATCCTCAAACTCCGTGTTGAGCGGGACAATCTCCGCAATGGGAAGAGCAGGATCGACGGAATGCAGGGTGCGGCGGATGTCGGCTGCAATGTTGGCCGGGGATCCGGCCGCGCGTACCTCAATTGTTCCCGCGGGATTTCCATTTTGCTCGATAGAGAAATAGGCGACCGGAGGTGCGGGCAAACGCAGACCGTCGACACGCGTGTCCTCCACTTCGCCAATGACTAAGTAACCGTGGTCGCCTGGTGCGGGCTTGTACCCGATGTAATGACCCACAGGGCTTTCATCGCCGAAAAGCTGCCTCGAGAACGCGCGATTGAGGATGGCTACCGGCTGCGATTGCTTTTGATCGCTCTCCAGGAAAGTTCTCCCCTGCAGTAACGGAATGCCGAGCGTGTGGAAGAATCCGTAGCTGACATGGTTCTCTTCTCCGTGGATTTGTGCTTCGGATAGTTCCGGATGACCTGAGACATGGATGGCGGTGTTCCATATGCAGCCAGGAATCCGGCACATCTGCAGGGAAGCATCGCGAACAAATGGGAGTGATCGCAACGCAGCAAGGATTCTTGTGTTTAATGCCGTGAGGTCCTGATCGTCGAGACCGCCGCTGCGTAGGTCAAGATGGACCGAGAGAACATGCTCGCGATCAAGCCCGGCATCGAGTTGCGTGAGATTGAGCAGGGTTCGGGCAAACAAGGTGGCCATGCTCAATAACAAAAGCGATAGGCTGACTTGCCCGGCTAGCAGCAAGCTCGACCCCCGCCTTCCTCTGTCGCCTAGCACCGCCCTGCTGGCCTGCATGGCTGCTCCTAAGCCGCCGCGTGTGACTTGCCATGCCGGCAATAGCGTGAAACCGAGCGAGGCAATCGCGAGAAGAGATACGGCAAGCAGAAATCCCTCCGGCCCAAAACGAAGATCGACCGGCATCACGTGTTCCCTTGCCGAAGCCCAGCCAAGCAGAATGGAGCTTAGCGGGCCGCACACTGCTATCGATAAGGCTCCTCCAATGGCTAAGGGTAACGAATCTTCCACCAACAATTGCCTCAAGACTCGCCCTCGGCTGGCGCCTAACGCCATGCGAAGAGCAACCTCGCGCTGCCGGCCAGCCAGCCGGGCTAGCTGCAAATTGGCGAGGTTGATACAGCCGATCAGAAAGACCAGCGCCGCCATGCCCATGAGCAGGAGGAGCGGCCGGCCGTAGGTGGTGGTGAGCGATCCTTCTCCCCCTGCAGCTGAAACGAGCTCCACTCGGGCAGCGCGCACCTGCTCGCGTTCGCGGCTATCTCTGGTCGCCTCTGCAATGAGGTGCAGATCAGGCTGGAGGGCTTGGGTGAAGAGATTCGCTGCTGAAGCTTTTTGATTATCCGGAATGCGCGCGAGCACCCACAGCCAGAAGATGGCATCCTGATTTCTATAGGGCGCGTCGAGGTTTAACTGGTATCCGGGCCCCAGGGAATCAAACCAGGTCCCGAAGCGGCCGGAGGATTGTGCCGCGAGGGGCAGCCACAGATCAGGAGCAGATCCTTGCACAACACCGAAGAAACTCCTGGGAGCTACACCGACGACCCTGATCGGTATTCGATTGAGAACCGCCTTCATGCCGATGATCGATCGGTCGGAACCGAAGTGTTCTTTGGCAAATCCATAGGTCAGAACAACCGGCAACTCCGATTGCCCTGGGGTGTCATCATCACTCTCGCGAAAGAATCTACCGGCGGAGGGGGAAATACCGAGAACGGCAAAGAAATTATCGGAGACAAGTTGAAAGCTGGCTCGCTGAGAGAAACCGCTTGGGACTTGAAGAACGGCGTCACTGATCCCGGAGCGTGCAATCACGGATCCGGTCGTCTGCTGCCTCAGCCGTTGGTACGCGGGATAGGAAAAGAACCACTGCGCGTCGAATGGAGATTTTACTGCGTGGAGAGAATAGAGCTGTGACGGCTGATTTATTGGCAAATGAGCAAAGAGGACTCCGTGTAGCACTCGGAACACAGCGAGATTGGCACCGATGGCGATGGCCAATGTAACTATCACGGTTAAGGCAAAACCCGGAGCTTTGAGCCACCTTTTGATCAATGCAGCCACCTCCCAACATTATGAGGTTTTCTGCGGGATGGCAAAGAACAAAAGACAGACCTTTGATGGGGCTTCGCCCCAGCTTTCTTAACCCACGTGCGCTGGTGCGAACATGGGGCACCCCTACAGAGTCGGTGTGAGGGGGAGAGCGGATTGCCAGGACACTTTCCATTCAGAGTTGGTGTGAGGGGAAGAGTGGATTGCCAGGACACTTCCCGTTCAGAGCGGCGTGAGGGAAGAGTGGATTGCCAGGACACTTCCCGTTCAGAGTTGGTGTGAGCGGATGAGCGGATTACCGCATTTTAGTTTACCGAGACTCTGGTTTCGGCCACTTTACTTTCCTGTGCAGGGGGGAAGAAGGTTCGTGATGCGGCGCTTAAGGGGAGACGGATTTCTGCTCCGCAGCCGGGACCATCGGCACGATTGGCAACTTGAAGAACTCCGCCGTGGGCTTCGCATATCTGCCGCGCGAGCGCGAGCCCGATGCCGCTTCCGCCAGGCTTGGTGGTGTAGAAGGGGACAAACAGGTTCGACGGGTTGGTGAGGCCGATGCCGTTATCCTCAATCAGAATGATCACTGCCTGAGCAGTGGCTTGCCAGGTGATGGTCACTTCCGCCTTTGAGGCCGCGTCGTGGAAGCGTGCCAACGCCGCTTCTGCGGCATTGCGGAGGAGGTTGATGATCAGCTGTTCGATCTGGTCGGGATCGACTTCGAGGACGATATCAGGGCCCGGCTTGAGCTGGACCGATACCCTGGTTTCAAGTGCGACGGCACGCTCCATCAAGGCAGGCAGTTGTACGGGCTGTAGCGCCGGGGGCGGTAGCTGGGCAAGCTGCCGATACGCCTGGATGAAGCGATTGAGCGATTGGGCGCGATTCTCAATGATGTTGAGACCACGGTCGAGCGAGAACATATCCTCATCGACGGTCACCCCATCCATGGTCTGCACCTTCACGGGATGGATATGGATCCAGGAACGAAGGCTGCCGGCAATGGACTTGATGGGGGTGAGCGAGTTATTGATTTCGTGACCAATGACCCGAATGAGACGCTGCCAGGCGTCGCGCTCCTGCTCGCGCAGGGCAATGCTTACGTCGGAGAGCACCAGCAGAGTGTGCGGGATGCCGCGCTGGCGGAAGCTGGATCCTCTTACCATCCAATGCACGGGATAACCTTTGCTGGGGAGAACCATGATCCCGCGATCGGGCTGATTCAGCAGGGCGGCAAGCTGAAGATCATCGGCGCTGCTTCCCAGGGCGCGCTGCTCGTTGAGATGGAAGATGCGCTCGGCGGCGGGATTGATGAGCCGCAGGCGATGTTCCGGATCAAAGGCGAGGACAGGAGCGTCCATAGAGGAGATGACACAGCGCAATAACGCGGTGGCCTCAAGCTCTTCAAGACGGTGGCCCTGCAGCAGGTCAGCGAATGCGTTGATCTCGAGGGCCAGTTCTCCCAGCGCATCGTTTTGCCGGCCGCCGCGAGCGCGGAAGGAGTAGTCGGATTCGCGCAGGGCGGAGACCACGTTAGCAAGGGTCTGCAGGGGGCGGACGATTTCCTCCATGAGCACGCCCGCGGCAATGAGAGAAAGCAGAGCGACCAATCCTAAGATCGTAATGATCATGGTCTGGGAAAAATCTGCGCGCCATAGAAGGATTGCGGCGAGCACGAAGGCAGGCGCAGCGATTAACAGGCAGAGGATGCGGATGCGGCGTTCGAATGGGGTCTTGTGGCGGGCGTGTTTGTGATGGCGTGGCTGTGGGTGGAGGGCTGAATCACTTCCATTGGGCGAAGTGAGATCAGATTCCATACTTTTCCATCCGGCGATAGAGCGCGCCGCGGCTCAATCCCAATGCTTCTGCGGCATGGCTGACGTTGCCTCCGGCACGCGTCAGAGCCTTGCGAATGAGAATGCTTTCCACAGCCTCGAGGCTGAGGTCATCGAGGCTTTGAGCTGAGGAGCGAACCTGGCTCAAGCCCAAATCGCCGTTTTGTATGCGCTCACCGCGCGCCATGAGCACGGCCCGTTCAACGGCGTGGTCGAGTTCCCTCACATTGCCAGGCCAGCTGTGCTGCAGCATGGCCTCTACCGCGTTGGACTCGAAGCCGGTCAGCGCTTTGCGGTAGCGGGTGTTGTAGCGGGAGAGGAAGTGCCCAGCAAGCACGGGGATATCTTCACGACGGTCGCGCAACGGCGGAAGATGAATCTCAACGGTGTTGAGACGGAAAAGGAGATCTTCGCGAAAGCGTCCCTGAGCGCATTCTTCCTGCAGGTCAGCATTGGTGGCCGAGAGCAGACGCACATTCACGCGGCGGGTTTGCGAGGAGCCGACCCTTTCGAGGTCACCGGTTTCGAGGACGCGCAGCAGTTTGGCCTGCTGGCGCATGGGGACGTTGGCGATTTCATCCAGGAAGAGGGTTCCCCGATCAGCCAGTTCAAAGCGGCCGATGCGGTCGGTGCGAGCGTCGGTAAAGGCTCCTTTGACATGGCCGAAGAGCTCGCTCTCAAAGGTACCCTCGGCCAGGGCGCCGGTATTGACGGCGACCAGCGAGCGGGACGCTCGCGAGGAGAGCGCATGCAGCGTCTGGGCGACAATTTCTTTTCCCGTTCCATGCTCACCGGTAATCAGCACGTTGGCATCGGAGGGTCCGATGCGGGCTAATAGCTCGAGCACGGGCTGCATGGAAGAGGCCTTGGCGATGAGCTCAGGGCGGCCTTCGGCGCGGAGCAAACGGTTTTCCGCTTCCAGTATTTCCGCCTGCTGCATGGCCCGGCGCAATTGGATTTGGGTGCGCACGATGGAAATGAGGCGTGCGTTTTCCCAGGGTTTTTGGATGAAGTCACAGGCGCCGCGGCGCATGGACTCAACAGCCAGGTCGAGGTTGGCCCAGGCAGTCATGACGATGATGCGCAGACGGTTGTCGTGAGCGCTGAGCTGGGCCAGTAACTCCAGACCTTCTGCGCCGGAGGTGGTGTCCCGGGTGTAGTTAAGGTCGATGAGCAAGGCATCGAAGGATTCACTGGCCACCCGGTCACGTACTTCGCGCGGAGATTGAGCCCGGATGACCCGGTAGCCTTCCGGACGGAACAAGAGCTCGATCGCGTCGAGGATGTGTGGTTGGTCATCCGCCGCAAGGATTCTTGGCGCTTCCTTTTGTGGGCGGGCGGCCGGTTCTTTCGCGGTTTGCGGGAAGGTTGCCATTATTCCTCGATCAGTGACAAGTATATTGCCGGTGGAGCCGAGATCCTATGGGAGAGATTCGTGGTATCCCACCCTTCGCAAAGAACGCGATGGATGGGGCACCCGCCATGAGGCACCCGCACATTGGTTACACCCGCACCTTCGTAACAGGGCAGCATGCTGTCACTCCTACGGCCTGCTCTGAGCGACGACGCCACTCTTTGCGGCGTCTATCGAGACGCCCGTACGGTCCAACGTCGTTCCAGTAGCGCGGTCAATATCCGCCTTCGCCTTTTCATAAGCAGTCTGCGCGGTAAAAAACGCGGATTCAGCGAGAGCGAGGCCTTGTTCTGCAATCAGGGTGTCATACCTGGACATCGCTCCTATGTCTTGCTCCTTCTTGGCGATATCAAAGGTCTTCTGGGCGAGATCGCGTGCTTTTTGCGCGGCCGCCACGCGAGCTTGCGCCTGAACGAGAGCGAACTGCGAGTCGCGAATGTCGAAGCGCAGGCTCTTCTGCTGCTGCTCCTGGGCAATCTGGCTCTGGCGGTACGCGAGCACGGCGCGGAACTGGTCCGCTTTGACGACACGGTTGCGGAGGTTGATCTGGAGATTGAGGCCGACCTCGTACTGGGGCGCCGAGTAGTTGAAGGTGTTCTCGAACATGCTGGTGAAGTCGACGGGCAGGGTGGTGGCGCATTGCGCCGGGCCGAGACTGCAATTCGGGTTTTTGGGGCCGGCGGCGCCCGTGCCTCCGTAGTAGCCGTACAAATTAAGTACAGGCAGCAGCTCGCTGTTGATATCCTTGAGGCTCTGGCGCTGGACCTCCGCCGCATTACGGAAGATCGCGACTTCAGGCCGGTTCTTCATGGCCTCGTCGATCAGCTGGGTGATGGATTGCGATTCGTTGGGATCGGGACCGCCCTGGAGGTCGAGCGGGATGACGGGGGTTTCGTCGATGGACGGGTCGTCGGTTCGGGTGAGACGGTCCTTAATGAGCAGCTCGTTGTGCCTCAGCGTGGCCTTGGCGATGGTAAGGTCACCCTCGCTGGTTGCAACCGCAGACTGGTCCTTCGTGACCTGCATCGCAGGAATGTTCTGCAGCTCCAACTGTTTCTGGTCGTCGGCCAGGGTCTGATTGGCGTAGTCCAATGACCGGGTCTTCACCTGCACGTCCTGATAAGCGTTGACCAGATCCCAATAGAGGTTCTCAATGTCGGTGACGGTGGCGATGACCTGCTGCTGAAAGGCGAGGTCGGTGGTCTGCAGGTTTCTTTTTGCGATGTGGATGAAGCGCTCGTTGCTGGCAAGGCCGAATCCGTACAGCAGCGGTTGGCTCAGGACGACCTGGAAATTGGAATTCAGTTCGGGATTGACCGCGTAATAAGGGCTGTTGTTGGCGGAGCGGAAGCCGGTGTAGTTGACCTGCAGGTAGGTACCGAGCGGAAAGTACTGTTGGTACTGCGACTGGACCTCGATATTGTTTTGCTTAAAGAGTTCGGTGCCGACGGTGGCAACGTTCGGCTCCGGGGTGACGGTGTGTTGCACAAAGCCGGAGAAGATGAGGAAGGGGTCGAAGGAGGGAACGGCCGCGCCGGCGCCGAGCGTGGAGGTGACGATGCCGCCGTTGCCTGCGGTCGCACTCGAGGCTGCGGAGCCACCGCCGCCCCCGGAGGCGCTAAAGCCGCTCGGCGTGGTCGAGACGACGCTGGTGTTGACACCGTTGGCGTTGCCTCCCGCCTTGGTGCGCTGAAGATCGGCTTGCGCGATGGGGAAGTTGTAGCGGAAGGCGGCGAGCGTGAGATTATTTTCGAGGGCCAAAGCGATCGCGTCCTGCAGGGAGATGCGGAGCTTGCCGTCTTGAATGAGGTCGTAGAGGCGCTGTGAGTTTTGCAGGTTGAGTTCCGGCACAGTGCTGGGCATATACGGCGCGAGGGGGTTGTGTGAATGCGGCAGCTCAACGTGGAAAGGTCCTGGGTGGGTAACCGGCTGCGGCTGCGCCGCCGCTTGCACCTGCTGTGCGATGGTCTGAGGCGGAGATTGCTGCGGAGCGGCAGGCGCAGAAGGCAAGGTGGGGTTCGCTTGCGCCAAAGTAGTCGCAGCGAGTAGACCCGTCGTGCAAAGTACCGCGATTGCTTTCTGTATTGCAAACCCCGCCTGGGAAACACGCTTCATGCTTTCACCTCAGCAGCGTAACCAAGCCCGGGGTTGGCGGTGTCGCGCACCAACCAGCCATCGCGGACTTCCAGTACGCGACTGCCATAGGAGGCATTTACCTCGGAGTGCGTGACCTGGACGATGGTTGTGCCTTCGCGGTTGAGTTGCTGGAACAATTCCATGATCTCTTTGGCCTGGGAGGAGTGGAGGTTTCCGGTGGGCTCGTCGGCGAGCAACAAAGACGGGCGATGAATGACCGCACGGGCAATGCCTACCAGTTGCTGCTGACCACCCGAAAGCTGGTTGGGGAAGAGGTCTTTCTTGCCGACAATGCTGAACCGGTCGAGAGTGTCTGCGACTAACGACTGGCGTTCCGAACGCGAGATATTCTTGTAGGAGAGGGGCAGGTCGATGTTTTCCGCGACGTTGAGGTCATCCAGCAGATGGTAGCTTTGGAAAACCATACCGATGTTGCGCCTCGCCAAGTCTGACCTTTGCTTGCGGTTCATGGTGTGTACAGCCTCGCCGTGGAACCAATAGGCTCCGGCCCATTGGTCGTCGAGGAGTGCCAATACATTCAGGAGTGATGACTTCCCTGCCCCCGAAGGTCCCATGATGGTGATGAACTCGCCGGCATCGATCTTCAGGTTGATGCGCCTGAGAACCCAGGTTTGGCCGGCGCCGGTTTTGTAGCTTCTTTCGATGTTTTCAAGCGTGATCATTGCGGCCCTCGTTTGGCATGGGATCGCCGGTGAGTGAGACCTGTACGGCTCCCCGGATTTCCCTTCGATATGAGTGACTTCGCTCCGGTCCTCATGCTGCGGGACGTCAAGGGCGAGATTTGCGTATCCCACCCTTCGCAAAGAACGCGAAGGATGGGGCACCCGTCGATTGGTGACCGGGGGATGAAAGACGTACCTCAGGCGCCAGACAGGTTGCGGAAAAGTCGCTGTTGCCAGTAGACCGCGGCCCTCAGCGGCTAAAGCCGGAGCTGTTTTAATCAGATACGTACGGGCTAAAGCCCGTACCCTTCAAAGCCCAAGACTTCACTCACTGGAGTTCGAGAGCGTGATCCGCAAATTCGCCTTCGGCGACGATCTTTCCATCGAAAAGGTGGACGTTTCGTTCGGCGTGACGGGCGAAGCGCGGGTCGTGCGTCACCATGCAGATGGTTGCCCCTTCACGATGCAGGTTCTTGAGCAACTCCATGACGGCTTCGCCATTTTTTGAGTCCAGGTTTCCGGTGGGTTCGTCAGCCAGCAGGATGGAGGGTGAACCTGCCAGGGCGCGGGCTACGGCGACTCTTTGCTGCTGGCCGCCAGAGAGCTGAGAGGGATAGTGGCGCATCCTGTGAGCCATGCCTACGCGCTCCAAAGACTCCTGCACCCGCGTTTTGCGGTCGCTTGAGGCCATTCCTGAGCGATAGGTCAGTGGCAGTTCCACATTCTCGGCCACGGTCAGATCGCCGATCAGATTGAAGCTCTGAAAGATGAAGCCGATCTCCTGGTTGCGGATCCGCGAGCGCTCGGCGAATTTCAGGTTCTCTACCGAGCGGCCGTTTAGTTCGTACTTGCCCGCAGTGGGAGTATCCAATAAGCCGATGATGGAAAGCAGAGTCGACTTTCCGCATCCCGAAGGACCGGACATCGCTACATACTCGCCCCGGTCTATGGAGAGGTGAACGCCGGCGAGCGCGTGGGTCTCGATCTCCTCGGTGTAGAAGATCTTGGTCATTCCTTCAATATGTATCAGTGGCTGCATGCATTCGCTCCTGTTTTAGTCGTGTTGGAAGTTTCAGTTAGTCCAGCCGAATCCGGTCTGCTGTATCGTAGCGCGACATGTCACTCAAAATGACTGTGTCGCCTTCATGAAGCCCTTCGATCACCTGAATCGCGTTTACCGAGGCGCGGCCCACCTTGACGGGAACGCGGACTGCTCCTTTGCCATCGGGATCCAGACGAAAGAGAGTGATGGTGCTGTTCTCGTTGCCAAAAGCGGGACGGCCCACGTAAAGAACATCCTTCATTCTTTCAAGATCGATGGTCCCGTCCACACTCAAGTCAGTACGCAGTCCTTCGGGCAAAGTTCCGACTAATTCCGCGTCAACCGTGACGGTTCCATTTACCACTGCAGGATCGATTCTGGTTACTTTGCCGTCGGCGAGGCCGTTGTGGGTGTCGATCGAAGCCGGTTGCCCTAGTTGAATGTCGCGCGCCTGGGTCTCAGGGATCTTCAGCTGGGCTTTCAGTTGATTGGGCTGTACCACCTGGGCCAACATGGTGCCCAAGGTTACGTGCTGACCTACCGCAAGAGGAAGACTGGTCAATACGCCGGCTATGCCTGCGCGCACATTCAACGCATCCAGCTGTTGCCGCTTTAAGTCGTAGATAGCCTGCGCCTGTTCCACCTTGGCCTGCTGCACGGCGATCTGCGATTCGACGGCTTTCGTATTGATGTCGATGGTCTGCTCCTCGAGCTTGTTGCGGGTAGTCAATTCATCTGCTTTGCCCTGCGAGCTGTTATAGGCGAGACCTGAAATCACACCAAGGCCGTACAGCGACTTATCGGTTTTGGCCTGACGCTGCGCCTGGTTGTAATCTGCGTTGACGGTGGCGGCGGCCGACTTTTGGGCCATAAGATCACTTTGTACCTTGACCTGGACGTTGCTCAAATCGGCGCGGGCTCCCTTGAGGGCCAACTCGGCGTCCAGCGCTTGTTGGGTGGCCTGCGGATCGGCCAGCTCGAGAAGAATGGTGTCAGGTTTTACGTTCGAGCCGGGCAGGACCAGGATGCGCACGACGGTGGCTTCCGTTTGGGCCGGGATCTGGCGGATGGCGTCTTCGCGGGGGACCAGGGTGCCGAGGCCGCGTACCTGGCGAACCAACGGTCCGCGCTTCACGACGTCAGTCCATACGACAGAGCGGTCCACAGTAGGCGCGGCCGGCTTCAAACGCATGACGAGGAACGTTACGACTGCAAGTACGACGACGCCGACGGCAATCGTCAATGCCTGGCGCTTCCGCTTCTTGGCTTTCAGGTCTGGTCTTGAGATATCCATCGTCATTTGCTAGTGCATTCCGGTGACCAAAGCCACACAACAGTGTTTTGCCGCGGTTTGTGCTGCTTTGCCATCACGCATACCTACGCAGGAGGCGTTGGATTTGTTCAATCCCGGTCTTTAGTGTCCGATTTCGGACAACTGGGCGAGGTGAGAGCAGGATAGAGGATTGGAACTGTTGGAGGGTTTGGTGCGTAACAACTGGGGTCATCAGCTCCTTAGCAATCCCAGGACTGGCGTCCTGGAATATTCTCAGCCGTCCCTGGCGGGACTGTTCCTGGTGTCATCTCTACCCAGGACTAGCGTCCTGGGCTACTCTCAGCCGTCCCTTCGGGACTCAGTTCGTACTGGAGTTCTCACGCAGGTCCCTTCGCCCAACGTATTCGATATAAAACGCAGTGGCTATCTAGTTGCTTTGAGTTTATCGGGGGGAATGCCCTGTGCGCGTATTTTTGCAAGATGTCCGCTTTGCTCTTCGCCAGTGCGCTAGCCATCCTGGCTTCGCACTGACGGCCATCCTTTCGCTGGCGTTGGGGATCGGCGCTACCGTCTCGGTGTTCAGCATTGTGTACGCAGTGCTCATGAATCCGTGGCCGTATGCCGGCGCGGATCGAATGTACTTTCCCACTCTGCTGGACCAAGCAGGAGAAGAAACTGACTGGAACGGCCTGACGGGTCCGCAGATACGACAGCTACGACAGGCTCACGCCATCGAGGACGTAATGGCCTTTAACGGATGGAGCCTGACTGTCACCGGCGGAGATGTGCCGGAAGACGTCGAGGGCGTTTACCTGACAAACAGCGGTTTGCAGTTTCTTGGCATGCCGGTAATTCTGGGCCGTAATTTTTTGCCTTCGGACGCTCCCGATGGACAAGAGCCGCAGCCCGTAGTTGTTTTGAGCTACAAGTTCTGGCGGCGCCACTTTAACGGAGATCCCTCCGTTGTGGGGAAATCCATCCAATTGCTGCACAAGACCTACACAATCCTGGGAGTGTTACCACAGCGTTTTACATGGATGGATGGCGATGTATATCTACCGCTGAAGGTCCCCTCCTCCCCGACCAGTACCTATGGGGCGCTTATCAAGCTTAAGCCAGGCGTGACGCCGGCCGCGGCCACAGCAGAGTTAGGACCGTTGTTCCAACAATTCGCTAAAGAAACCCCGACTCATTTTGCCAAGCAGTTCACGTTCCAGGTGAGGAGCATCAGCTACCGCTATAGGCACGACTTAGGCGGAACGCTGGGCCTTCTATTCGCGGCCGTAGGGCTGCTGCTGGCGATCGGATGCGGCAATGTTTCGATTTTGCTGCTGGCGCGCGGCACCGCGCGGCAACATGAATTTGCTATTCGCACCGCAGTGGGGGCGAGCGGGGTTCGCCTTGTTCGCCAACTGCTGACCGAATCACTCATGCTGGCGCTGGCAGGCGCCGGGTTGGGCGTGGTGCTGGCATACCAAAGCCTGGGCTGGATTGTGGCCAGCTTGCCGCAATACTCCTATCCCCATGAGGCTAGTTTCCACGTCAATGTGCCGGTGCTGCTGTTCAGTGTCGGTATCGCTTTATTTACCGGCATTTTCTTTGGCTTGTTTCCGGCACTGCAAATGTCACGGCCGGAGATTAGCCAGGTGATGCAGCAGAGCACTCGGAGAGTGGCTGGAACGGTACGCGGGAAGCACTTCCACACGGTGCTGATTGCCGGGCAAATTGCCCTCACGCTGCTGCTGATGACCGCGGCAGGGGCGGCCATCGAAGGCTTCCTGCACATGATGCATATTCCACTCGGCTACGATCCCCATAATGTCATGTCGGTTGGTATTCCTGTACATGACAACACGTATAAGACGATCGCGGAGAGGGTCAACTTTTATGAGCAGCTTCGCGACAAGATAGGCACGTTGCCCGATGTGCTCTCGACCGGGATCTCGACCAACGCCACACCTCCCAACAACGGCTGGGACCAGCCATTCGAGTTGATGGGAAGACCTTCGGCAGAGGGGCAACAGGCGCGCATCAACTTTGTCGATCCGGGGTACTTCCGCACTTTGCAGATGCCGCTCAGGCAGGGCCGCATGTGGGACCAAACAGAGATGATGCATAGCGCGCCCCTGGTGCTGGTGAACGAAAACTTTGCCAAACGTTATTTTCCCAACGGGGACATTCTTGGACACTCGTTGAAGATCCCGGCGCTTAAGGACGAGCCACCCTATACACCCGCTGCCCCGGGTAGCGACGGACCAATGCAGGTGGTAGGCGTGGTCAGCGATGCGCTTGATGACGGGCTCGACAAGCCGGTCAAGCCGGCAATCTTTGTGCCCTATTCAATGTTTATGTGGATGCATACGCAGATTCTGGTCAAGAGCCGCGTCGACCCACAGTCGATTTTGCACAGCGTTCGGCAAAAGATCGTCGCCGTGAATGCCGATCAGCAGGCGAATGGGCAGGTGGACGATCTGGAAACGTGGATCAGGAATGAGCCGGAAATCGCGAGAGGACGACTGGTGTCAATCCTGTTTGGAGCATTTTCAGTGCTGGCGCTGGTGTTGGCAGCGGTGGGCTTGTACAGTGTGGTTTCGTATTCGGTAGTGCAGCGGACTAATGAGTTCGGCATTCGCATGGCGCTGGGCGCGCGGAAGAAAGATGTATTGTGGAACGTGGCGGCTTCCGCCGGCGTGAGTGTCGGTTCCGGATTGCTTGCAGGGCTGGTGCTGAGTCTTGGCTTGAACAAGGTCATCTCTCGCTGGGTGGAGAATAGCGCACATGATCCATGGCTGATCGTTGGGGTTTGCGGCGTGCTGCTGGCTGTGGCTGGATTGGCATGCCTGCTTCCGTCGTGGAGAGCGTCTTCGGTCGACCCCATGACGGCATTGCGGTGCGAATGAATAAGGAGAAAAGGGTTGCCCCGCTTAAGGATCTGGGCGTTGTTTGAGAAGGAGCGGGAACCGCTTAAAGATGTTTTCCCTGATGCGAAGGTAGAGGGACAGCCTAAGAAGCCTTAGGTTTGGCTGCTCCATCGAGTAGAAGCTGTGGAAGGGCTTCGCCCATCTTTTTCGGCCCACGTACGCTGGTGCGAACGTAGGGCACCCGTACAGAGTTGTTTGAGTTGTACAGTTAGTCGGGACGGAACACCTGCGTAGGTTCGAGCCTTAACGCAACACTTCCTCGCCGGAAAACCCAGGTCTCAAAAGCGAGACCTGGGCCACCCACTATTTGGTCGATCTGTGAAGCCCGCTACAGGCTTCAGTGGTTACGCTGCGGAGCTTCTGGTGCTCGCCTCCGTCAGGTTCGTCGATTGGTTGCGGGGATAGAGTTTAAAAGCGTGTTCCTATTCGACGCGCAGGGCTTGCATGGGTTCGATTCTTGAGGCGCGCAGGGCTGGTAGTGCACAGGCCGCAATTGCTGTTAGCAGAAGAGTGCCTACCATGGTTGCGAAAACGATCGGATCGAGGGGGCTGGTTCCGTAAAGGATGGTCTTGATGAACCTGGCTGCCGTCGCGCCACCGGCCAGGCCGATGAGCAAACCGAACAGGATCGGAGTAAGACCGTCGAACAACACCAAGCGCAATACTTCCGCTCTTTGCGCGCCCAGTGCAATGCGGAGGCCGATTTCCCTGATGCGCTGCGAAACAAGGTAGGAAAGCACGCCGTAAAGGCCGATCGCGGCGAGCAACAAAGACAAGATCGCGAAGGCTAATAGGAGGGTTGCACTGAAGCTCTGACTGGCGGTGGCTTTCCCCAGTATCTGCTGCATGGTCAAGATGTCGTCGACGGGCAAACCGGGATCAAGGACCGCTACCTGGCGCTGCACAGGAATCGAGAGCGCGAGCGGATCTCCCTCCGTGCGGACTACGATGGTCGCGTAGTTCGTTCGATCGGGGATGCCGGACAGTATGGGGAAATACATCGTGGCCTTCACAGGCTCGGTGACCGCATAGGAAGTGTCACCGACGATCCCGACGATTTCATACGTCTCCTGCAGCCTTCCTACAGTGATGTGCTTGCCTATTGGATTGTCAGCGGGAAAGAACTGCTCCGCGAACCGCTTGCTGATAATCGTGTAGCGGTCGTGGGTGAGACGCTCCTCATCGGTGAAGAACCGTCCGCGAAGCAGCGGTATTTGCATGGCGGTGAAATAGCCGGGATCAGTGTTGCGATGG
>Ga0302177_10001596_pt1 | contig 16249 bp, 15 predicted proteins | sample I_Palsa_E1_2_FD_198780 | JGI IMG/M metagenome (GOLD analysis project Ga0302177, IMG submission 198780) | Peat permafrost microbial communities from Stordalen Mire near Abisko, Sweden - I_Palsa_E1_2 | ecosystem: Environmental > Terrestrial > Soil > Palsa > Peat permafrost | place: Sweden... | reverse complement strand
CGCGCCCTAGGGGAGTCTACGCATGTCTGAATCTGTAAGCGCGCGCGAGGCACGGGGGCCCCACGAAGTGGGGGGCGCGCAGCCAAGGGCGGAGCGCCATTCGAACTGGGAAGCGGTCATTGGCATCGAGTGTCACGTCGAGCTCAAGACGAAGTCGAAAATGTTCTGCGGATGCGCCAACGAGTTCGGCGGCGAGCCGAACACCAAGGTGTGTCCGGTGTGTCTGGCGCTTCCCGGTTCGCTGCCGGTTGCCAACAAGGCCGCGATCGAGCACATGATCAGCGCGGGCCTCGCGTTCGGGTCGCAGATTCCGTCGTTTTCGAAGTTCGATCGCAAGAACTATTTCTATCCGGACATGCCCAAGGATTACCAGATCTCACAGTACGACATGCCGATTACACAGGGCGGCGTGGTGCGCTATTGGCTCGAAGACGGCACGATGAAAGAGTGTCGTCTCACCCGCATTCACTTGGAAGAAGATACCGGCAAGTCGACGCACGCCGGTTCTGACGACGGGCGCATCGCGGGAAGCACCTATTCGCTGGTTGACTTCAATCGCGCCGGCGTGCCGCTCATGGAGTGCGTCTCCGAGCCGGAGCTTCATAGCGCCGACGAGGCGGTCGGGTATCTGGAGGCGCTGCGCCGGACGCTCGAGCAGCTCGGGGTGAGCGATGTAAAAATGGAAGAAGGCTCGCTGCGCTGCGATGCCAACGTGTCGGTGCGACCAGTCGGTTCACAGGCGCTCGGCACGAAAGCCGAGATCAAGAACATGAACTCGTTCCGTTCGGTGCACCGGGCCATCGAGAGCGAGATCGAGCGGCAGATCGCGCTCCTCGAGCGGGGAGAGCGGATCATCCAGGAGACGCGCGGCTGGGACGAACTGCGCGGCGTGACGGTCTCGATGCGCAGCAAGGAACAGGCGCACGATTATCGCTACTTTCCGGATCCCGATCTGGTGCCGCTCGAAATTGCGAGCGGTACGGTGGAGCGTTTGCGCGAGTTGCTCCCCGAATTACCGGTCCACAGGTTCGAGCGTTATGTGGGCAACCTCGGGCTCGATGCCAAGCAGGCGACGCAATTGGTCGACAACGGGCCGCTCGCGGCATTTTTCGATGCGGCCGTCGCGGCAAGCGAAAGCCCCAAGCAGGCAACGAACTTTGTGCTCGGGGATCTCTCGCGCCTGGCCAACGAAACCGGTACGCCGGTGCATGAATCGCCGGTGACGCCGGGGCATCTCGCGGAGTTGATCGCGCTGGTTGAAGACAAGACGATCAACTCGAAAATCGCGAAAGACCTGGTCACGCGCATGTGGGACGGCGACGGCTCGCCGAAGGCGATCGTGCAGCGCGAAGGTCTCGCACAAACCAGCGACCCGGCCGCGGTCGAGAAGTTTATCGATCAGGTGCTCGCGTCCAACGAAAAAAGCGTGAGTGACTATCGTGCCGGCAAGACCAACGTGATGGGGTTTCTCGTGGGTCAGGTGATGAAAGTGAGCGCGGGTAAAGCCGATCCGCAGCTCGTGAACAGCCTGATGAAGCAGAAGCTAGAGGTTCGGTAAGCCTTGTCGCTCGCCGACGAGCGAACGCTTGCGGCACTCGATTTTGCGACCGTGCGCGAGCGGGTCGTGGCAGCTACCCGCACGCAGCGCGGCAAAGCGCGCGCGGCGCAACTCGAACCGCTGACGGACTTCGCGCTCGTGCGCCTCGAACAGGGACGCACCTCACTGGTTCGCGATCTCGTCGCGGGCAGCGACCTTCACGTTATTCCCGCGGTCGATACCGATGAGCTGACACAAGCCGCCTTGCTCGGGCGCACGCTCGCGCCCTCGGACTTGCGCGCGGTCGGTGATGCACTCGCGGCCGCGGCGGCAGCGGCAAACGCCCTGCGCGAGGTCAAACACGAAGCGCTCGCAGCAATCACGGCGCCGTATACCAATTTGCGCGATCTGCAGCGTACGTTGACCGACGCGATCGACGAACGCGGAGCGGTTCTCGACCGGGCCTCGCCTGCGCTCGCACGGATTCGCCGCAGCTTGAGCCAAGCACATAATGACGCGCGCGACCGGGTGAGCTCGATCCTGCGATCCGGAAAGTACGCGCGGGCGATTCAGGACGATGTCGTGACGATTCGCGAAGGGCGCTTCGTCGTGCCGATCAAGTCCGAGTTCTCGGGCGAGTTCCCCGGCATCGTGCACGATACGAGCGGCTCGGGTCAGACGCTTTTCATCGAACCGCTCGCCGCGCTGGATGCAAACAACCGCGTGCGTACCCTGCGGCTTGAAGAGGAGCGCGAGGTGCAGCGCGTGCTCGAAGAGCTTTCGCGCAGCGTGGGTGGCGCGGCCGACGCGATCGAGCGCAATATCGAGATGCTGGCGCAGATCGACCTTCTCGTTGCCAAAGCGAATGTCGCGCGCGCCATGGATGCGATCGAGCCGGAGCTGGTTGACGATGCCGTAGTCCACGTGGAAGCCGGGCGCCACCCGCTCCTCGGCGATCGAGCGATTCCGCAAACCATCCCGCTCGACGGCGGCACGCGACTGCTGGTCATTAGCGGACCAAACATGGGCGGAAAGACCGTCGCGCTCAAAATGGTCGGGCTGTTTGTGGCGATGACCTACGCCGGCATGCACGTGCCGGCGTCGATCGGCACGCGCATCGGGCACTTTACTCGGGCGATCGCGGACATCGGCGACGAGCAATCGATCGCGCTCAATGCCTCGACATTCTCAGCGCATCTTGCGCGCATGCGGGAGATGCTGGATATGGCGGATGACCGCACGCTCGTACTCGTCGATGAGATCGGCGGCGGAACCGAGCCCGGTGCGGGCGCGGCGCTGGCGATCGCGATGCTCGAACGCTTGATCGCCGTGCGCGCCTGCGGCGTCGTGACGACGCATGCAACCGAACTCAAACTCTTCGCAAGTGGTACTGCAGGCGTGGCAAATGCAAGCGTTCGGTTCGATCCGTACACCTTCGTGCCCACCTTTGCGCTGGATGTCGGCGCACCGGGACAATCCCTTGCGTTCCCACTGGCGCGATCGCTCGGCATCGCGGACGGTGTGGTCGAGCGCGCGCAGGCCCTGCTCGATTCGAGAGAACGCGATTACGAGTCGGCCTTGGCGGAGCTCTCCGTCCGTGCGGCGGAATTGCAATCCGAACGCGACACGCTGCGTGCGCAGCGACTGGCTGCCGAGCGGGAGCGCGGCACGTTGGCACACGAGCGCGGGCTCTTTGAAAGTGAGCGGCGCACGTTCGCTGACCGCGCCGAGGAACGCATGCAGCAGAGCCTGCGTGAATTCATGGCGGAGTTGCAGCGACGAGCGGCCGCGGCGCAGGCAAATCGCCCGCGCGTGACCGCTTCGCATGCGGCCCTGCTCGGGAAGAGCGCCGATGATTTACGCCGTGAGCTCGGAGCCGTCGATTCGCCGGCGGCGCAAACGCCGGCGGAACGCGCCGCGCTCGCGCCAAATGACCGCGTGCACATTCGCTCGCTGCACACCGACGGTGCCGTTGTCGAAGATTATGGCGATACGGTACTGATCGCGATCGGTCCGATGAAGACGGTCGTGCAACGAAGCGACGTCGAGAAGCGCCCGGGCGGGGGAAGCAAACGCGCTGCGGCGGCGAGCGGGGCGCATGCGCGCCTCGATGCGTCGGCGCGCTCGATGAGCGAGCTCGACGTGCGCGGCAAACGATTTAGCGAAGCCGAGCCGCTCGTCGAACGGTGGATCGACGAGGCCGTGCTTGCCGGCAATTCGCCGCTGCGTCTGATCCACGGTAAGGGCACGGGCATGCTCGGGCGGGGCCTGCAGGAGTATCTTCGCACGCATCCGTCGGTCAAGAGCGTGCGCTATGGACGTGAGGACGAGGGCTCCGGCGGCGTGACGATAATAGAGGTCGGGTGACCTCCGCGAGTTTCTCCGACGTCGAGTTTCTGCTCGACGGCTTCGAACATGTCGAAACTGTCGAGGACTTTCGTGCGCGCCTCAAGTTAGGGCGGCCGATTCGCGTCAAGCTCGGCATCGATCCGACGAGTCCAGACCTGCACTTGGGCTTCATGGTGGTGTTGCACAAACTGCAGCGCTTCGCCGAAGCCGGGCACGAGGTGACGCTCATCATCGGGGACTTCACCGCGAGCATCGGCGACCCCAGTGGTCGCAACGCGATGCGGCCCCCGCTCTCGCGCGAACAGATCGAAGCCAACATGCAGACCTATCGCGAGCAGGCGGGAAAAGTCCTCGACCTCGAGCGTATCAAGGTCCGCTACAATTCCGAATGGCTGGTGAAGCTCGATTTCTCGGATATCGTGCGCCTCGTCTCGCACGTTACCGTCGCGCAAATGCTCGAGCGCAACGACTTTCACAACCGCTATGACGCCGGGACGCCGATCTCGCTGCACGAGTTTCTCTATCCGGTCGCGCAAGCGTATGATTCGATCGCGATCGAGGCCGATGTCGAACTCGGCGGAACCGATCAGCTGTTCAATCTGCTGCTCGGCCGTCAGTTCCAACGCGAATACGATCAGCTTCCTCAAATCTGTGCGACCGTTCCGTTGCTCGTCGGACTCGACGGCGAGAAGAAGATGAGCAAATCGCTCGGCAACTATGTCGGCATTGCCGAAAGTGCCCAGGTGCAGTTCGGCAAGCTGATGTCGATGCCGGACGAATTGATGCCGACCTATGCGCGCCTTGCGGCCTTCCAGAGCCAAACGCAGGCCGATACGCTGCGTGCTGCGCTGGAAGCTGGAAGCATCAATCCGATCGACGCGAAGAAAGCGCTGGCCGAAGAGATCGTGGTGCGCTACCATGGTCGCGATGCTGCCGCTGGGGCTCGCGAATATTTCGAACGGACCGTGCAGCGCAAGGAGATTCCGCAGGGCGATTTGCCCGAGGTTGCGCTCGGCGACGCGCGCCGCATCGCCGACGTCTTGGTGCGTGCCGGGTTCGCCGAAAGCCGGCGTGCAGCCGAGCGACTTATCTCGGGGAATGGCGTGAAGGTGGATGGTATAGTCGTCGATGACCCTCGGGCTGCGTGGACGGCAAACGGTCCCGCCGTCCTTTCGGTCGGGTCGCGCCGATTCGCTCGCATCGTCCCGTAGGGAGACTTTTATGGCCGAGAAGCAATTTGTCTGTAAGCGCTGCAAGCGCGCGTATCCGTATCCGCAGCCGGCCGAGCGTCCGATTCGTTGCGAGTGCGGCTGGTGGTATTACAACGATGGCGCGTTTATTCGCGAAGCCTTTTGGCAGCGCATCGAGCCGTATCGCGTGCCGAAGGATCTCGTGCACCTGTTCGAACCGACACTTTAGGCAGAGCGCGCGGCGAGTTCGCGTAAATCGTCGGGCGTAAAAATATAGCGCTTCTTACAGAACTCACACGAGGCTTCCAATTCGGGACGCTCGGATGCTAGCGTGCGCAGTTCATCGGCGCCCATGCCCAGCAGCGCGGATTCAACCTTCTCGCGCGTACACGTGCACGTGAAGCGCACGTCGAGAGTATGGTGCGAGCGCAGTTCGAGCGGACCCGCGAGCGCGCGCAGGAGTGCGTGCGCGTCGGCGCCTTCGTTGATGAGTTTGGTAATGGGCGGCATCGCAAGTGCACGCTCCTCCAAAGCAGCAATGGCACGCTCGTCGGCGCCGGGCAGTACCTGCGCGAGCACGCCGCCGGCGGCGAGCACGCCGTCGGGATTGGCCAGAACGCCGAGGGCAACGACGCTTGGAATCTGCTCGGAGTTCACCAAATACGAAGCGAGGTCTTCAGCGACTTCGCCCGAGTAAAATGGAACGATCCCAACATAGGGTTGGCCCACGTCGTAGGATTTGGTCACTTGGAGCGAACCTGCGCCGAGCGCGCCGGCCACGTCGAATTTCCCCGCCGCGTTGAGCGGAAGATCGGCGTGTGGATGCGCCGCGTAGCCGCGGGCGCCGAGGACCTCGGGCTCGAGCAGCCACGCGTCGGCTGCGATCGAACCCACGGGGCCATCGCCCGACATCTGGAGCGTGATCCGCTCGCTGCCCTTGAGCGACATACCCAAGAGCGCGGCGCCGGTCGTCAGCCGGCCGACGGCCGCGGTTACCAGCGGCGAGAGGTCGTGGCGGCTGCGGATCTCGGCGACGAGATCGGTCGTAATGGCGGCGGCGATGGCGATTCCGGTCTGCGGTGCCGACGCGCTGATAATGAGATCGGGCATGAGGTTTCACTCCTCGGCCGAAGGCGCGGGCTTTTCCTCCTGAGAAGGACGGAAGATGCGCGTACTCGTCATTCACGGGCCGAACCTCAATTTGCTCGGTGAGCGTCAGCCCGAGATCTACGGTCGCATGACGCTGCCCGAACTCAACGACTTCATCGCCGCAGCGGCGCGCGAGCTTGGCGTTAATGTCGACTGCGTGCAGCACAACGGCGAAGGTGAAATCATCAGCGCGATTCATGACGCGCGCACGCGCTACGACGGTATCGTGATCAACCCGGGCGCGTTCGCGCACTACTCGTATGCAATCGCTGACGCGATTTCATCGGTACAGATTCCCGTTGTGGAAGCGCATCTTTCAAATATCGCGGGACGCGAAGCGCATCGGCGCATCAGCGTCACGGCCGCATCGTGCGTCGGCGCCGTATCCGGCTTCGGCCAGCATTCCTACGTGCTGGCGCTGCGCGCACTCGCGCAAAACGTCGAAAAATGAAGGACCGGGCCCGCGCCCTTCGTATATCCCCTGCCTGGCGGCCGGCCACCACCCACGTTCGGTCCCTTGCTCTTCGAGCCGCCAATAGGAGATAGCGAGTTTGACGAAAGCCGATCTGATTGATACCGTCGCCGGTGAAGTGGAGCTTTCGAAGCGCCAAGCCGGCGAAGTCGTCGACTTGATCCTTGAAGAGATCAAGGCGGCGCTGCAGAAAGGTGACCGCGTTGCGTTGACGCCGTTCGGCAGTTTTGTCGTTCGCAGCCGCAAGGCACGTGAAGGACGCAATCCCAAGACGGGTGAGAAGATCAAGATTGCGGCGCGCAAAGTGCCCGCGTTTGTCGCGGGTAAATCGCTCAAAGATGCCGTGGGTGGTGCGCGCGCGGGCAGCGCGAAAAAAGCCTCCGGCAAAAAGAAGAGCGCAAAGCGCAAGTAGTGACGCTGCCGGATGAACGAGGGTTCTCCGGCCACTATCGGGCTGTAGCGCAGCTTGGTTAGCGCGCCTGACTGGGGGTCAGGAGGTCGCTGGTTCGAATCCAGTCAGCCCGAGGTCTTACAAAAAGACAAGTGCTCTGCTTCGCAGGGCACTTACTTTTTCCTAAGACGGGCGCGCAGCGCCGATTCGATCCCTACGTTCCCGAGCTGCTACGCCACGTAAAGCGCCCGTCGGGTTGCCGTTCCAGAATCGACGTGATCCAATGCGAGACGAGGTTCGGATCCGAGTAGCGCATGTCGGACTTCACCGGATGCGAACAGCCTTGATGGGTCACTTCACCGCGAAGGTCTTTGATTTTCTCGCTAAAGTGGCGCACCGAGGTTTCGCCGGGCGCCACACACCACGCCCCGCGGATCTTGTAGCCGTAACCCATGAACTCATATGCGGTGACCCAAACCCACGAATCCGTCGTCTTGTTGATGACCGTGGTTTGGAACGCGAGCGCGCGCGCAGGCAGCGCGAACCCGGCGATCAAAAATGCGGCGATAGCTGCCGTAAGAATGCGTTTCATTTATCGTGCCTCTCCCATCCAGACGTAGTTCTTGCCGCTGCCTTCGAGCGTCGCGTAAAAGGCCGAGGCGTGTGCGACGCCGGTCAGGCTGCGATCGAGCATCACGGGATGCGCGCAGTTCTTGACTGTCGCCTCGACGCGCAGGCGGCCGATCACGTTTGAAAACGTGCGCGTGCTTTTTTCTCCCGGAGCAACGCACCACGCACCGTCGATGTTTCCCGCGTAGGCGCCGTAGGCAGTAACCCACGCCCACGCATCGGGCGTCTTGTTGGTGACGTGAACCGCGAACGAGGCAGCCAGCGCGGGTGCAGCAAGCACGAGTGAAAACGCGGCCAAGAACGAACCGAGCACAAGTTTCTTCATGCTCGTGCCCGTTCACCCAATCGTGCAACGTTCCCGTCTTTTAAATTAGGTGTATAGTAAATGCTATGGAAACGGCTGAGGCGCAAGAACGCAGCGCGTATAGCATCCGCGAGACAGGTGATACAGAGGGCGCCCTGAGCGCGTACGAGCGTGCCGGCGACGCGTACGCGCGTGAAGGCGATCCATTAGGTGAGGCCCACGCGGTTCGTCACGTTGGAGATATCCTTCGTGGGCTTCAGCGTTACCGCGAGGCCGACCCTCATTACGAGCGCGCGCTTGCGCTCTATGAAGCGCGGGGCGATCGTCTGGATCTCGATCTAGCCAACGCCCTTCGCGGTTATGCGCTCTCACTCGAAGCGCAAGGGAAAGATGCGAAGTCCCTCTGGGTGCGCGCACACGGTCTGTATAAGGCAGCGGGAGTCGAAGCAGGCGTGGCGGAGAGCCGCGCACGTAGCGGCTTTTAAAGAAAACAAGCCGTTGCGGCGGGCAGCGGCGAAGTACGAGCAATGGCGTCTGTAGCCGCCGAGGTACAGGCGAAGCACTATCGGCGGCCGTGGTACTGGCTGGTCGTTCTCGGGGTCGCGGCTTTGGCAGCGACGGCGTTCGTCGTGTGGGACGCGCGGTCGCGGATTGCGCTCAACGACCGTCAATTCGAAGCCATGCAGATGTTGCGTCTCGAGCAGATGAAACAGCGCATCGACGATTACTTCCTGAACGCCAAACAGGTTGCTGCGCTGTGCTCGCAGACGTTGGGAAACGTGCGCAGCGACAGCGCGCTGCTTCGTACGCTAACGCTCGAGACGTTCCGCAGCCACCGAGACCCGGATCTTTACGGGTTAGGCGTGTTCTTCGCGCCCTTTATGTTCGATGGGCACACGGAACTGGTTAGCGACTACGTTCATGGCGGCGGCCGGAGATATACGCCGTTCGATCGACGTTTGCCAGGCGGCGTTGTCGAAGTGTACGAGTCTACGAATAAACGCGCCCCGGTTTCCGACTACGTGACGGAAGAGTGGTATCGGACGGCGGTTGCGGGTCGCGGCAAGATCGATATTGACGGACCGTACACCGAGGACGGACGGAGTTTTATCAGCGTGGTTCAGGCGTTTTATCGCGACGGCCGTTTGGCGGGTGTGATAGGCGTCGACACGCTGGAACCGTGGTATAAGGCCATGATGACTGCCGCAGTCGCGCATGGTGACATCGCCTGGATTCAGGTCGGCGCCCGCGGTGGATGGCGCCTGGGCACTTCGAGTCTACCCAAAGACGCGTCATCGCGCATCGATCGCAGCGTGCCCCTGCGAGACACTCGTGCCATCCTACACCTCTCGTCTGATGCATCAGGCTTGTTCGCTTCAAATCGTCGAGACGTTATCGCGGCCTCTTTGTTGATAGCGGCTATCTGGGGCCTCGCGGCGATCATCGCTCGCTTGTTGCTACAGCGCTGGCAAGCAAACGAGGAAACGATCGAGTTGGAACTGCGGCAGGCCCGGCTTGAAAACGAGGTTGCACTCGCACAAACCGTAGCCACCGAGTTGCGCAAGGCCGCGTACACCGACGCGCTCACCGGTCTGCCCAATCGGGCGGCATTCCTCGAGCGCGCTGCCGATATGTTGGTGCAGGCCGGCGATGGGGAAGGGCATGCGGTCCTGTTTATCGATCTCGACCATTTCAAGGTCATCAACGAGACGCTCGGCCACTTCGCTGGAGACGAACTCCTTTGCTTGATCGCGCTTCGCTTAGCCGACAACGTGCCTGGTGATATGCTAGCAACGCTCGGCGGCGACGAATTCGTCATCGTTGCCCACGGTGATGAGCGTGCCGCTCGGAAGAGAGCTGAGCGCGCGATGGAACTCATCGCGCAACCGCTCGTGCTTGGTGGGCGCAACATTCATCCCCACGCGTCAATCGGCATCGCGCTCGTCGGTGTGACCCACACGAACCCGGACGATCTTCTCCGCGACGCCGGCATCGCCGTGAACGAAGCGAAGCGCAGGGGGCGGGGGCGAGTCGTTGTCTTCGACGCGGCAATGCGGCGGCAGGCCGCCGAGGATGCTGAGCTGGAGACCGACCTGCGCCATGCGATCGAACGTCACGAGTTGGTGCCGTATTACCAGCCTATCGTGAACATTGCAACGGATGCGATTGCGTCATTTGAGGCGTTGGTGCGCTGGAACCGCCCGGGACGTGGCACCGTGGACGCGGGCCAGTTCATGCCCTTCGCCGAGTCTCGTGCTCTCGTGCATGAAGTCGATTCCTTGGTGTTGCCGCAAGTGGTCCGGGACTGCGCCACACTCTTTGGGTTCGTCCCAGAGGCGAGCGTCGCTGTGAACGTTTCGGCCGCGGAATTGTCGGATCAAGATCTCGCCGGTCGCATCGAAACGCTCCTCGCGGAGCATAAAATATCGCCGAGCCGGCTCAAACTCGAAATTACCGAGACCTCGATGATGACGCCCAGCGATGAGGCGACGGCTAACCTCAAGCAATTGCGCGGAATCGGGGTGCAACTCGTGCTCGACGACTTCGGAACCGGCTACTCTTCGCTGGCCTACCTTCAACGACTGCCGGTGGTTGGTCTAAAAATCGATCGTTCGTTTGTCGAACACATCGCGCGCGATACTCGCATCGAGGAGCTCGTGCGGAACATCGTGGCGCTGGCGCACACGTTCTCGCTCTACACGGTCGCGGAAGGCGTGGAGAATAGAGAGCAACTCAATACTCTATCGAAGGTCGGCGTCGCATTCGCTCAAGGGTACCTGTACTCACCGGCTGTGGACATAGCCGCCGTCGAGGCATTAGCCTCACGCATCTTTCCCGGAGCTACTTCGTTGGGTCCACCAGCGGCAGCAAGCCCGCCAACTGCAGGTTGATCAACAGGTCGATCTGCCTGTCGATCTGATACCACAGTGCGGCTTTCTTGGCCGAGATCACTTTTTCGAATTGCGGGACGTACTTCTCGCGCAGCGCGATCATCTGTTGATCCACTTGCGTCGAGCGCGTCATAAAGCCCTGCGCTTGCTCTGCCGACACGTTTGGATAACTCGCCGCGTATTCTTTCATCAATTGCCAGCGAGTGTTGCCGATCTGGTTGAGTTCTTGTTGGTACTGATCGTAGATCGGCCAGAACTTCGCGGCCTCGTCTGCGGTCAGGTTCATGTTTGCCGCGACGACCTTCTTGCGCGAAGAGCGAATATTTTCGCGCAACATCTGGATGTCTTGTTCGCTCCCCGCCGTCGGTTGGCTATTCGGAACGGTAACTTGTGCCGGTGCGGGAGCAGCACAAAGCGCGACCGCTAAAACGGCCGCGCTGAGGAAGACGTAATGCTTGTTCATAGGCCCATCCTACCCGTCAAGCCCGCCTTGGCATTATCCGAAAGGCGCTACAGCCCGATCTGCGTGAGGTCCGCTATGATCCGCTGCGTGATCGGGCTGTCCCACCAGTTCGCCGCGACCGCCTCGAGCTCGCGCACGGAACGTAATGCGCCCACATGGCGTTCGAGGATTGCGGGGCTCGGAGTAGTTTTACCGAGTTCAGCCCGCAGTTGATCGATCGTTGCATGCGCACCGTGCGATGGTGTTAGTGCTTCGTGCAGCATCTCGCTGGGGAAAGTCGCCAACAGCTCTTGGTTGGCGACCATCCCGGTTGCATCGGCTGCCTCGACCGCGTTGCGGATCTCGTCGTTCTTATCCATATTCGAATCCGTTCAGCGCAGGTCGTAGCGATCGGCGTTCATGACCTTCGTCCATGCGGTGACGAAGTCGTCGACGAATTTGCGCCCCGCGTCCGAGGCTCCGTAGACTTCGGCGACTGCACGCAGTTCGGAGTTGGAGCCGAAGATGAGATCGACACGCGTGCCCGTCCAGTCCGCAGCGCCGGTTTTGCGGTTGTGCCGTTCGTACACCGTCGTGTCCGTCTGCTTCGCTGACGGCGCCTTCCAGTCACCGCTCATGTCGAGCAGATTCACAAAGAAGTCATTGGTGAGCGCTCCCGGCCGTTTGGTGAGGACTCCGTGTTTGGAGCCGTCGGCATTGGTATCGAGAACGCGCATGCCGCCGACCAGGACCGTCATCTCCGGCGCGGTCAACATTAGCAACTGTGCTTTGTCCACCAGCATCATCTCCGTTGGAATGCCAATGTCGCCTTTGACGTAATTGCGGAAGCCGTCGGCCACGGGTTCGAGTACGGCGAACGATTCCACATCGGTTTGCTCTTGCGATGCATCGGTGCGCCCGGGCGCGAACGGCACGGTCACATCGAACCCCGCTTTCTTTGCGGCCTGTTCGACGCCGACGGTACCCGCCAGCACGATCAAATCGGCGAGCGAGACCTTCTTGCCGCCGGATTGCGCGCCATTGAACTTGCCCGCAATGCCTTCAAGTGTCTTGAGCACCGTTGCCAGTTGTTCGGGCCGGTTCACTTTCCACTGCTTTTGCGGTTCGAGCCGAATGCGCGCGCCGTTAGCGCCGCCGCGTTTGTCCGAGCCGCGGAACGTGGAAGCGGATGCCCATGCGGTCGAGACGAGCTGCGAAACCGAAAGTCCCGAATCGGCGATCTGCTTCTTGAGGGCTGCGATGTCGCTCGGGTTGACCAACGGATGGTCGACGGCCGGAACGGGATCTTGCCAAATGAGCACTTCGGCCGGCACGTCCGGGCCGAGGTAGCGCGCACGCGGACCCATGTCGCGGTGCGTCAACTTGTACCACGCGCGTGCGAAGGCATCCGCGAATTGGTCGGGATGCTCGTAGAAGCGGCGCGAGATCTTTTCGTAGACGGGATCGAACCGCAGCGCGAGATCGGTGGTCAGCATGGTCGGCTTGTGGTGTTTCGAGGGATCGTGCGCATCGGGAACGGGGGCCGCACCGTTCTTGGCAATCCACTGCTTGGCCCCCGCCGGACTCTTGGTCAACTCCCACTCGTTGCTGAACAACGACTGGAAGAAGTTGTTGCTCCATTTGGTCGGGGTGGTGCTCCACGTCACCTCGGGACCGCCGCCGATCGTATGCTCGCTGTGACCCTTGCCGAAAGAACTCTTCCATCCAAGGCCTTGCAGCGCAATGTCGGCACCCTCGGGATCGTGGCCAACGTGCGAAGGATCACCCGCTCCGTGGGTCTTTCCGAAGGTATGGCCGCCGGCGATCAACGCAACCGTCTCTTCGTCGTTCATCGCCATGCGGGCGAACGTCTCGCGAATATCCACCGCTGACTTGAGCGGATCAGGATTACCGTTCGGTCCTTCCGGGTTGACGTAGATCAGGCCCATCTGCACCGCGGCCAAGGGGTTCTCGAGGAGCCGCTCCCCTGCGTAGCGCTCGTCGGCAAGCCATGTATCTTCCGCACCCCAATAAACCGACTCGTCGGGTTCCCACTGATCGGGGCGCCCGCCGGCAAAGCCGAACGTCTTGAAGCCCATCGATTCGAGCGCAACGTTGCCGGTCAGGATCAGCAGATCGGCCCAGGAAAGCTTCTTTCCGTATTTTTGCTTGATCGGCCAGAGCAGGCGGCGCGCCTTGTCCAGATTCACATTGTCCGGCCAGCTGTTTAGCGGAGCAAAGCGCTGTTGTCCGCCGCCGGCGCCGCCGCGTCCGTCGGCGATGCGATAGGTACCGGCACTGTGCCACGCCATGCGGATGAAGAGCGGGCCGTAATGACCGAAGTCGGCCGGCCACCACTCCTGCGAATCGGTCATCAGGGCGCGCAGATCGCTCTTCACCGCGGCGAGATCGAGTTTCGCGAATTCCTTCGCGTAGTTGAATTCCTCGCCCATTGGATTGGATTGCGGAGAGTTCTGGCGCAGGATCGTCAGGCGAAGCTGCTCGGGCCACCAGTCGCGGTTGTGACGGCCAATGCTAGCTTTCGGGTGTACCGGACACGTCGTTTGGGACAAGACTCAATCTCCTTCGTGCGTCGAGCGACGGGGCGCAGCGCGGCTAAGCCGCACGAGCGCCACCCGTTCATGCTAGTTCACGAAATGGATTAGTCAAAGCCAATGGAAGTAATACTTTCCATCGTCGATGCCTATGTAATCCTCGGGTTCGCGCTCTGTGGGAGCCTTTTGCTATCCTGGAGTACCGCGAGGAGAACCAACGATGGATGCAGTTGTGCTCAATGGACCTCGGCAGATTAGTATTGAGGCCATCGCTGAACCGGAGCTGCTCAATCCCACCGACGTGCTGCTGCGGCTTACGTCGACCGCAATTTGCGGTACCGACCTGCACATGTACGAGGGCCGCCTGAGTACCGGCGCGCCGATGGTGATCGGCCACGAACCGCTCGGTGTCGTCGAACGCGTGGGCGAGGCAATTGTGAATGTCCGAGTGGGCGATCGTGTCACCGTCCCGACCCACATCTGTTGCGGGTTCTGCGCGAACTGCGTGCACGGCTATTCGGCGCAATGTCTCACCAACAATCCCGGGAAGGCGGGCGCGGCGTATGGCTACCCCGGCATGGGCGGCTACACCGGCGCGCAAACCAAACTGCTGCGCGTTCCTTTCGGTGACGCCAACTGTTTGCGGCTACCGGGAGAGCCGGGCGATCGCTGGGAGCACGATTTCGTTTTGCTTGCCGATGCGCTTCCGACGGCGTTCCATGCGACCCAGCTCGCCGACGTTCGGACCGGGGACATCGTCGTGATCTACGGCGCCGGCGCAATCGGATTGCTCGCCATGATGTGCGCGTTCATGCGCGGAGCGCGGCAGGTGTTCGTCGTGGACGCAATTCCGGAACGACTTGCGAAAGCCGGAGAACTCGGCGCCGTGCCGATCGACATGCGCGACGGACATGCGGCCGACCGCATTCTCGAGCAAATCGCGCGGGAGCGTAATGGAATCGCCTGGCGCGGCGAAGAGGCAAACCTCGGTGCGAACGTCTGCATCGATGCGATCGGATTTCAAGCGCGGGACCCTCTCAACTATGCCGTGGAAAATCCCACAAGCGTCATCGACGATCTTGCCCGAATCATCGCGGTTAAGGGCCGCCTGTGCATCATCGGTGTCTTTCTCGATAGCGACCCGCACGGGCCTAACGCGGCTGCGCAACGCGGCGACTACATGATCCCTTGGGGCCCGCTCTTCAAAAAAGGCGTGATGATCGGTATGGGACGTGATGACGACGAGAACTACAACGATCATCTGCGCGACATGATCGTGAGCGGTAGGATCAAGCCGAGCGCCATCGTTTCCCAGCGGTTGCCGCTTCGCGACGCGCCGGATGCGTTTGCAAAATTTGACGCGCGCAGCGATGGCTACATCAAGGTCGTACTCGAGCCCTAATGGTACGGCGATCGTTGGTTGTGAGCATAGCGCTCTTCTTTGCGTTGCTCACATCGCGGGCAAGCGCCGCTGGTGTTCGCGAGGAGTCGGTAACGGTGACGATTCCAACCGGCGTGCTGTCGGGAGCGCTGATGCTGCCGATGGGAAGCGGCCCCTTTCCGGTGGCGCTGATCATCGCGGGCTCGGGTCCGACCGACCGCGACGGGAATCAACTCGCGTTCAGAAGCGACGCGTATAAGAAGCTCGCGCAGGGGCTTGCGGCGCAGGGCATTGCGACGCTTCGCTACGACAAGCGTGGCATCGGCGATAGCATCAATCACCAGCCCGAGGCTGATCTGCGGTTCGACGACTACGTGAGCGACGCGCTCGCGCTCACCGCGTGGCTCGAACGTGATCCCCGTCTTCACGGCATCGCGATCATCGGCCACAGCGAGGGATCGCTGATCGGGTTGCTGGCGGCGCAGCAAGATCCGCACGTGCAAGCCTTTGTCTCACTCGAGGGAGCGGGCCGCGACTTAGGAACGATTCTCGATGAACAAGTTCGCGACGCCGGCGCTACGCCGAATATCGTCAACGAAGTCGTCAGCATCGACGCGTCTCTACGTGCCGGGAAAGCCGTGCCTGATCCCGACCCGCAGTTGGCGACGCTCTTCCGGCCGAGCGTACAGCCGTATCTCATCTCCGAGTATCACTACGATCCGGCAAAGGAGATCGCAAAGCTCACGATCCCAGTCCTGATCGTTCACGGCTCGACCGACATTCAGGTGAGCGCAGCGGACGCGAAGTTGCTCGCCGCAGCCGACCCGAAAGCGCGCGTGGCCAACGTCGACGGCATGAACCATGTCCTCGTCGATGCTCCGGCGGGCCGCGATGCGAACATCGCGACCTATTCGAAGCCGGGACTTCCGCTTGGCGCGACGCTGGTTCCGGCGATCGC
>Ga0302177_10001592_pt1 | contig 16259 bp, 12 predicted proteins | sample I_Palsa_E1_2_FD_198780 | JGI IMG/M metagenome (GOLD analysis project Ga0302177, IMG submission 198780) | Peat permafrost microbial communities from Stordalen Mire near Abisko, Sweden - I_Palsa_E1_2 | ecosystem: Environmental > Terrestrial > Soil > Palsa > Peat permafrost | place: Sweden... | reverse complement strand
GCCCCAACAAAATCAAAGCTGAAACGACACGTAGATTCCGCTTTTGCGCAGTGGGAGACTTTTCGATGTTTGCCATTTGATTGCTACACCTGGCGCCGGTAAAAGAGGCTGAGATCCGTTGTGCTCTAGAGGTCTGTCCGCCGTGGCGAGCGGCTGCGCGATAGCAGCCCGCGCAGACCGAGCAGGACCAAGCGGGGCTGGCTCAGGCACACGCGCCAAAGAATTTTCCACGCTTCGTCGCGCGAATAGTCGGCAAGCGATCGCTTAGCCGGAGCGTTCAACAAGTCCACCAGCCGGCTGTAGTCCGCCTGCTGAAAGTCGTGGAGCGAGCGACGTAACAGAAGATGAAGGTCAAGTTCCCGGCGCAGGGTTCGCAGCTCACGGGACCCACGATTCAAAATCGCCTGAGCAACTCCGAGCGCGCCGCGAAATCCAGTAACGATGCCGCCCACCGTGGTGACTTTCACCTGCCCGGCTGCGTCGCCCACCAAATATACGGATCCTTTTCCCACCGGCCGGTGAACCGGAACCCACCGTTTATAAACGGGAATGCGCGCCGCTTGAAATCCGATCGGGTCGAGCTTCCGCTTTTCTAGAAAGTTCTCCAGGTGATGCCGCGTTTCCGGGCCAGTCTCACCGATTAATCCCAGGGCACCGCGAGTCGGCGATTCCGGAATGAGCCAATAAAAATAGGGAGTATCCTGCGGCACGAACCACACACGCGCCGTATCCGGCCGCATGTCTTTCGGCAACGGCACAATCGCCTGCACCAGCGGGACCGTCTCAAGCGGCGCCCACCCCGCCGCGTGCGCCACACGGCTCGAAGCCCCGTCTCCGCCCACGATCGTGTCCGCGCGAACTTCCTCTCGGCTTCCATCATCGCATCTGTCAATTTCCAGCACCAATCCACGACCGTTGGGATGCAGCGCGTGAAAGCGGCGGCCCAGCTCAATGCTCGCGCCGGCACGTTGCGCTTCTTCCGCAAGAGCTTGAATTAAGGAGCGACGCTCAATGATCAGGTCGGGGTGCTTCAGGGTGACGGTCGCAGCGCGGCCATCAGTAAAGAGCTCAAAGTGCCGTATTTCGTTAACAACGCTTTTCTGTGCCGCGCGTCCGAGAAGGGCCCGCATTCGATCCGTGACGATCAATGTGCGCTCGTCAGGTTCGAGCGTTTCGATGCGTTCGAACACACGAACGGGAACGCCCTGGCGCGCCAGCAAGGAAGCGGTAAATAAGCCGGCCGCCGAGCCACCCACCACAGCAACGCTTTGCTTATCGGTGAGAGACCTGGGAGACGAATTGTTTTCCGCGTCGCGTAGTTCGGGCGCCATATAGTCGGTTACAACTTGCCTTTGCGTAGTTTATTTGAGCGAGTCCGCGGAAACTACTTACCGGGACTGTCCTCTACCCACCACTGAAGAGAGCAGAAATCCAGGCGATCTTAATACTCGTAACCACCGAGGCTGAAGTATATATCTTACCGGGGTGCAAGCAAGAAAGACAGGCAGGTTCTTTCAATTAGGCGGAAAAGGTCTTGGGAATTTTCGCTTGACGTTCATACGGCGCCCCTTCCATAAAAAAAATGGCAATGAGGCTGCCAAAGATCAGTAGCCCTGCCAGGGTATATGCCGTCGCCGGCGAAGATCCTGGAATAAAAAGTGCGGCCGCGCCAAAAAGGACCGCAAAACAATACATCACGAGAACCGCACCACGATGGCCCAATCCCAGATTCGACAATCGATGCGCCGTATGGTCCTTGCCCGGCGAAGTGAAAGGCAGCAGGCCGCGGCGTGCGCGGGATATGGAGACAAGCGTCGTATCAAAGATAGGTACGCCCAAAATCAGCACTGGAATCAGCCAGGTAATCGGAAAAGGAGCGCCATCCGGCCGGATCTTAAGGCCAAGTGTCGCCATCAAGAACCCGAGGAACATCGCTCCGCCGTCGCCCATGAATATTTTTGCCGGACTGAAATTCCAGCGCAGGAATCCTAGTGAGGCGCCCAAAGCTGCAGCACCCAGACTGCGAACGAGCGTCTGCCCATTCATACTGGCGGAAATTGTGAAGAAGGCCGCCGCCACAGCGGCGATACCCGCGCAGAGACCATCCATATGGTCGAGAATGCTGAACGACGCAGTGATTCCCACGACCCACAATACGGTGAAGAAGTCATCGAGAACCACACCCATCAATCCCGGCACAAACTGAGAGAAAAGCTGCGCATGGATTCCGGTGGCAATCAGCATTAGCGCAGCCACTGGCATACCGACGAATAGCTTTACTTGATGATGCAGAAGCTTGCCATCGTCGAGAAAACCGATGATGGCGAGCAGCGTGGCTCCGGAGAGAATCCCAGCGACTTGTTTTTCAGGGGCACCGTGGACCGTCACAAGAACTGCCAAGGCAAAAGCCAGATAGATGGCGATACCGCCCAGAAGCGGAATTGGTTTGACGTGTACCTTACGCGGGCCCGGGTGGTCCACCATTCCAAACCGAATCGCCAAGTGACGCACCGGAATCGTAAGGCTAAGAGAAGCCAGCAGGGCCACTGCAAATGCAATTAAGTCGGCACGGATGGACATTGTTGCTGTCACTCCAGTCAACGTGCCGTAAGCATCTGCTCAAGGACGCCGCGCACCTGATCCTTCTGCTTGGTTGCGAAATACCAGTCCATGGTCTTACGCAGGCCCACGCGGAAAGGAGTTTTCGGCTCCCAACCCATCAGTTTTTTTGCCAGCGCGTTATCTGCGACGCGATTTACAGGGCCAGTGGGCATATCCGGGCGGAAGCGGATGTCCGCCTTCTGTCCGGAAAACTCAAGGACCATTTTTGCGGCGTCGATCACACGGATGCGTTCCATCGTTCCGAGATTAACTGCGGTACCGTCATCGATTTTCTCAGCAGCGAGAATTGTTCCGCTGACGATGTCATCCACATAGGTCCAATTGCGGATCTGCGTGCCATCACCCCAGACATCAAACGGATTCTGCCCGATAAAAGCGCGTGCGATCATTGCTATTACCGCGTGATTTTCCACTCCGCGCGGCCCGTACACCGTGAAGTACCGGCACGACGCCGCTTTCAGACCGTGCTCCCGGTGATAGGCTTGCAGCGTAAGCTCTGCCATCAGCTTGGCCCAACCGTACATATTATCGGCGTCATGCGGAGGTTTGACGTCTTCTTCGCGAAGATAGAGCACCTGCTTCGTATCGGTCTGCATGTTATTCGGATAAACGCAGCCCGAGGAAGCGTAAACCACTTTTCCCACGCCGGCTTTCACCGCTTCCCAAAACACCAGGCCGTCGAGAAAGAGATTCGAGGCTGGACCTGCCTGGTGTAAATCGACGTAGCCGCGCCCGCCATGGTCCGCAGCGAGGTGAAAAACAATTTCTATCCCCTTCATCGCCGTGCGGGTTACTCCCGGCTCGCGCAAATCAGCCTCGACAAAAGTCACACGGCCATCCGCCAAAAGCTGTTCGATGTTCGAGCGTCTGCCGCTCGTCAGATCATCTACCACGCGCACCTGCGCGCCGCGCTCCACCAGAGCGTCCACTAAATGCGACCCAATAAAGGATGCGCCGCCGGTTACGAGTACTTTCTTACCTTTCCAGATGGCCGCCTCCGTGATTATTCCGATGATTTGAGGCTTCTTCTACCACTTCGACAAACCTTTCAAGCTCATCGACTCTAGCATATTTCGCTGCTGTTTCCTTTGCGCGGACTCCCATCTGAGCCAGTCGATTTGGGTCATCGCGCAACTCGAGAATGGCGGCGGCTATTCCAGCAGGATCGTCCGGATCCGCCGATATTCCGCAGCCGGATTCACTCACGATGCGCGCAGCATCACTCCCCGCAGCGGCCACAGCAAGCACCGGACGGCCCGCCGCAAGAATGGAATAAAGCTTGCTAGGCACTACGACACCTTCCAGCCCACGCCTTACCGTCACAATGTGTACGTCGCCGGCCATCATCACGTGCGGCACTTGCTCGAATGGGAAGAAGGGCAAGAAGCGTACATTCGGCGAAGACTTCGCGGAAGTCTCCAGCACTGCGCGGTTTGCCCCATCGCCTACAAACACAAGTCCAATATTTTCGTTGCGCAAAATGTCAGCGGCCTTCAGAAGCGAATCCCAGGCCCCGTAGAAGCCCAGATTGCCGGCATGCAGGGCGACAATCGAGAATCCGCAGCGAATCTTCTGCACTAGCGGATCATTGCGCTCCGGCAAAGAAGTAGGAAACGAAGCGCCGTCTCGGATTACGACTACTCGGTCCGGCGAAACTCCCTTCGAGACAATCCTCTCGCGCATGTCCTCGCCAAGAACGATTATGCGAGCAGCTTCACGAAGCGCTCGGCGGTGCATTTCCTCCCAACGGTCAACCCACCGATTGGGCCGCACGATGTCGCCACCCAGAGCCATGTCCGGATACAAATCGCGGATATTGTAAACAAACGGCCGGCCCCCCATGCGCGCGATGAATGCACCGGCGATGCCTGCAACGGGTGGATCCGTCATCGCAAGAACGATGTCCGCGTGAATGGCCAGCGCACGCGGGACAGCGAGCGCGAGATAGCTCAAGTAATTAGAGACGCGCCGCCGCATCTGATGCCGTGGGTAAGCGGTGGAAGCGACGCGTTCGACCGAAACGTTATTGCGAACATCGCGCCGGAGAAATGCAAAAGGGTAAAACTCGTCGGGATCGTAGGAAGGGCGTCCTGCAACCACCGTTACCCGATGGTGTTCCGCCAATTTTTCGGCCACTTGCACCGCCATCTTGGCCGTGGCGGAAGTGTCCGGCGGATAATATTGATTGAGCAGAAGAATGTGCATAGTAACCGATTTGCATCTCGACGCCGGGCTGGACAACTGTGGCGGCGAGCTCCGCCTTGACTGACGCCTCCCTATTCCGCGCGCTTCGCGAAACTATCCGCAGTTTCTTCCTGCGACGCGGCTGAGGATCTTTTCTCAAGAATGAAGTTTCCCATTACCAATGTATCCATTTGGGTTCGACGGAAACAATCAAGCGCTTCCTCTGGCCGGCAGACGATTGGTTCATTGTCATTGAACGAAGTATTTAAGAGCACCGGAACGCCTGTTTGATCACCGAAGGCGCGCAGAAGTTTCCAGTAAAGCGGGTTCGCCGTTCGACTCACGGTCTGGAGCCGCGCCGTGCCATCCACGTGTGTGGGCGCGGGAATCACATCGCGTTTTTCCGGCCGCACGGAATAGGCAAAAGTCATAAACGGCGAAGGGTGCGTCTTCTCAAAAAATTCACCTGTAGCTTCTTCCACAATCGAAGGCGCGAACGGCCGGAATATTTCTCGATGTTTGATCCGGCGGTTCAAGACGTCTTTCATCTCAGGCCGCCGCGGATCCGCCAGGATGCTTCGCTGCCCCAGGGCGCGCGGGCCCCACTCCACCCGCCCCTGAAACCATCCGACTATTTTTCCGCTAGCGATATGCCGGGCTGTCGTTTCGAGCAAAGGAGTCTCTTCCATCTCCGTGACACTCACTCCCTCTTCCGATGAATGAAATTGTTCGATCGAGTGCCGGATCTCTTGACTCGAAAATTCCGGACCCCAACAAGCGTGATCCATCACGAACTCGCGCGGCCGTCCCAGAATCTGATGGTTCACCGCAAAGGCCGCCCCCACTGAGAGACCTGCGTCGCCCGCCGCAGGCTGTACGTAGACACGCTCAAACGGTGAGCGATCAAAAATCTTCCCGTTCGCGAGGCAGTTGAATGCGACGCCTCCCGCCAGACACAGCGACTTCTGCCTGGTCTTCTGCGCCAGAGCGGTCCAATGCGCGGCGAGGACCTCTTCCAGTGCAGCTTGCATGCTTGCCGCGATGTTCTTGTGTCGTTGTCCGAGCGGTTCGCCCTCTCTGCGCGACGGACCTAGGCGCTTTTCCAGATGAGAGGAGAAGAGCCGGCCAAGCACTGGCGTCTGATTTGCTTCGCGCCAAGTCATATCGGCGCCCTGCCGCTGATGCGTGAAATAGTCCAGGCCCAGGCGGAACGAAAGCGGACCATCGGCATAAACGATACGCCGGAACTCGTCCAGAAATTCCGGTTCGCCGTAAGCTGCCAGGCCCATCACTTTGTACTCATCACCGAATTTCCAGAACCCGATGTATTGTGTCAGCGCGGTGTAGTACATCCCCAGCGAATGAGGGAAGGTGATTTCACCGAGGGTCCGCATCTTCGCCCCTTCACCCAATGCCCACATGGAACTTGCAAAGTCGCCTAGGCCATCAGCGGAAAGCACCGCGGAATTTTCGAATGGCGAAACGAAATAAGCGCTTGCGAGATGCGCCGTGTGGTGTTCGATGCGATGGAAACGCGCTCGGATCTTTTCCGAAGGTATCTCGAAAGCCGCTGCTAGATCTTCTTGGATCCCCGCAAAGCGCTTCATCACGCGCGCGCGATCCAAAGCGAAGCGGGGCATGCGCATCGCAAATCGAAGTTTTGTTCCCAGCCGCGCCCACGGATTGCGCGGAACCGCTATGTGATCTACCTCTGACAGTTTTGCCCCGGCTTGCTCTAGGCAATACTGAATCGCGCGAGCCGGTAAGCCGGCAGCGTATTTGACCCGATTCAGCCGCTCTTCCTCGACAGCAGCAATCAGACGTCCGTCCACCACGATGGCAGCCGAAGCGTTTGCGTGATACGCGTTTATACCGAGAATAATCATTTTAGAATGTCCGCATAGAGAACTCCGTATGCGGCCCGTAATCAGCCGGCATGGACGGCAGCCGAATCATGCCGCTCCTTGCCGTCCTTCAATGGAACACTCAGATTGCGTTTGACCCATTCATTCAAAACGTAGAGGCTCCATGGCCGGGACCAGGTCGTTTTGCCTCGTAAGAAATTCCTCCAAATCCCTTGCGCGAACCTGTGGTCCAGACTGGCCTCGAGAGCGGGAGCCCAATCGCCAAGTCCCATCGCCACTCTCTCTCCCAGCTTCCCACGCATCCAATACTCCCACGGAAAGGTGAACGTACGCTTCGGTTGCTTGACGATTTCTTCGGGCAGCAAATTGCCGAGCGCCTCCACCAGCAGGGCCTTCGGACCGCCGCCGCCTCCCTTGGCCGACTCCGGCAAGCCAAGAACGTATTCCACCAATGGTGTATCGAGAAACGGCACGCGCACCTCCAACGAATTGCGCATGCTCGTCGCGTCCGTATCCCGCAATAGCGTGTTTACCAGATAGGAGCGCAGTTCAAGCCACGAGACTTGTGTAAATCGATCCAATGATCGCGATTGCTGTGCGGCAGTAGTAAGCCACTGATACCAGCTCGCCGAACTCCACGCAACGGTACTCCCGCGCAAACTCGACGCAAATGCCTGCGGTGTAAATAGCGTGCGTGTGAAAAAGTAGGGATGTGGAAACAGATTCGGCTGAAGCCAAGCCGCCGACGCTTTGCGAAAAACATCGGGTGAAGACTGAAAAACATTCATGTTCTTCATTCCGAGTGCAACCAACCTGCGGGCTCCTTGCGGAATGAATCCAGCCGCCGTGGCGATGCGATTAATTTTCTCTGTATCTCGGAAAGACGTGTAGCCGCCAAACAGTTCATCGCTGCCAAGCCCGGACAGCGCCACTTTCAAGCCCCCCTGTCGTGCCGCCCAAGAAACGAAGTAAGTGTTGATCCCATCCATCGACGGCTGATCGAGAGCCATCACCGCTTCATCAAGTCGAGTAACCATTTCGTCGCCGGAAATTACGACCTCGCGATGTTCGGTTCCAAGACGCTCGGCAGTGCGTCGAGCGACCGCGGCCTCGCTGAACTCCGTATCGGGAAATGAGACGGTGAAGGTGTGAATTTCTCTCTGAACTACCGTAGCAAGAGCCGCGATCGCCGTCGAATCGATTCCGCTGCTCAAGAACACGCCCACCGGAACGTCCGCGATCAGATGACTCCGCACCGCATCTTCCAATAAAGATCGAACTTGCAACGGAGGGGAAACTCTTGGGGCCTGCGAGTTCGGTGAAGCAATTCCGGTTTCGGCTTGCTTTTCGAGCACCCGCGCGACGTTCCAATAAGGTTTCGGCTCGAAGGCTTCGATCGGATCACCAGCAAGAATGGTGACGCGATGGCCCGGCGGCAGGGAAAAGACACCTTCCACCAGAGTTGTTGGCTCGCTCACCGAACCGAAAAGCAGATATGTAGTCAGCGCTTCGTTGGAGAGCCGCGGCGGAACGCATCCGCTTGCGAGAAGTGCTCGCACCTCTGATGCAAACAGAAAAGCACCGTCGACCTTCGCGTAGTAAAGGGGCTTGATGCCCATGCGATCGCGGGCGATGAATATGCGTGCAGCCCCGCCGCCTCGCCCTTCCGGCAATTCAATCGCCGCAAACGAGAACATGCCCCGCAACCGATTCACGGAATCCTCGCCCCATTCTTCGTAGGCGTGAACGATAACTTCCGTGTCGGATTTGGACCGAAATTTATGGTTGCGCGCTTCCAGCTCTTCTCGGAGCTCCCGGAAGTTATAGATTTCACCGTTGAAGACGACTGCGATTGTTCCGGTTTCGTTCCAGACCGGCTGGCTGCCGCCGGGCAGGTCGATGATGCTAAGGCGACGCACACCGGCGGCCACACGCGGTTTCAACAGGATTCCTTCTTCGTCGGGTCCGCGGTGAATGATAGCGGCGAGCATGCGGCGGACAATGCTCTCACCGTCTGCCTTGGAGTCCAATCCGATGACGCCGCAAATTCCACACATGAGATTTAGGCCGCATCCAGGAAAGCGTGGCAAGCTCTCCGAATCTGCTGCCGGATATGAACCGATTGCACGCCGAGCCGTTTCTCACCGTACCAGCGGAGAGCGATTCGCAGCAGGATTAGGAAAATTAGAAGCAGGAAAGAGGAAACCATGGCGGCAAAGGATTCGCGTTCGACTAAGAGGGTCATAGATGGCGTGTCTTCCCAGCCGGGTATAGCACGATCGAGAATTCGTCGAAGCAACGATCCGAAGATATGAAATCGCGCGAGGCGAATATGCACAACTTGATCGAATGTGTAGTTTGGGTCGTAGCCGCGAAGATCGCGGGTAGCGACAGCAAGAGTGGCAGGATCTGCCAATTCTTCGCGAGTCAGCGTCTGCCCCTCCGCTCCGCGCATTACGATTCGAAAAGTTGGATCCACAACGATCCACCGCCCATCCACGAGAACTTCGGCAACAACATGCTTCGTCATCTCGTGAGAGTCAACCAGCAGCAGCCGGCGAACCTGCATGTGCCCCGTGTCCACCAGATTGATAAATGCGTTTGTGGCAGTGCCGCATACTCGCAGTAGAGCCTCATAATTCAATGTGTCAGTCGGGTCGCGGTCACCCTGGAGCTTCTCGGCCTCGGACCTCCTGCGTGCCGGCCCATGAGCCATCCAATGGAGTATAGCTTCCACTTTTTCGTCCCCCGGCGACGTGGCCGGCACAATCGCGTCAGAAAATCCTTTCAGGTATCTTCGAGTCGAAAATTCCCACCCCGTCGAATACGCAGCGAAAAAAGCCGCCGCGAGTAACAGGATATTTACGCCAAACCAGACGCTTCGAAAAACTGGATGATGCTTGCTATCGGGATTGTCAGCAGGCCTTGGCCAAGGCGAAGACTTTTCATGGGCGCGAGTTTGTTGAGGCCTCATCGCGCGTTCAATCGGCTTAGTCGGGTGATCTTGGCTCATGCCGTTTCTCGTTTTTCCTGAATCAACCTTTCCTGCGCCATTACTTTAGCTGGATCGTGCGGACCCTGCGTTTGCTCTTCCTTTTCCACCAGGAAAGAGTGAACATTCTGGCCGCGATTTTCGTCATATCGTACGATGCGGGCCCGCTGTTTCTCGCACCATTGCTCGATGGTCCGGCGCGGAAGAAACGCGACTCGGGGAGTGACAAAGTAATCGTAAAAAAGGTTTCGCGCGCCTGACCAAGTGCGTTTCCCACTAGAACGAAGAAAATGAATCGCATAATACGGTACCTGAAAAAAAATCGTGACGAAAGGCTTCAACCACTCCCGCATTAGCGCATCTCGAATCAGGCCGCCCGGAAACTTGTAAAGTATAGGGTAGCGGCCATTGGGCTTGTAGACTGCGAGATACATTCGCCCGCCTGGCTTTAGGATCCGGAAATTCTCAGTGAATGCAGTCAGCGGATCCTCTGTATGGTGGATCACGCCGTCCGAGATAACAACATCCGCAGTTCCATCCGCAAACGGAAGGTGTAAGTTGTCGCCAACGACGCCCGGTCTGTCGTACCTTTTTATCGCAAGACCCAGAGAAACCCGGCTCTGATCGAGACCTATACATCGGATTCCTCGTCGTTTCAAAAAACCCAGAACTCTACCCGGACCGCAACCTATGTCGAGAACAAGCGAGTTTAGGTCCAAGCTTTGAATGAGCTCGACGAGCGGCCGCGAGACCACCGACTCAATGTCCTCCGGCGCGTCGATTGGAACCCAATCGAAGGGATGCTGATCGTAAAATGTGGCGGATTCAGGTTCGCCCATTAAAGACCACCATGCGAATTCTCCAAGGCTTTTGCATAATAACTTTCCATCTGCCCGCTCAGCCGGTCCCAGCTCAATTCCGCAGCCACTTCGGCGCACCCGGATTTCAATTTCGCGTACAGAACCGAATCCGAAATCAAATGGCGAAGCGCCGAGACCAGCGGTGCCTTCTCCGGCGCAATCACAAGTCCTGCGCGCCCATTCACCAGAGAGCGAATGCCGCAGCATTCCGTAATAATTACCGGCATGCCGAAAGCTATCGCTTCGGCCGCGGAATTCGCAAAGTTTTCATACCGCGATGGCAGAACAAAGATATCGGCGTCTATCATGAGGGCGGACTTGTCGTCGTCATACAAAGCGCCTGTAAAAATCACCCGAGATTCAACTCCAGTATCACGCGCCCCTCTCTCCAGCATCGCACGGTAACCAGGCTCGCCTTCGGGACCCGCGATTACCAGACGTCCGGATTTCGGGCACGCTTCAGAAAATGCCTGGATCAAAATATCTGCGCCCTTACGAGGAATCAAACGCCCCAGAAACAGCACGAGCGGTTCATCAGAAGGGATTCCCCATTTTGCACGAAAAGCACCGCGTGCCGATTGGCCCGCGCTAGTGCGGCCATCAATACCGTTGTATCGAATAACGACCTTTTCCGCCGGTACGCCGTCCTCTACAAGTTCCTGTTGCTCCATCTCGGAAGTGGCAATGATTTGCGCCGCGTTGCGCCAATAGGCGTCGCCCAAACCCCAATGCCACAACCGCTTCATCCGAAAGCTTCGGTCGATTGGCCGATACATGCCCATGGGTTCAATCACGTAGGGAATCCGCCGGCGTCTGCAGAAAAAACTCACCGCCGGTCCCAGCAGATCGTACAGGCCGTAGAGGTGAACCAGATCAAACTGTGAGATGGACGCCCGGCAGAATGCTACCACACGGGGATTCAGCGTGAGCGCCCGATAGTGCGCCACCGTGGAGAGGTAGATTGTCTCCACGCCATCTTCTTCGGCCTGCCAGCCCCATTCGCACTTTCGGATCTTCACATCTGAACGGTAATCGTTCCCAAATCCCAAGTCTGCAGTCAAAACGGTGATTTGATGACCACGTTTAGCCAGACTCCTAGCGAGCGCGCGAACTTTAACGACCGGACCTCCTCGGTCCTGAAACGGAAAATAGGATTGAACCACCATTAAAACGCGCATTCGGCTTGGGATCAGTGTATTCAGAAAGCTGATTGCTCTCGGGCTGGGCTGCCACGCTGGCGGGCCGCGGAACAGGTTACTATCCCTGCCCGTTCGATTCCAAGCCGCACTCTTCCAGAATTATTTCGAGTTTGTTCTGGAAAACTTCAAAAGAAAAGTCCCGGCGCACGATTTCAGCGCCACGTTGCCCCAATCTCGAGCGGAGTAATTCGTCCTCAAGCAAGACGGCCAGAGCTTCGACTAACCGCTCAGAGTCCCCGGGCGGAACGAGCATCCCATTCATGCCATCTTCGACTACATCGGTGGTTCCTCCGCAAGCCGCACCCACCGAAGGTTTGCCAAATGCCATCGCTTCAAGAAAGACCAAGCCGAAGCCCTCACCTGTGCTGGGAAGCGCGAATATTTCACAGCGAGCGTAGCAAGCGGCAATCTCCTGGCGTGAGAGGCCAATGAGAAACCGCACGGATTCGGAAACGCCAAAGTCGGCAGCGATCTTTTTGAGCCGTGAAAGGTCATCGCCGTCGCCCACTGCCACCAAATACAAACCCGGAATCTTCATTCGAAGTTGCGTCATAGCTCGAATTAGGTCGTCCGCACCCTTGTAACGCTCTGAAGCTGCCCATCGGCCCACCGTTAGGATTACGCGACCCTGAGGAAAGCCACTCGGCAGCGGGAGGCTGGACGGCGTCTCTGCCATCCTAAGAAAACCTGGATTGAGCGGCCATGCCAACTTCCGTATTTTAGCCGGCGGCACGCCTTGAAATTCTGCAAGCTTTTGGGCCGTGTCACGGCTCGGAGCAAGCACTATATCCGCTGACAAAAGAGCCCGGCGTCGCAGCAAAGGCAGTGGCTTCCATACTTCCACGCCGTGTGACATCACAATCGACTTAAGCTGTGGCGAAAAGCGTTTCATCGCGACCAGGGGCAAGGCCAAGTTCGGGTGCGCCGCCAGAACTATCCTTGTGCGTTGCCCGCCTTGACAGATCGCGGAAAGGACGAATCGCACCTTCGAGCGTCCGAATCCCCGGAGGCATATTTTCCCTTCGGCGGCTTCAAAGTTTTGGGTGCCCGGCGGATCGCTAAGGCTCTGAAAATAAGTGGACCAGTTATTGTGACGCAGAGAAATCGCCTGCAGAGCCGCGGCAGTCAGGCGTCCAGCTTCCTGAATACCGCCAACGCCGAGCAACTCCGGAAAAAGACCAACGATTCGTTTCGCTTCCGCTTTGGGTTCCTTGGCCGTCATTTGCGAAAGACAAACATGCCATGAGTCGCGAGTCTCGCCGGGCAGATTTTCTCCGCCATCGGGTCAGTCCAAGCGGAGACCGACGCCGTGATCCGCCTGAATCGCCAATAGGCCCTTCGCATTGCCGATCCCGTGTCAGATTCAGAATGGGATGCCGGCGCGCCGGTGCTGACTCGGTCGCCATTTCGCCCGGAAACCGACTGGGCCATACGAACAAAAAGCCGGTCGGGCAAAAGAAATTCCTGCCCGAACCACCCGAGGAGTGTCGCGCCATGTGAAGTCGCCTGCTCGATCCAATTCTCCGGCGAACGCGGGAAAATGTGCGCGCCTCTTCCTCGAATCAGCTCGAGAAGCAGCAGATGTCCTTCCGGTTTCAAGACCCGCATCATTTCGCTGATCGTCGCTGGCTGCAACTCAGCTGGTATGTGCTGAACCACAGTAACGTCAGAAACGAAATCAAATGCGCCATCCGCGAAGGGCAATCGGTATGCCTCGCCGCCAACGAGTTGACCCTCGGTACCGCATTGGCGTGCGGTCTTTAGCATCCCCGGAGTCACGTCAAGCCCCGTCGCGCGAAATCCCAGTTGGCCGTAGCGCCTCACCCAGCGTCCCGTCCCGCATCCGACATCAAGAGACCGCGCCGCTGCTGGAACCTTCGCCAGCGTCAGTGCGCGTCGGACAGCTTGGAATTGTTGCTTGTCGATCAGCCGGTTGAACCACGCCGGCGCGCCGGGATGCAGGACTGGCGCTAGCCCCTCCGCATCAGCCGAAACGTAATTCTCCGCCAGCTCGCCCCAATATTTTTTGGGAGAATATGCGTTCATATCTGCATCAAGATTGCCTGCTCGCCTCCGACACATTGCGTCCCTTTTCTCGCAGACATCCCTCGATAACTTTCCCCATCTCTTCTGCGTTGCGTTGCCAGGTGTAGTGTCGCGCGGTCGCCTCCGCGCGTACGCCCAGCTCTCGTCGAAGATCCGTGCTCGCGTAGATACGCTGGATGAATTCCGCAAGCTGCCGCGAGTCCGTCGGATCCTCCAGAACGAATCCGTCCACGCCGTGCGTCACTAACTCGCTCACTCCCGCTTGCCGGCTCACGATCACGGGCAGCCCGCAAGCCATCGCTTCCAGCGGCGGAATCGCGAAGGAATCTTCGAGTGACGGCCCTGCGTACATGTCGGCCGCCGCGTAATACGATTCCACTTGCGGCACGATCGGCAGAATCGTCATCCGATTTTCGAGCCCGTTGCGACGAATAATTTCATCATACGAAAAAGATTTGTCGTGCCCCACAACCAGGATCCGCAAATCTGGGATGACCAGACTGCCCCCGGCCTCGATCAAACACCGCAAGCCCTTCTTCTTCCAATCGTTCCCAATCAAAAGAATCGCAAACGCGCCCTCGGGGAGCCGCAGATCGCGCCGTGCTTTTTCGCGCAGGCTTGTGCGTCGCGCCGGATTCATTTGGTCTAAATCGACTCCATTATATACAAGCGCCATCCGGCCATTTCTATGAAAGCACCGTTCCAAGTCTTGCTCCATCTTGTGAGAGGTCACCGCCAGCAGGGTTTTGTCTCCCGCATAGACTCCACGTTCAAGCGCCATGAATAGATGATAGGAAAGCTTCCGGTGTATCAGCCATGGCCACTTTCGTGCCGGATTCTGCCGCAGCGCCAGTTCCTGAGGCGCTACCCGGCAGAATTCAGTGAATACGATGTGGACGGCAATGATGTCGGCATCCAGGCAATTGATCCCCGGCGAAAAAACTAAATCGAATCGCAGTTTTCTAAACGCTCCGTCCCACCACCGCCGCAAATGATTAGCCAGGAAGAACCAAATGTACCTTGCTAGGTGAGGGCCCCGGAGAGCGGGAACGCGATGCCAGATAATCTTTGAAAGATCTACGTCCTGAATCGAAGTGCTGTAAACATGAATTTCGTAATCCTGTGCCAGGCGTTCGATTTGTTCTGCAACGCACCGCTCCGTGCCATGCCGCTTGTCCAGGAAAGGAGAAACAATCGCGATCCTCGGCTTAGCTTTCATTTATCGGCGCAACTCGGAGCCACATCACCTCAGCTGTTTCGCTAGCCGTGCGGCCATTTTCTTCAGAATTGGAACCCGCCCCGAGCACGTGTTTTTGCGGGCGCTGCTTGCAGGAGATTTGGTGTGCTCGCATGGATTTCCGGCAGACGAAAGAGAATTCCCACGAGAAGCCACAGGTAGGCGTTGTTAATATAATTTTGATAAGCCGCTATACCTCCGTAGGTCATCGGATACAGCAGCAGGAACGCGAACCAGAAAATAGCCAGTGCAATAGGAAAGAACCGCGTCTGCCGAAGACGCCTCACTACACCCCAGCTACAATACACGAGCGCAGCAGTCCAAAGGATCCAAAGAAACGGAGCAACGATTCCCATTTCGGCGATCAACGTGCCATACCCCTCCTCCACTCCGACGTTCAGAATAGGACGCCCTATCACCTTGGCGACATACTGCCCTCCCAGCGAGGCAGTGCCAATCCCGTTTCCCAGAACCCAATTCGGCCCGTTGAATACAGATAGCAGGTTTCCGATCGGGTAGTCCCATGTCCGGTTTTCTACCTGGTAAGCGGAGCCGCTCGGCAAGAGCGTTTCGGTATAGTACTCAACACGAGAACCCGTCTCCTTGGGGAACAGGAAGAGAATCAATACAAGACCCGTAGCGCCAAAAATCAGCGAGTTCCGGATCGCCTTGATCATTCGGTGAGCTTGACGATGTCGCCAAGGCGCGCCCCATAGAAAGCCGGCTCCCAGCGTCAAGCCGCTGAACAATACAAACACCAACGCCCCTCGATTTCCAGAGAGTAAAGTCGCGACGCCAATAATGCCGATCGCAAGGAAAACGACCTTACGGCCTCGCAAATTGCAAAGTAGCAGGTATCCACTGGCTCCTAACGTTATGATGAACGCGAGGATAAGAAACTGGGCAAATCGGCCTGAACTTACAAAGACCGAAGAGGGCAACGAGAATAGTTGGTTGGTGAGCGGTGAGGACTTTTCAAGATTTCCAAGGTCCTGAAGTTCTGGCGCTAGCTTCGCAGGATTCAGGAATGAGTTACCCAAAATAGCCTGAGCGATGCCCAGCCCGGCAATAAGGGCGCTAAACACCGCATTAAAAACCAGAAATTTTCTAAGGTCCTCGTCGCCCCGGATCAGGGCATAGCCCACGTACATGAACGGTATGTAGTAGAAATAGGTTTTGAAGCCTAGCAGGCCGTACAGAATGTGGGGAGAATTTTGATTGAAGACTTGGAGAAATCCCAAAAGGAAGAACATT
>Ga0302177_10001589_pt1 | contig 16271 bp, 16 predicted proteins | sample I_Palsa_E1_2_FD_198780 | JGI IMG/M metagenome (GOLD analysis project Ga0302177, IMG submission 198780) | Peat permafrost microbial communities from Stordalen Mire near Abisko, Sweden - I_Palsa_E1_2 | ecosystem: Environmental > Terrestrial > Soil > Palsa > Peat permafrost | place: Sweden... | reverse complement strand
AGGCTGCCCCTCAGCCATAGCCCGGCCGGACGACACCTCAGGAGAACGCCCCATCGCTACCTCCGAGAACACCATTCGAAAGCAGCCTGGCAATCACCCAATTAAAGATCAATTACACGAACAACGTTCTTGGACGGGGCACTAGCACACACCCGGGCGCGCTACGGAACACAGCACATCGATATCGTCAGCCTCTGTCGACTCAAGTTGCTTCTCGCCTCGGCGTTGACGCATCCGTCTTTGCCATTACGGCAACCCCGCAGTCCCGTGAGCACCCAGCTCGATCGCCAGCTCACCGACCAGGCGGTTCCTGCCCACCGTCACCCCGAAACGAGGTCGACCTCCTGTCCAGCCGCGCCGGCAACTACGAGTACAACCCGGTATGGGGAGTGCTTGTCGACTAGCTCTGGGTCCGATTAGGGCGCCCTCCAGCAACGGCTGGCTGTCCTTTGCGCAGTTCAGGGCAGCCTGCCTCGGTAGGCTGCTCCATTAGCGCAGGGTAAGAGACTGCAGCCGAGCCGGACGGGACGTCCATGCCTTCGAGCATGACGCTCAGCAGAGTCCACGCGAAATCACGAACGTAAATGCTGTCCCGTGTCGCGCGGCCGAGCTTCTCCTAATGGACAAGCCGCCCCTCCCCCCAGCATTGGTAGGGCACGGCCTGCCTCGCTCCAGCGATGAGCACTGCCGTTACTCGTCTCAAGTCAACATGTCGCATTACCAGTTAAGTACGCGAGGCACATCTGTCGTCTTATCTATCTATGTCCCGTCTCATGGAACATGTCGAATCTCAGGCATAATGTCGCAGCCATGTCGGAGGAACGCCTGACACGACACGAACCTGAGACGCTCACACTTCATGTACAGCAGGGTGCCTCATGACGCCCTGGACCATCGTTAAGTGCGCGGGCGCTAGGCAGATCTGTCCCATCAGCAGCCTTCGTTTTCTCGTTTCCTGCTGGTTGGCCGTGCGGAGCGATTCCTGCGCATCGACACCGACCGCGGCAAGATCAGGCGCACGCTCGTGCAGATGCGGGACCCAGACACGCTGGCAGCTAGCGTGCTGGGGGCCTGGTCGCAGCTAGCTCCCGGATTTAGCGTGGCTGCCCGGTTGGAACGAAAATAGGTGCTTTCGCAGCCGACGGACGGCACATACGGACCCCACTCCCCCGGCGCCACTCGTCTCAACCCAACAGGCCACATTACCAGTTAAGTATGCACGAGTACCGCCGACTATTGTTGTCCGTTGTCCCGAGGCTAGTCTGGTTACGTGACCAAAGCCGCCTCGCCGAGCGGCGGCTCAGAGCGATTCACCCTCGTCGTCCTCCTCGTAGGTCTCGGCGCTGGTCCGCCGGAGGATATCGTCAGCCCACGCTTGCGCCAATCAGCGCTGGTCGGTGATTTGCTCTACTGAGAGGCCATATTCGGTGAACGCCTGGTCGTCGTACCATTCGGCGCCATCAAGACGTGCTTTGAGCTCACTGAGGCTGAATTGCTCGTCCCAGGCGTGACGTCGGCCGAGGGACTCTAGCTCGATGTTCGAGCACAGCTGCGACGCGGCATGAATGTCGATGAGATCGCGCGGCAGCCCTCTCCCCGCAAGAGCCCGGACCTTGGTGCCAATGACGTCATCGAGGGCGAGGACTGGACCGTACGGCGTAACTGCCGGGGGCTGGTTGAACACTTCCCTGAGGATGTCCAGTTCGCACTGCTCGCCGGTGGCCGGATCGGTGGCTGTCATACGAGCTGAACGAGGGTCCACACCGACGATGTGCATTTCCCAGCCGCGCGCGGTTAGCCCGGCCACGACGGCAGCCGCGATATCTTCCATCGGGATATCACTGTCGGTAGCCACGTCAAGGTCACGGCTAGGCCGATCGACAAGCTGGTGCGCCTGGATCGCGTATCCGCCAGTGATGACAAGTGGCAAGCTGTGGCCAATTTCCAGAACGTCCTGCATCAATCGGCGGTGCAGGGCGTTGAGGTTCATGGCGCGGCTGCCTGCCCTTCGCGTAGCTCGGGGAACGCGGACTTCCAGACGTCTCGTACCGTCTTGCCGATCAAGGTCCGCAACACCGGCCACTGGCTGATGAGCAGGTCACGGTTAAGGTACGCAGCGACGTCGGCCAGCTGGCCCTCTGCCAGCACGATGCGGTACATGTGCATGCGCGGCTTGGGACAGTCAAGGTCAAATGCCGTCTGGCCGGACCAGGCAACGTGAAGCGGCAATTGCACCGTACCGTGAGCCGGACCGGAGAGGTCGCCGAGGGCAGCAGGCACCCTCCCGCGATAGCGCTGTTCCATCACCGCAGGGTAGGAGACTGGGGCCGAGGCGGACGGGGCGTCCATGCCTTCGAGTATGGCGCACTCAGCCGGGCCCGCGCGAAAACACGAATGTGAAGGCTGTCCTGTGTCGCGTGGCCCAGCTAGACCTGGGGCAGACGAGCCGCCGCCCCGACCTCGATGGCGCCCGGCCGCCTCAACCAAGAGGCGAGCTCCGCCGCTACTCGTCTCAAATCGTAACTGGTCAGGTCCCTTTAACCGTGGCGTTATTTTGCCAGTGCTGGGCTGAAGGATGCGCCGGCATCCGTCTGGCGTGCGCTGCCGGGTTTTGACGGGTCCGGATTCGTGCTCGGCGCTGTTGCTGGGGTGTCCGGGCGGGGACGGAGCTCGATTGGCCGCATCCGCTCCTACTGTGGCGGTATGGACAATGAGCAGGTGTTCCCGGTCATCCGGCAGACGGTCCTGGACACGACCGGCCCGCGGTGCTTGGCCGAGTTCTACCGGGAGCTGTTCGGCCTGCGGTACCACCCGGGCGACGAGCCGCCCGGACCCGGCCAGCCAGACCCGAAAGGGCACGACTGGCTGATATTGACAAGCCCGGCTGGCGGTGCGGTGCTGGCGTTCCAGAAGGTCGGGGAGCTGCCCGAGGCAACCTGGCCGGACGGCCCGGTCCCGCAGCAGTTGCACCTGGATGCCACGGTCCCCACCGTGGCTGACCTCGACGTCGCGCATGAGCGGGCGCTCGCGCTCGGCGCCCGGCTGATCCAGGACCGCTCGGATGACCCGGAGGAGCCGCTGCGGGTCTACGCCGACCCCGCGGGGCACCCGTTCTGCATCATCGCCGCTATTGAGCGGTTCACGTCCATCGGCTGGGTAGCGGGATCGCCGGTGTGTGATCTTGGGTGGTAGTAGCGTCCCGGTGTGCCTGGCGATGATGCTGGTTCCGGGGATGAGGTGCTGGCTGGGCTGGTGGCCTGCCTGCGCGCGGAACTGGCCGGGTCGCAGGTTGCGCTGGCGCGGGCGGTTGAGGAGCTGGCGCAGGCGCGGGAGCGGATCGCTGAGCTTGAGGCGCGGCTGGGGCAGACGCCGCGGAACTCGTCCAGGCCGCCGTCCAGCGAGGGATTGGACAAGCCGCCGCCGCGGCGGTCGCTGCAGAAGAAAAGCGGACGCAAGCCGGGCGGGCAAGCCGGGCATGAGGGTTCCACGCTGGCGCAGGTGGCCAGGCCGGACCGGGAGCTGCGCCATGAGCCGGCCTGCTGCGGCAGGTGCGGGGCGGGCCTGGCGGGACGGCCGGTGACCGGGGTGGAGCGCCGCCAGGTCTTCGACCTGCCCGAGGTCACGGTCACGGTGACCGAGCATCAGCTGATCGAGCGGGAATGCGGCTGCCGGCACCGGACCAAAGCCTCGGCCCCGCAGGGCGCGGAGGCCCCGGTGCAGTACGGGCCGCGGATCGCCGCGATCATCATGTACCTGTACATCGGGCAGTTCCTGTCCAAGCAGCGCACCGCGCAGGCACTGGCCGAGCTGTTCGGTATCCCGCTGTCCTCGGGAACGGTGGCGGGCATCACCGCCCGCGCCGCCGGAAGGCTCGGCGGCTTCCTGGAGCGGGTGCGGGGCACCATCGCCGCGGCCGAGGTGGCCGGGTTCGACGAGACCGGGTTCCGGGTAGATGGCCGGCTGCACTGGGTGCATTGCGCCCGCACCGGCAAGTACACCCTGCTCATGGTGCACCCCAAGCGCGGCAGGCAGGCGATGGAGGAGATGGGCATCCTTTCCTCGTTCGCCGGGGTCGCCGTCCACGACGCCTGGGCGCCGTACGACACTTATACGGTTCCTGAGCACCAGCTTTGCTGCGCGCACGCCCTGCGCGAGCTGCAGGCCGTCACCGATACCGCGCCCGCGGGCCAGTGGTGCCGGGCCGCCCAGGCCGCCGAGGCGATCACCGCGATGCAGACCCTGGTGCGCGAGGCGATCAGCCAGGGCCGCGATACCATAGACCCGGCCGCGCTGGCCGCCCAGGTCCGCCTGTTCCGCTCCGCGGCCCTGGCCGTGGCCGGGGCCAGCCAGACCGCCGCCCGCTCCGGGCCGCTGATGAAAAAGCACAACATTACTTGACAGTCGTAACGAGATGAAGATCCTGGACTAGCTCTGAAGGCAACCTGCCTTTGTGGCAACTAGTTTGTCGAAAATAGGTTCTAAAGATATTCGGTGTGTCGCGCTAGATTTCTAATCCGTTCGGCCACAATTGATGGTGTGATATCAAATCGGCCTTTTGCCGAGAACGTCGGGCATCCACCGGTAGTGCTATGCGAGGTGCCCGACGGCATCCAGCTCGTATACATGGACGATCGCGGCCGTCTTCGCGCCATAGGCCTCGATGAGGCACGCACGGTCGATTTTGGTCAGACGCAGTCGTTCCGAGACCCAGCGGCGTACCGGGGGCAGCGGAACTTTCCGGGCTGGTGGTGGTCCGCTATCACCGGGTCTCATGTTGTTTACGAGTCTTGGCTAGGACGTCATCACATCATTGAGGCCGACCGTGATGCCCGGGTAAGTTAGAGGCGTGGTGCTGCGCGATCTTGCCTATGGCCTGTACTCCCGCAAGCTGCGCAGAGAGCTGTCCGGTGTCACGTTGCCCAGGCACGTCGGGCTGATCATGGACGGCAACCGCCGCTGGGCGCGGCAGCTGGGACTGGCCAGTCCCAGCCTGGGGCACAAGTACGGGGCCGAGCACGTCGAGGACGTCCTGAACTGGTGCGAGCGGGCCGGGATCAGGCACGTGACCGTGTTCGTGTGCTCCGCGGAAAACCTGCAACGGCGCGGTGACGCCGAGATCGCGTTCCTTATGCGGGTCATAGAAGACGTCCTCGCCGCCCGGCTGGCCCGGCCGGAAGCCACCTGGCAGGTCCATATCGCGGGCACGCTCGACGTGCTGCCCGAGACCACCGCCCGCGCACTGAAAGAGGCAGTCGAGGCGACCAGGGAATGCGCCACCGGAGCGCACGTGACACTCGCCATCGGCTACGGCGGGCGCCAGGAGGTACTCGACGCAATCCGCGCGCTGCTATACGAGCAGGCAGACGGCGGCGGCACGCTCACCGGGCTCGCCGAGGCCCTCACCACCGACGACATCGCCCGGCACCTGTACACAGCCGGGCAGCCCGACCCCGACCTGATCATCCGCACCAGCGGTGAGCAGCGCCTGTCCAACTTCCTGCTCTGGCAGACCGTGCACTCTGAGCTGTACTTCTGCGACGCCTACTGGCCCGCGTTCCGCGAGATCGACTTCCTGCGGGCACTTCGCAGCTACGCAGCTCGGCGAAGCCGACGCGGAGCATGACGCCACCGCTGCAGTACCCAACACCAGAGAGTTTGATCTTGGTGAGGTGAACGGAATGTCCGCGAGCAGCCCCGCGCGGCATCGCTGGGCAGCACAAACGCCGTCAGGACGCCTCTGCGGGTGCGCCCGTTAATTCGTCGGGGGTGGCGGGGTGAGCCAGGCGGTGTGGTCGCCGAGGTAGAGGCCGCAGGCGCAGTCGAGGGCTTCCTGGGGGGTGCCTGCCGGCCAGCCGCTGGGGAGGACTGATTTTTCGTAGTCGTCATGGCTGGCGCGGTAGAAGGCGAAGCCCCAGGTGGTGGCGGATCCGGCGTAGCGGAGCCGGAGCAGGGGCAGCACGGTGCCGTCGGGGAGCTGCCTGGCGACGTAGGCGAACTGGCCATGATAGCGAACGGTGATGCCGGCGAGCTGGGACCATCGTTCGCGGGCGCCGGCGGCGAGGCGCTGGTGCAGTGAGGTCTTGGTCGACTCGGGTGGCTTGGCCATATGTGCATCGTGCCCTAGCGGCTGCATATTGGAGGTCAGCGCCGGCCGCCCCGGGCCTGCCGGCCATGACGGCACCCCTTCCGGCGTCTCAGCGTACCGAATCCCGTCCCCGCCCAGGGCGCCACGATCGCCCGCAGTCGCACCGCCGGTAGATACCAGGCCGTCAACAAACCTCGGCCTTCCGCGCCCAGCCTGCTGTGGCCGAATTAATGATTCGCGACACTGGGCAGGCGGCCGGGTTAGCTGTCGGTGCACGAGGGCCAGTGCTCTGCTGCCCACTCCGCCCAGCCCGGCCACCCTGCTGGCGGGCTGGGAATTTTACCGCCGCCGAGCTCAGCGGCGTCAGGTGCCTGGAACTGCTCTCGCCATTGGTCTACGTCGGCCTCGCTCATCGGGAACGTCTGGTCCGGTGCGGTTGCCTGGCGGTGTGCGATCCGGGCGAGCTGGACGTCCTTGTCCACGGGCAGGTAGACCACCTGGGAGGATGCCCCGGCTGATCGTGCCAGCCAGCGCAAGGCCCACCGTTCATCGCGACCCCAGAGCCCGTAGTCGAGCACCACGCTGGTCCCCAGCCGCAGCGCCTGCAGGGCGATCGAGATGAGCCGTCCTTCCAGCACGAAGCGCTTGCCGTCGGCCATCGGCTCGCCGAACAGCGGGATCATCCAGTGATCCGGGGTCAGCCGCAGTGCCCGGTTCGCTGCGGCGAGTTCTTTGGCCCGGGTGGTTTTCCCGGCTCCGGGGAGCCCGACGACCAGGAGCATCGTGGCGGCGCACGGATCCTGCGTCGCGATGGAGCCAGATCGGATATCGGCGAGTACCGGCTGTGACTGGCAGGCGGGCGGGCGCTCCTGCCTAGCTTGGCCGGGCTGGCCGTTCGTGACCGCAGGTACGCCTGCGGACGGGTACGGGAAGGGTTCTTCGTACTGGGAATGTGAATCGGATCGCTGCGACGGTGGCATGACTCCCCTGATCAGGCAGGACGATCGGGCAGCGCAGGGATGGATACGCGAGTGGCTGCCGACGGGACACTGATCCGGCGGTACGCCCTGGCGCTGCCCCGACAGGGGCAGGCATTGAAGCTGCGGTTATGGCAGCCTCGGTACCGCCGCTAAGCGGCGGTCCGGGTAATCATGGTAGCGAAGCAACACACGTCTTCACCATAACCGATAGCGTCGGCCGAACCGGCAGCCAGCCCGTCGAAGGCCGGCTGTCGGCCAATTGAAACGCGCAACCGCCGCGGGCGAGGATATGTCCGACCACCTGAAGTACTTCACCGAGCACCCCACAAACCCCGGCCACGCCTGGGCCCAGGACGGCCGTTAGTGAAGACCGTTACCACCCGGTCAGCGGTGCCCACTTCCCCGACAGCCAAGTCATCAAGCCACGTGACGCTCAGGATCCTGTACCGATCCTCGACACAGGCCATCTGGTACTCGCCCGGGCACGCCGAGGCGGGTAATCGGCGGGTAACAGCACAGCCCTAGGCAGCGATCTACACGTTTCGTGCTGTTCTGTGTAGTAGCGTTGTTGACATGGAACGATCTGGCTATCGGCTTAACGTCACGCTCGATCCAGAGCACGCTGCACGCTTGACGCGGCTAGCCGAACGTACCCACGTGCAGGAAGGCACTCTCGCACGCTCGCTGCTCTCTGCCGCCATCGAAGAAGCCGATCCCGATGCACGCAACGTCGTCGCGATACTCGACGGCATCCCGGATGCCTACGACCATGCCAGGCAGAGCTTGGATCGCGCCCGTGCGGGCGAGACGATCCCCCTTGATGAGCTCTAGACGTTGGCCCAGGTAAGGCTCAGCGTCGATGCAGTCAAAGACCTCGACCGTATGATCCTCACGCACAGCCTTCCGGCCGACACCAGGGATGGCGTCAGGCGCTCACTTCGCGTTCTGGAGCAGTTCCCGCGGATCGGCCGACAGCTTGAGGGTCGCTGGACGCCGCTGCGGTTCATCCTCGGGCCGTGGCGGTGGATGCTCATCCTCTACAGCTACGAGGAACCCGACGACCTTGTTCTTGTCGTCGCCTTCCAAGACGCACGCTCGTCGGCCGCTGCCACTGCGGGATGAACTCTGCCGAGCAGGTGCTCAGCGGCGGCGCGCTACCGAAAGACCGCATGGTCGGCTACATAGCGTGCTTACCGATGAACAATCTGTTCTTGGGCTTTCGTGGGACTGAAGGAAGGCTGTCCCGGCAGCTTGCGCACCTCAACGTCTCAGGAATATGTCGCGCCGCAGGACTCAGGCGACGTGATGGCTGAGACGGGACAACTCGGCCCGGCACGGACTTTGGCGGTCGGGCGACGATTCGGGTTTCATAGCAGGTATGAGCGTGGTCACGGACCCACGGGCCGAACGGCGCCAGCAGGCGATCGCCTTGGCGCTGATCGCGCTGCTCTTCGCGGTCGGCGGTTTCCTTTTTATGGTACCGCGGCACCTACAACGTGTTTCCTGGCCAGAGTGCCGATTCACGGGTGCACTGATGCAACCGGGACTATGACAACGACGGTATCCCGGCGCATAGCCTGCACCCGGTCGAGGCCGGAGCCACCTCGCCGGTCCGGGTGGTCGGGACCTACCCACCGCTGGCCTTCCACCGCGACCAGCTGCTGGCGGAGGTATACCCAGGCCCGCACACCTACTCATGCGCGATCGTGGTCTACCTGCGTACCGGGGCCGGACCGGTACACAGGCTACGAGCTCTCCGGTGGACCCTGACCCTGGCGGCATACCCGACGCTAGAGTTCGGGCACACTGATCCTCGTCCGCTCCGGGTGAGCTCCCGGCATCGACTGACGACCTAGTCAGGGTTCGCGCTACGCGTCTCAACTCATATGTCGCATCTCCAGCTGAAAGAACGAGTTGCATCCGATGCAAGAACTCCGTGACGTCATCGTGTCGTCCAGGCGCACCACGCGCTCGCCGGATGCGTGTGGCACCGCTGGCCAGGAGCGCCACGACGGCCACAGGCCATGCGCGACCCGGAAGGTAAACGAGTTCTGCGTGGAACCGGGGCCGGTGGGCAGGTAGGACCTATGCCAATGCTGATCGGGACGTCTGGCTGGCAGTACCGTGACTGGCGGGGCGGTCTTTACCCCGAGGGCGTGCCCCAGCGTCTGTGGCTCGAGCACTACGCCACCCATTACCTGACCGTAGAGAACAACAACAGTTTTTACCGGCTGCCGTCGCGGGAGACGTTCGTCGCCTGGCGGGAGCGAACCCCGGACGACTTTGTCATGGCGGTCAAGGCCAGCCGGTATCTGACCCACGTACGTCGACTGCGCGACCCGGCCGAGCCGGTGGCCCGGCTGCTCGGCGCGGCGGCGGGGCTGGGGCCCAAACTCGGGCCTGTCCTGCTCCAGCTGCCGCCGACGCTGAAGGCCGACCCGGTCACGCTGGACGCATGCCTGAAGGAGTTCCGGACGGCGGCCGCCGCGCTGGGCCAGCACGGGCTCCGGCTCGCGGTGGAGCCGCGGCATGAGACCTGGTGGACCGACGAGATACGGCAGATCCTGGCCGCGCACGACGCAACGCTGTGCTGGGCCGACCGGCGCGGCCGCCCGATCACGCCGCTCTGGCGCACCGCGACGTGGGGTTATCTGCGGTTCCATGAGGGCACGGCCCAGCCGTGGCCCAGCTACGGGCCGCAGGCGCTGAGGTCCTGGGTGGCACGGTTGACCGAGACCTGGCCGGATGAGGCCGACGTATACGTCTACTTCAACAACGACCCGGGCGGGGCGGCGGTGATCAACTCCGCCCAGTTCGCCGGCCTGGCCCGCCAGGCCGGGAGCAGCGCGACGACGCGCACGCCCGAGGTCGGCCAAGTGGGCGCGACCGCGGCCATCCCGACCTGGTGAAACGCCGAACTGACGAAGGCGCGGAGCTAACAGCGGGCGGGCCGACCCGCAGGGCCAGGTAGTCGGCCACGTGGGCTACTGGGCGGCCGGTTTCGCCGACCGCCGACGCGTGGACCAGGTACGGGTCTAGGCCGCCGAACCGCGCGTCCGCCTCTCCCCCAGCCGCCGCGGCGGCTACTCGTCTCAACTCAACATGTCGCCTTACCCTTGAATTCTGTCGGGCCAGCGTGTTGAGACGTTGAGCTCGCGCGGACGCTGCCGTGGCTGAGTAACCCCAATGCCCTACGGTCGTCAGCGGGCGCCCCAGGCCGGGTCAGATAGCGGTGTCGTCGAGCGCGGACCGGTGCAGGGTCTCCCCCGTCTTGACGGGCAGCAGCACCGCGAGGCCGAGAAGTATGACGGCGAGGATGCCGAGGATGCCCCACGACGTCTTCGCCGCCGTCGCCGTGTCGGGAGAGATCGCGATCGCGAGCGAGTAAAGCGAGGGTGAGATCCAGATCGCCGCGCGGCCCGTTGTCGCGCAGAGGCCGAATACCTCACTTTCGCGGCCCGCAGGGATGATGCGCGAGAGGAAGGTGCGGCTCGCCGACTGCGCCGGGCCGACAAAGGCGCAGAGGATGAGGCCGAAGACCCAGAACACGATCGGACCCTCGGCACGCGTGACGAACAGCAAGATCGTGCACCCGCTCATGCCGAGCCGAACTCGACAGGTACGTGTTGAAGACGAAGGTCGTCGCCACGGCGTTGAACGCCGATGTCGGCGGAAGTTGAATACTGGATCTGGATCTGGCCCGTATTTCGTGATGGTAACGAGCCCCTCAAGTCGCCAGCAGGACTCGCTTGCGGAGCAGCGGGAAGCTGGCGCGGCCGTACATCTGGCGTTTGAGCATCTTGATCCGGTTGACGTTGCCTTCGACCACGCCTGAGCTCCACGGCAGGGTGAGCCCGTTGACCGCGGCGTCGTGGTCGTGTCTGAGGCCGCGGGCAAAGGAATGCAGGTCGGGCTGGTCGTCAGCTTCCACGGCGGTGATCCAGTCGTCGAGGCGGTCACCGTGCAGGCCGGTGAGGATCTTGGCGAACTCGGTAACGTGCCTGGCGAGGACGTCCAGGTCCGGGCAGCGGTCCCGGATCTTCGCGAGCGTGCTCTTCTCCTCGTCATCGAGGTCGTCCGGGTCGCGGAGGATCCAGCTCGCGACGTCGCGGGTCTTCGGCGGCGCCGGGACGGCGGGCGGGGCGGTGCTGAGGTCGCGGAACGGCTGGACGTAGTCGCGGATGGTGCCGTAGCCGCCGCGGTAGCCGCGGTCGCGGAGCTCAGCGTGCAGCTGCCGGACGTTGGTGCAGCCCTCGTTCCACCGCTGATGCAGGTAGGGCTTATAGTCATCCAGGAGCGACGGCCGGCCGTCCCTGGTCTTGGCCAGCAGCTCATCGACGGTGACGGCGCGGTAGAAGCGCCGTACAGTCTCTTTGGCCAGTCCGGTCTGGCGCATGACCGGCTTGATGCCCAGGCCCTGCGCGCGCAGGGCCTGCACTAGCTCGTAGCGCTCTTTCGTCCGCCTGGCCAGGACGGAGTCCTCCGCCCGCTGAGCCGCCGTGTCCCCCGCGAGCTGTACCAGCTCAGCTCCAGCGTGACCGGCGTCCGCCGGCTCTTGCGGTTCCGCCGGTTCCGGCTCAGGTTCTTTGAGGCAGTCCCGGTGCCGGGTGACCGCCTTCTCCACGTGCTCGCACAGGTTGTGGTACAGGTGCCAGCGGTCAGCGACCTGGATCGCGTCCGGGGCGCCGGTGCGGGCGCCGTCGGCGTAAGCGCCGGCCCGGTCCCGGCAGATCACCTCGGTCCCGGGGTGCTCCTTCAGCCATTTCTCCAGCGAGTCCGCCTCGCGGTCGCGCAGCAGGTCCACCGGCTCACCCGTTTCCACGTTGACCAGCACGGTGCCGTAGTCCCGGCCGCGGCGGAACGCGAAGTCATCGACCCCGAGCATCCGCACCGGCCCGGGCGCGGGATCGGGCAGCGCCATGACGAGCCGCAGCAGGCTGGGCCGGCTGGTTACCAGGTCCAGCAGCGCGGCCAGCCGTTCACCGGCCCGCCCGGCCAGGGCCAGCGCGATCGCGGTCAGCGCCCGCGCCAGCGGCGGGGTCCGCCGGGCCCGCCGCGAGGTCAGCCCGTCGACCTGCTCGGCGAACGTCTTCTTCGGGCAGTCCGGGTTGCCGCAGAAGAACCGGCGCACCGCCAGCCGGATCAGCACCCGCCGGCCGCCGATCGCCGCGTCGGCCAGCCGCCGCCCGTACGTACTGTGCACCCGCCCCGAGGGCCGGCCGCACCGCGGGCACACGCCATGCTCAGCGCGAGCGCGCGCCCAGATGAGCAGCAAGCCGCCTGCCAGCTCGGCCGCTTCCACGATCACCCCGGCCAGATGCGGCAGCAGCACCTCCGGGCTGATCCCATGCTGGCATGACAAGCACCCTCTGACCTGCGACAATGACACGGCGGACTCCTGGGAAGACGGCTGGCTTCGACAACCGCCGATCTACCAGGAGTCCCTTTGTTTCCCTAGCCGACACACCGATCACCGGCCAGAACAGGCAGCACCGTCACTCAGGCCGCACTACACCCGCAGGGGCTCGTTACCGTCACGAAATACGGGCCAGATCCAGTATTCAGATGCCGTTGACAGCCGAGAATGCCCAGTCCCAGAAGCCCCATGCGGCGATGGCGCCGCGGGTGGGCGAGGTCAGGCCGGTCACGCGACGCAGGTTAGCGCGTGGGCATCAGGTATACGCAGGTTGCGCGTGCGTATCAGCCATATCCTCACATCAGCGCGGGACGATCGCCCAGGACCGCGACTATGCCCCGCTTCCCCGCCGCCGGACGGTGTTGCTCACCCTCATCGCCACGGTGACAGTTACGGGACCCGAACGGGCCAGCGCCCGGCATGGCCGCGACCGGTATGGCTGGACCGCCGTTTTCAGGAGGGACAGCCAAAATAGTTGGTGTACGGTTCGTAACGTGGATAGCGGCGAGCTGGCGGACCTACGCCGTGCGAGGGACCTCTTGGAGCGCGAGTACGCGAAGCCGCTGAACGTTCCGCTGATGGCCCGCGCCGCTCTCATGTCACCTTCGCACTTCTCGCGGCGGTTCCGTGAGGCCTATGGCGAGACTCCGCATGGATACCTGCAAACCCGCCGTGTCGAGCGGGCGATGGCGCTGCTGCGCCGCGGCGACCTGTCGGTGACGGACGTCTGCATGGCTGTGGGCTTCACCTCGCTCGGCTCGTTCAGCTCAACGTTCACAAGGCTGGTCGGCGAGCCGCCCAGCGCCTACCGGGTTCGCGATCATTCCCGGCTCACCTCGGTCCCCCCGTGCATAGCTAGAGCCTGGACCCGGCCGAGCAGGAATGGAGAAGCACGCCGAGCCGTCCCTGCATAGGGTCACTACATGACTCTTTCGATCACCCACACACCCCTGTACTGCCTGGACCTTGACCAGTCCCTGGCGTTTTATACCGAACAGCTGGGCTTCGAGGTCCGCGAAGATGTTCCCATGGGCCCGGAAATGCGCTGGCTGACCGTTGCCGCCCCCGGCGATACCCACGAACTGCTGCTGGCCGCGGTCGACCACCACATTCCCCCGGTCGACCGGGGCGCTATGCGTGAGCTCGTGGCCAAGGGCGACTTGGCAGTCTTCATCCAGGTCGACAACTTGGACAAGGTCTTCGAATCGCTGCGCGCCGCTGGCGTCGAGATCCTCCAAGAGCCCATCGACCAGCCTTACGGCGTCCGCGACGCCGGTGTCCGCGACCCTAGCGGCAATCATCTCCGCCTCAGCCAGCCGCTCGCCGCCCAGGCCTGAGGGCACAGCGGCTCATGGCGGGTTGGAGCCGCGGCGCTTCTCTTCCTCGGGAACTTGCGCAAGGTCATCTAGCCTGGCCGCTCCCTTAACCTGCCTGCGCTCGGAATATCGGAGGATGCCGTGACCGGTATAGGGCCGGCCGCCCCGGCGCTAGGCCTGCAAGCAGCTGTTTTCAGCCTGCCGCGGCAACGGTGCTATGTCCGCGCCGACGCCGTGGTGCGACCGAGGTGCTGGGGCGTGTTCAGCCCCTCACCTGGCCGTACCAACCGCTTCTCCTCTTCCGGCCGCGAGACAACCTGCAACCACAAGTTGCAGGAATTCCCTGAACATGCTACCTTTTGTTGCAGATACAGAGTAGGGGCAAACAAGAAGAGGAATCGTCATGCAGGATGAATCAGCGCACCTCGACGGGCCGGCCACCGGTGCGACCAGCGCACCGAGCCTGCCCGCGACCGTCGACCGGGCCGCGTTCCAGGCCGAACTGGACAGGCTGCGGATCCGGGAGAAGGCACACACCCGGGAAAGCGACGCGATCGCCGCGGCCCGGCGGCGCCTGCCCATGACCGAGGTAGACGCGAGCCTCCCACTGACCGGACGCGACGGGCCGCTCACCCTGCTCGATGCGTTCGAAGGACGCCGGCAGCTCATCGCCTACTACTTCATGTGGAACCCCGGACACCCCGCGGCCGAGCAGTGCGAAGGCTGCACGTTTTACACCACGCAGATCAGCGAGCTGTCCTACCTGCATTCCCGCGACATCACCTACGCGGCTTTCTGCCAGGGGCCCTACGACGAGAGCGTCCGCTACCGCGACTTCATGGGCTGGGACATCCCGTGGTACTCAGCAGAGGCATCCCGCGACGCGCTCCTCGCCGGACGCCAGATCGGCTTGTTCCACCTCGTGTGCTACCTGCGGGACGGCGACCGCGTCCTCGAGACCTACTGGACGACGCGGCGCGGCGTCGAGGCCATGGACTACAGCTACGCGCTCATGGACCTCACCGTCTACGGACGTCAGGAGTCGTGGGAAGACTCGCCCCCCGGCTGGCCGCAACAGTGCTCCAACACGCGGACTGACGGCGGCTCCCCCGCTTGGCCACCAGTGTCAGAATGGCCGGACGGACGCCCCACCGCCCAGTGGTCGCGACTCGAAGCTGGACGCTCTGACGACCTCGCCGTCGGGCCCTGATCGTCAGCGCAGTGGGGTGCGCCTCCACCGGTCGCAGCTTCCGCCGGCTCGAGCGGGGTGCCAGCTGTTACGCCAAGGCCGGGTAGGCGACGGGGGTGTAGTTGCTCGGGTCTGCCCTCCCGTCATCCTCTCCATGATGCGACGATTGGGGTCATGGGCCCGCAGCGTTTCCGCGCCGTCATCACCGCCGATCCTGGGGGCCGCACGATCATCACGGTGCCGTTCGACCCGGATGAGACGTGGGGGGCCAAGGCCAACCATCCCGTCGGCGGCACGATCGACGGCTGGCGGTTCCGCGGCAGGCTTTCGCCGGCCGGCAGCGGGTGGGTGCTGAATGTGAGGCTGCGCGACGGCGCCGCGGTCGGCGATGAGGTGACCGTTGAACTGGCCCCGGAAGGCCCGCAACGCGGCGATCTGGCCGACGATATCGCCGCGGCGCTCGCGGCCAATCCGGCCGCGGCCGCATTCTTCGATACGCTGGCGCAGTTTTACCGCAAGGCGTACCTCCGCTGGATCGATGCGACCACCCGCCGGCCCGACGTCCGTGCGGCGCGCATCGCTGAAGTCGTTGACCTGCTTGCGGCGGGAATCAAGGAGCGGCCGCGATCATGAGGGCAGGACGGCGCCTGGGCTGTCGGCGCTGGCGGTGAGCCGACGGGCCAGGGCCCGCACGTGGTCGCGCAGGGCGTCCGGGTATTCGATCACGAAAGGGCGGTCCAGCCAGGCGAGCAGGGAGGGGATCCACTCCAGCCGCTCGGCCCGCAGCCGGACCCGTACCCAACCGCTGCTCTCCCGCGGCCCGGAGACGGCCTGTGGCCGGGAGGGTTCCGGCCGCCCCCGGGCTTCCTGCACGGCAGGTTCCCGCGTCGGGCCGGCCGGGATCTCCTGGACGGTGGCGATCCCGGCCGGGAGCCGGGCGCCGACCTGCTCGGCGGTGCCCAGGACCCGCAGCGACACCTCGTGCTGGTAGGGCACCTCGGCGAGCCCGGACAGTACCCGGGTGGCCGGGTCGAACCCCGCGGGTATATCGAATGACCCCGGCAGCACCGTTGCGGTCTCGATCCGGTCCAGCCGGAACGTGCGCACCTCGCCGCTGGCCGAGTCCGCCCCGGTTACGTACCAGCGCCCGGAGTGGACGACGATCCCGTACGGGTGCACGGTGCGTTCGCTGCGCCTCCCGTCCCGGGTCGTGTAGCTGACGGCGACCGGCCGGCGGTGCCGCGCGGCCCCCGCGAGCATCAGCAGGACGCCCGTCTCCTTGGTG
>Ga0302177_10001583_pt1 | contig 16317 bp, 14 predicted proteins | sample I_Palsa_E1_2_FD_198780 | JGI IMG/M metagenome (GOLD analysis project Ga0302177, IMG submission 198780) | Peat permafrost microbial communities from Stordalen Mire near Abisko, Sweden - I_Palsa_E1_2 | ecosystem: Environmental > Terrestrial > Soil > Palsa > Peat permafrost | place: Sweden... | reverse complement strand
TTCCGAGAGCGTTCGGCTGGCCGTCCCGGGAACAGTCAGTCTCGCTGCCGTGCGCTACCGAACATGATCTCGTCCCAGGAAGGCACCGAGGCCCGCTTGGCGCGCGCCGACTTGCGGCTCTGACGCCCGGCCTGCTCACTGGCGGGTTCCGCCGGGGCGGCAGACTCTGGCTTGGCGCCCCTCGCAGGCGCGGCCGCCGCGGCCACCGGAACCGTCGATTCCGGGCGAGCAGACGGAACCGTCGTTTCCGGGCGAGGCTCCTTCGCCTCCGGGTCAGATGCTCGCGCCGCCCGGGGGGGCTCAGAAGACTCTGGTACCTGGGTCGGCTGAGGCGTCCCGGCCGGCTGAGGTGCCCGGCCAGCCTTGGACACCTGTGCCGCAACAGTTGCCGGAGTAACTGGGGGAGTAGCTGCGGCGGGCGAAGGCTCCGGCACTACGGGCTGCGCCGAGGAATGCCGCCCGGCGGCGGACGGACGAAGATCGTCCCCGCTGGTTTCGGACGCTACTGGTGCCGTCGGTGCTGACGGTGCGGGCTCGGAGGCAGGCGGCCGCGAGGGGCCCGGCCGCTCGTGCCTGGCCCGCCCGCCGTTACCAGATCCGCCGTTGCCGGATCCGCTGTGACCAGCACCGCCGCTACCGGGGCCGCTGTGACCAGCGCCGACCGGGGCGAATCCGGATGTGCCCGTCCCGGCCTGGCCTGATGCGGTGCTGAGCCTGGGGGCCAGCTGGGTGACTGTCGCCTCGCCCGGCGGCGGTTCGGCGGGCTGGGGCGGCTCGCCGCCCGGCAGCGACATCCGGGCGGCGTTATCGTCAACTGGCAGCACGTGCCGGCGGCGCGGATCGAAGACCCACTCAGCCTCGTGCAGGCGGCCACCGGAGATAAAGGCGAGCTGAACCTGCCAGCTTCCGTCGCCGCGCTTTTTCGCGTCCCATTGAGCGTCTTCCGGATCGGAACCGAACGTCTGCAACCGCTCGGCCACGATCTCGCCCAGTCTCGGGCCTGGCGTCGACGGGGCCGAGTCTCCCCGCCGTCTGACCGACGCCCGCTGGGCTTGGTCCGCCATGTAGGCACGCTCGGCCAGGACCGGACCCTCGAACCAGCGCACGCGCTCGACCGCGATGCCGGCCGCGTCCGCGATCTCCTCGACCGTTTCCCCGGCCCGGATTCGTGCCTGGATCTCCTTGGGTCGCAACGGGCTCTCCACTTCGATCTCGTACTGCACGAGCCGGGAAGTCTGGCCCAGGGCTACCGCCCTGAGCCGCTCGTCTATCGGCAACGTGAAGCGTGCGCTGCGCCCCGGCACCGCGAGGACAGCGTAACGACCGTCCTCGCTCACCGCGACGAAGCGCAGTTCCTGCATCGTCGTCCCTTTCGCTCCGGCTTGTCTGCGTGCCGGTCATGCCGCCACGAGCGCCTTACTTCCCAGGCGCTTCCTGGCGTACTCTAGCGGAGCGGCCGACCCGAAGGCCGAGGACCACTCCCACCTCCATGAGTCTGTCGGGTCCAGAACGCCAAGGCCAGCACCACGCTCGGCATGTCCGGAGTTTAAATCCCGGGATCGCGGTTCCAAAGATGTTCGCTAACAGAAGCACATGGTAATCTGGCCTTGAAATGTTCGGTAACAGAAGTATTTTCCGCGAGCAGGCGAGGCCCGCCGTCATCCGGGAGAGCCGGCGGGCACCGTGGCTCGCCGTGAGCGTGGTCTGTTTCGGCGCCTTCATGGGCCAGCTCGACGCCAGCATCGTCACGATCACGTTCCCGGCGATGGAGCACACCTTCCGCGCCTCGGTCGCCGAGGTCCAGTGGGTGTCTCTCGTTTACCTACTAGGACTGATCGCCATGCTCGCCCCGGCCGGGCGCCTCGGCGACGCGGCCGGCCGCAAGCTCGTGTACCTCTACGGCTTTGCCGTGTTCACGGTGGCCTCGGCGGCCTGCGGTCTGGCTCCCTCCCTGGGTGTCCTAGTCGGCCTGCGTCTCCTCCAGGCCGCCGGAGCCGCGATGCTCCAGTCCAACAGCGTGGCCCTGGTGACGACGAGCGCGCCGAAACACCGGATGCGCTTCGCTCTCGGAGTCCAGGCGGGCGCGCAGTCCGTCGGGCTCGCCCTGGGCCCGACCCTGGGCGGCCTGCTCACCTCGACGGTCGGATGGCGCGCCGTGTACTGGGTGAACGTGCCCGTCGGTGTCGCGGCGCTGGTCGCGGGCCGGTATCTGCTGCCGCGCACCCGGCAGTTCAGCCCGCGGGAGAAGTTCGACTGGCCGGGAACCTTGCTCCTGGTGGCATGGACCAGCGCGCTGCTGCTTGTGCTGTCCGTGGCCTCGGGCCTGGCCCTGCCCGCCGGGCTGACCGCGCTGCTCGCCGCTATCGGCGTCGCGGGCGGGATTGCGTTCGTCCGGCGGGAGATCCGGGCGCGGCATCCGCTGATACCGGTGTGGCTGCTGCGATCCGCCCCGGTGGCGTTCGCGCTGATCGGGGCCGCCTGCGGGTACCTGACGCTGTTCGGGCCGCTGATCTTGATCCCGCAGCTGCTCGGGCACGGGCCCGGCGGCGAGGCCCGCACCGGATTGCTGCTCTCGGCCCTGCCCATCGGGTTCGGCGTAGCCGCGTTGTTCGGCGACGCGGTGCTGCCGAAGACCTGGGGGGACCGGCCGCGCGGCTTCACCGGCGCCGCCCTGACCTGCGCGGTGATGTGCTCGGCGATCTTCACACCGGTAACGCAGCCAACCGTGGTGGCGCAGCTCGCTCTGGCGGGCCTGGGCCTGGGTATCTTCGTCCCCGCTAATAACACCGTCATCATGCGGGCGGCAGCCGACTCCTCAGCTTCCCTCCTTGGCGGCCTGGTCAACATGGCCAGGGGCATAGGTACCACGCTCGGCATCTCCCTGATGGCACTGGCTCTGCACGTGGGTAGCCGGGGCAAGTCCGGGCACGGGTACGCTGAGTCCGCGCAGGCACGGCCCGCGTTCATCTTGCTTGCCGTCGTCTCTGCCGTTGCGGCCGCGATCGCGCTGGCCAGCCGCGCGCAGGGCAGGCTGAGCGGTTCAGGGAGGCGGATCCGTCAGGTGCACATCGCTGAGGGAAACCTGGCGCAGGAAGTCGTGGGCCAGGAGCAGATCGGGCCGGAAATGGCCGACATCGTGTCCCGGCTGCGGCGAGCTATGCGTCGCGCCGCCCGCGCGGCCGACCCGGCCCTCGGGCTCTCCGTGGCGCAGCTCGAACTGCTTTCCTGTATGGCCGAGCACCCCGGGGTCAGGCCCAGCCAGCTGGCCAGGCTGCTGCGGCTGGCGCCGAGCTCGGTGGCAACCCTGCTCAACGGGCTTCAGTCAGCCGGATTCGTCAGGAGGACGCCGGGGGGCGACGCCGGCGGCGCGGGGGACCGGCGCACCGTCAGCCTGGACCTGTCCGAGGAAGGCGCGGCGGCGGTCACGCGATGGCACCGGGTGAACGAGGACATCATCCAGGCCGCACTGGCCACGTTGCCGGAGCGTGACCAGGCCGCTCTGCGCGACGCCGCTCCGGCACTGCGCGAGCTGACGGTCTCCATCGACGCCCTAGCCGACTAGGTCAGCGCCGGCCACGCCAGCGCCAGCTAGGTCAGGGGCCGTGCCGCGGGCTCGGCGTCCCGCGCGGTGCCTTCGTCGCCGTGTGGCTCCGGGCTGACCCGGCCGAGCTTGGACGGCCACCAGTTCCACCGGCCGAGCAGGACCACCGTGCAGGGCACCAGGATGGTGCGGACGATGAACGTGTCCATCAAGATGCCGAGCGCCAGGCCGACGCCGACGTCGACGATCTGGCTGCCACCCGAACTGCGGCCGCCGACGATCGCGAACACGGAGAACGTGCCGGCCAGCACCAGCCCGGCCGAGGTTACGGTGGTCCCGGTGGCACCGACTGCCTTGGCGACGGCCTCGCGTAGCGGCAGATTGTGAGCTTCCTCCCTGATCCTGCTCATGACGAGGATGTTGTAGTCCTCGCCGAGCGCGAGCAAGAAGATAAACATCAGGAACGGGAGAATAAAGGTGAGGCCGGTGCCCCCGCCGAGCTTGATGAAGATGACGACGGACAACCCGAGCGCGGCGGCGAACGAAAGTCCCACCGAGGCGATCAGGTACAGCGGCGCGATCAGCGAGCGCATGACGAGGCAGAGCAGCAGGCCGATGACCACGATCGCCACCGGGAAGACGCGCAGCAGGTCGCTGTCGGAGATCGCGCTGATGTCATAGAAGGCGGGCGCCTCGCCGCCGACTCCGTACTGGCTGGTTCCGAGAGTCTTGGCCACCGTGGCCGCCTCGGCGCGGATCGCGGGTACGGCCTTCAGCGCGGCGGTCGTGGAGGGATCGCCCGCCTTCAGGCCGGTCTCGTACTGGATCGTCTGGCCGTCGGGGCTGACGTACTGCGCGGTGGCCCGGTAGGCCTCATACTCCGCGAGCGGGAAGCTGCTAACCCCGGCGGGAACGGCAGGCAGCGCCACCGGGTTCCCCAGCGCCGTGTGCAGCGCGCGGTACTGAGTGGCCGTCAGCGTGACGCCCGCCGGGTTCAGCGGGCCGGTGACGCCGGTGAACAGCCCGCTCCCGGCGAGCTGGCTGGTCGCGGCAGCGATCGGGCCGGTGTCGTTCCAGGCCGGCTGGGACAGCTTGTAGACCAGGTTCGTCGGGTTAGCCGAACTAACGGGGAAGTGCTTGCTGAGCAGCGCGGTACCCGCCGCCGAGTCAGTGCCCGCCGGCGCGTTGATGGAACCGCCGAAGCCGCCAGGCTCATATGCGGTTACCGCGACCGCGAGCGCGCCGAAAACAACCACGCCGATGGCGAGCGGTATGGCTGGCCTGCGCACGACCCGCGTCGCGACCTGTCCCCACAGGCCGACCTTGCCGGTGCCCGCGCGGGTCTTGCTCGGCCAGAACGCCGCCCGGCCGAACACCGCGAGCAACGCGGGCAGCAGGGTGAGCCCGGCCAGCAGCATGGTGCCGATGCCGATGGCCAGCGGGATGCCGAGCTGGGAGTAGATCTGGAAGGTGGCCACGAGCAGGGACAGCAGGGCGGCGATCACCGTGGCAGCCGAGAACGTGATGGTCTCACCGACCCGGGTCAGCGCCGAACGCACCGCGTCCTTCGGATCCGCCCCGTCACGCAAATTCTCCCGGACCCGGAACACCAGGAACAGGCCGTAGTCGGTGCCGGCCCCCAGGACCAGCACGATCAACAGCAGCTGGGCGAGCTGGGAGACCTTCAGGCCCGCGTGCGCCGCCTCACCGACCAGCGGCCCGGCGATGGCCACGGACAGGAACGCCGGGATCAGCGTGATCAATGGCGCGAGCAGCGACCGGAAGATCAGCAGCAGCAGCAACAGGATGAACAACGCGGACAGGAGTTCCACCTGGTTCCCCGTGGTGCCGGACTTGGCCTGCTGGTCCACGTTGATGGCGATGTCGCCGGCCAGGTGCACCTGCAGCCCGGCGGGTCTTTGGGTCGACCCGGCCCTGGCGATCTGCGCGCGCAGGTCTTTGATCAGCGTGGTCTGCCCGGCCTGGTCGCCGCCGCCGACGTCGGACAGGACCTGCAGCTGCTCCGCCTGCTGGTCGGCCGACCGGCCCAGGTCGCGCACCGAGACGACGGTCGGCACCGAGCCGAGGTCGTGCTGCAGGGTCGACAGCCAGGCCGTGTCGGCGGTACTGAGGGTGCCCTGGCCGACCGCCGCGACCACGGGCACCGGGATCAGGTTCGTGGACCCGAACGGCGCCGCGAGCTGCGCGGCTTTCTCACTGGGCGCGCTCGCGGGCAGGAAGGCACTGTTGTTGCCCTGGGTAACGCTGTTCAGAGACGGCAGGAAATGCGGCACAGCGAACGCCGCGATCAGCCAGGCCGCGATCACGAACCAGCGAAATTTGACGGCGAACGCGCCGATTCCCCCGAAGATGGCGTGGATGCGCACTCAGAAAGCTTACTGTGTCACCTCGGCGGGACGATCCCCGCGGGTAACCTTCGGGACCATGGCCTTGATCAGCGTCGTTATCCCGGTGCACGGGGTCGAGGACTACCTGGGTCGCTGCCTGGACTCTGTCCTGGGCCCCGCCGCGGGCCCGGCGGACATCGAGGTCATCGCCATCGACGACGCATCCCCCGATCGCTGCGGGGCGATACTCGCCGCCCGCCGCGACCCCCGCCTGCGGGTGATCAGTACCCCGGCCGCGCTAGGTCCCGGAGCCGCCCGCGACCTGGGCGCGAAGGAGGCGACGGGGGAGTACGTCTGGTTCGTCGACGGGGACGACGAACTGGCCGAAGGCGCCCTGCCTGCGGTCTCGGAATCGCTGACGCGGCTCCGGCCCGAGGTGCTGGTCGTCGACTTCGAGAGCCTCTATCCCGACGGCACGACCAGCCCGAGCGGCGGTGCGAAGTACCTCGGCGGCCCTGCGGTCACTACCCTGGCGGATCACCCTGGGCTGATTCACCTGACGATGACGGCGTGGAGCAAGGTGTTCCGGCGGGATTTCCTGTGCGGCCTGGGTATCTCGTTCGGCTCCTCGGGACCCGCTCCGCACGAGGACGTGCCGGTCACCACCATGGCGCTGCTGACCGCAGGCACAATCGGCGTGCTCAACCGGGTGTGCTACCGGTACCGGCGGGCGCGGCGCGGCTCGTTCCTGGCTGCCGCGAGCGACGGTAACTTCAATATCTTCGGCTCTTACCAGCAGATCTTCAATCTTTTGTCCGAACGGTCCACGGTTTCACCCCCCGTCACCCCCGACGTCCGCGCGGCGATTTTCGAGCGGGCGATCTGGCACTACACGACGCTCTTGCCGCTGGTGCCAAGGCGCCGTCGCCGCGAGTTCTTTCACCAGATGTCCATCGATTTCCGCCGCTGGCGCCCGCAGGGAGCGGGGTTCCCGCCCGGCCTGCGCGGACTGAAGTTCCGGCTGGTCGCCCGCGACGCGTATCGGACGCAGGCGTTTCTTGACCCGCTCAACCGTTTGCGGGTCGCGCTGCGGGCCAGGGAGCGACACGCCCGTTTAGGCCGGTGACGCGCGGCACCGCTCGCCGTAAGCTTTAGCTGGGACCCAGATAAAGGGGTTGACGGATATGCGTCATCTGGTGAGTGTGGTCTTGGCGATAGTCATGGCCGCGGCCGTGTTCTTCGCGGCCTCGTGGGGATACCTGAAGCTGCTGACCAGGTCGGGCGGGTTCGGCACGCTGCCCGCCGGCGGCGGCTCCCTGCTGCACGACCGGGCCGTGCTCGAGGGGTTCGGGGCGCTCCTGGCCGTCGGCCTCGTGGCCGGGATACTGATCGCCGTGCCGCGGATCTCCCCGCTCGCCTCCGGCCTGCCCGGGCTGGTCCTGCTGGCCTGGACCGGGCTGTACCTGTACAGCGCCCGGCGCGCGGTCCAGTACATCCCGTTCAAGACGCGGGCCTATGGCGCCGGCTTCGAGGACATGCTGTTCGACGGGGTGCTAGCCCTGGCGGGCCTGGCGATGATCATCCCGCTGTTCGTGCCGTCCCGGTGGCGCGGGTCGGTCGTGGCCGTCGGCCCGGTGGCGGGCTACCAAGGCGAGGGCTATCCCGATTCACAGCCGACCCAGACCATGGCAAGTAGTGACAGCGCCTTCACCTCCTCCGACTGGTCGGCCACGGCGACCAGGCCGCAGCAGCGGATCGACCCCGACGCTCAGAACCAAGCGCCCTGGGGACCCGCGGATTTCAGCTGACGGGCCGGGCGTCCCGGGGACACCCTCAGACAGTTTTCGCAGGTAGTCAGCGGCATGGCTTGAGCTGATGCTAAGGTCGCCGGGGCACTCTGGCAGAAAGCGGGGGCAGTCCGGAGAGGAGCGGCCAAGTCATGCGCGACCAGATAGTTCGGCGGGCGCCCGCCATCGTGGTGCTTCCGGGCGAGATCGACGTCAGCAATGCCCAACGGGTTTTCGATCAGCTGACCTCGGTCTTCGCCGCGGGCGCGACCGTGGTCATCGCGGATTTGACGAAAACGGTCTTCTGCGACAGTACGGGTCTGGGCACCCTGCTGAGGGTCCAGCGCCAGGCCGCGGCCGGCGGCGCCCAGCTACGGCTGGCCATCTCACCCGGTGGTCCGGTGCAGCGCGTGTTGGACCTGACGGGCCTCGATCGTCTGCTGCCCGTCTACACCAGCCGCGCCCAAGCCGCCGCCTCCCTCTGAAAGCCCCTCCCCAAGCGGCCTGGACTCGGTGGCCCCCGGGTACCGTGTTGGGTACCTGGGGGCCACCGACTCCGTTCGTTGGGCGCGGATCAGGCGTGGAACTGGTCGGCTTCGGTGGAGCCGGCCAGGGCGACCGTTTCGGCGTTGGGGGAGATCGCGGAGGTCACCAGGTCGAAGTAGCCGGTGCCGACCTCCCGCTGGTGGCGGGTGGCGGTGTAGCCGGACTTCTCGGAAGCGAACTCGGCTTCCTGGAGCCTGACGTAGGCAGGCATGCCTTCGGCGGCGAAGCCGCTGGCCAGGTCGAACATGGAGTGGTTGAGGGCGTGGAAGCCGGCCAGCGTGATGAACTGGAACCGGTAGCCCATCGCGGCGAGTTCCTTGCTGAACTTGGCGATGGTGGCGTCGTCCAGGTGCGCGCGCCAGTTGAACGAGGGCGAGCAGTTGAAGGCGAGCATCTGATCCGGGTAGACGCTCTTGATTCCTTCGGCGAACTCGCGGGCCACGTCCAGGTCGGGCTTGGAGGTCTCCATCCAGAGCAGATCAGAATACGGCGCGTACGCCAGGCCCCTGGCGATGCACGGCTCGATCCCGTTCCGCACCCGGTAGAACCCCTCAGCGGTGCGCGTGCCGGTGACGAAGGGCTGGTCGCGTTCGTCCACGTCCGTGGTGAGCAGCGTGGCCGCCTGCGCGTCGGTGCGCGCGATGACCACCGACGGCACATCGCACACGTCGGCGGCCAGCCGGGCCGCGTTCAGCGTGCGGATGTGCTGGCCGGTCGGGATGAGGACCTTCCCGCCCAGGTGCCCGCACTTCTTCTCCGATGCCAGCTGGTCTTCCCAGTGCACGCCGGCGGCACCGGCCGCGATCATCGACTTCATCAGCTCGAAGGCGTTCAGCACGCCGCCGAACCCGGCTTCGGCGTCGGCGACGATCGGGGCGAGCCAGTGGGGAGCAGCGTGGACGTCACCATCTTCCGACTCGGACCAGGTGATCTGGTCGGCACGCTGCAGCGCGTTGTTGATCCTGCGCACCACCTGGGGCACCGAGTTGACCGGGTACAGGCTCTGGTCCGGATAGGTCTGACCGGCCAGGTTCGCGTCCGCGGCCACCTGCCAGCCGGACAGATAAATGGCCTTGAGCCCGGCCCTGACCTGCTGGACCGCCTGGTTTCCGGTCAGCGCCCCCAGCGCGGTGACCGCGTCTTCCTCGGCGAGCAGCTTGCGCAGGCGCTCGGCGCCGTGCCGGGCGAGCGTGAACTCCTCTTGTATCGTGCCGCGAAGGCGTACCACATCCTCGGCAGAGTAGGTCCGCTCGGTGTCCTTCCAGCGAGGGTCGGTCTGCCACGTTTTGCTGAGCTTGGCCGCCTGCTGGCTGATTGTCTCCACTGGGTGCGCCTTCCTCGGGTGTGCTGGGTCCGGGGTTTTGGTACCGGTAACTCCGGTCCTAATGCCAGAGTGTGTGCGCAGACGTGAAATAAGTAGGGACCAAAGTCTCAAAGATTTACATTTTTTCTCAAGTTGAGAAGATAGAGTATCTTTTATCATGGAAGAACCGCGAAAATTGGTCCAGGCCGATGGTATAGACCTTACGACGTTCGGCCAGCGGCTGCGCCATCTGCGCCGCTCGCGTGGTCTGACCCTCAGTGAGCTCGGGGAGCGGGTCGGCCGCGCCCCCTCGGCGCTGTCGCTGTTCGAGAACGGGCGCCGGGAGCCGAAGCTCTCGCTGATCGAGCAGCTTGCGTCGGCACTATCGGTGCCGGTATCGGAACTGCTGAGCCGTCAGCCGCCCAGCCGCCGCGCGCAACTCGAGATCGCCCTGACCGACGCGCAGCAGGATCCGTCTTACCGGCGGCTGGGCTTGCCCCAGCTGAAGATCGGCGCCCGGGTACCCACCGATATGCTCGAGCACCTGGTGGCGGTGGCGGCCGAACTGCGGACGCAGCAGTCCAAGCCGACTGCCACCCCCGAAGAGGCCAGGGCGGCCAACGCGGCACTGCGCTCCGCCATGCGCGAGAGAGGTAACTACTTCGACGCCATCGAGCGCGAGGCGGCCAGCGCGCTGCGGGCGGGCGGGTACTCCGGCGGCGCGCTGTCGCAGGGCATGCTGGTCTCGGTGGTCAGCCATCACGGCTTCGCCGTCCGCTACGTCCAGGACCTGCCGCGAACGGTGCGGTCGCTGACCGATCTTAGGAACCGGCGGATCTACGTCAAGCAGGAGCCGGTTGGCGCCCACTCGCCGCGAGCGGTCGTGCTGCAGGCGCTCGGTCACTTCCGGCTCGATCACCAGGTACCGCGGGACTTCGCCGACTTCCTGCGGCAGCGGGTCGAAGCGAACTACTTCGCCGCCGCGGTGCTCATGCCCGAACCGGCAGCGGCACCGGTGCTGGCCACCGCGAAGCAATCGCGTGATCTGGCGGTCGAGGATCTCGTGGACCTGTTCTCTGTGTCCTATGAGATGGCCGCGCACCGGTTCACCAACCTGGCCACTCACCACCTCGACCTGCCCTGTCACTTCGTGAAGAACGACGCCAGTGGCATCATCTACAAGGCCTATGAGAACGACGGCGTGCTGTTCCCGGCGGACCCGTCCGGCGCGATCGAGGGGCAACGGCTATGCCGCCAGTGGTCAGGACGCCAGGTGTTCGGGGCCGCCGACCGCTTCTCTCCGTATTGCCAGTACTCCGATACTCCGTCGGGTACCTACTTCTGCGTCGCCCAGGTTGATCCGCGGGCCGAGCGCGGATTCGCGATCACACTGGGCGTGCCGTTCGAGCACTCCCGATGGTTCCGTGGCCGGGAGGTGACCACCAGGACGCGCTCGGCCTGCCCGGACGGCGAGTGCTGCAGCCGGCCACCTGCTGCCCTGGCCGAGCGCTGGGACGGGCAGGCCTGGCCGTCGACCCGAGCGCACTCGCACATCTTGTCGGCCCTGCCGGCCGGAAGCTTTCCCGGCGTCGACGACGCCGACATCTATGAGTTCCTTGACCGCCACGCCCAGAGCTAAGCGGACTAGGCCGAGCCCTTGATATCACTGCGGACGTCGTCGGCGATCTGGTGAATCTTCTGCTCGGTCTCGACGAGAGTGGCCTCTGCCCTGGCGGTCCGCTCGGCGGCCCGGCGCTCACGCAGGGTCGGCTTCCGATTGGTCCGCGAGGTCGGCTTCGGTCTCCGGAACAAGCCCATAATCTCTTCCTCTCCTTCACCACTGCCGGATGGCAGCCACACGCGTGCTACCCGCGTGCGGCCCGTCCATGTCAGCTAAGGCGATGAGCTTTCCGGCTCGGCGGGCACGTCGCAGCTGACGTAGTAGCCGAGGCCAGGTACCCGGTAGATCAGGCCTTCTTCCGCCAGTACACGCATGGCCTTACCGGCCGTCTGACGGGAATGGCCCTGCTCGCGGCGCAGTACCGCGATCGACGGGAGCCGACCGCCAGGTGCCAGCTTCCCGTCGCTGATCTGCTCGCGGATGAACGCGGCAAGCCGCATATAGGCCCGCGGATCTGGCTGCCCTGCTGCCGTCATGCCACAAATAGTACACGAGACATATCGAAAATAGTCGACTATAAACACGAGATGGACGTTCGCCACGGCCAGGACCATGATGTTACTGTTGAGTAACTTAACCCGTGGAGGGCATATGAGCGACACCGACGCGGACCGGCCGAGCGCGCCGTTCTCCCTGGAGCTCAGCGACGACGTGGTCCAGATGCGGGACTGGCTGCATGAGTTCGCGGCGTCGGTGATCCGGCCGGCCGCCGCGGAGTGGGACGAGCGCGAGGAGACGCCGTGGCCGGTGCTCGAGGAGGCGGCCAAGGTCGGGCTGTACTCGCTGGACTTCTACGCGCAGCAGTACCTGGAGGGATCCGGTCTCGGCATCCCGGTCGCGTTCGAGGAGCTGTTCTGGGGGGACGCCGGGATCGGGCTTGCCCTGGCGGGCAGTTCGCTGGCCGCGGTCGCGGTGGTGGCCAACGGGACGCCGGAGCAGGTCGGAGAATGGTGCCCGCAGATGTTCGGCGGGCCGGGAGACGTCAAGCTGGGCGCGTTCTGCTCCTCCGAGCCGGAGGCCGGCAGTGACGTCGGGGCGATCAGGACACGCGCGGTCTACGACGCGGCGGCGGATGAATGGGTGCTGAACGGGGTGAAGACCTGGGCCACCAACGGCGGCATCGCCAACGTGCACGTGGTCGTCGCGTCGGTGGACCCGTCGCTGCGATCGCGCGGGCAGGCGAGCTTCATCGTGCCGCCGGGCACGGCCGGGCTGTCCATGGGGCAGAAGTTCCGTAAGCACGGGATCAGGGCGTCGCACACCGCCGAGGTCGTGCTGTCCGATGTCCGGGTGCCCGGCCGCTGCGTGGTGGGCGGCCGGGCCCGGCTCGACGAACGGCTGGCGCGGGTCCGGGAGGGCGGCCCCGGCGGGGAGCAGGCCGCGATGAAGACGTTCGAGGCGTCCCGTCCCGGCGTGGCCGCGATGGCGGTCGGCGTAGCGCGGGCCGCGGTGGAGTACGCCGCGGAGTACTCGCGCACCCGGGTCCAGTTCGGCCGTCCGATCGGGCAGAACCAGGGCGTGGCGTTCATGCTCGCGGACATGCGGTCCTCGGTCGACGCGGCCCGCCTGCTGACCTGGCGGGCGGCCTGGATGGCCCGCCAGGGCAAACCGTTCACCGGCGCGGAAGGATCGATGTCCAAGCTGGTCGCGGGGGAGACCGCGGTCCGGGTCACCGAGCAGGCCATCCAGATCCTCGGCGGCAACGGCTACACCAGGGAGTACCCGGTAGAGCGCTGGCACCGGGACGCCAAGATCTTCACCATCTTCGAGGGCACCTCGGAAATCCAGCGGATGATCATCGGGCGCGCCGTCACCGGGCTGGACGTCAGATAGCTTCCGAGGGAGCCGCAAGCGGCGGCGTAAACGTTGCCGCCCGCTAGGCACCGGACTACCGTCAGCCGTGTGAGCGTGTCAGATCCCTCCGTCGGTGCAGGTCGTGCCGCGGACGGGAGGGTGGGGGGTGATCCGCCCGATCAGGCACGGCTGCGTCAGCTGGCCGACGAGCAGGCGGCGCTGCGGCGGGTCGCGACGCTGGTGGCACGCGGGGCGGCGCCGGAGGAAGTGTTCACGGCGGTGGCCGGGGAGGTCGGGCAGCTGCTTCCGGTCGATCAGGCGGCCCTGTGCCGCTACGAGCCCGATGACGCGCTTACCTTCGTCGCCCAGTGGGGCAGTGCAACGGCCCGCTTCCCGGTGGGCAGCCGGTGGACGCTTGGCGGCCGCAACGTCGGCACGCTGGTATTCCAGACCGGCCGTCCGGCCCGGGTCGACTACAATGCCGAGAGCTCCTCGGGCGCGCTCGGTGTCGGCATCCGCGAGGTGGGCTTCCGCTCGGCGATCGGGACACCGATCATTGTTGAGGGCCGTCTGTGGGGCACGATCTCGGTTGCTTCGCAGCGGGAGCAGCCATTGCCGGCGGATACCGAGGCGCGCTTGGTCTCGTTCACCGAGCTGGTGGCGACGGCGATCGCGAACGCCGACAGCCGCGCCGAGCTGATGGCCTCGCGCGCGCGGATCGTCGCGGCGGCGGATGAGACGCGGCGGCGGATCGAGCGTGATCTGCACGACGGCACCCAGCAGCAGCTGGTTTCGCTGATGCTGGACATACGGACGGTAGAGGCGGACGTCCGGGCGGTACACGCAACGGTGCCGCCCGCGCTGGCTGAGCTAGAAGGCAGCCTGGCGCGCATCGCCGAGCGGGCAGAAAGCGTGTTTGACCATGTGCGGGAGATCTCCCAGGGCATTCACCCCGCGATCTTGTCCGAGCAGGGCCTGACACCGGCGCTCAGAGCGCTGGCGCGGCGGTCCGCGGTGCCGGTCGAGCTGGACCTGCGCACCGGGCGGCGGCTGCCGGGTCAGGTGGAGGTCGCGGCGTACTACGCGGTATCGGAGGCGCTGGCCAACGCCGCCAAGCACGCGCGCGCCTCCGCCGTGCACGTCGAACTCGACGTCCCCGGCGCGACCCTGCGGCTGGCGATCCGCGACGACGGCATCGGCGGCGCCGACCCCGCGAAGGGGTCCGGACTGACCGGGCTCCATGACCGCATCGAGGCGGTCGGCGGCACGCTCGACGTCACCAGCCCCGCTGAGGGCGGCACCACGCTGCTCATCAAGATCCCGGTCTAGCCGATCCGTCTGCGGTGGCGGTCGCCACCAATGCGAGCTTCACATGCCTCATCGCTTTCCCTTGGGCCTATGCGGCAACGAATCGGGTGAGGTTCCGCGATGCGACGATGGTCGGCAGTGCGGACGCTCCGGCGTCCGTCGCCCGCCAGTCGCGGTACGCCTGATCATGTTCGATGGACTCCCACTTCTCAATCAGCAGCAGATGCGCTTCGTCCTCGGTGTCCACAAGGACGTCGCGGACGGAGGTGATGCGCCGCGTGTTGAAGCCGAGCCAGTGCATCCGGCCCACGAAACGCGCGTGCTCAACCTTGAGGCAGCGGTCCATGATCACGGTCACGCCGCCGTCCTCGGCGATCCGCCCGCCCTCTTCGTTGATTACCCCGAACTGGCACCAGAGGGCGCCCGCTCCGATCGCCACCGTGTCCCGCGCGATCTGGGGTAGGGCGTCTGGCGCCCGGAAGACGTTCACGATGTCGACTGTTCCGGCTATCGGGTGACGATGACCGTCGCGTGGTGCCCGGCGGCGTTCTTGAGCTTGACGTCTCCTGTCAGCAGTTCGCAGCCAAGTGCTTGCGCGAGCGCGATGTAGGCGGCGTCGTAAGCGCCCAGGTTGTGCCGAAGTTCCCACATCCGGGGGTGGTACGGCCATATGGGATGGCGGGTGATCCGCAGGCGCGCGTAGTCGGCCAGCATCTGCTCGCCGCGGCGGTCGGTGATCTTCTTCCCGGCGGCCAGTCCCCGGACCGTTGACGCGACCTCGACGTCGAGATGGTGCGGGGCGTGCAGCGTGCGCGGCGCGGACAAGCGCTGCCGCAGCACCTCGTCCTCTTCCCGCGCGGACAGCGCGTCGATGACAAGGGAGCAGTCCACCACGTAGGTGAGGGTCACCGGCGTCCCTCGTCGCGGGCTGCGAGGATGTCGTCCATGGTGAGGTTGATGGGTTCCCTGTCGCGGGCAATCCGGGCGATGACCTCGGCGTTGGTCTCGGCGGCCGCGTCGGCGTCCATCGCGCCGCTCCGGCGATAGGTGGCGATGGCGGTCCCTCTGATCGCGGCGGGCTTGCCGGTGCTGTGGTCGAACCACCACCGCATGTACTGTTCCTTGCGGCCTCGAACGCGGCCTGGTCGCTCCAGTGCGCGTAGTTGGCCACCCGCTGGCCGTCCACGCTGCGCAGCACCGTGGGGTCCAGGAACCCGGGCAGGCTCGTGGCGATGTCCGCGCCGCCGGGCCGCGGCCGCCATCCCGCCTCATGGGTGGCTGTCATCCGGCGGGACGGGGCCGCTGTGGCCGAGTGGGCCGGCGGCATGGCGGACCGGGAACTTGGCCTGGCGTGCACCCAGGAGCGCCGGGCCTTCTACCACGCTGGGGACAACCCCGGCTACCTGTCGATCAACGCCTGGCTCCCCGACCATGGGGTACGCTGGCCGTCCTCGCCAACGACGAGTCGGCCGATCTGCTCCAGGTTGCGGCCGATCTTCTGGAACTGGCCGCCTGAAGGGCCCGACCCCGGCGCCCGGCGGTGTCAGCGGGCCGCGGTGAGCTCGCGCGGGCCGAGTTCAGCGTAACCGCGAGCACGCCGAGTTTCCGGGCGGCACAGGAGATGATCGCGGGACGTCCCGGCTTGCCTCATGCGCTGGCGGTCCTGAACCGGCGCAGTGCCAGGGGCACGCAGACCGCGATAATCAGCAGGCACCAGGCGATCATGGCCGGCACCGGATGGTCGAGCTGCAGGGAGCCGCTTGACTGGGTCCCCTGGCAGACCTGGCGGACGGCCGCCACCAGCGCCGACAGCGGATCCCATTCAGCGATGGCGCGGGGCACGAGCTTCATCCCGGAGATCGGCACGAACGTGCCGGCCAGGAACGACAGCGGCAGCATGACGGCGAACCCGATGCCCTGCATGGCGTCGGAGCTGCGGATCAGCATGCCCGCGAGGACCCCGACCCAGGTGAAGGCGAACAGCCCGAGCAGCATCAGGGCCACTAGCT
>Ga0302177_10001581_pt1 | contig 16327 bp, 13 predicted proteins | sample I_Palsa_E1_2_FD_198780 | JGI IMG/M metagenome (GOLD analysis project Ga0302177, IMG submission 198780) | Peat permafrost microbial communities from Stordalen Mire near Abisko, Sweden - I_Palsa_E1_2 | ecosystem: Environmental > Terrestrial > Soil > Palsa > Peat permafrost | place: Sweden... | reverse complement strand
ATGAGTTCCAGGCCGACGGCGGCCATCTCGCAGATCGCAACGGCCTGCGCCGCGGCATCGGCGCGCGCCTTCCGGACGTTCGCGAGCACGTCCCGGCGGGCCTGGGCCACTTCCGGTGCGCTGGCCAGCCCCAGCACGACTCCGCCGACGTCGGACTTGTGGGCGATCCGATCGGAGACGATCTTGACCGCGTAGGGCGGGTTCAGTACGGCGGTGGCCGCGGTGAGCTGCGACTCGTCGGTGACCACGAACTGGCGCGCGTGACCAATGCCGTAGGCCGCCAGCAGGCCTCCCAGCTCGTGCTCGGCCACCCGGCGACGGCCCGCGGCCCGCCAGGCCCGCACCAGGTCCCGGGTCTGCGCGGCCGCATCAGGGTCGCTGCGCCGGCCCGGGTGGCGGCCCAGCCTGGATGCACGCGAGGCGGAGCCGGACCATAGGCGCAGCGCGGAGATGCCCGCCTCGGGCGGATCGAGCAGCAAGATGCCGGCCCCGACGATACGATCCGTGGACTCCTGGGAAATCGCGCCCGCCCCGTATTGCATGACGACCGACGGCTTCGGCGAGTCACGGGCCGCGTTGACGATGCCTTCCGTGTACACGGCCAGCCGGGCGCCCGCCACCGGCATCAGCATGTAAACGACGGACGTTATGGCTGGATCATCGGCGAACTCGGTCAATGCCTGGGTCAGCACCCCGGCACCAGAACTCAGGAACTGACCGCCAGAATCGAAGGGATTCGCGGGGGTGGTGTCCGGCATCCGCGCCTTCAGCTTGGATATGGTCGCGGCGCCGATCTCGGCCAGGGAAAGGCCGGCGCCCGCAAACAGATCGGAGGCGACCACCGCCAGGCCACCGCCTTGCGCATAGACCCCGAACCGCTGCTCTTCGACTTCTCCGAAATGCGCGGCGAGGCCGGCGGCGCTGATCAGCTCGTCGAAGCTGCGCGCGCGGATCAGGCCCCATTGCTCGAACGCAGCCGAGCACATGACGTCGGATGTGGCGAGGGCGCCGGTGTGGGCGGCCGCGGCCCGTATCCCCGGCTCGCTGGACCCGCTCTTCATCACGAACACGGGTTTGCCCAGCCGGGCGGACAGTGCGCCTACCCGGCGCAGGCCTTCGGCATCCCGTACCGCCTCCATGTAGCAGGCGGCCGACCTTACCTCCGGCTGCATCAGGTAGTACTCGAGGAATTCCGCGATGGATACGTCGAGTTCGTTCCCGGCCACCGCGACGTGTCCGATTCCGATGCCGATCCGCCAGGCGCGGTTGAGCAGCGTGAAGCTACAGCCGCCGCTCTGCGAGACCACGGCGACGGGACCGACCCGCGGCTGGTCAGGCAGGTTCCCCGAGGCGTAGGAGACGGCTCCGGTGTGGAAGTTGGCGACCCCCAGCGTGTTGGGACCGCAGAGCCGGGCGCCGCCACGGGCGACCGATTCGAGCAGTGCCTGCTGGAGACGGCGGCCGTCGGCCGAATTCGTCTCGGCGAAGCCGCTGCCGACCACCACGACGGCGCCGACGCCAAGCTCGCCGCATTTATCGACGGTCTGCACCGCCAGTTCCGGACGCACGGCCGCGACGACGAGATCGGGTACGTTCGGCAGGTCGCCGAGATCGGCGTAGCAACGGTAGCCCGCCACTTCGTCGTATCTCGGATTGACCGGGTAAACCTCGCCCGCGAAACCGTAGCGCCGGAGATTGACGAGCGGCTGATGGGCGAAGTGACCGGCCCGGTTGGAGGCGCCGACGACAGCTACCGACGTTGGCTCGATGAGCCGCCGCAGGCCGGCGACCCTGGCCGCGGTCTCGTCGGTCTCGGCCTGCGTCAGGTCCCCCTTCGTCATGTCGGCTGGACCGCGGCGCCGGCAACCTCGGCGGCGATTCGCCGCCGCAACTCGTCCTTGCGGACCTTCGTGGCTGACATGGGCCAGTCATCGACGAACCGCACGTAGCGCGGCACCTTGAAGCGGGCCACCTGCTCCGCGCAGAAACTGATCACGTCCTGCTCCGAGACGGAGGCTCCCGGCACGACCTCGATATACGCTGCCACTACCTCATCCAACCGCGGGTCGGGCGCCCCGACGACGTGGACCACGAGCACCGCGGGGTGCTCGGCCAACAGGGCCTCGATCTCGGCCGGGGACACGTTCTCCCCGCCCACCTTGATCATGTCCTTCACCCGGCCGTGGAAGATCAGCTGGCCGCTGTCGTCGATCACGCCCAGGTCGCCGGTGTGCAGCCAGCCGTCGGCGTCGACGGCCTCCGCGGTGGCCCCCGGGTCGTTGAGATAGCCATCCAGGACACTGTACCCACGGACGAGGATCTCGCCGATGCCACCGGCGCCTAGGTGCGCGGGGGAATCCAGGTCCTTAATGGCCAGCTCGACCCCGCGGAACGCGGTGCCGCAGGTGGTGACCCGCTGTTCGCGCGACGCGTTCGGTTCGTGGTAGGTGATGACGCCGCCGGTCTCCGTGCTGCCGTAGGTCGACAAGAGGTCGGCGGCGGGGAACGCCGCCTGGAAGCGGCGCAGGTCGGGCGGGTTACCGACGCACATCGACATCCTGACGCTGCCGGTCGACCGGCGGCCGAACGATGCCGCGCCCATCAGGCCGCCCGCGATGGCCTGGAACGCCGCAAATACCCAGGTCGCCCGCTGCCCCTCGATGATCTCGAGGGCTTGCTCGCCGTCGAACCGGCTCATCGCGAGCATCTCGGCGCCCGCATCGACGCAGGCGATCATGGGGAGGAGGAACGAGACGTGGAACATGGGCAGCGGATCGAAGAACCGGTCCCGCTCGGAGAGCAGAAACCGGCTGCGCCCGGTCACGATGCCGTTGCGGGTCAGGGCTTCGTGGGTGTGAATGCACCCTTTGGGCATCGCCGTCGTGCCCGAGGTGTAGAGGATGGCCGCGACGTCACGCAGCCGGATGCGCGAGCGACTGTCCTCCACGGTCGCCGCCGCGACGCCGTCGGCGAGCGAGCGGAACTCCGGGTCCGCGATCGTACCGTCCGCCGCTACCCGTTCTCTCGGCTCACCGAGGACGACGACAATCGGCCGCGGACCCGGAAGCTCTTTCACGACGGCCAGCAGCCGGCCGGGATGGTCGGGCGAGTCCGCCGACGCCTGCCGGGTGAGGATGACCCCGAGCTCGGCGTCGGCGTGTACGTGGGTCAGTTCGCGCGAGCGGAAGCGGTTGTTGATCGGCACCACCATCGCGCCGAGCATGGACGCGCCGAACAGGACCTCGACGAACTCGGCGCAGTTCGGCATGTAGATGCCGACGCGGCTACGGCGCCCCACGCCAAGCGCGGCGAGGCTGCGGGCGGTGAGCATGGCCCGGTCGAACAGCTCACTGAACGTCTGCCGCGCACCGTCGATGGACAGCGCCGGCCTGCCGCCGTGCCGGTGGCGAGCCCGCACCAGCAGGTCGGGCAGGGATGGCACGGCCAGGTATTCGCTCGGGGAACTCGCCGTCATACGAGGGTCCGCGCGCAACGGTAGGTTCGCCGGCAGGAAAGCAGTGCTCGTTCGGCACCATCGAAGCAGGCATCCTCGACGGTGAGGATCGCGGTCCGGCCGTCTTCGCCGACCGTGCACGAGCGGACCTCGCACCGGGCGTAAATGATGTCCTCGCCGTGGACGGGGCCTAGGTACCTGATGTCGAGTTGCTGGAGCGCCTGCAGTTCGATGTTCCGCCGGCGCAGTTCGGCGACGGCGTCGCTTTGGGCCCACAGGCCCGCGATTACCGCCGCTACCCATGGCCCCGTGGCCAGCGGCGGCCGGGACGATCCGTCCTCGGCTCGCGCGGCCAGCGTGTGCAGCTCGCTGATCGACCAGATGAGCGAGTGGGCGACCGCCATCCGCGACCATGAGACCCGGTAGGGCCCCACCGTGATGGTCAAACCCGCCACGTCGTCCGGTGGGACGTCAGCGTGCGCCATCGGACCTCCTCATCTACACTGAATATACAGCACACTTTAGTCGCTGCTACGGAGCAGCCGCTAGGACCATGATCAGCTGATGACCCCGCCGGGAGGAAGCCGAGCTCTAGTCAGTGTACTGTATGTACAGTAGAGTATTTGGTGGGGGGCGCTCCTTGAGCGAAACGAGAGGTCGACGCGCAGATGGCAGCAGAGTCGAGGGTCGAGGCGGTCGATGCCGCCGGGGAAGCGCCTGCCTCGGAAGAGCTGTGGAATGCCCTTCAGGTCGCCAACCTGCCGACCCTGCTGATGGTGCTCGCCCAGTTGACCGGCGACCGGCGCTGGCTCGAACCGCCTTACGCGCCGCTGCGGACGCGGGGGATGGACGACAACGACTCAGGCGGTTTTCCCGAGCCGATCCAGGATGAGATCCGCCGGGCCGCATTCGGTTTGCTTCGCGACGGCGGCCCGGTCAGGCCCACGGCCGCGTTGTCACCCGACCTCCTCGCCCAGATGATCTCGGTCAGCATGGGAGAGGAAGTGCCCGCCGAATACGGCGCCATGATGCTCGAGGAGATGGGCGTACTCCCGCGCCAGCCCGACTGGGAGTCTCGACCTGAACCGGAACAGCTGGCCGCTTTCCGGGTCCTGGTGATCGGCGCCGGAGTGTCGGGCATCTGTGCGGCCATCGCGCTGCACCAGGCCGGGATTCCAGTCATTGTGGTGGAGAAATCGGCGTCGATCGGCGGCACCTGGCTCGACAACGTCTACCCCGGGTGCGGAGTGGACACGCCGAGCCACCTGTATTCGTTCTCGTTCGCACCGCATAACTGGTCGCGCTATTTCGCCCAGCAAGAAGAGATTCTCGACTACCTGGAGGAGTGCGTAGATACGTTCGGTATCCGGGACCACATCGTCCTGGGTACGAAGGTCATCCGCACCACCTTCGATGCGTCGGCCGACCGCTGGACGGTCGAGATGCAAGGCCAGGACGGCCGGACCATCAGCGAATCGGTGAATGTCGTCATCAGCGCCGTCGGGCAGCTCAACGAGCCAGCTGAGCCGGACATCCCGGGCGCGGATGCGTTCAACGGCCCGATACTGCACTCCGCCCGCTGGCCTGCCGGGCTGGACGTAGCCAACCGGCGTGTTGCCGTCATCGGCACCGGCGCGAGCGCGATGCAGATCGTACCCGGCATCGTGGATACGGCCGCGGAAGTCACGGTGTTCCAGCGGTCACCGCAGTGGGCCGTGCCGAGCACGAATTACACCCGCGACGTTCCCGCGGGCGTCCGTTATCTTATGGAAAAGGTTCCGCTCTACGCCGCGTGGTATCGGTGCCGTCTCGTCTGGTCCTACAGCGACAAGGTCCATGAATCGCTTCAGGTAGACCCCGACTGGCCGGGCGGCGGGCAGTCGATCAACCGGGTGAATGACGGCCACCGGCGGTACTTCACCCGGTACCTGACCGAGCAACTTGGCGACCGGACCGACCTCATACCGAAGATGCTCCCCACCTATCCACCGTTCGCCAAGCGCATGCTGATCGACAACAACTGGTTCAAGACGATGGTCAGGGACAATGTGAAGCTCGTCGACGCTGGCATAGAGCGGATCACGCCCGATGGCGTCATCGACAGCACCGGGGCGGCCCACAGCGCCGATGTGATCGTTTACGCGACGGGCTTCCAGACGCTGCAAATGATCAGCTCCTATGAGGTCATCGGGCGGAACGGGTCGCTGCGCGACGAATGGGGCGAGGAGGACGCTCGCGCTTACCTCGGAATCACCATCCCGGGCTTTCCGAACTTTTTCTGTCTCTACGGGCCGAACACCGGGCTCGGCCACGGCGGCAGCCTCATATTCTTGACGGAATGCGCGACCCGCTACATCGTGAAGCTGATCCAGTACATGATCTTCCACCAGATCGACGGGATCGAGGTCAAACACGACGTCTTCGACCAGTACAACCGCGAGGTGGACCAGGCTCACGAAAACATGATCTGGGCCCTGCCCGTGACGAACAACTGGTACCGCAACAGCCGGGGCCGGGTCGTGACGAATTCCCCCTGGCGGGTGGTTGACTACTGGAGCATGACCCACGATCCTGACCTGGCCCAGTTCCGGCTCGAGCGACTGCCCGCAGCCGCCCAGGCCAAGCCCGACGCCGATGACTGACAGCCATCGCGGCCCAGGCGGCAATCACGGGCATCCCAGCCCCGGCGACAACCACGGGCGCGGCCAGGACGCCGGCCCTGAAGGCGACCTGCTCATCGAGCGAGGCGCAGACGGCGTGGCCACTATCACCCTCAATGCCCCGCGGCGCCGCAACAGCATCACCCTGGACCTCGCCAGAGACCTGGTCGCCGCCTGCCACGCGCTGAACGACGATCCTGCTGTCGGTGCGACGGTTATCCGGGCGGCCGGGCCCGTATTCTGCTCCGGTGCCGACCGGGCTCTGCTGGCTCGGGTCGGATCGGACCCGAGCTCGGAGGATAACGTCCGGGACCTGATGACCATCTACTCGTCGTTCACTAGCGTCGCGAACCTGGCGATGCCGACGATCGCGGCCGTGCAAGGCGCCGCACTTGGCGCCGGCCTCAACCTGGCGCTGTCCGCCGACCTCTGCCTGGTGACCAAGGAAACCCGGCTGCTCTCTGGCTTCCTCCCGATCGGCGTCCACCCGGGCGGCGGCCACTTCACGCTCCTGTCCAGGCGCACCAGCCCGCAGATCGCCGCCGCGATGTCCCTGTTCAGCCAGGAGCTCGTCGGTGACGCGGCCGTCGCGGCCGGACTGGCCTTTGAGGCCTGCACCGCCGCGCGGCTGTACGCGCGGGCGGTCGAGCTGGCGGCCGTCGCGGGCGCGGACCCGGCACTGTCGCGGAAGGCACTGGATTCGTTCCGGGCCCAGACGGGTCTGCCGCAGGCTCAGGCGACGGGCACCCGGATCGAGCTGGCCGCGCAGATGTGGTCCATGGCCAGGAGCCGGCGGGCAGCGGATCAGGCCGTGGCTCCGGGAGAAGGCCGAACCTCGTCGTGACCCCGACCGGGATACACCTCCCCCTGCGCGGCCTGCCTGCCGGGGAGGAGACGCTTCGCGAGGAAGTCCGCTCGTTTCTGCGCGAGCAGCGGAGCGCAGGCCGGTTTGCGCCAGGCATCGACACCTGGCTCGGCGGGTTCGACCCTGAGTTCAGTGCCGCGCTCGCCGACCGTGGTTGGCTCGGCATGACGTTCCCGGCGCAGTACGGCGGAGGAGGCCGGTCTGCCCTCGACAGATTCATCGTGGTGGAGGAGCTGCTGGCGGCCGGAGCCCCCGTCGCGGCGCACTGGTTCGCCGACCGCCAAGTGGGGCCGTCACTGCTGCGATACGGCACCGAGGCACAGCGGCACAGGTTCCTGCCGGCCATCGCGGCAGGCAGGTGCTTCTTCGCGATCGGGTTGTCCGAGCCGGACAGCGGGTCAGATCTTGCCTCGGTCCGCACGAAGGCCGTCGCGGTGGCCGGCGGCTGGCTGGTCTCGGGCACGAAGCTGTGGACCAGCCACGCACATCGTTGTCATTGGATGCTCACCCTGGTCCGCACCGCACCCGGCCGGCATGACGGGCTGACCCAGCTGCTCATCCCGCTCGATTCGCCGGGCATCGCGGTCAGGCCGGTAACCCTGATGACGGGTGAGCATCACTTCAACGAGGTCGTCCTCGATTCGGTCTTCGTGCCCGACGAGCGCCTGCTCGGCGAGGCAGGCAACGGCTGGGCGCAGGTGAACTCCGAACTCGCCTACGAGCGCAGCGGTCCCGAGCGGTTTCTCAGCACCTTCCAGCTGATGGCCGAGCTCTGCCGGTACGCCGCGACGACGTCCGACGAACGTGCCACGGCCGCGCTCGCAGACCTGTACTCCCAGCTGTGGTCCCTGCGGGAGCTGTCCATCCGGGTCGCCGCCGCGCTCGACGCCGGAGAGGTACCGGACGCGGCGGCCGCGCTGGTCAAGGACCTCGGCACCCGATTCGAACAAGACTGCGTCGAGGTAGTCCGCCGGACCGCCGCCGTCACCCCCGGCGGCCGTCTCGACGCGCTGCTCTGGAACGCCACCTTGCACAGTCCGGGGTTCACCCTCCGCGGCGGAACGAGCCAGGTGCTCCGGATACTCGTGACCAGGGGCCTCGGCCTGTGACCGACGATCTCCTACGGGCCACCATCGCCGACCTGCTGCAGGACGCACGCAAACGGGAACCACCGTCGCTGAATTCGGTGTGGCGGCAGTTGGACGACGCGGGATTCATCGGCATAGGGCTACCCGAGTCGGCCGGCGGATCCGGCGGAGATCTGGCCGCCGCGGCGGTGCTCGTGCGGCAATGCGCCCGATTCGAAGAGTTCTCCATACTGCCGGTGGCCTCGACCGTGCTGATCGGTCACTGGCTACGCGCCACCGCCGGCCTGCCCCCCGACCTTGCGCCCACGGTGGCCGCGGTGGCATCCGGTCTCAGCATCACGGCCGTGACCGACGGCTTCCGCATCTGCGGCCTCGTCCCGCGCATCGTCGGGGCACGTTTCGCCACTAGCCAGCTCCTCGTGGCCCGGGATCCAACCGGGGCGTGGCGGGTCATATCGATCGGCGATTACCACAACCGGCCCGGGGTATCGGTCAAGCCCAATGACAGCCATGCCCCGGTGGCGCTCGATGACATCGTGCTGGACGAGGTAACGGTCGATGCCGGCTCGGTCCGCGCGCTCCCGGCGACGGCGCAGACGGCACTGGAGCTTCGCATCGGGATGCTGGCGACCGTGCATATCGCCGGGCTCCTCGATGAGGTATTCGACCTCACGCTGCGTTACGCGGGGGAACGGCAGCAGTTCGGGCGGCCCATCTCGGCGTTCCAGATGGTCAAGGAGATGATCGCGCTCCTGGCGGCCGAGGTCCTCGCGGCCGGGGCAGCGGCTGACGGCGCCGTCGCCGCAGCCTGCGCCGGCCGCGACCGAGCCGAGCTTGTGCTGCGCGCCGCGGCGCTACGCGCCGGGCGCGCGGCCGGCATCGCGTCCCGGCTGGCCCACCAGATACACGGGACGATAGGCGTGACGTCGGAGTACCCGCTGCACCGCTACACCACCCAGCTCTGGCACTGGCGGGACGCCGACCCGTTCCGCTTCGACGGCGAGTTGCAGTTGGGCCGCCTGCTCGCGGCGCGGGGGCCGGAGGGCTTGTGGCCGGCGGTCGTCGGTTCTTGACCTATTTTGCGGACGAACCGGAGAGGACATGAGCGTGCAGCAAGCCTTCGACCTGAGCGGGCAGGTGGCGGTGGTGACCGGGGCAGGTCAGGGAATCGGCGCCGCGGTCGCCCGGGCCATGGCGTCGGCTGGCGCCGCCGTCGCCGTCTGCGACATCAACGAGGCCGCGGCGATCGCCGCCGCGGGCTCGATCACATCAGCCGGCGGGCGCGCTCGCGGGTTCGCGCTCGACGTGGCCGACAGCGCACAGGTGGCCGGACTCGCAGCCGAGGTCATGTCGTGGGCCGACGGGCTCTCGATCTGGGTCAACAATGCCGGGATCACCCGTCCCGCGATGCTGCACAAGATGAGCGACGAGGATTTCGACGCGGTGCTGCGCGTCCACGTCCAGGGCACATTTTTCGGCATCCGGGAGGCAGCCCGGGTGATGAAAGCGTCGAAGGTCGCCGGGACGATCATCAATGTGACATCGTCGGCCGGACTCGACGGTACCGTCGGGCAGATCAACTACTCTGCCGCGAAGGGCGCCGTGATCGCGATGACCAAGTCCGCGGCGCGCGAACTGGCATCGTCATCGATCCGGGTCAACGCGGTGTCCCCCGCGGCCGCCACGCCGATGACGGAGACGATCCGCAACGACGAACGCTTCGCCTCACGGTACCTGGCCAAGATCCCGCTGGGGCGCTGGGCGCAGCCCGATGAGGTTGCTCCTGCCTTTGTGTTCCTGGCCTCTGCGGCTTCTAGCTACGTCACCGGCCAGGTTCTCTGCGCCGACGGCGGGACATACATGGCCAACTGAGCCTCGGCCAACGTCCGCCCGTTCGGTCCGTACCTCGAAGCCCAGCACCACCTTAACCCTGATCTTTCATGGGGCTGATGGCTGCCACTGGCCGACGTGGTGGCCGGTTTCTGAACCTGGATTTTAGGTCCGGGGTATGACAATGGCCCGGCTGTCGGGCCGGGTGTCCGGGGGTTCCACGGGCCCCTGGGCTTCCTTCCTTCCTTCCTTCCTTCCTTGCTCGCCGACCGGTTTCTTGCTGGTCAGGTGGGGTGCGGGATGGCCTGGATGTGCTGCCAGGCGGTGGTGATCTCCTCTGCCCAGGGCCAGGTCGCGGCGATTTTCAGGGTTCTGCGGCGTGCGCCGCGGACGAGGCGGGCGGCGGCGTGCAGGACGCGGTAGCGCAGCGTCTTCGGTTCCGCTCTTGCGAGGTCGCCGTCCAGGGCCAGGAACTTCAGCCAGGACAGCAGGATGCAGGCGGTCATGGCGGCGTCGAGCCACGCCTTGTTCAGCCCGTAGTCATGGGAGGTTATCTCTAGCCATCCTCCGCCTGTCTTTGACGTGCACGACGCGACTGCTATCCGCCGTGTCGCTCGTGGTGGACGTGGTTATCTTGCCCCGTCCATCACGCAGATGACAGGGGGATTCGGTGCGCGTGCAGCGTGTGGTGATGCCGTGGGACGCGGTGTCATGGACGGTTCTGGAAGATGACGGGAACCCGGTCGGGGCGGTGGACCGGTTCCTGGGGTTCCTGAGCTCATCGGAGAAATCGCCGAACACCGTGAAGTCGTATGCCCACGACCTGAAGGACTGGTTCTGCTACCTGTCCGGCCGTGGCCTGGCCTGGGATGAGGTGACCCTGGAGGACGTCGCCTCGTTCGTCGCGTGGCTGCGGCTGCCGCCGCAGGGCCGGGACGGGACGGTCGCCGTGCTGGGCGAGCAGGCGCATCACTGCGGCGCATCGACGGTGAACCGCAAGCTCGCCGCGGTGGCGTCGTTCTACCGGTTCCACGCCCGCCACGGGGCGAAGGCGGCCGGGGTGCTGCGGGCCATCCAGACTCCGGGCCGCGGGTATGCGGGCACGGCGTTCCGCCCGTTCCTGCATCACGTGACCGGGCGCAGTCCCCGGCCGCGGCTGGGGGTGAAGGTGAAAGCTCCCCGGCCGCTGCCGCGGGTGCTGACCGTGACGGAGGCCCAGTCGATCCTGGATGCCTGCGGTCACCGGCGGGACCGGCTGCTGCTGGCGATGATGCTGGAGGCCGGCCTGCGGATCGGGGAGGCCATGGGCATGCGGCATGAGGACATCGACATCGGCGGCTGCCTGGTGCACGTGGTCCCGAGGGACAACGCGAACGGCATGCGGGCCAAGGGAGGCCGGGGCCGGGCGGTCCCGGCGGGCGCGCCGCTGATGCGGCTGTATGCCGATTACCTGAACCGCGAGTACGGGGCTGTCGATTCGGACTACGTGTTCGTCAACCTGTGGGCTGGTCCCGCCGGCCGCCCGATGACCTACCCGGCGGCCTATGACCTGGTGACGAGGCTGCGTGCCGCGACCGGGATCGCGTTCTCGCCGCACTGGTGCCGGCACACGTACGCGACATGGCTTTTGCGCAGGGGCGCCGGGATGGAGACCGTGAAGGAGCTCATGGGCCACGCATCGGTCGCGACGACGATCGACACGTACGGGAACCCTCGGGAATTGCATCTGATGCGCGAAGTCTGCCCGCTTTAGCGGCTTTGCGGGCTGTCCGGATGGGGCGGTTGCCGCGACACGAACAGCTTTGCTGGCCTGCGGTTATTGCTTCCTGATCCCGTTAGATGCATGATCCCGCCGTCAGGTGATTGCCGGTTCGCGTGTTCGGGGGGCGGGATGGGGCGGGCAGATCTGGCGGGCGCCGCGCATCTGGAGCTGGTGTCCGGGGTCGTGCAGTTGCGTCCGGAGGACGCGATGACCGAGGCGATGCTGCGCGGGTGGCGTACCCAGCAGGTCTCGCGGGGGCTGCGGGAGGACACGATCGCGCCGAGGGAACGGCTGGTCCGCCGGTTCGTGGAGTTCGCGGGCGAGTACCCGTGGAACTGGGGCCCGCAGCACGTGGAGGAGTGGACGCAGGCGCTGATGGCCGAGCGGCAGCTGGCTCCGTCGACGATCCGGGGCTATCAGATGGAGCTGCGGCTGTTCAGCGAGTATCTGTGTGATAGCCGGTACGGCTGGGCGGCGGCATGCGAGGAGGAGTTCGGCCTGGGCGTTCACCCGGCTCCGGTCTGCCATGAGTGGAACACGATCGCTCACCTGAACGGTTACGAGGGCAGCCCGGAGAAGCGGCCGTTCACCCGGGAAGAACTTCAGCTGTTCTTCGACTATGCCGATGAGCAGGTCGATCGTGCGGTGCGGGCGAAACGCAAGGGGGCGCTGGCCGCTTACCGGGACGCCACGATGTTCAAGGTCATCTACGGGTGGGGGCTGCGGCGGACGGAAACCTCGAAGCTGGATGTCGCCGACTGGGGCCGGAATCCGTCGGCACCGGAGTTCGGCCGGTTCGGGATGCTGCACGTCCGTTACGGGAAGGCCAAGCGCGGCCAGCCGCCGCGCCGCCGGAACGTCGCCTCGGTGATGGGGTGGGCGGTGGAGGCGGTCGCTGACTACGCCGGCAACGTCCGTCCGAGGTTCGGCTGCGAGGATCACCCGGCGCTGTGGGTGACCGAGCGCGGCGGGCGGGTCAAGCCGGCGGAGATCAACGCGCGGTTCGGGTGCTACCGGGATGCGCTGGGCCTGCCGGAGGCGCTGACCCCGCACAGCCTGCGGCATTCTTATGTCACGCACCTGACTGAGGACGGGGTGGACCGCAGGTTCATCCAGGTCCAGGTCGGTCACGAGTGCGACAGTTCGACCGCCATCTATACCCATGTCAGCGACGACTTCATGAATACCGCGCTGCGGAAGGCGCTCGCGCCAGCGTTCGGGGGAGGCTGACCGGGACCGGGAGGAGCAGTGAGGATGACACGCCGCCTTGATTACCGGTGGAACCTGCGGCAGGTGATGGCCGGCCGCGGCATGTTCGCCACGACCGACCTGATCGGGCCGCTGGCTGAGCGCGGGATCCGGCTGTCGGCCAGCCAGGTTTACCGGCTGGTCGCCGAGCGGCCCGAGCGGCTGAGCCTGAAGACCCTGGTGGCGCTGACCGACATCCTGGATTGCCGGGTAGGGGACCTGATCGAGCCGGCGGCTGCCGCGGACCCGGCCGTCACGCGGAAGAAGAAGACCGCCGGCGCCGAAGCCGGCATCGGTGACCTGCGTCCCCGGCGGGCCCGCATCCACGATCCGGGCCGGCCGTGACGGACCCGCTGCCTGGCCGTGCCGTGTCGGATCCGGCCGGGCTGATCACGGACCTGGTGACCGCGGCTGACCCGCGGCTCGCGCCGGGACAGGTCCGGGCGGTGATCGCTGCCGTCGCGGGCGGCCGCGCCAAGTCACGCCGGCTGGCCGCGGCACTGGCCGGGCGTCCCGCGGTGCTGGCCGACGGACGGTCCCCGGCGCCACGTGCCGTGGCGGAGCTGCTCGTCGCGTTGCGTGCCGCCGGCGCCCAGGCGATCTCGCCGCCGTGCTGCGCCGGGTGCGGGAAGGAACTGCGGTCCTTCCAGCGCCGCGGGCAGGACTGGTACTGCGCGTCCTGCGGGCAGGCGGGCGCAGAGCCGTGCGCCGCGTGCGGGAAGGCCCGGCCCGTGTTCGCCAGGGACAGGGCCGGGCAGCCGCGGTGCGCCAAGTGCCCGGACGCCGGCAGCGGTGACCCGGTCGCCGTCATCTGCGCGATCATCGCGGGCCTGGATCCTGACGTCAGCGCCGGCACCGTCGCCGCGGCTGTCCGCCAGGCCGCTCCCCGCCCGGCATACCAGCAGAAACTGGCCTGGGCGCTGGAGGGCCACCCGGCGCTGCTGACCGGGGAAGGCCACCTCGCGCCGCTGCGCGCGATCCCCCGGTTCATCGAAGCGCTGCACGCGGCCGGCGTCGCCGGTGTCGTCCGTCCTGCGTGCGGGCGCTGCGGCAGGCTCGTCCGGATCGACAAGCCGCTGGACGGGGTGCGGGTCTGCCGCGCGTGCATCGCGCGTTCACGGCGGGAACAATGCGCACGGTGCGGCGCGAGCCGCGAACCGGTCACGCGTGATGACCAGGGCAATCCCGTATGCGCGAACTGTTTCATCACCGACCCGGCCAACCTGGAAACCTGCACCAGCTGCGGGCGGCGCCGCCGGGTCGAGCGGCGCACCCCCGCCGGGCCGCTGTGCTCCGGCTGTCCCGCGCTGCCCGTGCTGACCTGCTCGGTCTGCGGACAGCGGGCACCATGCGGGATCTCCCGCAGCACCGGGCTGCCGTGGTGCCCGGACTGCCAGCACCGCCACGCTGCCTGCTCAGGCTGCGGCCGGAACGCCCCCGTCGCCTCCGGGACACTGACGAGCCCGCGGTGCGCGGACTGCACCCCGCCGGCCCCGTGGGCCGGCTGCCCGGCCTGCAGCGACCCCGGATGTCACCGGCCAGGCCACTGCGGGCGATGCCTGCTCCGCAAGCAGCTCGACGAGGTGATGGGGGCCGCCGGCGATGCCCTGCCGGCCGGGCTGGCGACCTTGCGCCTCGAGCTCGCCGGCGCCGGGCACCCGGGAACCGCGATGCGGTGGCTGGCCAAGCCCTCGGTCACACCCGTCCTGGCCGGCCTCTCCGCGGGGCGGATAGCCCTCACGCACGAGGCGCTCGACAAGCTTCCCGCCACCCCGGCCCTGGCTCATCTCCGCCAGACCCTGGTCGCCGTCGGCGCCCTGCCGCCGCGGGATGAGGAGATGATCCGGCTCGAGGCGTTCCTCGCCACCCTGCTCGGCGCCCAGCACGACACCGAACGTCGGCGGATGCTGCACCGCTACCTGATCTGGCACCTGGTCAGGCGGCTGCGCAGCCGCAACGCCGGCAAGCCCGCGACCCGGCAGCAGTCACTGAAGATCCGGCAGCTGGCACGCGCCGCGGCCGCGTTCCTGGACTGGCTCGACACGCACGGCCTCACCCTGGCCTCATGCGGGCAGGCCAGCCTCGACCAGTGGCTCACCGATGACCAGGCCGTCTACCGCGCCGAAACCGGCCAGTTCATCCGGTGGGCCGCCGCCGGCAACCTCACCAGCAGCTATATCGCCGCCCCGCGATGGGACGGCCCAGGCCGCCCGATCGACCACCAGGACCGCTGGGACACCGCCCGCCGGCTGCTGCACGACGGCAACCTCAAACCCGAAGACCGGCTCGCCGGGCTGCTCGTCCTCCTCTACGCCCAGGGCGTGACGGCGATCTGCCGGCTGACCGTCAGCCAGGTCCAGGCCACCCCGGGCACCGTCCTGCTCCGCATCGGCCAGGTCCCCGTCCAGCTCCCCGAACCAGTCGCCGCGCTCGCCCGCACCGTCGCGGCCAACCGCAAGGGCCACGCCACCATCGGGGCTCGCGAGCCATCCCCATGGCTGTTCCCCGGGGGCCAGCCCGGACGGCCGGTCAGCGCCGCCCGGCTGACCCGCCGGCTCGAAGACCTCGGCATCCACCCCGGCCAGTCCCGCAGCACCGCGCTGTTCCAGCTCGCCGCCGAAGTCCCCGCCGCCATCCTCGCCCGCACTCTCGGCATCAGCACCGACGTCGCCGTCACCTGGCAGCGCATCTCATCCGGCGACTGGACCGCCTACGCCGCCGACGTCAGCCGCCGGGCACCCCAGGTGCCAGTTTCGTCACGTCACGGAACACCCGGCCAGCCATGACCGCGGACACCCGCTGCCCAGTCTGCGGCGGCCAGATTCCCCGCCGTGACCGGCAGCGCGGCGGCCGGCCGCCCAGCTACTGCTCCACCGCCTGCAAAGCAAAGGCATACCGGGCACGGCAGCGCTCCGGTGCGCACCCGGAACTGACCGGTTCCCCGCGGCCGGCCACCGCCGCGGCCCGGCACGCCCGCGTGACCGAGATCCGCCAGCAGATCAGCGAGCTGACCGCCATCCTGGCCGACACCGCCAGCGGACAGCAGGCACTGTTCGAGCCCGCACGGAACACGCGCCGCACACGCCCCGGTGACACCGGAACTGAACTTCGCCGGCTCGTCACCGAACTCACGACGCTCGCCACGGACGCGACCGCATCAGCACGCCGACCGGCGCCCCGCCCCGCCGCCTCCGTCCCGCAGACGCCACCGCTGTTCAGCGAGACGGACACCACCCCCGCATAACACCACGAACCGCTCACCCCGGATCACCCCTCCACCCATTTGCCCGCCCAGCCACCAGAGCATTCAGACAGTTCCGATAACTGACTGTGCCGTTAAAGCTCACCGACCAGACCGTCCGGCGGCGCTGGGAGCAGGCCGCCAGGGTGAACATCAGCGGCGAGCGAATCACTATCGAC